>PDWI01001048.1_pt1 | contig 44895 bp, 24 predicted proteins | sample 1430891 | NCBI WGS metagenome assembly PDWI01 (sample SAMN01162508, study PRJNA174530) | Oral metagenome, whole genome shotgun sequencing project. | biome: Marine environment; feature: Marine mammal; material: Swab sample of the gingival sulcus; isolation source: swab sample of gingival sulcus...
CACAAATATAATTCATTAAGTTGAAAGCCTCGTCAGAATTAAACCTCTGAGGAGGCTTTCTTTGTTATATAGTGTTGCACTTACAACTGGAAAATACGTTCCTCTTGTCTCCCAACTAAATCTTCTTTTTTAGTTGTAATTTTCTTTTTGAGGTAAAACACTTCCCCTCATATCTTTGTATTCATACAGCTCCGTGGTAGAGCTTTGCACGGCATTCTGTTCGTTGCTTGGCAAAACCTCTCCCCTTCAAAGACTTAAAGGGGAAACTCTTAACAAGCCAATGATAAAAATCAATTATTATCCTTTAACAAAGATATGAGGGGAAAAGTAAATGCTATCTTATAACTCCTATAACTTTTAATCCTCTGAGAAAGCAATTCCTCCCTTGGCGGGAGGTCCCGAGCTTGCGAGGCGGAGGGGGTAAAGTGAATAAAGAGTTAAGCATGAATAATTATCCGCATCAGCTAACTTATAATTTATAACGACTAAAGCCCCCTCCGGCCACTCGCTTTTAGCTCGTGTCCACCTCCCACCAAGGGAGGAATTCCGTTTATGTCTTAAATTCAATAAACTCAACGACCGAATGACATAGCCTCTTTTATCCTTGCATAACACCTCATAAAGAAATCATACTACCCCGTCAGTTCAGTCGTTCTGCTCCCTCACTGCCACCCCTTCAAGTCTTTGAAGGGGAAATTATTTGCCCTGACTACTTCAACTTTTAAGTCGGTGCGACCGACAGCTATTATGTACAGGACAAAACCCTCTGCGAGGGTTCCGAAAAGTGTTATTTGGAGAAGTTTGGAAAGTGATTGGGAAGAGTCAGAAAAGTTTTCCGGAAAACTTTTAGAAATGACTGGGAAAACTCAAATGAGTTTTCCCAGTCATTTTTTGACCTTAAAACGAAGTATCGTATCTCCTTAATAGATAATCACTTATACAAATCGGTCTGCGAAAGTTCCGATTTGTGGCATTTTGTCTAATTAAGAATGAAGAATTAATACTTAAGAGTTGACGATTTTGGAAATTATTCTACTCCCTCAAATAAAAGGGAGCTATTATCCATTATTATTGTAGATCCTTGCATTTTATCCTATTATGAGACACAGAAAGAGGCTGTGTCGTTTTTGACACAGCCTCTTTCGCTTTAATTATAAAATATCAAACTTCGACTAAGGACGTCGGAAAGGCAAGACTGCAAAAGCACCACTTGCATTAGTAGTAATCTTTGCACCAGAATTTTCTGAAAATACAAAAGCACTTGAAGATCCAATCAGAAAATAGCCACTATGTTTGAGAGCCAGATTTCCCCAATAATCCACACCATAGCTTGGCAAAATACGAGTAGAACATGCATTAGTCCTAAAAAAACCAGCTGTCGAAATCTTGTTCAGATCCACATCTGGTCTAAACTTTAGAGGCATACATTGAATAACAAATCTGCAATTATAAGTATCTGGCTCATAATCTTCTATAGAATATCGCCAAGCTGAAACCCAATCAGTTCCCTTAAAACGAATTGCATAAGTAACATACGAACTTCCTTCGTAAACATTAATATAATCAGAGGTGTATTCCTGAGTAGTAGGGATTTCACCAATTTGCGCTGCCTCTGTGATAGTTGTCATAGATATAGGCTGGTGAAATAGAATTACTGGATTACCATCCACATCTCCACTTGGCACGATGGATCTAAACATGCCTTCAGAAGCTTGGTAATGCTTAGAGGTCAACCAAGTAGTCGTATAAGGAAATAAATACCCCACATTAGACTCATCATAATACCCCACATCAGTATCAGGCAAATCTCCAGGACTACCAGCCACATTACTACTTGAGGAGCTAAGATGCTTCACAAAACCATTTCTCGCCTTATTAACAGCAGGATATTCTGCCATATAGTCTAAAGGCGTTTCATAATCAAGCGATATTATCCTTGGAATATACCCCTCAATATTAGAGATAGGTTGATATATATTAATCGTTCTTAGAGAACCAAATTTAAGAACAGCACTCTTACTACTTGGTTTGTTTATATTGTGAGGCACAAACAAAATGAACTTCCTTTGGTTAGGAATATTATTAGCTACCTCTGCCAACTCCCAACCAGAGATAGGTGTTAATGACACTGCAAGATTACTAACATTAGCGTCTTCTACTGTAAATACAATATTATAAGCATTTTCGCCTTTAAGAGATAGAGTCTGTTGATCTGGAATATCCTCAATGGTTTCTCCAGCACCTTCAACCTTTACAAAGCTTCCCAACTCTGCAACCTTTTGCTTTATCTTAAACCAACGCAGTTCTTCACTTCCTTGACGAACTCTTAGTTTCAGTTCTCGGACATCTTGAGTCTCATTTTCCGGAATCGTAATTTTATACTTTTTCTTGTTTACTCCAGGATTTGGAAGAGATTCCAAAGTCCAAGGTAACAAACTCTGATCCTTAACAAGTTCTAAGCTCTCAACATTCAAGTCTTCTAAAGTTACATAAACTTCATAAGTCTTTTCACCCTTGAGCTCAACAATTCTACCCTCTTGAATATCTTCAGCATAAAGACCATCAACATTACTCTCAACCCTAACAAGAGGTCCTGCAAGCTTTTGCTTTATCTTAAACCAACGAAACTCTTTGCTTCCTCGACGCACTATTAGAGCAACCTCTCTATCTCCTTGAGAATTGTTCTTTGGAATCGTCATTTTATATTTCTTCTGATTTACCTCTGGGCTTGAAAGAGGCTCCAAAATCCAAGGTAGCGTGTTATAATTCTCAACGAGCTCTAAGCTTTCAGCATCTGGGTCTTCTAAAGTTACATAAACCTCATAAGCTATTTGGCCCTTGAGCTCAATAGTTCTTCCACTTGTGATATCTCCAGCATAAAGACCATCAACATTACTCTCAACCCTCACAAAAGGACCTGTAACCTGTTCAATAGTAAAGAATCTTAAATCAGCCTTATTACGACCCATACCGTGATCTTTGACAGCGACATGGTACTTCTTAAATTCTCCAGTTGTATTTGCAGGGATAGTAAGTTTAAATTTGATATTATGAGGCTTAACAAGAGTCCCTTCAATTGACGTAGACTCATAAAACTTATTATCCTCATATACTTTAAGGAAAGTTTGATTGATATCAACACCTCGCACTGTAATATCAAATTCATAAGCTTTAGATACGTTAGCCCTAATATTTGTATATCGAGGAATATCCTCATAATAGAGACCATCAATATCACTTTCAACACGCACCAAATCTTTATCTTGAAGATAAAATACCCTAAAAGGATTATGATCAGATATTGTAGTCGTACATTTTACTCTTCTGGGCTGATCTGTAGTGTTTTTTGGAACTACAATCTTAAAGGTCTTATCGTGCCCTCCTAAAGGATTGTCATTAAGCAAAGTCATATCCCAAGGGCTATCTTCTAATGAAAGCGTTATCGCATCTAATTGCTCCTGTGTAGAGGCAACATCGAAATCATGTATACCAACAAAAATCTCATAAGGTCTTAAAGGATCTATGATTATTGTTTCATTACTTAAGCCCAAACTATAAATAGTTTTATCTCCACTCTGCACATCAACATCTGCGTAAGACGCAGATTCTCCACCTGTACCATTAGTTTGGCTAATAGTCAAAATGGTATTATAAGCATAACCATCATCAAACTGCTTGCTATCTGCTACAATCTGCGAATTAGGTGCAGGAACTGTAAAAACTTGCGTTACCTTTTCATCTGAAGATCCTGAATCTTTATAACGAATTTGTACACGAAGAGGTTCTCCGAGCTTACCTTCGTTTTGGAAGCCCCAGAGATAGAAACAAGGTGTCGCTGTATTATTCTGTGCAATAGCATAGCCTACTTCCGTTGCATCAGCATCGGCATAAACAAGGAAAGAAAGCTTTGCTTGACCGCTTTCTGCTGTAGTATATTTAGGGGTAAAAGGAACCTTGCCATCTACGGCTATGCTCCAATCAAAATAACCGCTGTAGTTCAAAGCTCCAGCTTTCTCTACAAGGACTGCTGTCACAATAATATCAGAATATGTTTTGTTCTTAAGGTTCAAACCAATCAGAGAGCCACGAGGAGCAAACTTGACCGTATTCGTGGCTGTAGGCTTGGTGATTTCTTCAAAATCAACAACCTTAGTCATAATAGGAATATGACGATTCGCTTGGAAAGCTCCTGACTGCAAGCCTTCAAGACGATGATTGGGTGAAGTCTCTCCCATAAAAAATTGCTTGGTATTGTCAGATCCTGTGCCCGCCTTACCTTCAAGGAGCATAACTCCTTTGGTAATGTAATCAAGAGCTTTAGTTGGGCGACAATACATCCTAAGACTCGCTCCCCCAATGGTATTATCAGTTTCTGTATCTTTGAAAAAGATAGTATTCTTAGTTAATAGATCAGGGTTCGTTGGAGCAATAGAAGTTGCATTATCACAATTCATTGCATAATATAGATTGCCATCATTGTAGATAACGCCCCAACGAGCCTCTCGCTTACCAGAACCAAAGTTAGCAGCACTCAGCGTCGTTTTGGCCGAATTAGCAAGTCCACTAAAATGAAGCGAAGCTCGAAGTTTACCCTCCGAGACCTCATCTGTATTGCTACTTAGCGGTTCTATTGCTACAGCTCCTAATGAACTATTCAACTCAAAACCCTGTAAATCAGAAGCAACTTCGGTTACTTCTTTTCTAAGGTCCAAGCCTCTTTCTCTACTTATAGGCTCGCCCTTTTCACAAGAGAAAAAGGTTAATCCTAAAATCGCAATTGCGATGTATTTAAATATTGTTTTCATATCTTTCTTAATAATATTTTGTGTATTCAGAACTCTTTAACGTCCAAAGATCTGGCAACTTATCCGCCGAAGGTAATCAGACTTGACTAACCAACATCTACAGAACCTCCATTGCCCCAATCTGTACCATCAATTAGGTCATCAAGGTCATTATCCAATTCGTCCCCATTATTCCAATCATCTCCATTACCTGACATTGAAAACTTTGTCAGTAAATTAAGCCTAACGGATGCAAAGAAAACTTCTACCTCTGGAGACGTATAACTTTGTTTATTTTCCATTTTCATTTTTCTATCTTTTTTATATTATAGACTATTCTAAAGGAGCTTATAAAACTCACGATAAAAAGATTAGTTTAATATCAATCTCTTAGATATTAAGATTATTTTCCTTTTTTCATAATACCTCCCATAAGACAAATGTAAAAAAAAAACAATGCGAGCCAAATTTATTAAAATTTAGCTCGCATTGCAACAAGGCTTTCATCAGATAAATAGAGCTTTATACCTAGCTATAAGTAACTTAGACCACTCTCTAAAAAAATATACAAAAAAAAAGAACCAACTCCGTTATTTGGAGTCAGTTCTCTCTTTTAGGAGATATTTATATTAAATAAAAATAACTTAACAGATAATATTTTAGCCAAAGCTATAAAAACTATAGCTTAACTTTTATTTTGCGAGGCTTGCTCTCTTGCCAAAATCTATTCACTGAAGTAATCAAGAAAGTATAAGGTGTATTTCCATCTATTCGTGGTAGCAAATAAGTATTCTCCGAGGACATACTTACAATATATTCAGACTTCTTGCGAGAAGGTCGCACCCCCTTGGGGAAAGCATAGACAATATACAAGAATGCTGTCTCTGGATCAAAGGAAAGACGCTCATCTTCCCAAAGAAGCATATGCCCATCTTCATTAAAGTCTTCCCAGACTCCTTGCAACTTTTTAGGAGCTTTAGTTCGCCCCAAACGCCCTTTGTATTTAGGAAGTAAAGCATAATGGCGTTGATAGACCTTTTTTAGACTATCACTAACTCCCGAAACATTCTGAAGCACATCTTCAGCTGGCCAATAGACATTTCCTTGTGTCTTCTTTTGGCTAAGGAGAAGCTTCTGCTCCAGCTGACCAGCATTCATTGTGCGACGAATATGCTGACCAATGTACAAATGCGTATCGTGGTGTTTGATATGCTTTGACCACCATTTAGTTAGCTCTTTATAGTCTGCAACAGAATGTCCAAAGTTCCAATAAACTTGAGGAACTATATAATCAACCCAACCATTCTTTTCCCAAAGTAAAACATCGGCAAATAAATCATCATAGCATTGAAGTCCTGAGGTTTTACTGCCCTTCAGATCACTTTTCTTATTACGATAAATCCCAAATGGACTAATGCCTAAACGTACCCAAGGCTTTGTTTCGTTCAAGGTCTGCTTCAAATCACGAATTAAGCGACTGACATTATCCCTTCGCCACTCAGCTTTTTCATTAGGCATATAATGTGCAGGTATGCCATACAACTGAAAGCTAAGCTCATCGTTAAAACGATGCCCTTTCTTAGGGTAAGGATAGAAGTAATCATCTAAATGAATAGCATCAATATCATAACGCAAAACAATATCCTTAACCACCTTACAAAGGTACTTACGAGCTTGGGGGATTCCAGGGTTTAGGATAAGCTGATTATCATAGCGAACAAACCAATAAGGGCGACGCTTTGCCAAATGCTTATGAGCAAGAGGAAGTGAAGCATTCGCAGCTCCTCGGTAAGGATTTATCCAAGCGTGAAGCTCCATTCCATTACGATGACACTCTTCTACAAGAAAGGAAAGAGGATCCCATTCTCCCTGAGGAGCAACGCCCTGCTTACCACTCAAGAAGCGACTCCAAGGCTCTATATCACTACGATAAAAAGCATCAAACTCTGGTCTAACTTGAAAAATCAAGGCATTAAAGCCAAGCTTATGCAATAGCTCTACACGCTTACGAAGAAGATTCTTTCCCTCAATAGCACTTAAGCCTTTGTAATCATTTCTATAAATCGTAGGCAACCACGCTGCTCGGAACTCACGCTTCTTCGGTACATAATGCCCAAGACCACTGCTTTTCTTCGTGAAAAGTCCACAAGAAAAAAGTGATAGCGAAAGAATCAAGCTTAAAAATAATTTGATATAAGTACGCATTGGGAATAAATCTATTAAGTTACTAAGACATACAAAGATGAATAACCAAGACCACAGGAGCAGCAAACATAAAGCTATCTAATCGATCTAAAACACCTCCGTGACCTGGGATAATGTTACCAGAGTCTTTCACTCCAGCAGAACGTTTAAGCATAGATTCAAACAAATCACCCCAAGTAGAAGCAACTGAAATAACCAAAGCACGTAAAAACACTGCTAAGAACTCAGACATATTACAAAAAAAATCTCCTTGGCTACCCAAATTAAAGAAAACAATTATAGAAAAAACTAAAACTGTAGCTAAACCGCCGAAGAAACCTTCCCAACTCTTTTTAGGCGAAACAGATGGAAATAAACGATGCTTACCAAACTTACTACCAAAGATATAAGCACCAGTATCATTAAGCCAAATACAAGCAAAAATAAATAGTAGAATAAACTGTCCAAAAAGATTTGTATAAAGAGGAATAGCACAAGTAAAGAATCCTCCGACATAAACCTGTCCAAAGATAACCTTTGCCAAATGATCGGGCATAAGCTCACGATCAGAGTAGATAGCCCTTACGAAGATAAAGAGCAAATAAGCTAAATAAGGGAAGAATAGCTTCATACTTGAAGCATCTGCACCTCCTTTTATGGCAAAATAAGTTGCGATAAAAAGATAAACCGATGCTAAACCATCAAGGATTTTACGCAAAGGACGTGTCCTATTGAGTTGAAACATCGTTTCGTACTCCCATACACCAACAAAAATGAAGAAACTAAATAGCGATAGAAATAATGCAGGTGTCTCCACCCAAAGACTTAATACAATTAAGCCAACATATATCGCCCCAAAAACACTTCTTTTTAATAGATCACTCATAATGATATAATTATTATTTGATTTCGCTTTCTGTCTCTTGAGAAACTTCTTCCTCAGTCTCTAAATGCTCACTCTCAACCACTTCCTCAACAGCAAGAACTTCTTGCTCTTGTTCTTTCTTCTGTTGAATAGCTTCTTGCTCTTGAACCAACTCATCAGAACGGCTAATCCATTGACGTTTTCCTAAGATACGTTCTACATCAGCGGTGTAAATGACTTCTTCCTTGAGCAACAAGTCTGCAAGTTCATTATGCCCAGAAGTATGCTCTTGAAGGAGAGCCTTTGCTCTATCATATTGCTCCTGAACAAGTCTATTAACCTCTTGGTCAATCAGGTCAGCTGTTCTGTCGCTGTATGGCTTAGAGATACCGTAGCTATCGCCTTGAATCTTAGCATAGTTCAGATGAGGAAGTTTACTACTCATACCATAATAAGTTACCATAGCATAAGCAATCTGCGTTGTACGCTCAAGGTCATTAGCGGCCCCTGTAGAAATGCGACCAAGGAACAATTCTTCGGCAGCACGCCCTGCAAGCAAGCCACACATTTGATCAAGAAGAGCTTGTGTCGTTGTGATTTGTCTCTCTTCTGGAAGATACCAAGCTGCACCAAGGGCTTTACCACGAGGCACAATCGTAACCTTAACAAGTGGATTACCATAGCGAGTAAACCAGCTAACTGTAGCGTGTCCTGCTTCGTGAATTGCGATACTTCTGCGTTCCTCTTCCGTTGTGATTTTATTCTTTTTCTCCAAACCGCCGACTACTCTATCAACGGCATTCATAAAGTCGTCCTTAGTAACCACATCTTTCTCTCCACGAGCTGCGATAAGAGCTGCCTCATTACAGATATTAGCAATATCGGCTCCTGAGAAACCTGGTGTTTGGCGAGCAAGCAAGTCAAGGTCAAGACTTTCGTCAGTCTTAATACCTTTTAGATGAACTAAGAAAATTTCTTTTCTATCATTAACATCAGGCAAATCTACATAAATCTGTCTATCAAAACGCCCAGCACGAAGCAATGCAGAGTCCAAGACATCAACTCTATTAGTTGCTGCAATCACGATGATACCACTATTTGAACCAAATCCGTCCATCTCTGTGAGCAACTGATTGAGCGTGTTTTCACGTTCATCATTTCCTCCCATATTGTTGTTCTTACCTCTGGCACGACCAACGGCATCAATTTCATCAATGAAAACGATACAAGGAGATTTCTCTTTCGCTTTCTCGAATAAGTCTCTTACACGGCTTGCACCAACTCCGACAAACATCTCTACAAAGTCAGATCCTGACATTGAGAAAAATGGCACATCAGCTTCTCCCGCAACTGCCTTAGCAAGCAAAGTCTTACCAGTTCCCGGAGGTCCTACAAGCAATGCTCCCTTAGGAATCTTACCGCCTAAGTGCGTATATTTCTTTGGATTCTTGAGGAAGTGAACAATCTCTTCCACTTCTTCTTTAGCTTCTTGCAATCCTGCCACGTCAGCAAAGCTGATCTTCATCTTCGTTTTATCGTGCAGTTTTGCTTTACTCTTGCCAACAGAGAAAACGCCCCCTGGGCCTCCACCAGATCCACCACTCATTCGTTTCATTAGGTAGAACCAAAGGAAGACCATTAAGATAATAGGACCAAAAGAGAGGAATATACCCCAAAAGCTAATCCCACCATCTTCGTAATTCAGCTTGACATCTTTTGCCGAAAGATTAGCAGTATCGTAGAAGTCTGCAAATCTATCCACTGAAGGAATTTGCGTTGTTACAACTACTCGCTCAGCTTTCTCCAATCTTTTGCTTTTGAAACCAGCATCGGCAAAAACTTTCTGGACATCATCTTTACGTACGACAGCCTTAGCTTGATATTCCTTCCTATCAATACTAATCTCGCTAAATGAATTCTCTACTGCATACGAACGGAATTTGTCCCAGCTCAACTCTCGTTGAACAGCATTCTCTCCGTCCCAAAAGTACAAAACACCAAGACTTAATAGTATAAGTCCATAAAACCACATCTCGTTAAACTTAACTTTAACAATTTTCGGTTTGTTCTTCTTTTCCTTTGACATTTATCTATTTATATTCTAATTATTCTAATCTATTAAAGCTAAAACAGGTAAACCATTTAGCTGACTCTTTCTGCATATATAACAAAAACTATGCCAAAAGAGTTTATATAAGTTTTGCAAGTCGCTGTAAATAAAGCAAACTCTCTGCCCCCATATTAAAAATCAAATCAAAGATACTCAAATTCGGGGTAAATCCATAACGCTCTGTAAAGACCTGATAATAAGGTTCAACCAACTCTACAGAGGTGTTACATTCAGAATCTGCTCTATCAATACAACTTCGCAGATCTTGTCCTTCGTAGCTTGGGCGATAATCCGATGTAGGTGTAAGCTCAAGATCTAAATCTATCAAATCTGCTAATTTCTTTGTTAGCTGACTATTAAACGCCCAAAGCGTTTGCCCAACAGCTTGCTCATAATGAGGCAAAATATCGTCCCAATAGTATTCAAAGAATGGACTATTGGAATAGGCTGACACAATGGCTTGAATATGCTTTTTCTGCCAACTATCGTGAGCAGAGATACGAAGTTCATCAAGAGATGTCTTCGTCTTATTGCCACCCTCAAGAGGAATAGACAAGGTCTGCACGCCGTTTGCCGTTAAGATCTGACAGCGATTACGCAATGTTTGCTTGACAAAATGCTCTTTTGCCTCAAAAAGCACCTCCGCCCCTTGCTCTTGATACAAACGAGCAAAGTAAACAACTGGAGGAGCATAAAGCGAGGGGAGAACCAACATAAGGCTTACATTTCTTGATTGACACGAGTGAAGATACGGCTCCAACGAATATGACCATTAAACCAAGACTTATCTTTATCAGTAGAGAAGAAGATAAAGACTGGCTTACCTACGATATGGTCTTCAGGCACAAAACCCCACACACGGCTATCGGCAGAGTTGTGTCTATTATCCCCCATCATAAAGTAATAATCCATTCCGAAGGTATAAGTCTCCCTTGGCTTTCCGTCAATTAGATACCTGCCGTCCTTTTTACCTAAGGTATGCCCTTCGTAAGCAACAATACAGCGACGATAACGCTTGATATTATCTTCATTAAGCTTAATTATCATTCCCTTTTTAGGAACTACCAAAGGTCCATAGTTATCTCTTGTCCAGCCATAACCTGATTTCAAAGGATAATAGAAATCGCTTTCTTCTTTTCCTTGGATATCAACACAAATCCTCTTGACATAAGATTCGTGAGAAAGCTTAGCAATCATTCCTTGAGTTAATGGCAAATAATAAATACGTCCATAATTTCCCAAGCTATCCAGAGGCTTAAAACCTTTGTCCTCAAGAAGTACTGAATTTGCTATCTGTGCGATAGGAACTTGATTCACATCTTCAAGACTAACACCCAGATTATCTAACAATTTAGCAGATAGCGTCCTACCATTTGTCTGAACAAAATAGTTGAACTGCATATTTTTAGGATTCTTAGCCTTATCGCCATTGATATAAACCTGATTATCAACAATCTGCAAAGTATCTCCTGAAACTGCAACACAACGCTTTACATAGAAATCACGCTTATCAATAGGACGATAGACAATGTCCCCAAAAATAAACGGATCAGCCCACACGTGATCACGACCATAAATGGCACAAAGCGACTCATAGTCTGGATTGGTCATCTTCGTAGCAACGGTATCTCCTGCGGGGAAGTTAAAGACAACAATATCATTACGCTGAACAGTCCCTGTTCCTGCAATACGTTCGTAGTCGAAATGAGGCTTATCTAAATAACTCTTAAAACCAAAAGCAGTATTATGAGCTAATGGCAAGGAAACAGGCGTCATTGGTTTTCTAAGCCCATAGCTGAATTTGTTCACGACGACATAATCGCCAGTCAATAAGCTTTTCTCCAAAGAAGAGGTTGGGATAACAAAGTTTTGGAAGAAATAAAGCTGAAGAATCGTTACAGCAATTAGGACAAAAACAACATCTCCCAAAAGCGTTCCCCAAAAACGTACGTTCTTATTCGGATGCTCACTTGCCCACGACCAGTTAATAAAACGTGTATAATAATAATCTATAATAAGTGGTAATAAGATTAGCCACGACCAACCAGCCCAAGAAGCAAATAGCACCAAGGCAATACTCCAAAAAGCTCCGAAGCCATAGCGTAAATAACGCTTTACATTACTTTCATTCTCTGGCAAATATCTTTTCATCATTTCTTTCTATTTAATAAATACTTTTCCCTTTCGTTTATCTCATTGACAAAACTTGTTTGTACACTTTGCAAATCTCGCTTAATGGCAATATCTTCATAATGCAAGACTTGTAACCCCAAACTCTTGAGATACTCATCTCTTTTAATATCATACACCTCCTTACCATTATGACTACTCCCATCAATCTCCACAACTAAACCTAACTCTGCAATAAAGAAATCTACAATATAGTTTCCTATAATAACCTGTCTATCGATGTCATACCTAATAAATGCTTTATTTTTGAAGAGCTTCCAAAATAAAACTTCTGAAAGGATTCCTTGTTTCCTTAACTTCTTAGCTCTATCTCTTAGATATGTATTCTTAGGCAAAGTCCAAAAAGGGAACAAAGACCTCTTTTGCCAATCTTGTTGCATAGATACTATTCTTCATAAAGACTTCAAGCTTCACCCCGTCCACTCGCAGGTCTCCGACCTTGCTCGTGTCTACCCCTCAAGAGGGGAATTTTATTTCTTAAATAACTCAAATCAAACTTATTACTTTTTTTTTGAGAGGCTGATTCCCCTCTTGAGGGGTGGCAGTGAGCAGAGCGAACTGACGGGGTCGATCGTTTACAGCACACCTGCAAGCATATCCTTCATTGACAGGAAGCCTCTATGGTGCTGAACAAACTCGGCTGCGAGGACTGCTCCAAGGGCAAAGCCTTCACGACCATAAGCACTATGCTCAAGCGTAATCTCATCTACCGCAGACTTATACTGAACCGTATGAATACCCGGCACTTCTCCACGACGAATACTATCAATCGCCAAGACATCTTCGCCTTGAGGCTGTGGCTCTTCACTTTGTAGGCTATACCAAGTCTTTACACCCTCATACTCATCAATGATATTTTCGGCAAGTGTGATAGCCGTACCACTCGGAGCATCAAGTTTGTGTATATGATGGACTTCCGACATAGATAGCTTATAGTCCTTAAAGCCTTTCATCAACTGAGCTACTCGTCTATTCATCTCAAAGAAGAGATTCACACCAACGCTAAAGTTCGATGCCCAAAAGAGTGTACGCTCTTGATCTTCCTTAAGCCATTCTTTTAGTTCTTCTTGCTCTTGAGCCCAACCAGTTGTACCTGAGACGACGGGCAAACCTCTCTCTATTGCCATTCGGCAGTTAGCTCTTGCAGACTTAGGTTGTGTAAACTCAATGACCACATCAGCAGACTTGAATGCTTCGCTATCGAAAGCGTCCTCATCTCCTTTATCGATTTTCAATACAATATGATGTCCACGTTCTAAGGCTATTTGCTCAATAGCACGTCCCATTTTGCCATAGCCAAGTAATACTATCTTTAGGCTCATTTGCTTTATATTCTTGTTACTCAAATGAAAATTCTATTTTATTATATCAAAGAACAAAGATAAAAACTATTTACCGACTGACAAATAGCTAATCCGAGATAAGAACATCAAAGTCATACAAATATCCCCCATTAGCTAAGCATAAGGCAAGAGAAATAAAAGAGATTTCATATATAAGAAATAGTAGTGCCATCAGGGTGGCACTACTGTACCATACGCTTGGCACTCGAGTACCAATGCGATGGCACTTCTCTTTCAAAGGGTAGAACAAAAAACAAGAGGGCGTGCCAAAATGACACGCCCTCCTCATACACTTATATTCTTTTAAGAGATTTTCTCTTTCAGAACTTAATGTTGCTCTACAATCTCATAAATCTCTGGCTTAGTTCCCTTTTCCCATTCAATCTTAAGCCCCTTTGCCTTAGAAAGTTTTGGACTAACAGAGATCAGCGTTGTCGCTTTATTAAGCTCCCCGACTCGCTCCCAGTCCTTACCATTCTTCGTAAGATAAACCTGAGCTTTAGCCTTACTTAGGCTACTTGCCTTGCTATAAACAGATATAGCTGTAAGAGGCTTAAAAGTATCTAAGTGGTAATATAGCTTATCATCTACAAGTCCTCTAATTGAAGTTGTTGGGTTCTGATCACTAAGAGCAGTAACTTTCTCGCCTTTAGCATTGCTCACTTTAGCTAAGAATGCACCCTCAAGAGCAGAGTGATTGACTGAGATTTCATACAAACGTAACCATTTGTTTGTCTTTGCCTTTGTCAAGACAAGACGAACCAGCTGAGCATTCTTGACATCACCCACAAAATCAAGATAAGCTATTTCCGAACTTACTTTAGTTGCTTCTTGTACACCAGCCTCTGTAGCTGTAGAACCTTTAAGCTTTAGCTTCGTCCAAGTATTACCATCAGCACTAACCTCTACCACTCCTCTATCAAGGAAGTCTTCATTAACCAAGCCAAAGTAAACACGTACATCTTTGACATCTGTTGCTCGCTCAAGCATCACTTGATAAATATCTCCATTTTTTTGATTGCGATTACAAGCAAAAAATGTATTTGGCTTACCATCAATGATACAGCCTGCTCCAAGCTTTCGATCCGTGGCAGCTCCCATTGAAGAAACAGGCGTTGCTACAGCAGAGCAAGTAGCTTGGTAAGGGAGTGTAATATTGAGCTGATCTTTTGTCCAAGTAATCGTCTTGGCTTTACAGCTCTTATTCTTATAGATGATGTAGCGAAGAGCCTCAACCTTACGCAAGTCCTTTTTTAGTCTATACCATTTCTTGCCATTCTGACTGTAATATAGCTTATGACGTTTAGCCCATTGCTTATCAATCGTCAAAGCTTTGACGTGAACAGGTGTTTCAAACTCAATACCAACGTAAGATTCTGCAGGGACAGTCAGCTTAGGAGCATTGAAATAGACATTACCATCTTTCAACTCTACCACTCCTTCAATACTTGGCTTGCTCTTGATTAATGATACAAGCTGACGCTTTTCGCCGAAGAAATCCTGCCCTAAGAAGTCATTCTTTAGATAAGACATAAAAGGATAGAGATGCTTAGACGAGGCACGACTCTGCTGATGACTAACACTGATATGACTACCTAAGCCCTCTAAAGCATCAACAGTAAAGGCTTTGTTGGACTTCAAGCCTTCAAGAGCTTCAAGATTTTGCACATAAAGCCCCCAACGCTCTTCTTTGCTCGCTGTCTTGTGAGCAAGATTTTGAGCAATCTGAAGCATAGCCTCAAGTTTGTTGAGCCAAGGCTTAATATCTCTATAGAGAAGGCGATCAGTCTCAACATCTGAATTCTCAAAAGCTCTAACAACCTTGATAGAAGCTTGCAAGCCTTTACTTAGCTTCATAAAGTCAGCTGTATGCCCTTGCTTAAAACTCGTGATAGCTCTCTGCATCTCTTCAGGATCGTTGAAGCGAAGATAAGGAATAAGGTCTTTGAAGGCTTGACGTTTCTCTGGAGTCGATAGCACATAGTCAAATGAAGCATTCCAAGAAGCCTTATTATCAAATGAAGCATTATTCCAAGCATAGTCAGCGACAGAGAAAAGAGGCACTTTAGACACTTCGCCTTGTTGCATTGGATTAGAGACAATACCTAAACCATTATCCAACTTCTTTGGCAGACGAGACTTGCCATTGACAGCAGGCATCTCAACAAAGTTGTAATACATATCCGAAGGGAAAATCTGAGCATCGGCATTATCGTTACAAGGATAGTTCCACCACCAAGCAAGCTTGCGACCGAAATCCTTATTAATCGTTTCCAAATCTTCAGCATTAGGCACAGTCCAAACGCCACGACCTGTAAAGTAAACAGTTATTTTCTTTGGGATAGAAGACAAGGCTTTGTAGAAACGCTTGCGGTCTTGCTCTTTTACCCAACTTAGCGTATAGACTTGTGGCACGAAGTGTAGCGGACGAACCTTTTCACTTTCTCTTTTAGCTTGCTTATTCCACTTTGTATCAATGGCTTTCTGAAGGCTTGTCAGACGATCGGCATTCTTCTGACACTCAGCCTCTGTCTGTGGCACACCAACATCATCAACGAAGACAGCAAACTGACGGATACCAAGCTCATACATCTTAGTAAACTTATGCATAATACGCTCTATGACATCATCAGAAGCGACGAAGTCATTCCCTGGGTGAATTGCCCAAATGAAATTAACCTTCGTTTCAGCGGAAGTCTTAGCCAAGTCCTTAAGCATTGATTGAGACACTAAGCCATTCTCTATTTGCTTTGCAGTCAAACTTGTAGGATAAGCATCTTCCCACTTCTCAGAGTGATAAGGATCTGATTTAGCACCATACATATAAGTATTCATCTTCATACGCATCATAAAGTGCATTAGGTCTTTCTTGACAGCAATGCTATAAGGATAACCATAATACCCCTCTACAAGCCCACGACTTTGCTGATCGGCATAGTCATTGATCAGAACTTGCTTAAGGTTTTTCGTGCCTTGCTCCAAGATTTGCTCCAAAGAAGCTAAAGCAAAGAAAGTAGCGTTGCAATGCTCTCCAAGGATACGAATATCAGCACTATTCTTTCCCTTGATCTGAAGGATATGACGATCAAACTTGCCCTTTTTCGTCAAAACAGACTTATTCAATCTGTAGCAATAACGCTCAGCACGTCTATTGCCCCCCTTGACTGCAAGGTAAAGGTTACTATGCCTAAATGAAGGTCTTGAACTGACAATCCCTTTCAAACCAACTGCTGAAAGAATATCTTTCGCACGCTTGATAGTAGGCTCATCAACTTCCTTATCTACAATGATAGAAACCGTTGGCGTTAGATAAAGGCGATGTGCGTGGGTAACTGTTTGCTCCTGAGGGATAGGATAAATCTTGTACCCCTTCTCTGCCCTAAGATTAAAGCTCACAAAGAGCAAGCAGAGCAATAAGATGATACTTTTTTGCTTCATTTTCTACGATTTAGTGTTTAATTAGTTTATATTCACTGCAAAGATAAAGTTTTTCAACTAAAAAAATGTATGCTCTGCAACTTATCATCATTTCAAATAAATTTATCTACGGCACAACAATATAAAAGTAAAACACTGCGTTATATGGACAGTAGAAACAAAAATTAAAAGAACAACATTATGAAAAAAGTATTGAATACCTTGACCACTGGTATCGCTTTAGTGGTCGTTTCGGTGGCGACATCTGTCGGCACTGTCTATATGCTTGACAAAAATAAAAGCATTAAAGAGCAAGAGAGCTTGGAGCAAGTTCAACCCCTCACAGCTGAGATGAACTATGGCTTTCAGAAAACAAACTTCAGCAATGCTCACCTAAGCAAAACTCCCGACCTCGTTTCGGCAGCAGAAAGCTCGGTGAAAGCTGTCGTACACATTCGTGTAGAAGCAGAGCGTCAAGTTGGTCGTCGTGGAGGAATGATAGATCCATTTGACTTCTTCTTTGGAGGCGGTAGAGCTCCGCAAATGCAAGCACAACCTGTTGTGGGCTTTGGTTCTGGAGTGATTATCAGCTCTGATGGGTATATTATGACGAACAATCACGTCATTGACTCAAGCAACAAAATCAGCGTAACCCTTGACGACAACCGCACCCTACCTGCCAAGCTAATTGGTACAGACCCAACGACAGATATTGCCTTGATAAAAGTTGAGGGTAAGGATTTGCCTACAATTCCATTTGGCAACTCTGACGACCTTCACCTCGGAGAGTGGGTACTTGCCGTTGGCAATCCATTCAACCTAACGGGAACTGTTACGGCAGGTATCGTAAGTGCTAAAAGCCGTAGTACTGCACAGAATAAATCAGGAGGACTAAAAGTAGAAGCATTTATCCAAACAGATGCAGCCGTTAATAAAGGTAACAGCGGAGGAGCATTGGTCAATGCCAAAGGCGAACTCATTGGTATCAATACGATGATTTATTCAGAGACAGGCAACTACGCAGGTTATTCTTTTGCTGTCCCTATCAACCTCGCAGCTAAGGTCGTAGCAGACATCAAGCAATACGGATCTGTACAGCGTGCTTTACTTGGTATTAGAGGAGGAGATGTTAATGCTGAGCTTGCCAAAGAAAAAGACCTAAAAGTCAATCAAGGCGTTTATGTAGCTGGTTTTGCTGAAATTAGTGCAGCTCTTGCTTCAGGCATAGAAGAAGGCGACGTTATTGTGGCAATCAATCATCACAAAGTAGAAAGCTTTGCTCAGCTACAAGAACAAATCGGTCGCTACCGCCCTGGGGATAAAGTAAAGGTTCGTATCAATAGAAAGGGGAAAGAGAAGACTTTCAGCGTAACACTCAAGAACCAAGAAGGCGGAAAAGGCGTTATGAAGATTGAGAAAATTGATAGCCGTCTTGGAGCTAAACTAAGCAAGTTAGAAGCAAAGAAAATGCACTCTTATGGCTTGTCTTACGGCATCAAAGTAGAGAAGCTATCCAAAGGCTTACTCCAAGAGGCAGGTATCAAAGAGGGCTTCATCATCTTAACGGCAAACGATAGTCCTATTCGCTCTGTTAGCGACTTAGATAAGATATTCAAAGCTCTCAAACAGCAAGGCGTTAGAACAATCTATCTAAGAGGCTTCTACCCTTCTACTGGAGACGTTGTTGGCTACCCTATTAGCTTGAAATAAAGCTTAGGGAGAAGATTAAAATAAAACAGGCTTGCCGTAAATGGCAAGCCTGTTTTTTTATTTAAGACAACTAAGACCTAATCTTTGATAAGCTTAAAAGTCTTTGTTTGCTTCTTCGTTTGAACTTTAAGAATATAGCTTGCACCTGGCAGAGAGCTATGATCAATACTTAATGGCTCAAGAGCTGAAACATCTACAAGCAAACGTCCTTGTAAGTCCCAAAGTTGAGCTTGAGCAATTCCGTCAAAACCAGAGATTTCAAAGCTATCATTAAGCTCTTTAACAATTAAATTCTCTCCAAGAGCCTTAATTGCTGTTTCAACAGCTCCTTCCTCAACAATAGTCTCAGGGTTTGTGAAGTTCTCATCAACGACATTGTAAGGAAGAGCCTTAGCTGCAACCTTAATGTTGGCAAGAACAAGGCTTGCATCTTCTTGTCCAATTTCAACATCTCCAGAAGCTAATTCTTCATTTACCTTATCAGCTTGATAGACTGTCTTCTCAAGCTTACCGTCAATGTAGATCTTAAGCATTCCATTGTTTTCTCTCGTACAAACAACTTGATGTTTAGTATCATCGTTGATTGATAGATCAGAAAGCATTGTAACCGTTCCGACAGTAAAGGCTACCTTACCACCTTGAAGGGCAACGGTATAAGCACCATCTTGCTTGATGATATTAGCATCGCTTGTAGCAGTCTTCACAATCATTGAGACAGAGAATGCACCCTTTCCAGAGATACGAGCCTGACTCTTAGGCATTTCTTTATTACTAAACATCATCAAACGCAAGTTCTTGTTAGCACTTTCAGCTTTACCAACAAGATCGCTGATATTACGAACTTGTAACAATAGATCATCATCTGTAGTTTGGAAGAAGTCCTCACTCTTAGCGATGTTTGTTACGTTATTGTTCCAATCTTTCAAGCCCATAACCTTTAGACTGTAAGCTGTAGAGCTTGCCAGTTCTTTGTTGAGTGTCAGCGTTATTGTGCGATAGTCTGCCGCTGTGCTAAGGCTTGTAACCGTAGCAAAGTCTTGCGAGCCTTGAAGAATAGTAAACTGTTCCTTTTCAGCAAAAACTGGTTCGTCGAACTTCACCTGCACTTTATTGCCTCCTTGACCAACGATTGTGTAAATACTTGCTGGAGTTACATCTTTGACAGAAGAGAAACGATAAACACGGATTTCCCCTGCTTTAAGCGTTACGCTAATAGTATTACCATAAGCAAAGCTTGCACTGTTGTCATCTGTTAGCTTAACATCGTCAGCTGTTTCGTTTTGATTACCTGAATACTCCATAATCAAGCTACGCCATAGACCGCTTGCATCTTCAGGCACTCCTACTTCTTTATTCAAAGTAAAGGTATAAGTCTTTGAGCTATTTGATGGATTACGGAATGAAACGATACCTTCGGCATTGCCATCTTTCTTAGTCCAACAAGAGTAACCATAGATATTACCTGCTTCTGGAGACTCACCAAAGTACTTAGCATTCTTGAGGATATAGAAGTTATCTTCTGCAAAATTAATCGCTTCAGAGTTGATCATCCACTTTTGTCCCTCATTCATAAAGTTGTAGCTATAGAGCATTTCCCAGAAAGCCATACCACGAGTAGACATCATATATAGGTAAGCACGAAATTCACTATCTGTCATAGAGTTCGCAGCTACACCATTTTCTTGACCATAGATTGGGTCGTGGTTGAAGATGTTTGCAAGAGGGAACTGCAACTGGTTGTCATTGATGAAAGCATAGTAGCGGTCATCACGATAAGATAGGAACTGATCCATTTGGCGAGTGCGACCATCAACGTTTAGGTTACCCTTATCGTTTGAGTTCTGAATCCAAACAGAGTTACAGAACTGTAGAATCCAAGGACTTGGGTTTACATAGCAAGTAAGGTTGAGCCATAGCTTGCTTCCACGCCCCTCTGCCTCAGTATAGAGCTTGTCAAGAGTCTTGTACCAACGCTCCCAATGCTCTGTAAAGTAGTAGTTACCATTCTTACCTCCAGTGATGTAGCGATCATTTGTCGATGGTTGAGGCTGAACTGTAGAGAAACCATCAAGCTTCCAGTAGTTTACACCGTATCTTGTTTGGTTATCCAAGAAGAAATCTTCAAGCTTTTGGATATAAACCTTATCCCCTGTTACAGCATCACCAGAATTTTGGTTGTAAGTACCGTTACCGTGATTTTCAAGGAAATGTCCCCAATGACCATTAAAGTTGTAACCACCACGAGGGCCAAGCCAGATACCAAAGTCCGAACCGTACTTGTGAGCAATCTCACTTGCTCCTGCAAGACCGTTAGGGAACTTACTATTGAACTCCCAGAAACCTGTCTGATTCTGCCCAGTACCCGAACGCTGAGCATCGTTTACTTGATAGTTGTTCCAGCCGTCATCAACTACGTAGCTATCCATTGGACGAATACCATACTGACTGAAACCTTTCTCCATTTCACGGAATGAGTTGTTGATCTTCTCTTCATCAATACGCATCATCCAGTCGTACCAAGAGTTGTATTGCAGACGAAGGCTTGATGGGCGTGCAATCGTTTCGATATAAGCGAAGAAGTCTGAGCGGATAACATCAAGGTTGCTTGTACTACGAGCCGAACCAATAACGTTTGCCCAAGTCTTAAATGTACCGTTTGTTAGACGACCTTCAGCTTCCCATACATTAAATGATTTACCTGTATAGTAGTTAGAGTGTGCAATAGCTCCTTTGACGATTTCATTCTCAGCTTGAGGGAATTCCGAACCAAAGAATAAACCTTCGATATAGAAAGGCTGACCTTGTCCAAGCGTGTAGCCAGACATACCACCTACACCAGCAGAACCAACAGGGCGACCCCACTTTTCATTATCAGCGACATCGCTAACATTAAACTGCTCCATTGTGATATAGTCAATCGCTGTTGCCTTAGCTTCGTCATCAACAGCCTTAATCAAAAGATACTTACGCATAAAGTGATCTGTATCTTTCATCTCAACGACCATATCAATATCCCAAGTTGTCGTAGTAAGGTCTGCCTCATTTGTGTAATCATAAGGCTCCATATCGAAAATAAGCTTCTTACCACCTGTGATATTTTCTTCTCTTACTTCACGGATTGTTAGCTTAGAAGCTAAGATTCTTTCCTTATCTACTTTTGGAGGAGGAGGAGGCATAATACCAAGGTTAAACTCAGCACAAGTACCGAAAGGTCCTCCATTTGTAGAGCTAAGCTCCTTAAGCTTGACGTAACGAGCAGTGTATTCTTGGTCAAGCATTACCCAGCTTGGTTCTCTTCCTTCATATTTGATTGTACCTTCCTTGATAAGTTCCCAGTTTGTACCATCGTTTGAAATATAAAATTCAAACTCATTGAAGCGACCATTTTCTCCGTGAAAACGAGGTGTATAGATAAAGTTGCGGAAAGTCGTTGGCTTCTGGGTATCAATGATAAACCAGTGAGGAAGATCTCTCAGACCTGTAGTTCCTTGTGGTTGGTTAGGATACCAAGTATGCCAGCAAGTCATTGGGTCGCCATCAAGCATATTATCAGCTTCGCCGACATTATCACTTTCGTGGCACCACGAATCAACCGTTACCGTCCAACCCGTACGGTCAAGAGCATCAATCTGAATAACTTCTGGAACTCTTTGTTTCTCATTAGAGAGATAGAACTCCGCACAAGCAGCAAAGTGGCGACCATTCTGTGCTGAGTTTATCTCAAGCTTAACATAACGCTTTGTGTAGATTTGATCAAGGTTTATCCAAACAGGTTCTCCTTGTTTGAATTTAAAATTGCCGTGAGCAATTTCTGTCCATGTAGAGTTATCATCGCTAACATAGAGTTTATATCCCTTAGCTTGTCCATTAGTATTGACCGGATTATTTCTACCTTGATAAGCAAAACTTTGGAAAGCTTGAGGTGTTTGTAGATCAAAAACCAAATAGTGAGGCATTGCCGTATGACCACTACCATAATTAGAGTGCCAGTAAGTATCACCATTGCCATCAATAGAATGTGCGATATTTCCTGTACTTCCATCTTGACTCCAGTCGTCTGCCGTTACTGTCCAATTACTTCTATCCAAAAGACCTCTCGCTGGCACAGCCTTGGCAACAGTCTTGATCGCAAACTCTTCGCTCAAGTCAGTAGGCATAAACACTGCGTTTGCACGCAAGTTGTTTAGACTTTTGGGAGTTAGATGGTTGTTTTCAATAGAGAATGTCCTTTTGAGGAACTGGTTTCCGATTGTTACTTCGTTACTGCTCCTTTGCACGGTAACTTGATTTTGAGCAACAAGGCTCATCGAGCTAATACCAAATGTCAAAAGTGATAACAAAGCCAATCCTTTTGTAGCTTGTTTCATTAATGTGTCTTTTTTTATTAAACAATCATTTTACGCATTTATGCGACAAATATACAAACACTTAGCTATATCATTGGTATCCTAAAGAAGTTTAACTACCCCCCCCCCACAACTCTAAAATATTTGTTTAACAATTTTACACAAAAGAAGCTTTCTATATTTCAAATTAAATACTCCTTTTGACTACAACATTTATACAAACTTTGCTGACAATACGAAGGTTCTCTCCAAAAACTCACTAATTTTGGGGGACAAAAACCCTACAATTTAAAGAAGATACCTTTCTTATAGAGCCAATAACATAAGTACCACTCCAAAGCAAAGACAGACAAAGCACTAATCGTTTGGCTAAGGAGATGAGACAAGCCCCAAGCTTGCAAAGGCGAAAGGATTACCTCAGCGTAGCCATTGAGCCACCATCGCCCCACAATGTCGCAGAAAAGATAGATGAAAATAGAATTCATTCCGACAATCTTGAAAAAGTCTAAACCACGATGATGTCCCTGCTCATCTATCCACCAATGCAAAACAGCCAAGGCAAGGACACAGTAGCCTAAAGAAACTAAGACAAAAGAAGTCGTTGCGATAGGTTTGATAATCGGTGTAATTGATAAAATATCAAGGGTATAACCTAAAGCTAAGCTTAAAGCTCCGGCAATGGATAGCCAAAGGAATACTTCCTTTTTGCCACCAATAATAAGGCGTCCGACGATAAGTCCACCAAGTGTATGCACTGCAGTAGGTAGCCAGTTGATAAAGACATAATGGTTGTGTGCTTGACCAAAAAGTTTCCAGTCTATAAAGCTCCCCATATTAACGCCATCGGTATAACCCTCAATAAGGTTGGGGATATAGGGGATTCGGTAAATAGCTTCCGTAAGCAAAAGCAAAACAAAAACCATCAATACTTGCCATTTAATCTTCCACTCCGAAAGCAAGAAAACAATCATCGTAGTAAAGGCCATTTGCGTTAGGACATCTGTCAAGTCCAAAGCAGAAAGATGCAACCAGTCAGGCGAAGAAATGCGTTTGAAAATCCCCCAAAAGAGCAATAGCGAACAACGCTTAGCAATTTTTGTAAAACGTTCACTCCAAGGCTTTGGCTTTCGTGCTGAAGTCTGATGAGCAAGAGAAAAAGCCATTGACACCCCAGCCATAAACATAAAGGCTGGTTGGATCAAGTCCCAAAAATGCAGACCTTCCCAGTTATTATGGAAGAACTGAGCCATCATATCAGCAAAAAAGCCCTCGCTTCCTGCCAAACCTTTCAGATGGAAATATAGCTCAGTACTTTCAAGCATCAGTAGAACCATTATCAGCCCCCTCATAAAATCCAAGGAATATAAACGTTTGTTTGCTTTCATAAGTCGTTTTTTTATTCTATAAACATTAAGCCTAATTTGATTTTATTTAGACAAAAATACAATTTTCTTGTATATAACTGAGCTTTTAACAAACAAAACAAGCCAATGCTATCCCCAAACACAAGCCTAAATACCACAAATCGGAACAGCCACAGACTGGTTTATGTAACAAACTATCTATTAAGGAGATACAAGCCATCATTTTAAGGGCAAAAAATGACTGGGAAAACTCAAATGAGTTTTCCCAGTCATTTCTAAAAGTTTTCCCAAAAACTTTTCTAACTTTCCCCAATCACTTTTTGAATTAACTTAGATAACACAAATCGGAACAGGCACAGCCTGTCTTATCTTGCATAAATTCGCTATCGGTCGCACCGACCGAGGAGCAAAATGCTTCGGCATTTTGATGTCCTTAGTTTATTTGAAGTACATAAAAGGAGCTAAGCCCCCTGTGGTCGCACCGACCGAGGGGCAAAATGCTTCCGCATTTTGGTATTCGTAGTTACTTTAAGACACCGAAAGAGGGTGTGCCAAAAACTACATTTTGGCACACCCTCTATATATGTAAGAAAAACAATCAGAGACTAAAGCAAGTCTTTGCCTATATCACGGCGGAAAGTCTTACCTTCAAACTCTACTTGATCTACAAGCTTATAGCAATTAGCTAAAGCTTCTTCAATAGAATCACCATAACAAGAAGCCGTAATCACACGACCTCCGTTTGTAAGTATAGAGCCATCAGCTCCCGCTTTCGTGCCTGCGTGGAAAAGAACAGAGTTGCCATCTAAAGATTGAGGTAAGGTCATTACTTTGCCTTTCTCATAAGCCTCTGGGTAACCTTTGGCAACCATTACGACAGTTGCCGAAGAACGTTCGTCCTCTATTAGCTCGTAAGCAGAGACATCGCCCTTAGCCATTGCACAGAGCAAGTCCACAAAGTCGCTTTTGAGACGAAGCATCACGCTCTCTGTCTCTGGATCTCCCATACGACAGTTATACTCAATCACATAAGGATCTCCTGCTACATTCATCAAACCAACGAAGATAAAGCCACGATAATCAATGCCTTCGCTTTGCAAACCTTGAAGCGTTGGACGAACGATACGCTCCTCCACCTTCTGCATAAAGACTTCATCGGCAAAAGGTACTGGCGAAACAGACCCCATTCCTCCAGTATTGAGACCTGTATCTCCCTCTCCAATACGCTTATAGTCTTTTGCTACAGGGAGGAGTTTGTAGTCTTTGCCATCGCTTGCCACGAAGACAGAGCATTCAATGCCCTTGAGAAACTCCTCAATCACAACACATTCGCTGGCAGAACCAAAGCGACCTGAAAGCAAAATCTTCAACTCTTGCTCAGCTTCTGCCAAGCTTTCGGCAATGATCACGCCCTTACCTGCTGCCAAGCCATCAGCCTTTAGCACATAAGGAGCTTCAAGCGTATGCAAGAAAGCAATCGCTTCGTCTAAGTCCTCAGCACGAAAACTTCGGTAAGCAGCCGTTGGGATAGCATACTTAGACATAAAGTTCTTGCTAAACTCCTTACTGCCCTCAAGCATAGCTCCTGCTTTGTCAGGACCAACGATGAGCAAATCCTTAAGGTCTTCTTTCGCTCGCAAATAATCAACCAATCCAAGCACAAGAGGCACTTCAGGTCCTACGACCAACAAATCAATCTCTTCTTCTCGGATTACAGCTTCAATAGCTGGGAAATCTTCTACAGAGACATTCGGGAAAGCTTTTCCCATTGTCATACCGACATTAGAGGGAGCAATGCAAAGCTTGGTACACTTCGTGCTTTGAGCAATTTTATATGCTAAGGCATGCTCTCGCCCTCCAGAGCCTAATAATAAAATGTTCATTACAAATGGTCTTCAAAATAACGTGTTATAGTTTCATTCAGATGTACTCGGTCAGGACCAAGGACATTATGTTTGTGCTGAGGATAAACCATATAATCAGGGTGTGAACCAGCCTTGACACAAGCCTCTAAGAAAGCTAAGCTATGTTGCCAAATCACAACAGGGTCAACCGTTCCGTGAATGACAAGCAAACGTCCCTTTAGATCGCCTGCACGCTTAAGCAAATTAGCCGACTCATAACCTTTAGGATTATCTTGTGGCGTACCCATATAGCGTTCGCCATACATAATTTCATATCTTGCCCAGTCCATTACAGGACCTCCAGCGACACCAACTTTGAAGACATCTCCGTGCGTAAGCATTAAGTTAGTCGTCATAAAGCCACCAAAGCTCCAACCATAAACGCCTAAACGATTGCTATCTACCCAAGGCTTAGAGCAAAGGAAATCAACACCCTTCATTTGGTCTGCCATCTCATTGACACCAAGATTGCGATGAATAGCTGATTCAAACTTCAATCCACGATAAGCAGAGCCACGTCCGTCAAGCGTAAAGATAATATAACCACGATTAGCCATCTGAACAGCCCAGCCGTTAGCCCCATAGCGACGACGGTTCTGCACTAACTGAGCGTGAGGACCATTATAGACATAAACAATCGTTGGGTATTTCTTCTTTGGGTCAAAGTTGCATGGCTTCATCAAGCGGTAATACAAGTCTGTCTTGCCGTCTGCTGATTTAATTGTACCAAGCTCAATTTGTGGCATTGTAAAGTTTTCATCTACATCTTTAGCGTTGAGCAAGGTTGCCAATCTCTTGCCATTTCTTGTAGAAGCAACAAAAGAAGTACGTGCGACCTTTGCTGACTGATAAGTATCAATGAAAGCCTTTCCATCGGCAGAGAGCTGAGGATTATGCCAGCCACTTTGTTGCGTTAGACAACGAGTCTTGCCACCTCGCAAAGAAACACGATATAGGTTTCTATTTAGAGGACTTTGCTCTGTAGAGAGGAAGAAAGCATTTCTTCCCTTTTTGTCGAAGCCAAGAAAGCTCGTTACTTCCCAATCACCCTTAGTTATCTGACGGATTAACTTACCCTTTGTATTGTAGAGATAAAGCTGATTCCAACCATCACGACGGCTCTCCCAAACAAATAAGTTGGGTTTATTAGGAACGAAGTGCAAAGGACTCTGTGGCTCAGTATAGATATCGCTTTCTTCAGTAAAGAGCGTTCTGAGACATTCACCCGTTTCAGCAGAGTATGCTTTCACTTTGCAAACAGTTTGTTTGCGATTTACCTCTGCGATATAAATCTCTTGGCTATCAGGAGACCAAGTGATATTAGTCAGATAAGTCTTAGCAGGGTTTGGCGTTTTCAAGTAAACAGTTTCGCCTTTGTTTAGATTATAAATGCCCAAGCTAACGTGATGAAGCTCCGTTCCTGCCATTGGATAGTATTGGTTCACGCCATAAGGACGACGAGCATCTGTATGCAAAATCGGATAAGGCTTCACCATTGATTGATCCATTCGGTAGAAAGCTAATTGCTCTCCATTAGGCGACCAAAATAAACCGCCCGTAATACCAAACTCACTTTGATGGACAGCTTCACCATAAACTAAGCTTTCACTTCCGTCAGTCGTAACTTGTCTATCAGCTTCACGAGTACGCAAACTATGAATCGTGATATTGTGGTCTTTGACAATAGCTACCTGCGTGTGAGTAGGATTAGGCAAGTAAGCTGTAGCACCTTTTGGCTTGGCTGTAATCCCCATAAGGCTCTTCGTCTGAGGATTAACCAAATAATTTTGTCCTTTGTAGCCAAAAGACAAACAGCTTTTGCCCCAAACGTTTGTTACCTTAAACCAAGGCAAATACTTAGAGTTCTTACCCTCTTCTCCTTTTGGATTAATTAAACGATTAAAGTCCTCCAAAGAGAAAATCACTTCTTCCTTAGCAGACTTTCTATAATCTACGCTAACGACATTCTTCCAATCTTTTAGATATACACAATCGTTGCCAAGCCATTGCAAGCTTGGCAGATACTCTGGATAGACATATTCAGGACTACCACCAGTACACTGCGAAAGCGTAATCATAGGTTTCTCTGTATTCATACTTTTTTGTGCATTCATACATTCTGTTCCAATGCTTAGACTTAGCAAAAGCAAAGCAATGTGTAAGTTTTTCAATCTCATCATACAGCTTGTTATTTTGAGTTACTTAATCATTATTTTCCTTATTAGCATCAGCTCTATCTGCTTGATAGCGAGTTCCTCGAGGTGTACGAGGACGGATTGTTCCATCTTCTTTTCTGAAGCGATCTTGAGGCCATAACCCCTTTGCTCTTGTATTTTTAGCTTTATGGTCCAAGCGCTCTCCCTGACGCTCACGGAAACCGCCCTTTTTATTTGGACGTTCTTCCCCTCTGTCAAAGCGACGATTATCTTTCCGATCTATGCGACGAGGATTAAAACCGCCTTTCTCTTGCTTATCTTCTTGGCGAGAAGTGAAAAACTCTTTGCGTTCTTCTCGCTTGTTGTAGCGACCTGAGTCGTCATCTCTACGGCGGAAACCACCAGCTTGTTTCGGACGATGCTCTCCTCTTTGGAAAGAACGTTTCTGCCCTCTTTCCTCTCTCTCTGAAGATTGACGAGGCTCACGGCTTTGATATTCTTTGGTTCTATCGCCAAAAGTCTTACCATCATTACGTTTATATTCCTCACGCTTGCCATCAAAAAGCTCAAAAGAACGCAGTTCACACTCCAAAGCACCATTCATCAATGAGGTGCGAGAGTTAGGACGCAAACCAATACTATTGAAATGCTCCGTGCGATAAGCAATAATCCAAGCCTTACAACCCGTATAGTTATGCTTCAAACGCTCGCCAATCATCGCATAGAGGTCTTCGGCTGTATTCAGACCTAAGCGTTCGCCATAAGGAGGGTTCATCACAATAAGCGTTGGAGCTTCGGGCTTTGGTCGCTTAGCGAAAGGCATTACATCAAGCTGAATATCTCTTGATACGCCAGCTCTATCAATGTTACGCTCCGAAATAAGAATAGCTTGACGCAGAATATCCGAACCATAAATCTTATGATTGAATGGACGCTCCTCGCTGTCGTCTTCGTAGATTTCAGCAAACAAGTCTTCATCATAGTTCAACCAATTCTGGAAGGCATAGCCTTTGCGATAAATACCCGGTGCGACATTGCGAGCGATTAGAGCCGCTTCAATCAAAAACGTTCCCGAACCACACATTGGGTCAAGCAAGTCCGACTGTCCGTCCCAACCTGCTTGCAGAAGAATCCCTGCTGCCAAAACTTCATTAATCGGTGCATCAGTCTGCAAGACACGATAGCCACGCTTGTGCAAGCTCTCTCCTGAGCTGTCAAGACTTAGCGTTACTTCGTTGTGAGCAATATGGACATTCAAGTAAATATCAGGGTTGTCAAGGCGAACCGATGGGCGTTTGCCTTCTTTATCTTGGAAATAATCCACAATAGCGTCTTTGGTACGATAAGCAACAAATTGGCTATGCTGAAAGAAGTCTGAATAAACAACCGTATCAATAGCAAAAGTCTGCTGACTGGTCATTATCTTAGACCAATCAAAATTAAGCAAAGCTTCATAGAGTTCATCAGGGTCTTTTGCCTTGAACGTTTTCAGAGGTTTCAAAATACGCAAAGCTGTACGCAAGCGAAAGTTCGCTTTATACAGCATAGCTTTATCTCCCTGAAAGGCAACCATTCGGCGACCTATTTCGATATTTTCAGCACCGAGTGCTTCGATTTCTTTTGCTAAGACAGGCTCTAAGCCGTGTAGGGTCTTAGCAATCATTTTGAATTGTATAGACGACATATATTAGGATTATAAATCCGATAAATAAAAATAGGAAGATTTCCCCATTAAGCTATAAAGCAAATGAGAAAACCCTCCTTAAAAAATGATAGAATTAGATACCTAACTCTGAACGTATTCCTGCAATCTTAGCAAGACAATCAGCTTCAGCTTGAGGCAATGCTTCAAGAGAAGCAACATCCCCCTTCACGCCGATGTAGAATTTAATCTTAGGCTCTGTACCAGAAGGACGGATAGACACTTTCGTGCCATCAGCAGTCTTGTATTGAAGTACGTTGCTTGTCGCAGGCATTTCAAAAGATGATACTTCGCCTGTCTCAACGTTTTTCTTCGTCAAGTTAGAGTAGTCAAGCACTTCAATCACTTTGCTACCACCAAGAGTAGCCATTGGGTTAGTACGGAAGTTCGTCATCATTGCTTGAATTTCTTCAGCACCGCTCTTACCCTTACGCACTACGCTTATACCTTGCTCTTTGAACAAGCCATATTCCAAATAGATTTTCTGTAGCAGTTGGTAAATCGTCAAACCTCTATCCAAAGCCCAAGCTGCCATTTCGCAGAACATTGCACAAGCAGAGACAGAGCTTTTATCACGGATAAAGTCTTCTCTTAGGTAACCATAGCTTTCTTCTCCACCACCGATGTAGTTCATCTTACCTTCATTCTGACGGATAACGTCTGCAATCCACTTAAATCCAGTATAGCAATCAAACATCTTCACATCGTGCTTCTTAGCAATCTCTGTAATCAACTCTGTTGTTACGATCGTTTTCACGATATAGTCGTTAGGTTTCAAAGTACCAGCTTCAATACGTTGAGCGATTGCGTAATATGAAAGCATAGCACACATATCGTTACCATTGACAAGGACAAGTTCGCCCTTATCGTTACGTACTGCAGCACCAAGGCGGTCAGCATCAGGGTCAGAAGCCAAGACAATGTCAGCATTAGTCTCTTCAGCACGCTTTAGAGCCATCTCAAGAGCCTTAGGGTCTTCAGGGTTAGGAGAATAAACCGTTGGGAAGTCTCCACTTACCACATCTTGCTCTGGCACATTAATCACGTTTTCAAAACCAATAGCACGCAAAGCACGAGGAACCATCACGACACCTGTTCCGTGGATAGGTGTATAGACAATCTTCAAGTCCTTATGACGCTCGATAGAATCCTTTGCAAGGCATAGCTCAGAGACACGCTCAATGAAGCGATCGTCCATATCCGCCCCAAGAATTTCAATCAAATCCTCATTAGCTTCAAAGTTGATTTCAGCCACATCTTTAATCTTAGCAACCTCATCAATGATATTTTGATCGTGAGGAGTAAGCACTTGAGCACCATCAGCCCAATAAGCTTTATAGCCGTTATATTCCTTTGGGTTGTGCGAAGCCGTTACCATTACCCCACTTTGACAGTTTAGTTCACGGATAGCGAAAGAAACTTCTGGTGTAGGACGCAATGACTCAAATAGATAAACTTTAATGCCATTTGCAGAGAAAATCTCTGCTGCCAAGCGAGAAAAATAAGGGCTATTGTTACGGCAGTCATAACCAATAGCAACAGCAATCTGTGGCAAATCAGCAAAAGCTTTCTTCAAATAGTTTGCCAAACCTTGTGTCGCAGCTCCAACAGTATATTTATTCATACGGTTGCAACCAACGCCCATAATACCACGAAGACCACCTGTACCAAACTCTAATTCTTTGTAAAAAGCCTCAATCAATGGAGTTGTGTCTTCATTATCTAATAAGGCTTGTACTTCTGTGCGAGTAGCCTCATCGTAGCTATCTCTTAGCCAAAGCTGTGCTTTAGCACGCACAGCTTCTAATAAATCTTTTTCACTCATAATATATAATTCTAATATGTTGTGAGACAAAGATAAGCATAATCTAAGTAATACACTATTTTATCTAAGCTTATTTAAGTATATCAACTCAAAAAAGCTCCTCTACATCAAAGCTTACTATTGAAAGCAAGCCCCAAAAACTTTTAGTTTAAGCTCCTAAAATTATTAACTCTTAATTAGACAAAATACCACAAATCAGAACAGCCACAGGCTGATTTATCTAACATACTATCTAATAAGGAGATACGACACTTCATTTTAAGATCAAAAAATGACTGGGAAAACTCATCTGAGTTTTCCCGAACATTTCTAAAAGTTTTCCCAAAAACTTTTTTGACTTTTCCCAATCACTTTCCAAACTCTTCCAAATAACACAAATCGGAACCCTCGCAGAGGGTTTTATCCTGTACATAATCGCTGTCAGTCGCACCGACTTATGAATTAATAATTAAGAGTTGCAAGGATAAAAAAAGCTCTCCCACTCGGTCGTTGAGGTGTCGAGATATACAAAAAGGATTTTGTTTCTATTTTCCAATGGAGTTCTCCTTTCAGTCGAACAACGTTTGGAAAATAGAAACCTTGTAGAAAAAGTTTAAGAAAACCCTTTAGAAACTAAAAAAAGTCTGTGCAACCTAAAGGCAGCACAGACTTTTTAATTGTAGAATTTAACTATTAAGCTTGTCGTCTAAAAGCGATTACTTAGATGAAGCTCGCATTCTATCATCAAAGGCTGTTAAGGAAGCTTTCGCTCCTTCACCCATTGAGATGACAATTTGCTTGTAAGGAACAGAAGAGCAATCACCAGCCGAATAAATACCTTCTACTGAAGTTCGGCAACACTCGTCAATAACAATCTCTCCCATTCGGTTACGCTCAACGACACCATCTACAAAAGCAGTATTCGGAGAAAGACCAATTTGGACAAAGACACCATCAAGAGGAAGCTCAAATGGAGCATCTCCATTGCGAGGAGCAACCAACAAACCTTTTACCTTAGCACCATCTCCCAAAACCTCTTGCGTGGCAACACTCTTGAAGACTTCTACATTGGGCAATGAATTCAATTTGTCTTGAAGAACGCCATCAGCTTTAAGCGTATCAGCAAACTCCAGCACCGTAACTTTCTTACAGATACCAGCCAAGTCAATAGCAGCTTCAACTCCTGAATTACCACCACCAACGACAGCGATTTCCTTACCTTTGAAGAAAGGACCATCGCAATGCGGACAGAAAGCGACACCACGACCGATGTACTCTTCTTCGCCCTTGACATTCAGCTTACGCCAAGCAGCCCCCGTTGCCAAAATAACTTGAGGAGCAACAAAAACCTCTTTCATCGACGAATGCACTGCTTTCTGATTGTCGTCAAGCAATTCAACACGCTCAACCAAACGTTGCTCGTAAATATCAATAGCATATTCCTCTGCGTGTATCTTCAAGTCTCCAGCAAGCTTCACTCCTGTCGTCTGAGCCACTGATGGCAAATTCTCAATAGCCACCGTCTCATTAACCTGACCACCGATACGATCTGCAAGCAAAGCCACCTTCAAACCTTTACGAGCAGAATAAATAGCAGATGTTACCCCTGCAGGACCTCCGCCCACAACAACAAGGTCGTATGCTCTGCGAACCTCCTTGATATTACTTGTATCTTTACCTAACTTCTCCTCAAGTTTGCCAAGAAGCTCGCCTAAGTTACTCTTACCAATGTGCAAAACTTCGCCTCCAATATAAACAGAAGGGACAGAAGCGATATTAAGGGCTTCTACTTCTTCTTTATAAATAGCTCCGTCCACCATCTCGTGCTGAATCTTGCCTTCAGAAAGAAGAGCCACAAGGTTTAGACTTTGTACCACATCAGGACAATTAGTACAACTAAGCGAAACATAAGTACTTAGCTTAGCCTCCGAAGCAAGGCTCTTGATACGATTGATGATTGCTTCATCAGGGAAGTTCTTCCCTTTACCATCGGCATTATAGACTGCGAGGATTAAGCTTGTAAACTCGTGTCCTGAAGGAATACCACGGAAAGAAATGCCAATCTCTTGACCATTACGAAGCAGTACTAATTTCAGCTTTTCATCTTCGTGTAGCTCTACAGCGAGTTTTTCACTTGTAGAAGCAAAGTCCTCAATCATCTCAATAAGGTCTTGTCCCTTATCTGTTTGCTTATCAGCGTAAACACTTAGCGAATAATTACTTTCAAGAGAAGAAAAGATGCTTTTCAACTGCTCAAGCATTGCTTGTTCTAATTTCATAATATATAACGAGTTATTTAGTTTGTATAAAAAATGGGCAGAAGACTATATTATCTCCTGCCCATTCATTAGAAAAATCTACTGAAAGTAAGGGGATTAGATCTTACCTACAAGGTCGATGCTTGGCTTCAATGTAGCTTCGCCTTCTTTCCACTTAGCAGGACATACTTGACCTGGGTTTTCGTGAACGAACTTAGCAGCCTTAATCTTACGCAAAAGCTCTTGTGCATCACGACCGATACCCAAATCGTGGATTTCAGCGATCTTCACTTCTCCTTCTGGGTTGAATAGGAAAGTTCCACGAAGAGCCTTACCTTCTTCTTCGATTAGGACACCCATTGCACGAGCAAGCTCGAAGCGAATGTCTGCAAGCATTGTGTATTCAATCTTGTTGATTGTTTCTGTAGCGTCAGCCCAAGCTTTGTGAACAAACTCAGAGTCCGTACTTACAGAGTAGATATCAACACCAAGCTTCTTAAACTCTTCGTAGTTGTCTGCAAGGTCAGAAAGTTCTGTTGGGCAAACAAAAGTAAAGTCAGCTGGGTAGAAGAAAAATACTGACCATTTACCTTTTAGGTCTTCGTTACTTACTTCAATGAAACCTTCGTTCTTACGATAAGCTGGAACTTTAAATTCCGGCATTTGACTATTAATGATACTCATTTTCTTATTTATTTTAATGATTTATATAATTTATATTTCTGTGTAAACAAATCTCTGTGATGATTACAAGGACAAAAGTACAATGATTTGTAGCTACCAACAACAGAAGAAATCTATAAGGATATAGCTTTTCCCTATCAAAAGGGCTTCCATCATTGTTTTTGCCTCTTACGTCCTCTCTGTTTAGACTTCAGCACTCGCAAGCGTGAGCATATCGGAGTACTCTTCCCACTCTGCATCTTCCTCGCACTCAATCTCTAAGGGCAAGATTTCGTAGTCAGCCAGGCACTCATTCAGCCTTTCGCCAAAAGATGGCAGATGTCTTGTATAGAAAACCCAATACTTAGCTCCTGCTCCTGTATAATTCCCTGTAAGGATTGCCAATTTGTCTTTTTCCATCGCACGGCGAAGCTTCTCCTCTACTTCTGCAATAAGCTCTCCGTCTTTGGCAATCGGCATACCTGTACTATCCGCTTGATAAGTCCATTTAATCTCGGCACGAATCTTCAACGCTCCTTTTGAGCGAAAAGGCTCTAAGTCTTTCCGTCCTGTTACATAGACGATTTGTCCATTCTCCTCACTAAGGGCAGTAAACCAATTATCTGTTAATTTCATTTCTCTCTACTACAATTAATTTCTTATAACTCAAAGATACACTTTTTATCTCAAAAAATCATAAACTAAACTTAAAGGTTTGATAAGCTCCAAAGAAAAGTTAGAATGGATAACCAATAGATAAGTGAAGTCCAAGAGCATCACAAAATTTGGGTATATTATACCAAGCACGACGGCTCGTTTGATAAGGCAAGTGTAAACCAATCCCCACATCAAAGCGTAAGACTAAATAGCTTAAATCATAACGCAAGCCGACACCAGTACCTACAGCAATTTGATTTAGAAAATCTTTCGCACTTGTGATTTCACTCAATGAGCCTCCTTTTCGTTGCTTATCTTGACGTAAAAGCCAGATATTCCCTGCATCAAGAAAAGTTGCCAGCTCCAAATCCCCCACAAACTTTGTACGATACTCTATATTAGCTTCAAGCTTTGCCTCACCAACGTGATCCATAAAGCTATAAGCTGTTTCCTTTTCATTATGAAAACTCCCTGGGCCAATACTTCGCACCGTATAGGCTCTGATACTATTGGCCCCCCCAACATAAAATTGCTCCGAATAAGGAGCTACATTCATATTACCATAGCTATATATTGCACCCAAGCTCAAACGAGTAGCAAGCGATCGCTTATGGTCTATCATATAGGTATAGTGAAACTCCGTACTCGCTTTGACAAACTGAGCAAAAGGCGTTTTGAATAATTTCTTTGTCTCATTAGCACTGCTTGACTTATCAACCCAAGAGTAAATAGTATTCGTTAGATTGCCAGCTTCACTCAGTGATAAATGGTTGAAAAATTTATGCCTATTGTTGTAGCCAAACTTTTCTTCCCAAGTATAGCTATAGCTCATTTGAGGAATCAAGATATTCTGGAAGCTCAAAGCAAGAGATGGGTTTTCCCTCAAAACTCTATCAAAGCCAGAACTAATACGGCTTAGTTGGTTGTAATGTATGGATAGTGGGGTTAGATTATGCCGATGCTTGTTTGTCATCTTAAAAAGATAATTCATCGAAACGCCCAAGTTGTTAAGCGTATAATAGCCTGAGCGTTGCACCTTCTCTCCGCTAAGCTTGAAAACAGTACTCTTATCCCCAAGATAAGTAGGAAACAAGCTCTCAATAAACAAAAGCTTTGGCAAAGTCAAACCAAACTCGACACCAAACTTAAAACTATTAATGGATAGTTTATAATCGCTTGTTGGGGTACTCCCTGTTTGCCATTCGTAACTACCATACAAACGAGCAGAAAGCGTTTCACCTGCCCCAAAAGCATTACGTCTATCAAGTCCAATACTTGCCCCCGGCCCAATAAAATCGTTGCTTTTGAACTTAAAAAGTGTTTCCAAAGTCGTATCCCAAACCTTGTCGGTCTGCATCAAGATATTTAGGTCTAATAACTCTCGCCCTAAACTATCAAGCTCTCCAACAGGCGTATAATTTAGCTCTAAGCCTGTAAAAGCTCCAAGTTTATTAATTGCTTTTAAGGTCTCAAACTCCTTACTCCTTCGGTACAAGCTATCAGGGCGAACTTTCACACATCTATTCAACACTTGATACTTGACAGGAAAGCTTTTATCATAGAATAAGGTCAGGTTCTTATCTATAAGCTCTCTATTTCTTGCCCATAACTGCATAAATTCATCTCCCTCAGTCATACGGACATTTACTTTACGAATATAGCAAGGACGAAGAGCCTTCTTAGGAAGGTTATTCAGTAACTTCGTGCGAAGCCATATATAACCTGAACGGTTAAGACTATCAGCTTCGTAATGGATATAACTCGGAGTGAAGTAATACAGACCGTGTTCTCGGAAATCTTTAGTAACCTGCTCTTGCTCGGCTTGGAGCTTCTGAAGTTGAAACAAGTCCCCTTTGCGAAGAAGCGTTTTAGTCTCCTGCCTCCAGACATAAGAAGAGTCCAAAGACTGTTTAGGTAAATACTCTACACTATCATAAGTATAAGGTCTGCCCAAATCAACTTGATAGCTAATCTTCGCTCGCTGTTTACTATAGGGTAAAATCTTGTAGCTTACCTTTGCATCAAAGTATCCATTTTCAGCAAGCAGTCGTTCGGTCATCTTGCTTCGTGTCTTTGGATTAACCTGCTTGATATAGATTGGTTTAGAGCCTAAGCGATGCAAAGTTCTACCCCAAAAAGAACTATCATTTTTATACTTTAGATAGATATAGGGAGCAAAGAGAGGCAAATGCCAACGACGATAAGAGCTACCAAAGATAGCATTATTAGGGCTGTAGCTTAGTTGCTCCTCTACGAGATTAAGGATTTCTGACGGTGTCTTGATAATAGAATTAGAAGCTTCCTTTATCTCAAGCTCTTTAATACCAAGATATAGCACCTCGCCCTCTTTTTGATAAGGGCGAATAGCACAAGAGAACATTCCGAAAAAGAATGTAAACAACAGAATGATTCGTTTGAGTAAAGTATTCAAATTATTTTGCTTCATCTTTATGGTCATCTATATCTTCTCCTAAAGCTTTGATAGGCTCGGCAGTCTGTACAGAATCTACTTCAGCTGGTAAGCCCAAAGGGAGCGTAAAGCTACTCACTTGAACGGCAGGAGCTTTGCTCTGAACCGCTTTTTTCTTTGGCTTAAAACGGAATATATCAGAGAAGCGTCTTAGCTTTCGCCTCATCAAATAGCCCAAACCTGTCTCTGTATGATCGCCCTCCATAATATCATCTAAGACACGTTTGTAATAAGCTTTGAGGTACTGCTCAGCTTTCTTATCCAACTGATATTGAATAGCTACGTTATCAATAAAGGACTGCTCCCTCTGACTTTTATTATTACCCACTTGAATCTTACCGCCAACAATGAATTTTAAGCGATCATTGTAGAAGCGTTTGCTAAAGCTGTAAGTATAGTTCGTATAAGCATTGCCACCATTAGCTCCGTTATTAAGCTCCATTCCAAGGCTAATGTCCGTGTCTTTAAGTATAGAATTTGTTACAGCATTAAGCCTTGACTCAAGGATTGCAGTCAAAGCATTATTAAGATTATCTGATCCTCCAGCCAGATAAACACCAGTTGTAAGCAAAGCCAAGGCCTGCTTGCCTCGCTCTTGTTCGGTCATTCTCCTAATAGCATTTTGAACTTTTAGGTTCTCTGGAGCAGAGAGGTCAAAAGATAATTTCAAGTCATCAAGTCTATCTTTAGCAACAATACTAACAATAAAAGCAGTCTTATTGTTCCGATCATCTTTCGTACTTGCTTTCATCGTATAATCTGCCTTAAGCTTGATGTTAGGATTCATAGCATCGCCATCAAAAGCAAGAAAAGAGGACTTATCGATTGTAAAGGTTCGTTGCCCAACAATAGGCAAGGTATAGCGAAGTTTGCCCCCATTACCGCTCATCTCATAGCGACCAACAAGCTTCATATCTCCATAAGGCGGAGACGAAAGTTGTAGCTTTCCTCCTCCGCTTGTCTCCAAAAAGTCTGTTCCATTAGGGCTTAAATCAACACCAAACGTAACAGAAGGATCAATCACAATACCGATATTAATATCTGTACCACTCTCTTGATTATCCAGAATAATGGGTTCTGCTCTGAAGAGCGTATCGGCAAAATCTGAAAAACTTACCACATCAGACATATTGTCTGATAGCTGAAGCGGGGTTTCACTCATTATATAATGGCAGTCTGTACCTGCATCTACGCTAAGATTACCACGAAGTCTTATATCCTGTCCCAAGCCTAAAAGTCTCAAATTAGCAGAAGCCAATAGCTTACCATACAGCAACTGAATATCATCTCTCTTGGCTTTCGTGTCAAATAATAGGAGCTTATCCGCTTTGATAGAAATATCTGTCTCTATTCCCCTCTTGTCAAGTAGATTACAAAAACCATTTAAGTTAATTGTATTATTAGGGTTAGCTTGTGAGAGCAGAGCGTAATTATTGAATACAATTCGCCCATTATCAATCTTAATATCTTGCTTATCCAAATCAAACATTGAGCTATATGCCCTAAAGTCAATCCCAGCCTTATTACCTGAGAGTACTCCATTATAATTCAGAGAGCCAAGCTTTCCCATAATATCTAAATGCCCTTTTGTCGTACCTCTCAGAGCGATATTATATGAACTAAGGAAGGGATTTGCCAAGATTAATGGAAAATCTGTCATTGCAACTTTAGTCTCCACCTCATTCGTCTGATTAGGGCGATAGATACCATCAATACTCAGACAAGGTAAGCCTGCGTAGGCAACTTCAGCCGTAATATAATGAGAGCTATCATTACGTGGCTGATAGAAAACTGATGATGAGAAATAGCCCAAATCCTTTCCCTCATAGCTTAATTTATTGATAGAGACATCGCCTGTAATTATCGGCAAAGCAGTCAAATCGCCCTCTCTTTCATAGCTCAACTCTGCCGAGAGAGAACCCTCTAAGCCACTAAGGAATAGAGAGGTATAACTATTTAAGTTTATTTGATTTAGACGCAGATTAACAATCTGCTTATCTTTGATACTATCAACTGCGGAGATATAAACAGCTTCTCTATTTGCTCCAAGAAGATTAAGCTTAGCACCAAGGAGCTTAGTCTTTTTATTTAGGCGAAGATAGTTATCAGGGTTTACTTCAAGCAGATGTTCTGCTAAAATAATTTCCTTCTGCGGGAGTTTTACTTCTATGCCCTGTCCTTGCCAATTAGCCAAAAGTTCTAAATCTTGCAAAGTCTTCTCTTGCCCCAAGAGCTTTAGCTTGAGAGCCATCTGCCATAGATTGGTATTAAGCTTAGCCTTCAGATGAAAAGGAGCTTGTTTACGAAACGGATCTTTATCAACCTTAAAGGCAAGAGCTAATGACTCTTTCCCCAAGCTTTGCCAGTCCTCACTACTAAGCCTTGCAGTAATAGAGTCAATACGCAAAGCATTTGAGCGAACTTTAGCCAAAGACATTGAAGCACTCAAACCTTTCTCTTTAGATGATGAAAAAGCTAAATGAGCCTCTTCTGTAGCTAAGCGATACTCTGCCAAATAAGGTCTTAGGGCATTTTGCTTACCCATCTGCAGGTTAAAATCTATCTTGGGGCAAGCCTCTACCAACGTTCTAAGACTACTCTTTTCTTCTTTTCTTTTAAGGGCTTCAGCTGATAAGACTTCTTCTTTGTAATGATTGAAAGCTGTAAGAAGAGCGTCTAAATGATTTTGCATCTCTCCGACCGAAGAACCAACCTTCAAATCAGCTAAAAGGTCTCCTGAAGTCAAGTTAGCTTGGCAAAGTGCCTGCGAAGATTTAAATTTAAGTAAAAGCTCCTTTGGTTGCAATTTCTTATCATCAATTTGAAGCTTAATATCATCAAGCTTCAGCTCTAAATGATGTTGCTCTTTGAGGTTACTGAAGTAATCCCCTTCTAAACTAAACTTTGCAGACAAAGGCATAGCACTCATCTCCCAATAATGAGCATCAATATCTTGGACATTAAAGTTCAAACTCGTAGCCAATCCGCCTTTGTGTAGCAGACCATCAAACAACAAACTGAAATCTAATCCCTTATTAAGGCTATTAATTGAGAGACTTAATTCGCCCTTATTCGCCAGACCTTCCAGTGTAATAGCTTTAAGCTTTTTATTGATATAGTTAAGCTCATCAATTTGAAGTCTGACTTCGGATTGTAAAGCCTCTGTCCGCTCAAAATCCAGACTATTTGTCTTGACATTAGCTTTAGCCTGCACAAGCCCAAGACTATCAAGAGGGAGAAAATGCTTTAGATTCAAGCTATCAATAGCAAGAGAGCAATCCAAAGCTGTACTCTTAGGGCGATATTTCGCTTTGACATCAAGCAAGCCTCCTCCCTCTTTTAGGCTTAATTTACCTTTATAGGTATAAGGATTGAAAAGCATATCTCCCTTTAGATTCAAGCCTTTAGGGATACGACAGCGTTCCGCAACATCGGGCGAACCAACAAATCCTAATAAGATATTGGCTTTATCCTCACAGATTAGCGATAGGTTAAAGTTTCCGTTCCGCTTCTTCTCATCTCGAAGTTTATGTACTTGCCCTTTGATCGAACTGCTCAAGACATTATCCCAATTAAGATGAAAATGCTGAATATATAGGTCTTCTAAAGAGCCAATCATCTTAACATCAGCCTTGATTGGTTGAGACCAAATCAATGACTTATTAGGAATACTATCCCCGACTTTCCTCTCCAGCCCCTTATCCAATGCCAATTCTGACAAACGAATACCGCTCAAGAGGTAAATATCTTGTGGCGAAAGGCTCATCTCACTCAAGACGAAGCCATCTTTTAGCGACTTATTGGAGAGAAGTTTCCACGGAAGCTCAAGCTTGCCCTTGATAAAAGAATGCTCCGTCTCCAAAGCTAAATCCTCCAAAGCGACAACTTCTTTATCAATCCTTGCCTTAGCCTCTAACTTATTGAGGACAAAGCCTGAAGTTTCTCTAAAAGAAGCTTCCTCAAGGTCAAAGAGCAACCTTGCTTTTTCGCCCTTATGAGCCTCAAGATTTGTCAGAAGGAGATGAACGTCTCTCAAGTTTAGATGCTCATAATCTAAGTAAGGCAATGACGACTCTGCCAAATCTCTTTGATAAGATAGCTCTGGAGCGTTTATCCCTAAACGCTCAAAATCCAAACCATTATCTTCAAGTTTGAGCTTTGAATCGGACAAAGATACAGAGCTTAGCTTTGTCTTAAAGTAGATATTAGCTTCAGGCATTGCAAGAGCAATGTCATTCTCCAAAAGCTCTATTTTATTTGCTTGAATTTGCCATTTTAGGGCTTCGGTCTCCTCCTTAGAGGTCGTATCATTCAGTGCGTGATAATTTACATTTAGTCCCTCACTGCTCAAGACATCAAGCAAAACGATTTCCTTCTTCAGATTAGCTTCAAGCATATTTGAGGAAAGAGCCTTAAGCCGTGCTGAGACAGTCGTTAGCTTGAGCGAATCTTGATAATAGAAGCTAAGGTTCTTCACATCAATATCCTTTAAGCTAAGCCTTTTGCTAAGCAGAGGACTTAGAGAGAGCTTACAAGAGAGAGCTTCGACTTTTCCCGAAATAATAGCTCCGCTTGGCTGATTATGCTCTTGCTTCTTCGGAGCAAACTCAAGATTAAGCACCTTAATCTTTGCAGGGAAAAGCAAACGTACCTCTTCCACCTTGATAGACATCGCCAAAGACGAACCAAGTCCCTTACTGACTTGCTGGACTGCAAAATCTTGAACGAAAGGAATATACAGAAGAAGTATTACCACTAATGGCAATACAACAGGGCTTAGCAACAAAGCTATAATGAGCCTACGCTTAGTCTTTTTCTGCACTTAAATAATAATTCTCTTGACTTAATTCAACTCCATTTTAATTGCTATAGAACAAAGATACAACATTTATTATTCTCTCTTAGTTCTAACCTTTTTATACTCATAGCAAGAGAAAGTAATAAATAAGTTCTGATAACTCATTGAAAAAAGATAAGTTTTAATTATATTTGTCGGGTAGATAATTCACATAATTAAAATAGAATGTTAACAACAATTTTATCAATTTCAGGGAAAGCAGGACTTTTCCGTCTTATTAGCCAAGGGAAGAATACCCTTATCGTAGAATCTCTTCTTGACGGAAAGCGTTTCCCAGCACACGCTAAGGATCACGTCATTTCACTACGCAACATATCTATGTTTACCTACAGCGAAGATGTGCCACTATCTAAGGTACTCAACTTAGTTTATGAGAAAAATGAAGGTAAACCTGTTGATGTGAAAGCATTAAAGGATAAAGAAGCTCTATTTGCTTCTTTTGAGACAGTGCTTGAGGACTTTGACCAAGACCGAGTATATCCTAACGATATTAAGAAGCTATATACTTGGTACAACATCTTGCTTGAAGCAGGATTTACAGACTTCTCTGACGAAGAGGAGGAAGAGGAAGCCTAATTACTAAACAACAATACTAATATAACTTATGTACAAGGGAATGAAAAAACACCTTGCCGATGAGCTAAAAGCCATTGAAGAAGCAGGGTTGTACAAGAAAGAGCGTATCATTATTACGCCACAAAATGCTGATATTAAAGTTGGACAAGGACAAGATGTTGTTAACTTCTGTGCTAACAACTATTTAGGTCTTTCTGATCACCCTCGCCTTGTCAAAGCAGCTAAGGACGCAATGGATAGCCACGGCTTTGGTATGAGTTCGGTGCGTTTCATCTGTGGTACGCAAGATATGCACAAAGAGCTTGAGCAAGCTATCTCAAACTATTTCAAGACAGAGGATACAATCCTCTACGCTGCTTGCTTTGATGCCAACGGAGGTGTCTTTGAACCTCTTTTCACAGCCGAAGATGCAATCATCAGTGATTCACTAAACCATGCCTCTATCATTGACGGCGTACGCCTATGTAAGGCAAAACGTTTCCGCTATGCCAACGCTGATATGGCAGACCTTGAGCGTGCTTTGAAAGAAGCTCAAGACTGTCGCTTCAGGATCATCGTAACAGATGGTGTCTTCTCTATGGACGGCAACGTTGCTCCTATGGATCAGATTTGCGACTTAGCAGACAAATATGATGCTATGGTAATGGTGGACGAATGCCACTCTGCAGGTGTCGTAGGAGCTACAGGTCGTGGTGTAGCAGAGCAATTTGACTGCTACGGACGTATTGATATCCACACAGGTACACTTGGTAAAGCTTTCGGTGGTGGTATCGGTGGTTTCACTACAGGACCTAAAGAAGTGATTGATATGCTTCGTCAGCGTTCACGTCCTTACCTATTCTCTAACTCTATCCCTCCTGCTGTAGTAGGTGCAGGTATTGAAGTCTTCAAGATGCTTGAAGAGAGCAACGAGCTACACACAAAGCTAATGCACAATGTAGAATACTTCCGCAGTCGTATGCTTGAGGCTGGCTTTGACATTAAGCCTACGCAGAGTGCAATCTGTGCAGTAATGCTTTACGATGCTAAACTATCTCAAGAATATGCTGCTAAGCTTCTTGAAGAAGGTATCTACGTAACAGGATTCTATTATCCAGTAGTACCAAAAGGCGAAGCTCGTATCCGTGTTCAGCTTTCGGCTGCTCACGACGAAAAGCACTTGGATAAAGCCATCGCTGCCTTCATCAAGGTTGGTAAAGAATTGGGCGTTATCAAGTAAGCAACTCCTAAGTTCTCACACAAAAATAGGCTGTGCCAAATTACAATTTGGCACAGCCTATTTTTATACATAAGTCACTCATATTAAAAGCCTCAAATCCCCCATTATTCCTAACGCTTAATTAGCCCAAATACCACAAATCAGAACTATCTCAAATAAGTTTATACACCTAAATTCAAGTATTAAATGCAATAGTTGATAACTAAATGGAGCAGTCGATGAGTGACAGAACTTACCCCCATAAAATAAAAACAGCAAGAGTTAAAGCCTTAACTCCTGCCGTTTCGTGGGAATTTTGTTTCTTTGCACTATCAA
>PDWI01001666.1_pt1 | contig 44873 bp, 60 predicted proteins | sample 1430891 | NCBI WGS metagenome assembly PDWI01 (sample SAMN01162508, study PRJNA174530) | Oral metagenome, whole genome shotgun sequencing project. | biome: Marine environment; feature: Marine mammal; material: Swab sample of the gingival sulcus; isolation source: swab sample of gingival sulcus...
GCACAATGCCTCTAACAAACGTGCCATGGTATCGGGCGCTGCCAACAAGCCACTTCCCCTACCCTTGCGCGACACTCCGGGCACAGGACATCCCATATTAATATTCAGGGCTTCGTAACCATAATCGTAAAGGTATTTGGCCAAAGGTACAATGGCCTCGGCTTGGTTGCCCAATACTTGCGGCTCTACAGGCATGCCTTTGTTGCGCTCTTTCCATAGATCGTGTATACGGCTATGCTTTACTTTCAGGCCCAAACCCGAAGGAATAAAAGGCGACAAAGCCCCCTCAAAATCTTTAAACGATTGGTAAAAAGCATTACGAAAATAGGCCTCGGTATAGCCCTGCAAGGGCGCTAAAAATAATTGATGTTTCAAACCCGCTTCTTTTGGACAAAAGTACAGAAAAAAATTACACCTCTGCGACCACACAATTGAATTCTAAAATAGTGGGGGTTAAAGTCTGTAACCCGTCTAAAACAGAACACATAATTAAACAAATCTCAATGCCAATTGGTTCAATTTAAGGAAATCATTTCCACCTATGGTGGTACTGGTATGATGAGTTTCAATGCCAATTGGTTCAATTAAAAGATTGTTAGCTGCCAATCGTTCCAACACAGCAGGATGGTTCCAATGCCAATTGGTTCAATTAAAGCATAGCCCTGTAGTTATTATAGATGTACTATTAGACTAATTCCAATGCCAATTGGTTCAATTAAAGCCAATTTAGGAGAGTTTTCTATAAACTCCTTAACTGTGTTCCAATGCCAATTGGTTCAATTAAAGCCAATTTAGGAGAGTTTTCTATAAACTCCTTAACTGTGTTCCAATGCCAATTGGTTCAATTAAAGCAACCTGCCCCGCCTGTGCTGTGGCAGGCGCTGTGGTGTTCCAATGCCAATTGGTTCAATTAAAGCGGATCTACCTCCGGCGGCTGCATAGAAGCCTGCAAGGTTCCAATGCCAATTGGTTCAATTAAAGCCATAATAATTACTACGGCTTAAAAGCTGGTAGTAAAGTTCCAATGCCAATTGGTTCAATTAAAGCACCTTTTACCCTAAACATGTGCCTTATCAAGCTTTTGTTCCAATGCCAATTGGTTCAATTAAAGCTTAATGGCAAGAGAAGACACAATGTGGAAAATTGAGTTCCAATGCCAATTGGTTCAATTAAAGCCTGATAAGTTAGGCGCTGAGGTGTTAATCATGTTGTTGTTCCAATGCCAATTGGTTCAATTAAAGCTTTTTTCGGAAGTAGTAAAGGCAGTAAGGACAAAAGTTCCAATGCCAATTGGTTCAATTAAAGCTTTGTCAGGTAAGCTATCCGACTAAAATCCTTTATTAGTTCCAATGCCAATTGGTTCAATTAAAGCGAACTGGTGCGCAAAGAAAGCCGGGTTGCCATATAGGTTCCAATGCCAATTGGTTCAATTAAAGCATTGAAAAAAGTGGGGATTGAGGAATCAAAGTTTATGTTCCAATGCCAATTGGTTCAATTAAAGCTTAAAGATATTTCAATTCCAAAAAATATTAATGGAGGTTCCAATGCCAATTGGTTCAATTAAAGCGTTGTAATTTATTAAAGATAAAGCAAATGGGGTAAGGTTCCAATGCCAATTGGTTCAATTAAAGCAGCGACAGATTATGACAATACGCAAACGACAATTAAGTTCCAATGCCAATTGGTTCAATTAAAGCTCACCAAAAAACAAAAGAAGTCATGAGGTTAGGCAGGTTCCAATGCCAATTGGTTCAATTAAAGCCCCTATTGGGGTAAGAGACGCTTTATTTAATATCAAGTTCCAATGCCAATTGGTTCAATTAAAGCTATCAAGATTTTTGCTTTGTATTCTTCAGTATGAGGGTTCCAATGCCAATTGGTTCAATTAAAGCGAGGCTGAAAAAGACGAGGTGCTTGTGGTTTTGAATGTTCCAATGCCAATTGGTTCAATTAAAGCAAAACCTGTTGAGATAAATATCGATTTTAAAAAGGTGTTCCAATGCCAATTGGTTTAATTAAAGCCAACAATCTGCAAGTCGCCTTGCGCGCCGCTGTTGAGTTCCAATGCCAATTGGTTCAATTAAAGCTTTACAACTTATCAAGTTGCCAAACGCTAAAGTGTGTTCCAATGCCAATTGGTTCAATTAAAGCTAACGATTGGGAGGTAGAAGAAGCTGCTGTATAAAAGTTCCAATGCCAATTGGTTCAATTAAAGCAAGTGTGTCAGATTTTGTGAAGCATAAAATATTTAGGTTCCAATGCCAATTGGTTCAATTAAAGCTAGAGGACAAGATTTATTCGGCACAGATGTTAGAAAGTTCCAATGCCAATTGGTTCAATTAAAGCCAACATTTTGAGAGAGGGTGTGCAACATTTTGAGAGGTTCCAATGCCAATTGGTTCAATTAAAGCTGACCAAACGGGCAATCTACGCAGTTCTATAGGGTAGTTCCAATGCCAATTGGTTCAATTAAAGCGCAATTTTATCTCGTGTAATAGCACGTTGTGATATAGTTCCAATGCCAATTGGTTCAATTAAAGCTTTGAGAACCATCACGACAAAGACAACTTTGAAGATGTTCCAATGCCAATTGGTTCAATTAAAGCTTGCATTTGTTGTTGCAGGAATGCAGTGTAAAGCTAGTTCCAATGCCAATTGGTTCAATTAAAGCATAAGATGTTATAGTGTGAACACAGGGGGGTGTGATGTTCCAATGCCAATTGGTTCAATTAAAGCCTTATGATGAACATAAAGTGAATCAAGATAAATTGCGTTCCAATGCCAATTGGTTCAATTAAAGCTTGATATTAACTTCCTACCCTCTGAAATGAAAGATTGTTCCAATGCCAATTGGTTCAATTAAAGCTAGAAATCTTTGAGAAATCTGGCGAATTGTACAATAGTTCCAATGCCAATTGGTTCAATTAAAGCTTTAAAGCTTTGCAACATGGCATCGCCTGAAGCTTGTTCCAATGCCAATTGGTTCAATTAAAGCTGTCTACTATCAAACATCTTCTAATTATTTAGTTATGTTCCAATGCCAATTGGTTCAATGAAAGCAACACATAAGGCGTTTAATGGCGTTAGGAATAATGAGTTCCAATGCCAATTGGTTCAATTAAAGCCATCGTATATACAGGTTCTGCATATCAATCGAACTAGTTCCAATGCCAATTGGTTCAATTAAAGCAATTATTAGCTGCTACAAAAAGCTTATCTGACATCGGTTCCAATGCCAGTTGGTTCAATTTAAGGGCTTGATCTTAGCTTTACAAACTTTTGGAATACCTAGTTTCAATGCCAATTGGTTCAATTAAAGGAGTGGTAGACTTTGAGCTGGGCGGCCACTTTATCAAGTTCCAATGCCAGTTGGTTCAATTCAAAGCACATCATTTAAAGGCAATTCAAAATCTGCGTACTCGTTTCAATGCCAATTGGTTCAATTAAAAGTAACTTTGTGTGTTTTTCAACCACCTCTCAAGCGCTGTTCCAATGCCAAGTGGTTCAATTCAAAGTTTGTTTTCACTGAACATTACAACATTGTCTTCGAAGTTTCAATGCCAATTGGTTCAATTCAAAGCCTAACAAGGCGAAGTATTACGACGTGACACCAAAGTTCCAATGCCAATTGGTTCAATTAAAGGTTACGACGAAGATTTAAGAAGTGCAAGAAAAAGCCTGTTCCAATGCCAATTGGTTCAATTAAAGGGCAGATATGGAGGTGACGAGCTCGCAGGCAGATGTGTTTCAATGCCAACTGGTTCAATTAAAAGCGTCTGCAAACGCGTTGAAAGCTATAGCATTAACTAGTTCCAATGCCAATGGGTTCAATTCAAAGACGAATCCCAAAAAAATTATATATAAGATTATCAGAGACTTAACATGGAAAATATAAGCGTTTTTTGCTTCAAAAGACATCTGTATCAAGAAACAAAATTACCCCATAAGATAGACAATATAGTAAAACACTGTAAATAAACCTACTCTATGTTTTTTATTCAATACGTCAAAGAACTTGGTACTGAGGTGGCAATACTGACGACTATAAAAAATTGTCCAATTCGTTCTTTTCCTTACCTATCACTTGTTTATCCAACCACTTTTCATCCCTAGACGACAATACAATCACACTGTCTTCTTCCTCTTTCATTATCTGATTTGCCTTTGCTAACAGTGCTTTGGGTTTCACAGCCGTTATGACACCCTCAAAAACACTGTTTTGTATCCAATTCAAATACTGCCGACATAGCTTTAGCATCTTGCCCACTCGCTTCTAGCCTATATCACACATCAAGACACATAGGCAAAAAAAGATAAAAGGACAAAGAACTTGCCCTTGTCCTTTCTATAAATCACTCTATATTATTGCATTTGATTTTCATAATCAAATGCCTGCATTCTGTTAATTAATTCTTGTTCGGCTCTGTCAAGTGCATCGGCAGCTTCTTTTGTGGTTCTTACATAACCTCCTGCTGATAGCGTTACAAAAGATTCTACTCCTTCCAGTTTTTCTTCTATTACCGGTTCCGCTTTATTATCTACTTCTTCTTTTAGTTTGGCACGAATGCTACCAGCTATTTTATTAGCATTATCGGATACAGACACAGCTAAAGTCTCCATCAAGCTAAAGGTGCGAGACTGATTAGAAGTAATAACCCAATTGATAATAGCATGAGCCAAGGCAGGTATCAATCTTGCGCGCATGGCCTCGGGCGCAACCAAACACCTCCCAAATACATTTCTTGACTCTTGCCACCCTTGTTCGCGTAAAGCCAATTCGGTTTCTTCGGTAATTTCGGGTTCTAATTTATTTAAAGTAACACAAAACAAACGACGCAAATCAATGGCTATATCTTGCACAAAAAGCCCCACCGCTCTGGAATTATTGGGTATCCACTTTCTACTCAAGCTCCTGTCTTTCCCTTCCAACAAGACTTCAATCTGACTATCATCCAATTGCTCTCCTTTTTCATTTCTTACAATGACCCGATTATTAGACCTATCACTTCTGTCGAAAGAAATATTCTCAACATCAACACCTGCCAATAATGGATGCAAACCTCTCATAGAGGAAACAGACAAAGGGCTTCGCCTTTTCAATGTTCTGTCTTTGCCTCCCTTAGCAGCTTTCATCCAACCTCCTAAAAGTTGGTCGGCATACTGAGGGTTACAAGTGGCGTATACCTCGCCTTCTTTCATCTCGCCTTTCTTGTTCACATCAAATAAAAAAGTAGTTGGCGAAGGCTGCTCATTCAATACAGCAGACAAACTATCCAATAGCGAACGCTTTACCTGTTGCCCACTTGAATAAGGGACTCTTCTATTAAATTGGGGGTCATAATACGTTTTCTGACCATCTGCTACACAAAACACGGTATGCTCCGCTTTCTTTAATGTTCTAATATAAATTGTACTCATAATGGTATATATTTAATTTATTTCTCTTTCTGCGTATGCAAAATCAAATTTCAAGAGCACTACAAAATATCCAAAATCTTCTGCACTCATCATATGAACCCTGTCTCTCAACTCTTTATAAACTGCTAATTCAGAGCCGTCAATACCTTTCTTCATCATATCATCCTGCACATCCCTCACTATATCTACCAAAGCATCGATAAATACTTTCTTTGATGTGGCCGATAGCAGTCTTGACTGAATAAGGTTGATTCTATCCGTTTTCGATGCTCTTTTTCTATATGCTTGCAGTGCGTCTGCAATTTGTCGGGTATACTCCAACGATTCTTCTTTGTTTTTTGTAATCATAGCTAATAACCAAGTTTTATATGTTCTATAATAAATAATTTTCTCATAATCTTTTTGTTGTGCTTTTATAATCAACAAAACGAAAAGTGCAATTTTTGAAAACGAAAAGCGCAATTTTTGAACAAAATTAAAGGGGCTTTGATAGCCCCTTTGTTATTTACTTTTTCTTGTAATGATACATGATGTCAGTATACTTTGCATTATGAGTTGTACTCGTTGACACTTCTGTTTTGACCGCTTTTGCAAATGGATTAGCTGTGGTGCTCACTGAGCTTATCCAATCACACAGCTCTACGATCTGCGACTTGTCTGAAGTAAAATAAAAGTAATTCTGATTAACAAGCACAAACAACACGTCTAAATAGTCCTGCAGCTTCCAGTAACCATCACTAGTATATGTAGAGCTATCTGTACTCAAATACGGCGGGTCGACCAAAAACACGACATTCTCAAGCTCTTTGTATTGCTCAAACAAAGCTTTATAATCCATTTTAACTATCTCTACACCTTCTAGGTAACCGGTAGCAGTATAATCAGATAACCGCACTTTATTGTACATAGCATCATTTGTAAAGTCTTTCAAACAAGTGCCGTAGTTCATTGAGAATTTAAGCGATGAGGACAGGGTAATATAATCAACATAACCTTGGCTATCTGCTTGTTTAAGAACATCTATTACCTCAGCCCTGTGCACTCCGGTTATACGCTTATTACGAGGGTAATCCTTTAAAATATCTCTTAGCTTCGCAATAATCTTATTCGTGTTTTCAGTGGCATTTAAACGCTGTTTAACCGTATGGCTTAACAGACCGCTGCCACCAAACAGGTCTATATAGGTGTATGTATCATCGTACGCCTTTAAACCGTCTCTAAAATACTTAACAAACCTCCGTTTTTGCCCCCTGAAAAGGCAGAGGACTTTGATTGTAATTTTTACTCATATCTCTATTTTTACTATTTGTTTTTGTAGTATCTTTGCAACTCTGACCACTTCAAAAAATAAAAAGCCGCATAACAGAACAGAAGACATATTAGTCCTCCGCAGCTGTTACGCGGCTCTTGTTTTAAAAGTGGTCAGAGATTTTTAAAAGCGGAGGGCTATTTTTTTACACCTGCCCTCCATGGGTGTTTTACAGGTTTACAAGAATATACTATACACGTACAATACACCCTTTATAAAATAGTGAAGGGCTAAAAGACCTATGCCGATCTCAACAAAGGTATCAACAAGATATTTTACAACCCTTAACACCTTCTGTCTCTTAGTTTCGGGTTGTGCAGTTCTTTCTATGCTATTTATGGAATGATTAGTGTCTAAGAAACCCAAAATAGCATCCAGCATCTTACCTGTTTTTGTTAGTGTTCCAGCAAGTTTGTTTTTACCGAGCACGCTGCTTATGGTTTCATCGGGATCACCAAATAAATTTTGGCTATTAGGTGTTATAAGCATATCGTTAAAGAGCTCTTTACACACCACATTACCAAGTTGATCTATGGACACCGCTACAAGGTAAAAGTATCTATTTACTCGCTTAAGCGATGCCTTTACACCTCTGTTCCAAAAAGATTCTAAAAAGCTATACACAAATCCAATAGGCAGCAATACGCTGCCTAAAATGACCGCTGTAATTAGAACTATCAACCCCATTTTATACAGTAGCTTCTGTTTCTTCTACCTCCCAATCATTCGCCGGGATATTATAGTTCTTCTCATCGCCTTCTTGTTGCAGCACTGCAAAAGCGAACTCAACGGCTCGTTGGTTTATAGCCGCACGCAATGAGTTGGCATCAAAAGCGTTTAAATTAGCTTCTATGGCTTCTACTGTTTCCCAGTTGATTGGATCCATGTTTATAAAGTCTAATACACGCTCATTGTCGTCGGGTTTGATAAAATAATACCCTGTAATATTAGCGCCATCAGCGCCAAGACATATTTCCTGTATTTTTAAATATACAGTTGTGTCTACAAAGCTTCTATCCTTCAACACGCTGTGTGTGTTTTTTGTTTTTAATACTACCATTGTTTTTATCTTTTAATATTATTGTTTCTAAAATAAGTCGTGCCAAGTTGTGCCGTCATAGCATCTAAGCTTATTGCTGTCTACATCAAAGTAAACCTGCCCCGCCTGTGCTGTGGCAGGCTCTGTGGTTGGCTTAAGCTTCATAACACCATTTATGTCTATATTTCCGTTTTTATATACAACCATAGCGTTGCTTCTGTTTTCTTTACTGGTTCCGTTTCCTACAACAAAAATCCTGTCCTCATGTGCAAATTCATTTGCAGACACAGGGGTGTAAGTTGTATTATTACAACCCACCACATGTTCAGCGTATGAAGCAGCTTCTTTATTTAAGCCGCCATCCACACAAGAATAATTGCCTTTTGCCACATTATTTCTACCACCAATAGCCGTAGAAGCGTACTTAAGGGCGTGATTTTGGTAGCCACCGGCTGCTGAATAGTAATCCATAGCCGTACATTGCATCCCCGCAACCACAAAAGAAAAAGCTTGATTCGCAATACAATCGCATCCTGGCCCAACAAAAGACCCGTTGCCTTTAGGCTGCCCAGTGAGGGATAAACAAAATGCCTGGTTTCCTATATTCCGTTTATTCTCCGCATCTTTCAGTGTAATACCTATTTTACTTCCGCTAGTAACCTTCTCAAACAGGCTGCTACCGCCACCGCTTGACTGGTCATCCGTATACGCCTTCGCGGCATTCAAAACATCATTGGTCTTTGTATCCGTATAACTCTTGGCTGTAGACAACACTTGAGCGTCTTTAGTCTCCGCGTTAGAATTGGCTTCGCTCAAGATTCCAGGCTTTTTGGTGGAAATCTCTTGAGAAACGATATCTTTGATTTCTTCAATTTCATTATTGCTCATTCCATCATCCTTGTGACGAAAAGAGTCGTGCGTGTCTTTAAATTGCTGTTCTGTGGGTTTAGCTCCCGTTTTAAAATACGAGTTTATCTCTTTTCTGCTTACTTTCATTTCTTTATTGCTTTATTTATTATTTACTTTATTGTCAAAATAAAAGAACTATCGCCAGTCATGTCCCCGTCCGAAGTCTGCACTTGTATGTGAGACTCACCAACATATTTAGAAGCAATACCTTTTTGTGTTTGAAAAACTGATATATCCAGCCCATTAAAATCTGCAGCATCATTAAAACCTTCTAAAGAGACTTCATAAGCGCCTGAAACAGGACTACCTGAGTACTGTGATTTCTGCACTTGAACATTACCTTGAAACTTACCGTTTCTATACACAATAGCACCATCTTCTCGCACACGGATCTCCAAAAACGGGATAAGGTTGCGCAATTGAGCAAGCTCTTGCTTGTCTGCTTTGTTTTCCAATATGGTATTTATCTGTTCAGCGTTCTTTACACGCACAAAATCAGATAAAATAACACCCGTATTGCTTAATTTTGCAATACGTTTGCTACAAAAAACAACCGTATCGCCATTTTTAAGTACAACTGTGTCCTGATATTCAAAAATTTCAGCTCTTAAATTTGCACCCTGCATTTGGCCGCCCTGAAACGGCAATACCTCCCCTTCTATTACTATAACACCATCTGCTATATTAAAATGCTGCCCCGGCATTACATCTATTTCACAACCTGATAATATTACATTATCGCCAAAACCCTTCGCTAATAATGCAAAGTGATTCCAAGCTTCTTGCATAACACTTAACGTGTTAGTTGTTAACGGAAAACTACCGGGGTGGTTAAAATGTAAGTTATACATGTTTAATCAAATATTTCTTTGTTACTAATTTGTATTCATTTATTAATGCCCTAAGTTTATAGACATCATATTCAAGCCCTAAAGGGATTACTACTTCAAAATCAAAATCATTATCATATTCGGCTTGTGTATATATGTACACTGCTTCATTTTGCCCAATATATAGAGGCTTGTTTTCAACTGGCGTGTGTATATACACGCGTTCAGTTCCTTTGGCATCTATTATATCTATTCGTCTATGGTCACAATCAAAAGCGTCATTCAAAACATTTTTTAAAGAAAAAACCTGACTATTGTGATTCAATCTATACCAATCTTGACGCTGCTGGTCTCTAAATGCATTATACATGCGTTTTACAGGCGTAATCAGCAAACTTATAAAAGCAGCCAAGCGGCTTTTACGTAAAAAAGTTGGCAACAGCAATAAGGCTAACTTTTTAAAATCTATCTTATAGTATTGTTTATCACTCAATATCATAACTTACATGTAATTCTTCTTTAAACCAACCGCTATGAGGTACTACGCTTATGTTAATATCTTCATACGCATTATAAGCAGCTTCATTTAACCAAGCCGTTTGCGCAATATTTAACTTCAAATCCTCCACACCTTCTACATTCTGTATCTCATCTATCAAACGCATTAATGATAATTTGCCGTTGAATGGTAGTTTCTTTAAATATCTTTTAACCGCTTCATTTACAGGTTTATCCCCTGTTCTAAGACAAACACCATTAGCGTCTAGCAATAACGGATTGTAGTGTATAGTCAAGTCCAGCAATAGTTTGTCATGTTGAATAGATATTATTTCAAGTTTAACACCAGCATCTTTTATCGTTCCCATATAGCGTCTCAGGCTAAATAATTCGGCATCATTCAAAGCCTCAAACTCCCCATTGATCTCTTTCGCCACTTTTACAATCAAACGCCTGTCGTCAGCTTCATAAACAGCACATTGTTTAACAATCTTACTGTCTTGTATTTCTTCATTCGTAGCGTTTCTATTATCAAACTTATCACTATCATTAAGCAAGTCAAACCCGGATTGAAACCCCAAAACTTTATTTCTGTACCAGTTTGGTGTATGAGGCACAAGAGTGTCTATTTTTTCCGATATTTCTTCTTTGTTCAACTCAAACAACTGTTTAAACTCAAACATTACCTGTGCTACTACATCAATAATCAGACGAAAGATAGACACCTTGCTGGTACTATTAAGCCCGGACAATGCAGGTTCATTTTCCTTTGCCTGCCACATCTTATCTCTTATATCTTGTAATGTTTCCATATTAACTCACTATAAAATCAGTTCCTATCGCCCAGTAACCTATACCTTCTTGCTCCTCATCCGGGCTCACTATAAAATCAACCCCTATGGCCCAGTAACCTATACCCTCACCGGTAACCTTTATTGGTTCTGTTATGGCTGTAGCCGGCTGTATTGCTTTTGCACTGTAGTAATTAAGGATATCGTTATCTACTTTTACCGTGTCGGGTATTACCAGCTCCATTGCAGGTTCTAAATCGTCTGTAACGCTAATGTTGTTTACTTTAGCAACATCAACAACAGACGCAACACTACCTGTATGTTGTAGAACTACATCAAAAAGCGACTGATTATGTAATACCTGAACTTTCATTTTAACACAAACCCTTTTCTACGGTTATAATTAATGTAGCTTCTGTAAAACCTTTCAAAGCCTCATGAAACGAAGCTATTGCACATCTACTCTTTATAACATCTAAATAATTATCGTTATTAATATCCTTACTTTTAACACCCAAAGCAATACAACCATTTAACTGCTCCCAATAATTAGCAGCATGAAATTTCGCTTCTGAACGATTTGGCACCTCTTTGAGCTCCCAAAGTTCTCGTTCAAACCTTGGGCTGTATTCTAAAACCAAAGGATACTGTCCCGCAGGAACACAGCTCACGTTTCGTTTGTTATTTTGCCATCCCCTCTCCAAAGAGACGGCTGAAAAAACGGGGTTACCATCTACTAACACAGTAACAGTCCCAAGCGTTTGTTTTTCATCTTGGTTATGACGATGTAGTTTTACTATTGCTGTTTTCATCTCTATTTATTTTTAAATCGTTTTCGAATTTTCGATTAATTACTTTTAAGGCAACCCCTGCAAATCGGAAACCCAAGCTATCAAGATTTTCAAGTGAAGAAATCCACAATTGCCAAATAATGATACTAATCATTACCCAAAACAACCATTTAAAAGGATTAATAACCTCTAACCAAGTAACCGATTCGGGAATATTAATGTGAGTCATCTGGTTTAATAGAGCGATTAACAGGGAATAAACAAACACTTTCAAAAGCATCCTTCCCAGCTTTCGGCTTTCGTGCTTTTCACCCCGATTTAGCGATGCCCAAACACCAGATACCCACTCAAAAACCACTAACCCAACATAAGCTAAGAAAAAACTTTGCTCTACACCAAACACAAAAGGAATACTGTTAAAAAGGGTTATTAAAAACCCTAAAACCCCATTGATAAATAGAGCCTTTGTAGTTACAAAACCAAAGGTACTTTTGCTTAAATCTTGAAAGTTAGCAAAACCAAATGCCTGTAGTAAGAATGTAAGTGTACTCATGTTAAAATCGTATTTAATCGTTTCTTAATTGAAGTTTCAACTGTTGTTTTAATCCCCATTATAACCGGAACGTTAGGTGTTACACCTGAGGTTACAACTACTTTACTTAGCTCATCGCACAACTTTCCAAATTGAGCCATAAAATCATTTAGTACTTTTTTTAGATTTTCACTCTCTCTATTAAGGTTATAACCATTTTTATCAATATTAAATTCTGTACTACCTATCTTTCCGTTAATACTTTCAACCTCACTAACCAACTCCACATATAGGCGATGTATATCCTCAGAAATAGGCGATACCAAAACGGAACTTTGCTCTTTTGGAAACACAAACAGTTTTTGTTCTTCGGTATTAACAACCGCCGATAACTGAACGTCTGTATATTCCAATTCGCCATCTACAACGGTACAAGTTCCTTTGTCTTTTTGCACCTCTGTAACCGTAGCGATAAAGGTTTCAACGCCCCTTTCTTTTAGACTTTCAAAAGCCCTTTGTAATTCGTCCTGTTTACTCATAATTTAGCCCCTAATGTTACTTTTCGCCTCGCTCCGTTAATCCCAAATGTGGTAACTACTTTTTTTACAAAATAATCGCCCTCTCTGTTGGGGTGCTCTGTATCTATAATCTTGGCTTTCATTCCACTCGTAGCGTACGGAATTAGAAAACCGGTTACACTACCATCGTAGCCATCATATTTAAGTCGTTTAACCTCAGCCTCTGCCATTTCTTTTAACTTTGCTTCATCAGAAATAACAGAAGTATGAAAGGTTCTTAATTCGCCATCAGCATCGCCTACTTCTATTTCTTTTTTGGTATTATCCTTAGCCATATAGGTGCATCGAACCTTTATGCGTCTTTCTTCAGCTGAGCGATATTCCAAGTTATTAGCCACTAAATTGTAATTCAAATCGTAAATAACGGATTTGCCTATCTTACTCATTTGTTGCAATCCGCAATACAACTCGTTTTTGTCATTTATAAAAATACTCATTGCCATATTCTTTTTAATGGCTTGTAACACCTGTGCTCCATTGGCGTTTTTAATGATGTATTTATCTAATTTAACATCCGGGATATTATCGGCTAACTTTATCCCGGTATCTTTTACTACTTCTCGCAATACATCTTTGAGTGTAGTACCTTTATTCCAAGCTTTGTTTATGGTTTTTCTTCTAAGCAGCCAAATAGCATCTTCACACTCTATTGTAAGCGGAATGGTCGGCTTTATTTTTCTTACAAACCCTCGAAACTCCAAACCACTATACTTACCCTTATAAGACAAAGTAATACTCACGTTATCACCTATTTTTATAGATTCTTCTGTGAAAAATTGCCTGCCATTATCAGTAATTTTAAAATGAGTAGGTAATTGAATAGCAGCTGTATCGCCAAGTTCGTCCACACTATTGTTTATTTCAACATTATGAACACTCTTAAACACATACTTGCCAATACTAATATGACTGTCTAACACAAACATTTACACTTGTTTTAAAAATAAATTACGCTCATTAATTTCTGCATAAAAATCCTGGTTACTAACGGCATTTATAACATACTTCTGCACACCCTCTTGCCCCTGCATATCTGAAAAATCAATAGACTTCAGAACTATCTTTGAAATACCGAATTGTATAAAAAAAGCATTATCCACTATTTCCAAAGCTTCATTAACATCAAACATAGCATTTAGCTCTTGTATTTGCTCGGCAGGATAACGTTTAGGATTACCCTCATCAAAGCATAAACCTTTTAGAGTAATGTTATAATCTTCTGTACTAATATACTCCTTAACGGTTCCTCTGCGATGCGACCCGACCGTTACCGTTTCCTTTATCGTTTTTCTAAGCGATAAAGACACTAAAGGTTCATTAGGAAATTGGTATTGTTCGCCCTCGCTATCCTCAAGTGTTAAGGTCATAAAATAACCTTTGCCCGCCTGCCCGATTAAAGACTCACGAATATTGCTCAAACTTGGCAATACAAACGCTTTCTTATTGTTTTGCCACCAAGCCGGAAAAGAAGGAGCTATATACCCCAAATGCGCCTGTGCTGTTAATGCTTTAATATCAAATTCCATTTTCTTAAGTTGTTTGCATTTGGTTTACACTATTAACAGCCCTTAGTATCATCTCTTGTACTTTGTCGCCTAGATCCTCAATACCCTGAACCGCATCACTTACATATATCTTAGTGTCATCCTGTAACTTCTGAATAGTAATATTGATATTTGTAGATTTAGAACCGCCCTCAATGATTGTCTGTGTTGCATTTTTTAACGGATCGACACTCTTACTATCTTCAGAAATCCCCTCACCAGTATCAAAAATACTTCCTGTAGAGTTGGTAATCCCTAATTTTTGTTTTATCGTTTTACTAACATCCTCTAGACTCTTATCACTATTCCATTTTAAGGATTTGCCGGCTTTAACGAACTCCGTAACACTTTCAGCCGCTACTTTTAACAATTCATGTCTTGCCTTTTCAATAACTTTCTTACGAGCTTCTGTATCTGCCTGTATTTTAGCTAATAGTTTATTGTTCTCATTACTATCACCCAGTCCTACAGCGTTTTTGAACTTATACCAACCTATTTTTATCTTGTTAAGCCCTATCATTAAATTGTTGGTAAGAGCTGTCCAATCAGATTTTACCGCTAAACCAAAAGCCTTAAAAAGTAATTTTGCCCCCTTTACAGTGTGCCCCCAAGCTTTACCCCAGCCATCTGTTTTATACACCACATATCCAATAGCCGCTATCAATGCTACAATACCTGTAATAATCCATGTAATAGGGTTAGCCCACAATGTAGCGTTAAAAATAGCTTGTATACCTGTCCATATCTTTGTAGCATTAGAAGCTAACACCATGGAGGCTTTATAGCCCAACACCACTTTTCTAAGCCCCCAAACAGATAAGGTAAATCCTAAAACATAGGGGGTTACTTTCTCTATCACAGAACCATTGGCATTTAACCAATTGGCAGTAGACTGTAATGGTTTTACAACAGCATTGAGAACTGGTAAAAAACTTTTTGCCAACACTTCTTGTAAATCACCTAATGAGTTTTGGAATTGTTTTAATGGGCCAAGTCCTGTTTTAGCCAACGCAGCCGCACTACCTCCATATTGTTTATTCAACTCGGCAATAATCAAACTTTGAGCCTTGGCGAGCTGTCCGGACTGTGACAGCTTTTTAATAACCTCTTTTTGGCTTTCAGAGAATTGGATACCACTACGGCTCAACGCTCCTAAATTAGCTACGGGATCATTCAAAGCTTTACCCAGCATTATAGAGGTAGACCGCAATGATTCACTAGATGCTTTTGCTCCATACAATCTACTTGTTACATCTAAAACAGCCTGTTGGGCTTTGTCAAATGTGCTACCGGTAATATTTGTAAAAGTTAATAGTTGCGCTGTTGTGTTTTGCAAAATGCTTTCATCACCAAAAATAGTTTTGTTCTGCAATGCCGATGCCTTGACTTGTAACTGCTCTAACGAATAGCCAACTTTGGCATTTGTAGAAGCCAAACCAGCTTGAACTTGTGCCACAGCTTGCATCTGCGCATCCATTTTATTAAAACTATCACTTACCATATACAAACCACCGGCCACACCTATAAAACCACTTAGGCTTCCACTGGCTTGTTTGATTCTTTGCAGCATAGACAATGGTGGCAAATTCCTTAAACGCTTCAACTTACGTTCTGTTTCGCGTATTTGTCCATTGTACTTTCGTATATTGGCCACAGTAAAAGCGCGTGACGATAAGTGCTTTAATTTAGCCAGTTTTTGCTCTAGCCCATAGATGCTATTAGGCAATACTTCCATAGCGCCACGGTACTTACGTGAATTTTTTTCGCCAACTGAACCCACTTTGTCCGTAAGTTTTGCTATCTTTGCAAGCGAGTTAGACGCCAAGTCTTTAAGTAATATACTAAAAGTATAAGCCATTATGATAAATACTGTTCTTGCTATCGTGTTGTTAGGGTCTTTTTTTCAATTCCTTTTGTCGTTTCTTTTGAATGTTAGGCATCCGGCTTTTGCAACCGATCCATTCATTAAGCTACAAGTTGGGAGCAAAAAGGATAAAAGGCGCCACAGAGGTGTTTTTATACGCTACTATATAGCTCCTTATATACTTGCGGCACTTTTTATTCTTTTCGTTTAGTCAGCTGTGTTTTCTCGTTGTATGATATACTCTAATTGCGCAATCTTTTCAGCCCATTCTATGTCTGACAACTCATCCACTTCATTAGCGGAGTATCCTAAACGATACTGCAGCAGCGTTGTCAAGAAAGAAAATTCATTTTGTAATGGGTTTTCCCGTGCAGTATCTAAAGCTTTTTTATTGATCCTTTTTTAATATCAACAATCTCTTCCAGCTGAGCTACTGCGCCTAAGAAATAACTATCATCTTCTAAGATATCGTTATCACCTCCAAGCCAACAAGCGTTCAACAAAAACTCATTTGATTGTAATGGATCTGATTGTGCTATAGTGCCACTTGCTGAAATTTCTTTACGGCTAGGACTTCTTACATAAGCTATTTTATCACCAACGGTAAGCTCCCACACTTTACCGTGCTGCTTCTTCCACTCTTCTATTTGTTGTTTTGTTACTTTTACCATTGTTCTAAATTGTAATAAAGAAGCCGAAGCTTAGGACCTAAGACCTGTTATTTTTCTTCACTGTGCTGTCTCTATCTTCAAGTTCGGCTTCTTTATGTTGTTTTTACTGTTGTTTTTTTACATCAAGGAACATAACCGGCAGTTCAACAATCATATTCTTGTCACCCTGCGCCATTGCTTTTTTAACTTCCGTAAACTCAACACTTTTTAAAATGTCGGTTACAATCTGACCGCCACCTTTAGGAATATAGGCGACAACCACATCAAAAGACAAGTTCATAAGGTCGTTGTCTGGGGCGTCTTTTACCATAGCCTCCAACACGCTTTGCCAAAAGCTAAGTTTACCCTCATAAGAAGTGTTTCCATGTATTATCTTGTGTGGCTTGTTACCTCTACCATACAAGTAATCTTTTTCGGTTTTTTCGACATATTCCACAGCTGTGCAACCCTCTAATATACGACCTCCAAAAGCAACGGAAACACTCGCCCAAGAATATTCTTTACTGTTAAATCTGTCCATTGTTATTATACTGTTTTAGTAGCAAAGCCTATCTCTACTTCTATAGTTTTAGCGTAACCTACCGGTTGAAGTTTCAGCTTTACCAAAATCTTATCATTAGCTAAAACATTTTGATTATCATCAATAAAACAAGCCGCGCTTGATAATTTACCTTTTACAACCATTAAGCCCTGCAATTGGGCTTCTACATTGGTCTGCCAATTCTTAATAATAGCCGGATGTATCTGACCGCTTTCAGTCATTGGTATTTCGTCATTTAATTCTTGAAGTAAAGTATCATAAGTAATCAACATTGCTTCGTCCATTACCAAGCCTCTACCCAAAGAACTAAAGTCGTTGTTTTGGCTTACCAAAGTATTATCATCTGAAAAATAAAACCCGGAACGACCCACATAATTTCTCAAAAAGATATAACCTTTGTCGTGTATACTGTCCCAAGCATCTATATATTTTTCTACCTTTTCACCATTGGTAAAATAAGCGCTAAAACTCTCTACCGGCCCATCTTTTACACGAGCTATACTTCTTTGACTTGGCACCGCCGACAAACGACCCATTGCTAAACCAATATCCGCGGATTTACTACCGTCATTATTTGACAACAGCATAGCTACATGTGGGTATGAGGACTCTTGATAATCGGCAAGTTCAGAAACAACACCTGAAAAACTATTCCCCGCCACTACTACTCGTAATGGCATGTATTTATCCTCGTAACACTCTGCCAATTGTTCAGCTTTATCTACTGCCTTTGCCGCATCAGTTGAAATAGCATTTTCCACCGGTTCATTATCGGGCGATTTTTTGGCCAATCCTAACACCCGAATATTACCGCTGGCATCTGATATAAGCTGCGCAGCATACGACTCATTAGCGTCTGCCATTTGCTCTTGTGTGGTAGCGTCGCTTACCAGCATAAACCAAAGTTCAGCGCCTTCACCTGCTTCTTTATAAAAGTCGGCTATTTGTTTATAAGCAAAGGCATTTACCCCTTCAGATTCTATACCCATTGCTACAGCTTGTTTTAAACCAAAAATCTGATAAGATTTACCTAACTGAACTTTGCCGGCAACTGTATTGCCAGTGATGACCATTCCCGGAACCTTACCTATTCCCGCCGATAATCGTTCTAAACCGTCTGCATTGATATTAAATACTACTTTTGGTAATCCCATATTACTGTTTTTTAAATGATTATTATTGCTTTGTTTGTTCCATAACTTTTTCCACCACCGTTTTTTAGTCTTTTTTTTCTTCTTAACAGTGTCCGGCTTAGGTATAGTTTTTTCTTTTGCGTTGCTGTTAAACACCTCTAAATGATTTTCCGGCACCATTTTGATAACCCCACCTTTTTTAAGTTTGGTATCTTGCACCTTATTTTCAATTTTGTAGGTGTCTTTCTTAGCAAGTTGAGAAATTAATTCATGTTGTTTCTCAGAGAGCTTTGTCAAATCGTTTCGCAAGGATGCGTTTTGATTTTGTAATGGGCGTATAGAAAAAGCCCACAACAACAACACTATACTTACAGCAGCAACTATGTGTCGTGCAATTGGAAGTTTTAATAACTGCATATTAATTGTTTTTAAATTGTTAATACTATTCTAAACCATCAAAAATGGATTCCTCGTGTTCTTTAACCTCTTTGGCCAAATCCTCCGTTGTGATGGCTTCATCTGGAGTTTCGCTCATTAAGAAATTGTAACGAGCCAATAAGAATGCTCTATCCTTTAAAAGGTAAGCATGTTCGCCCTCATAATCAAAAAGGCTTTCTTGCTCCGCGTCAACCTCCCCGGTAGATTCTTCGGACTTTGGAACAAAGGTTTCAACGTTTTTGTTCTCTAAGGTAGCAGCGTGATTTTTAGCATCTTGCTTTCTTTCAAACAAAAAACCATCTTGAGTGCCATAGAGCTTTTTAACTGTTGGGTTTGCCTTTAAATAGGCTTGTGCTTTTTCTTCCATAATACTATAAGATTGCTCCTAAATACTTAGGATTGTTAGCACGAATATTACCCACCAAAGCGCGTTGAGCAAACGACAATGTATCTGCCTGTGTTCCACTATCACGCAAGTTTGCGTACATTTCTACATCACCAAAGCAACGAAAAACCTCGTTAGCACACCAAACAATAGAAGCGCGTTTGTCGCCACTCTCAGCTACTGCGCCATAAGGCTTTTTCACTCCTTGACTGGTAAAGATTGGCAACTGACTGTAACGCCACACTTTGAAACCATACATAGTTTTCTCGTCTAAGATCTCTTTGTATAATTTCTTGTCTTCCTTTTTGATACGAGCCAAGTGCTGTGCGTTCAAGCAGATATTTAACCCTTCCATTAGGTCATTATCAGAATAGAAAGCCTCCATATCAATAATAGCGTCAATTACTGAGCCTGTTGCTCCAAGGTTAATTACCTTGTTTAAACCACCGTCTTGATTAGGACACCAAGCGTACGCAGCTCGTTTACCAATATTCTTTGCCAATGAAGTTTTATGTCGATTAATAACCGACTGTCTGCGGTTATACGACAACTCAACTTCTTGCAAATCTCTATGACGAGTTTGGTCTGTAGAATACGTTTTCAAAACCACCTCGTGAGGTATGTCTTGCACGTCTGCTATAGGCAATGGATCTTCGTTGTCCTCAAAATAGTTCTCGTGAACTGATGGTTCAATACCTGCCTCTTGCAAATGAATGGTATTGTTCTCTACAAATTCTGACTTATCAACCGATGCTGATACGAAAGAATGATCCGGAATTGGGTTTTCTTGTAATTCAGGTACCCACACTTCTGTTAATAGATCTGGCATATTATTTTCTTTTTAATTGGTTACTACTTTGTTTCTACATAGCGTTTGCCGGCTCTGTAATCTTTCACTAAATGAGCGTATTGTTCGGGTTCTTCATTGGCAATACGTCGCAGCTCTACCATATCGTGCTTTTGCAAGTAGTCAAAAGTCAATTCTACATTGGCAGTTTTACCTTTGTCTTTTCCTAAAACCACTTCACGCACACGCTCTTGATTGCCTTTTTCCTGCATATCCTTCTCTTTGTCAGCAATCAGTTTGCTAAGGATAGCTTTTTGGCCGTCGTGGTCGGCTTTAAAAGCGGTAAGGGTAACAGCCGTCATGGCTTCCGGAATTAGCCCTAACTCCACGGCTCTATCTAGCAAGGATGTAGCCTCTGCAGCCTCCACTTCTTGCACGCGTTGTTGTAACTTCGCTTTGTCTTTTTCTGCTTTTTCTTTAGCTAATTTCAAATCTTGAATTTTCTTTACCATAGCAGCGGCATCGGTATCTTGTGGCATACCAAGTGCCAAAGCAATTGTTTTTAAACTCATATCTCTATCGTTTTTAAAATTGTTTTCGATTTTGTTTAATTGAACCGGTTGCCCATTTCTTGACAAGCGAAGTGCTTCATCATTGCCGCCTATATCTACAACAGAAAGCTCAACCATTTTACATTTTGTAACCGTTTCTAAAGTTTGGCCGGGCAATAAATCTTCTTTATTAGATGACGTTTCTAAAACATCAGCCGAAAGGCTAACCATACGAATAAAGCCCCTTTCTACCTTACCGGCTATCTTTTGAGCAAACTCATCTTGTTCGTCAAATTCAACCGTAGCAATCAGTTGTTTGTTTTCTTTTTTAAGCGCCACTACTTTACCAATTACCTCGTCGCCTTTAGGATCGTACATGCGGCGATTATGGCCATACAATACCACAGGGTTACGCATATACTGTTCAGTATCTATACCGTCTGTTAAAATACGGTAACCATAGCTATTTACATTTTCAGTACTTACTATAAAGTCATACGTTTTTGGCATCTCTTTTACTTTCTGTTTTTGTCAATTCAACAGTGCAAAAGTGAGGGTTTTTGAATGTCCAAAAACATTGATAATCAAGCGTTGTATCTATTTTCACAAAGGGTGTAACAAAAAATCACAAGGCTTGATATTAAATTTTCTTCAGGTGTTATAAATAGAGACTTTTGCACAAAAAACGGGATGCAAGACTTGATTTTAAACGACAACGGAGATCTCAAAATAGAAGATGGCGATTTTGTAGTTGGGCACTCAGACGAGCAGCACCAACAGCATATTTTGTTGGCCAATAAAGGCGAATATAAAGCGATTCCGGAAATAGGTGTAGGCATTGTTCAGATGCTGAACGATGAACAGTACACAGATATATTGATTGAGGCAAAGCGAAATTTGGAATACGACGGTATGAAGATACGCAACATTGCATACAAAGAGGACGGTAAATTAAATATTGACGGTAAATACAAAGACAATGGCAAAAGGTAGAATGACAAAAGAACAACGAGAAGAAAAACAAAGCCAAGGGCGACAACTATACGCTTCGGGTTTCTCATTATCGGATATTTCGAGCATTATAGGTGTTACCGAAAAAACACTACGCAGTTGGCGAGACACCCATTTGTGGGAAGAAGAACGAGAGTTATCTACCCTCAAACCCTCAAGGTTGAAACGCTTGACGCTTAAAAGCGCCCTGGCAATTGAGAAAGGTGAGCCATTGCCATACAAAGCCGATGATATTTCCAAAATAGTTGCCGCTTTCGACCGTATCACAGACAGCCGAAAAGTTGCCGTCTATACAATGGAAAGCATTGACACACTCACGAAATTTATGTTAGAAATGGCAGGCAAAGCCAAAGGGCAAAAACGCAACGACATACTGGACGATATTAAAAAAATACGCCCTTACGCAGACAAGTTAATCACTAAGCTATTGCAAGATGACTAAAACCGAATTAAAAGAAGCTAAGGAGCGGTATTTTGCATTGTCCAAGATGGTTAAGTCTATGACTTACGAAAGTTTGGTAAAAGAAACACCGGACGAACAAGAAACACGCATACAACGACTATTGAAGCCGGAAAACTATGTGGAGTTTTTTGATTTCTATTTTGGCATAAATAGCGGTTTACCTTTGGCAGATGCTCCAAGTGCCAAGTTTCATCAAAAGAGTTACGAAAAGGTTTACAAGGATAGGAAAATACGACAGTTCCGTATGTGGTTTCGTGGAGCGGCAAAGTCTATTCATACCAATGTGGGCAACATTCTACACCTCAAAGAAAACAACGAACTGTTTTTTACAATCTTAATCGGTGCCAATGAAGGATTGTCTAAAATTCTATTATCTGACTTGCAAGTACACTTGGAAAATAACGAACGTATTATTAAAGACTTTGGTTTGCAGATGAGTTACGGCAATTGGGCGGACGGCGAATTTCAAACTAAAGACGGCAAATACTTTAAGGCACTGGGACTGAACCAACCATTTAGAGGATTGAGGTTTGGACAGTATCGCCCGGACTTTGCCAGTGTAGACGATTGCGAAGACAGAGACAGAGCCAAGCGCGCCGGAATGGTACAAAAATACGGTGAAAAGATTACAGGCGATCTCAAAAAAGCCTTTCACAAAGAGCGCGGCCGCTTAATTGTACCTAACAACTACATTGTAAAAGACGGTTTGCTTGACTATCTAATGAAGAACTTTAAAGAAAGTAAGCATTTTGATATAAGCCGTGTTGATTTGGCAACAAAGAATATCACTAAAGAGAATTACAAAACGGTTAAAAATTGGAAACCAAGTTGGGACGAACGCTATACCAAACAAGATGTAATTGATATAGTTTGCGATGACGATTACTACACTTCACAACGTGAGGACTTTAACAATCCTATTGAGGAGGGGAAACTCTTTAAAGAAAAAGATATTATTTATACACGTATAGCAGACAATGAAGTGTTTGACGGCATATTAGACCATTGGGATTTATCATATACAGGCCCCGGCGATTTGAAAGCAGGTATCTGTGTAGGTATAAAAGGTATTAAGTTATTTGTTTTGGAAACATTTTGTCAAAAATGCGAGGTAAACTCAGCAATGGAAGTGCGTGCAGAGTGGGTAAAGAAATACATGTTAAAAGGTTATAACCCTATGGGTTTTTTTGATGCCACAGCTGCTCAAAAAGCTGTTTACACTCCTATCATCTTACAGTCTGCCGAAGATAACAATTGCCCTAATATTCCTATCGGCTTACATCAAGAAGGCGACAAACACAATCGTATAGCGGCAGGTGTAGGCAACGCACTGTTTAGAAAAATACTTTTTTGGGACGAAAGTCTTAAACAACGTTGCCCGGACTTTAGTCTATTTATAAAGTTGGTATTAGCTTTTGAAAAAGGAATGCCAACGGGTGATGACCCTGCTGACACATTAGAACGCGCCATTACTTTGGCACAGACGTATTTTGGATACAGCAAACAAGAAGGCAGTAACAAACCCACTATTGGCAAACGCAAAAAACGAAGAATGTAATGACACCACGCAAAGAATTATTTATAAAGATAAAAGAGCAACTGCAGCATATACCGAAACTGGAATTGATAGACCTATACCGTGGGCAGTTCGACAATCCTACAGAACATTATTTAGATATTTGGACGGCGGCACTTATCCGTATTGGTCAAATCTCTTACGAAACCATGACCGAACACCTGCAAGAAGGCACAGCAACGGTTGATGTTCTGTTTTACTGCAAAGACGGTTGGGCAGACCAACACAACGGTACTGCAGATGCAGAGCATGGGCTTATAGAGATTGATATTTTGGACGAAATTACAGATAAACTGCAATTCTTAAAAGGCGAACAGTTTAAACCCTTAGAACTTACGGAAGAAGACACAGAGGGGTTAACCGCCGATGGTATTATGAGTTATAGGCTTTCTTTCAATACTCGAATTTACCGAAGAACGCCCTACAAGTATATACCAATGAAATTACAATTAAATAGCAATTAAATCATGGAATTTTTAACAGAACAGGAACTTAGAACCGTGGCCACTCCGGAGGTGGTTAATTTGATAACGAGCAATAACGATGCTATTGTGGTTGAAATTATAGACGAAAGCATCGACCTAATGAAATCGTATTTGTTTAGGCATTACGATACGGATCTGATTTTTTCAGCCGTAGGCGATGAGCGAAGTAAGGTTGTTTTAAAATACCTAAAAGACATTGTTATCTACGAGATATATATCCGCAGAACCAAGCATTATAACGAGGTTGCCAAGCTCCGATACGACGAAGCCATGTTATGGCTCGAAAAAGTAAGCTCCGGTAAAATAGATGTGAATTTGCCTAGCAAACAAATAGATGAAAACACTCCGGAGCACGAAGGCAGTTTTATGAAGCTCGGCAGTCGTAGAACCTATAAAAATCATTGGTAAAATGGCAGATAAAGACTTAAAAGCACTACAAAAGAAATTGGAAAACATTGCACGTGAAGTGCCAGAATTAGCACTTGACGTGATAGAGGTGGAAGGTACCAACTTTATCAAAGCAAATTTTGCTAAGCAAGGCTTTCAAGGTAGTAGTCTCGAAAAATGGAAACCTCGCAAAACTACCGATAAACGAGGGCGAGACTTGACACGATACCGCACCAATCGAAAAGGTAAAAAAGGTGCCTTGACCAAGTTTGGAAAAAGAAACAAAGGCAATAGACCTATTTTAACAGGTTACGCCAGTGCAGGCAATAAGCTAAGACGCTCTATAAAAGCCAATGCACAACATAATAAGGTTACTTGGTCTAGCTATAAAGCATACGCCAAACGACACAACGAAGGACTGGACGGTATGCCAAAACGCCAATTTATGGGCAAGTCGCCACAATTGGAAAAAAACATTGAGCGTATGCTAACAAAACAATTTGACAAACTTTTTAAACAATAACAGAGCATATATGAGCAACGAAATACAAATAAGCGGCAACACTATAGGCAAAGCTAAATTAAGCGCAAGTGATACCAGGGATATTAAAAAGGTTACAAAATTCCTTGTAGATACCGTAAGGCATAAACGCCGATTGTGGCGCAAAGAACTCAACGACTGGCAGCAGGCAAGGCAGTTAAGATATGGCGAGAACCACCGCACTTACCTTTTGCAAGAAGTGTATCAAGATATAATGTTGGACGGGCATTTAACAGCAGTTACGGAACAGCGAACGCTCCGAAGCACCAACAAGAACTATATCTTTGCCATTGGCGGTAAAAAAGATGATAACTTGACAGATTTTATAAAAGACAAAAAGTGGTTTGAAACAGTAATTGAAGAAGCGCATAAATCTACATTTTTTGGCTACTCTTTAATTTGGATCAAAGAGTTTACAAAAGGCAAAATACAAGATACAGAATCGATTCACCGTGGTTTGGTAATACCGGAACTAAACGTACTACTGCGTGACCAAAACGCAGACAAAGGCATCAACTATACAGATATGCCCAATATTCTGTTGTATGCTCAATTCTATGACACCATAGGTTTATTAGAAAAGGCAGCACCTTACACCATTCTTAAACGCCATTCGTGGGGTTCTTGGGACGAATTTGAGGAGCTCTTTGGCATTCCTATTCGCATTGCTAAAATTGCCAGTCAGAGCGAAACGGTTAAAAATGAGGTTGCAGGTTGGCTGGAAGAAATGGGCTCAGCTCCTTATGGGGTGTTTCCTATTGGCACCGAAGTAGACATAAAAGAGAACAGTAAGGGCGATGCCTTTAATGTGTTCTATCAGAAAATAAAGGCTTTGGATGCCGAGTTGTCTAAATTGGTGCTGCACCAAACGATGACTACCGAAAACGGCAGCAGTAAAAGCCAGGGTGAAGTGCACGAGCGCACTTTGGAAGAGGTTATTTATGCCGATGAAAAAAAGATGTTGGCCTTCTTAAACAATAAGCTGGTTCCGGCCATGCGTAATTTGGGCTACAACATTCCCGACAAGGCTAAAATCATTATAGAAAAAACCACCGACCCGCATAAACAAATTAAGATAGATGCAGAACTAATGCGTAACGGTATCGGATTAACCGAAGATTACATACAAGAAACCTACGGCGTAGAGGTGGCATATATGCCGGTGCAAGGTAGTAAGGCTGAAAATACTCCCGAAAAAAAGCCCTAAGCCTGCTTAGTTTGCATTATAGCACCAGTTGTGGTTGCGCGCATTCACATGGTACTATTCAGCTAAGCAAAACAGCCGAAAAGAAATTAAGCAGGCTTACACAAAAGTATACACGCGAGCTCTTTGACGAATACGAAGTGTCGGACCAACTTCGCAATGAGATGATGAACTTTTATTATACCACTTTAATAAAAGGCTTAAAGGTGGGATATTCGCCCAAATTGAAGTATTATGATAAAGATATTGCAGAACTATTGCAACAAAATATAGCGGAGTTTTCGGCCTTTAAAGAAACCAGCTTCAAAAAATCTTTGCATCAGATACTAACCGATAGCGACGATTTGGTGCCATGGTCAGAATTTAAGAAGCAAGCAGCCAAAGTGACCGATAAATATAATAAACGATGGCTCAAAACAGAATACGACCATACTGTGGCCAATGCCAATACCACTGCGCAATGGGGCAAATACGAAGCGCAAAAAAGCATTTATCCCAATTTGCAGTTTCATACCATTGGCGACAGCTCGGTACGCGACGAGCATCAACAATTGGATGGATTGATTGCAGCGGTAGAAGACCCTATTTGGAGCCAACTAAGCCCACCATTAGACTGGGGTTGCAGATGCTATGTAACACAAACAGATGAGGACGAGAATAAGAAAGGTAGAAACTTTACACCCAAAAAGGCTTTTGCCAACAACCCGGCAAAAAGTGGGGAAGTGTTTAAGAAGGGAATGCCATACAGCGACCATTTAGACAAGTCGGAAATAGAAGAAGCCAAAAAGAGGGTATCTTAGCTTTCTGCATAGATACCCTCGCCTCGCAAAATTGCTTCTATAGTTCTTGGCGACAAACACCATTGATCTGCCACTTTATCAATCAATACATCAACACGCCATTCCGGATGTTTTTTAGATAGTTTTGAAAACAATTTACGAACTTGCTCATTCCTTTTTTGTAAACGTTCTTTTCTTCTCATAACTAGTGCAAAGATACGATTTTTTTAACAAAATACTCTTTCAAAAAATCTTTGGTTAAAAGGTATTGTTTAATCTGTGATAAGTTTATTATAACTATCTCTTTTAGATTCTATTTGCAAAATATAATCTTGAGCAATGCTATAGGAGCCGGCATGTTGTTCAATCAACATAATAGTATCATCTGCATTAGATATAATTTTCAGCATGCGAGCCCGCTTCGCACTCTCTCTTTTTAATTTAGCAATATGTGTATCCTGATCTTTGGCATACTTAAAGAAACAAGCGCAAATGCATTCTGCATAATACTTTCCTAAGTCTTGGTAATTGGGGGCAACCACTAATTTAAGTTCGTAATCCTTTATAACTCTATCGTAGTACATTTGTTTATAGACATCTATACTGTTTTGAATATCTGAAATATATCTCCCATTTTTAGAGCTTTCGATAAAAAAATCATACATGTCATTAATAAAATCAATCCTCCCTGTTAAAGTATCTATGTTTTTTGTAGAACCTAATAGGGACAAGCTTTCTAATAGTTGTATACCTTTTCTTTCTACTGCAAAAGGCTGATACCTAACATTAAATTTAACCTTGGTTTTTTGATTTTCAATTATTTGTTTGTCGCTTTCTTTTGGTTTTGCACTCGTTGTCTTTATCTTATCTCTAGCAATAGGCTTCTTAGGACTTGCTAAACGTTGAGATTTTTTCAGCATGTTCTTACCAAACATTATAAAAATAATACCAATAGCAGAAAGAAACACAATCATTATAATATCCTCAACAGCGCCGGAACCAACAAAAATACCTATTGTTGCAAAAAGCAGCATACTAATGCCCAAAACCCAACCAACAATAGATAACAATGCATACAAAAACTTCATATTCTTTTATTTTTTTAAATTAGAGTTGCAAAAATAAAAAAAACCGCCACATTGGGCGGTTTTTCTCTCTAAATATTATCGTTTTAAGTTTGTAATATCTTTTGCCACTGTTGTGTGGTAGGGTCTAAGTCTTGCAGTAGTAGCACAAGGCCATACACCATATCGTTGTTGCCTATAAACTCTGTGCTATTGTGCTCTACAAGGGCATCGTATAGGGCTTTTCTGCGTATCTCTATACTCGAAACAGCATCAAGACCGCCCATATCTATCTCTACAAACAATTTGCCTGTCTTTTTATCTGTTAGTACCATAATCCCTCCTTTTTTCCATTGTTACGCAAAAACACATGATTGGCTTTGTGCATCATTGCTTTATTCAATAGTATTCTTGTTTGTTCGTAATTCAAATGAGAAACCCTTGATATTATACTTTTGAAATCAGAATCGTGTACCACCCTGTCTTGTTGATAACGTTCGTCTAAAAATATTTGAAACCTCTTGAGCTCTTCCTCTGACTGAGCAATAATATCCATCACTTGTTTTAAACTACAATGGTAATCACAAAACTGACGATATTTGTTTAAGGCACGTTTTATCCTTCTGTAATCTACATAAGGCATTATTTTTATACCTATCTCTAACATCCTTTCTTTATATTCGTGTCCTTTCATGATAGCTCCTCCAATTTTTTGATAGTTTCATAAGCATCATTTATAAAATCCGGAGGGTAAACACCTTTACTTAATGTTTTTTCGTTATTAAACAAATCTAACTGTAACTGCTTAACTTCACGAGAAGCTTTTAAAAAGGTGCAGAAATCAAGATCTATAAAATTACGACCAAAAAACTTTTTAAAATGGTTGGGATAACGACGTTTGCGTTGTGCCACACTACCACTTGTAGTGCTATAACCTATTGCTTTCAACACATCTAAATAACAATACCAAGCCTTATGCCCGTCTACTACCGGACTTACACCCATAAAAGGCTCCACTACTGTAGCTTGCTTGGTAAGCAGTTTATACACTAAATCATCTACCGCTATGGCAAAATCCATATCTAACCATTGAGCAAATCTTACTGCAATTCTTGCATCAGTGGTCCAAGTCCCTGCCTCACCCTTTCTTCCTCCATGACGAACTTCTATCAAACTACCAAGTCTCAGATTTTGCACCTTGGTCAAAGCATTAATGTAACTACTTGCCTCTTCACTTCTTAGCCAGTTTGAGGGTTTCTTAGATCTTCCATATGGTCTTGCCATCTGTGAAAGGTTAAAACTTATATTGCCGTTTCTTTCTTCTACGGCAAATCGCTGGTCGTTTACCACGACCATCTGCATATTTAGGTTGCCACCTTTTCTTTGTGCATTCATATTATTTGCATTTTTTATGTATGCTAAGGCTGCCCCTTAGGGTTTGCAAACTATTCAGAGAATAGAAAGCGAACCTTTCGGTTTCGCTACCCTTAGGACAGCCTTTATCGTGAAAAATTTAATTCGAGATTTCTCTCTGAATAGTTTGCGCGACAAACATACATATAATTTTTATATCTGGGACAATTATTTTTTACCTACCCTTGCTATTAATGAGATCAACCTATTTTTTTAGTGTAAAACCCCATTTGAGCTGGTGTAACTAATCGTTACAGCAGATTTTTCGTCTTTGTATTCAACGAAGTAAAATTTTACTCCGTTAATTTTTATCCACAAGATTTTTTTTGGTTTATAGTTTATACTCGCACTCCCACATGCGGTTATGCAACCATGTTTCGGGGTAAGCGCTTTCCTGGTTCTTTATAGCAACAAACTGTTTATACATCTTAATCTGAAATAAAGCAGCTTGTTTTTCTGCATCTGTCATGGCTTTCCACAAGCGTTCAGCTCGTGCTTTTTTGCCTACTTTGTAAGCAAAAGCATCCCAAAACGCCTTAAAACTCAAATCTTCCTGTGCCAGTGTTACCACCAACATTCTGAATGTTTTCACAAACTCTATATCTGTATTTTGCGCGAGTATACCGCAAAAATACAGCACCTGCTCTTGTGTAGCGTTTTCAAAACTCACAGACTTCACTATATCCGCTTCGTATTCCAATACAGCTTTAAAGTCTGTATTTCTGCTTTTTATAAAATACTTACTCATAGCTTTGTTTAAATTCTAATTAACTGAGGTTACAACATTAGACTTTTCATGTTTATAATGTAGCTGGATTACTGTCTTTTTCTGTTTTATCCAGATATATTTCATCAACAGGAAATAGGTCTTTAACCTTAGTTCCCTCTGGAAAATCGACAGACGAAATGCTCAAAGGCACACTCTTTTTCTTTCCACCTGCATTGGTATAACACACCTCTATAAAGTAAGCAGAACGTTCTGGTTTGTATGCCTTGCGTATAATATTCACGCCATCGGTAAACTCTTCGTTATTCATCTCGTCTGCCATCTTGGCAAGTTCCAATACCCTGTTAGCTTTTAAGTTGCCTTTTGCATCTTTCTTTAGCAAGTTATTGATAATACCTACCAGTTTGCCTGTATCTTCATCTTTTGCTAAGCTGTTAAGATATTTTCCAACCTTAGCAATACCTTCGCTTACAGTGTCATCCCAACCGTCAACTGTACGAAAACCATAAGTTACACTATTGCCTTGTTCGTCTGTAAATGTATGACTCTTTTGTGTAGACTTCACACCATATACCTCTTCTTTGAGTTCAAGCAATGTTTTTAGCTTTTGAAATACATTTAGCTTAACCTTACTCAAGTAAGCCGACTCTTTCTGTATATCGGCCACTATAGTGGGCAATTGTTCATTGACCATTTGCTTGTAAGCCTTACGGTCATCCTCTTGTTTGTCTTGGCGTTTTTTGAGTTCTGCTTGTAGTTCCTCAGCAGACAAGCTGCTTAAATCTATTTGTTGTTCCATTGTTTATTGTTTTATAATGTGTTGTATATCTACTGCTTTCATATAATCATTTAAACCAGTTGAGGTAATACCTTCCATAGATGCTTTTTCTGCAGCGGTATTGTAAATCTTGAAATGTGTTTGCATGAGCGCACGCATTATGTTATTTATAGAGTCTTTGCCATCTATACTTACACTAATACCTTCTATGTCGTCTTTGTTGTATGTGATTTGTATTGTGTTCATAATCAATTCCCTATTTTATATTGTTCACTCTTGGCAAAATCATTAATTACCTTCTTGTAATAAGAATCTTCCGCCTTTATTTTTTCTACACGTTGCGCTGTCTTTTGCTTTTCCAAAAACTCGTGATACACATTGCGCAAACGACTTACCGGTATTTTATTAAAAGACTTATATCCGGCAGCACGACACGCCATTGCTTTAATCATACGGTCGTTGTTTTCATAGCCGTTTTTACTCAAATAACCACCTATTGAAGCCATCACACGCCTTCGCCATTTTTCGCCCTCATCACTTTGTAAAGAACCTTGCAAAGACTCGCATACTTCTTTTAATTCCTCAGCTGTTAAATCTGCAGAACTGTAAACACCATAGTTATTGTCCAAAAAATCCGCTTTTGCATCTGCGTCCATTCCAGCCTTAGCAGCAAGTGTGTGGAATTTTCTTAATAGCTTTTTACGGTCTTCCGCTGTCATTTTTCTATTGCTCATATATCGCTCCTTCCTGTCCTGCTTTTACTAAATACGCTCTTCTGTCAGCGCCTATTTTTACTCGCAAGTCAATACCTTGCTTAGCAGCTTGTGCTATTGCTTGTCCTGCTTCAAGCATACTCACGTTTAAATTTAATGTTTCCATATCTTTATGTTTTTTAATTGATTTCTAATTGAAGCGCATAACCGTATGTGCTTATAAGTTCTTTTATATATTTATTGTCTTTTAGCTCATCCATCCAAGTCCCTGCGTATACTGTGCGCTCTCGCGCTTGCAGGTCAATACCCTGAAACATCGCTCTTACACAGCGATGGAGGTAGTACCTGCGGTTAGTCTTTTTGCTTCGTTTTACTGTTCAGACCTTTTTTTTTTAGCTTCACAATTTCAGCCTTTACTCTTGTCCTTGCAAAATCTTCTTGCATGGGTTCGTGATTAATAATTTTAAATTTATTTAAGACCTCTACTAATCGCTTAGGTCGTGTTTTGTCTAAAAAACCAATTGGGATTAAAAGAATTACTACGCCGTCGTTGTACAAAATATCGTCTACGAAATACAAAAATTCGGTTAATTCCTTGACCTCATAGGGTGGGTTAGATACTACTATATCGTATTTCCACCCTTGCACACCTTTGGGGTTTTCTTTGTTTTTAAAATCTTCTGCATACACCATTATGTCTGGGCGAAAATATTCGCAAGCCTCTGTTAGTCTTTTATCTAAGTCAAAAGCCACAATATTAAGCCCTCTACCAAAACTTCTAAGCTCTTTTGTTATCATTCCAAAACCACAACAAGCGTCTAATATTCTTGTTTCAGAACCTAAAACACATCCACCCACCATAGTTGCTAAATGCTTAGCGGTTTGAAGGGTGTGAAAAAATTGTGAGTTGATTACTCCTGCTCGTTTTTGATACTCCACAAAACAATCGTAGAACCAATTATCGTTCAATTCTTCATTGTAAGGTAGCTCGTCATGTTGCCTTACATAATCTAAAACTTCAAATGGATCTGATGGATCTTGTAGTCTTCTGTTTTTAAAGTAGCTGTTGTTTAATGCGTACTTCTTTTTTACTTTTTCAAATTTCATTATTCTCTCTTTTTTATAGTTATTAATTTATATTTAATCCAATAATACTTCCCAAGTTTGATTGTTGTAAGCCGGGTCTTGACCGCCTGCATATGGGAAACAATAAAAACCCCAATTATGCAGCTTACCTTTTTCAAAGCGAATATTTATTTCAGCCTCAAATTCTGTTAGAATAGCACTAAAATTACATACTATCACATCATAAGCAGCACGCCTTTGTGAAAAGGCATAAGTACCTACCCCCACATTGCCTATATAAGCACTATAGCGCTTACCGCCATCATACCAATACCACCACAAATCGAATCGGTTTTGCTCCTCTGCCGCTTCGTAAACCACGCGTACACTATTGTTGTGCACGCCAAGCCCCCAAGTACGCCCCACTATCTTACTTTTGCCGGACTGCTGCACTTGCTCTTGCGAATACCAGTGCTCCTTAGTTAGTTTAAACATAAAGAAGCTACCGGGGCGGCAAACAGGCTTTAAGCGCATCGCAAAGGCATTGCAAAAATGCCTGCCTTCGCGAATTTTGTATGTTTTCCACTCATTCATCTTATAAATAATTAGAAATCAAACCAATTAGGGTTGCTGTTGCAATAAAAACAAGACCCCATTTAATTACTTTTTTTAATTTCATCTGTTCAAAATTTTAAATTATTACTTTATTTACCAGTCAATTGCTAATTACTAATTATCAATCGCTTTGTACACAGGAAGGATTTGAACCTTCTTTTTAGCGCCGACCGCCTGTGTGCCGAGGTCTTTCCCATCTGTCAGCCTTTCGTGAAAATTAAGTTTATGATATTAAGCGGCGACTCTTAACCTTTTGTGAACATGCAAATTCTACACATTGGGACATGCTTCACAAGGCTTTTCACGCGTCACTCTGCCCGACAAGGCAGAGGTATCATTAGCCGCGCCCTAAGATTTCTTTACGGGTAAAAGTTTGGCGGGATGCCAAACGGTAGATAAAACCCTTTTTCTTTGGCTTGCTTGCGTGCTGCATGGTTGAAAACGAGAAAGTGGAATTTATCCGGGTATGTCTGTTTGTTTGATTTCAAAACACGCTCTATCCGCTCTATACAACAAGCGTCTATATCATCATTTCTTTCGTATATATCAACTTCTAAGCTCCCTTCGGGGTCAACCGAAATAATCATAGCTATTGGCCTTTTACTGTTGTTAAATGCTTTCTTTTTCATATTATCCTCGTTTCAATAGTTTTAATTCTCGCTCTTCGGCTTTGGCCTTGGATATGATGTAGGGGGTTAATTCATCGCCTCCGGTGCGCGATTTATCTATATAGGCCTTGAAGTCTTGTACCAAAATTCTGTTTTGACAATCCCAGTAAAACTCATCGGCCACAGCCCCTTTTACTTTTCCATTTTTGTAATGCGATATACCCACAAACAAAGTCTTTGGAAACATCTCTATCATCCTGTGGTAATCTTCTCTCTTTTTGCCTCTAAAACAGTATTGCACACTGTCTATAAATACCACCTTGGGTTGTCGTTTGCGGCGCAGGCGTTTTACCATATCGTCGTAGCCTTCGCTTTGGAATACATACTGACTGCTTACCGATTTTAACCCGTTAAGGTTTAAAGTTCTTCTAAAACTGGCGCGCATACCTTCTTCAGCACTGTTGTAAAACACTTTCTCAAATCCGCAAAGGGCTTTCATAAGTTGTAGCGCGTAAGTTGTTTTGCCGTGTCCCGAATCGCCCATAATCAAAATACTGCCAGAATGTTCCACTTCGCCCAGGTGTCGCAACCATTCGCCCGAAAACGGGAATATATCAAACTCCTTGCGTTCTATATCTGTGTAGGAGTATGCCCTCTTTACTTCTAACTCGCCCTTAGACATGTATTAGTCGTTGTTTTTCAATTTCTACTCTTACTTTTCTCAAACTGCCTCGGGTGCGCGCATACATCTGAAGGGGTGTAATATTCGATTTGTTGGCCTTAGACACTTGCGCAATCTGTTTTTGATGAAACACCTTCAATTCTTCTTTACCTTCCGGACTCACTTTTTTAAAATCGTTGCCGTATCGGTCAAAAATCTCTGTATATCCCACCTTGTTAAGGTTTTTGTGTCGGTTTACCTTTTCTTTCAGCCCGTCGGCTCCCATCATATACCAGCCGCAAGCGTATTCTGTGGCGTTCCACAAAGCTTTGAGCTCCAAAAATGCGGGGTAATCCAAATCGCCTGCCTCATCCAATATTACTAAGGGGCTCTCTAACTGTTTGATGTAAAACACCAAATCTTCGTAAACATCAGCATATCGTCCGGTATGGTTCACGCCAAATTCGCCCGCTATCTTTCTAATTAGTTTTTGCTTGCTCTTTACCTGTGAGCAATCTATATAGACTGCATTGCGGTTTTCTTTAGCGTATTGCTTGGCCGTGTGTGTTTTCCCAATACCCGCTATATCGCAAAGGATAAGAGAAATAGAGCGCGTTTGGCAAATTTGCAACTGTGTATAAATGTAGTCGTAGGTCTCGGTTCTTACGGTTACCCATGCTATACCCTCACGAGATTGCACATCTAATTTTCGGGCTATGCTTATCCACTTGGCATTGTCTAATACATTCTCTAATTCGCCCGAATTAAATACCCTTGAATATTGGCTTTTATTAATACCTAAGGCGTTGGCATGTTTCGCATCACTGGGGTAATTTTTGCGGTGCAACTTAACCGCCTGTACTATATTTTGTTTAAATGCTGTGTTTATCATATTTTTGCAGTTTTAAATTTTAAAGCTATGGATATTAATTTTGAATTTAGATTTACAGTAAATGAAAGGCAAGACGACCTATTGCCTCATCTTTTGTCAGGCTTTCAGTTTGGTTGCGATAGATACAGTTTAAAACTAAAGCACTCTGTTGGTTACGTGCATCTTTGCGATGATGACGATATGCGAGGGATTGCAACTCAGATAATAACACTTCGAATAACTGGGGCGGTAAAACAACACCTTTCTTGTTACAATCTTCTAAAACTCTTTGAAGCGATTGCTGAGCTTCAAGTTTTGGGGAGTAATTGGTTGCGTTCTTACGAACGTGTAATACTGTAATGCCAGGGGTTTGTGCTTTGTGATTCATATTCTTGTCTCTTTAAATGGTTTAAGCTTCTTGTAATGCTCTATTTTTTGTTTCTTCAGAGTCGTTTTTAAATAAATATTCAAAATCTTGTTCTTGGGGTTCTTCGGGTGTTGGGACAACCACCTCAAAAGGTACATCTATTGCCTGTGTAGCTTTGCTTATGCCTACTTTGGTGGTTTTTTCTTTCACCAGTTCTTTGCTCCAAGCATCAAACTGTTTTATGTATTTCATAGCCTCGTGATACTTAGCCTCGTCCTGTTCTGTCCATTCGGCATTGGCACGGTTGAAGCGTGGCACCGGCTTGCATTCGCAAATAAATACATCGTTTTGGTATAGATACACCTCGTTTATTTCGCCTTTGGCAGTAGGCATATAGTAAGCATCTACCTTGTAGTTATTGGGTGCCAACATCATTATAGTTTGTGGAGTTGGCAACTGATACTTTTCATATTGCACTGTTACATACTGGTTTCTACGAATAGAGGTTTGCGTGTGTTCGCCAATAAATTTAGACAACAAAGGTTTGTTGAGCTTAGGCAATTCAGGGTTTATCTTTTCTAAAAACACCTGCAGGCGGGTTTTGCCCTTAAAATACTTTTGGTCGGGGTGCAATTCGTTGTTATACTGCTTTTGCTCTTCCAGTTCCCATGCCACTATTTGCTCATATTCGGCGGTAGCCTCTTTGTAGTTGTCGTTGTATTCGTCGTATATCTTGGGCAGGGTTACACGGTTGCTTTCCAAGCGAGCGTAAAAACGTCCCACATGTTGGTGGTTGGCTTTTTCCACACCCAGTTTTTTGTTGCGAATGTGGCGCTCGGCGGTTTTTTCTTGCGAGTTGGTAGGGTTACACCAACGCACAAACGAAAAGATGTTGCCGGCTTTCATTAGCCCGTCTTTAAAATCGCTAACCAAGTGATGCTCTACCTCCATTTGCATGGGAGTAGCCAAGCCGTAAGAGGTGGTAAATTGGAACATGTTTCTAATGCAATCCAAAAACAAATCGGCTGTTTTTTTGCGAGAATGCGCAATACCTATCAAGGCGCCACTCATATCGTCAAACGCATAATAAGCCTTTACTCTGTCACCTTCCTTGGTCTTGGTGTGCATTATATCACGGTCGTCCAATGTAATCTTACTCATGCTGTACTTACCATGATATCTGTTCACATGGGGGCGCATCTTGTGGTTAAAGTCATAATCACCATTACGCACCTTGGCTATTAAAATCTGATTTTCGGGCTTGTTGATATAGTATTTTATAGTAGACTCGGATAGCTCAATAGGTTGGTCGTCCTTGTCAAAAAAATCTAAACGATTAAACACTTCGCCTGTCTCAAAATCAAATATCTCTTGTGCACCACCCAAAAATTGTAGATAAACATCGTGTGTGCTCTTGGCATAAGGCTTATTGGGCAGGCAATACAAAGACAATATAAGTCGCTCTATTTGTTTGTCCACAATTCTTGCATTTTGCGAACCTTCGCCCTTGTGGATAAAGGTCATATAGCGGTTGGGATTGTTGATGTATTGCTTGTACCTTGTTTGCAGCGGACGGGGCTTTTTGGGCAGGTTGTAGTGCCATTTGATAGGCTGTTTAATATTACCGTCCTTGTCTTTGGGGTTGAGGTTGTTGATAGCCTCGCTTATATTGTTCCATATCTCTGCCTTTTTTCGTCCAAACAACCTACTTTTTAAACGGTCTTTCAGTATAGTTTCAATAGCGTTGAAAATCTCACAATTGGTGCGTTTTTCGCGTTGCTTCTCATAAGTGAGCTCTTTGCCGTTGGGCTTTCTGTGCTCAGCATAAAAATCAACAGCACGAGGATCCGGCTCTATATACTTTTCCAACTCATTTACCACTACCACATCTTCGGGGTTGCCAAGTTTGGCAATGGTATAGGCTTTTAGGTCTATACCTTTTATCTCCGGCAAGTCGTGAAACGACACCCACGCTTGGTTGTTCTTACCCTTGCCCTCAACAGTACGGATAAGTTTACCTCTTACACATAACTTCTTGTAATACTCATAAGATATTAATCTCCACGTATCATAGAGGAGTTTAGCAGGGATAGACAATACCAATGCCCCGTTAAACTTTTTGTAGTCGTAATATGTATTACCCTCTTGTTGCATGATGATTAATTATTACTTTTGCGAGATTGTTTAATTTTTAAAATTGTAGTGATATGATAGATTTTAATCCTATTAAGCGTAAGTTAGAATCATTAAGATGTAAAGAACATCACGAAAAACCTAATGTGTCTTATTCTAACTCAAAACTATCTGTAAAATGCTGTTGTGATAATTTTCGGAAAACCATTATCAAAAAAGCTGAACCTTTAATTGCGGACGAAGCAAAAAAATCAATTGAGAAATCACTTGGTAATATGTTTAAATAATAGTTTTTACAATAGCTGCATGAAACTGTATAGTTTCATTATTAGGTAGGTTTTCAAATTCTTTCAATTTTGTTTGTAGTTCGCTAATGCTATAAATCTCAACTTCTGAAACAGAAATTTGAAAGCCTGCCTTGTTTACTTTATTATTGGATTTATCTTCGAGTGCTTGCGCATAGGACCGGTAATCAGAAAATAATTGACACAGTTCAGAAACAAATTGAGCGTCATCGGGCATTTTGTGAGGACAACCGGATAGAGATGATTCAGTAATATACTTTCGAGCCAATTTTTTGTATTTTTCATTCAAGGCTTGCATCAACTCATTTGCACTTTGTATTTCGGGAGGCAACACCCTACACCTGCGCAAGCCCTTTTCACCTTGTGCAGAGTTATCTTTATCTAAGCTATTGCTCGTGGTCTCCACTCCTGTTACAACTCCTTCTTCTACTTCTATTGTGAAATGTATTTTTGTCATCTTATTGTTTTTTATTGTTACGCTTTTGCTTTATTTCTTCGCCGTCATATTGGGTTAAGGCTACAAATCGGATTTTTTCGCCTAGTTCTGTTCGTGTCCTTCCGGCCAGCGCATTAGACACGGTTACGTTAGAACACCCCAAGTCTTTAGCTATCTCTTTGCCTTTCCCTCGCGCCACCCAAATGCGCTTCAAAACCTTCTTTCTTCTTTTTTTCTTTTCCATTTAATTTTATTGTTTAAATTTGTACTGTTTTAATGTTTAATTTTCTTCGGCAAAGATATAAACAAACGTTTATTAAAAACAACAAATGATGAAAAAAAACACAAGTATTAACGATAGAATTTCTTATATAATTGATATAAAAGCAGATAAGAATAAAAAAAAGTTTTCTGAAACCATAGGATTTGCCCCTCAAGTTATATCAAATATAGTTTCAGGAAGAAAAACAAAGCCGAGTTTTGGCGTTATTAAAGCCATATCATCATCATTTGTTGATATAAATTTAGAATGGCTAATAACCGGAAAAGGAGAAATGCTAAAAACAGAAGGAGCAACTTCTAAAAACCTTATTCCTTTTCACCAAGATGTGGAAAGTATAGGCGGTAATAGTGTTGTAGCTAGCATGAACGGTATTACCCAATCTACAGAAATGATAGACGCGGGCGATTGGTTCCCCAGTGCTACTGCAGCTATTCGCCATTACAACGATAGTATGAAAGAATACCCAAGTGGGTGTATATTAGCCTTGCGAGAAATTAAAGAGGTGCATAGTATTGTATGGGGGCGCAACCATGTGGTAGAAACGGACGAAATCCGTGTTACCAAAAAAATACAAACATGCCCAAATAGTGATGATTTTATTATGGCATATAGCACCAATACCGAAACATATCCAGACGGCAGACAAGTACACGAGCCGCTTACTATTAGAAAGACAGATATAAGACGTATGTTTATTGTTTTGGGACGCATTGTAAAAGAAGAGTTGTCGGGACCGGTATATGTAAAGTAGGTGTAATTACCATAATAGAAAACACCACACTTAACATAGGTACTTGCACTATTATAAGGGTACACACACTACCAAAAAGCACCAAAAACAAAATAACACGCTGTTAATCAATTATTTATATAAAAATTTAGTTGTTTTTAAAGGGTTATACACCCCAATTATAAACAAAAAAACGGCATTATACTGCGCCACAATGTAGGTATATATTAAACTCGAACCCTAAAAACACAGTTTTTTGTCCCCCTAAGTGTCCCCCTAAGTGTCCCCTTAACCTCAAAAATGCCATTTTTCCACCCCATAGCACAAGGCACAAAAAAAGCCACCTTTTTAGGGGTGGCTTTTATCGTTTTTAAGCGCTAATGGTAATATATCAAGGGGTTTGTATGTAAAATGGTAATTACTGCCTTAAAATGGAAAATAACGGCGCCTGCAATGGTAATAAAACAGTAGTAAATGGTAATTACTACAGCTTTTGTTTTGTTTCAAAACAGGGTAAAAATCGGCAAAATTATAATGTAAGTTGTTGGTTAATAGTTAAGAAATCGGCAAAATTATAATGAGTTGTTGTTGTAGTTTTCTTTTTACCCCCTATACTTTATTCTTTCTTTCTTCATAAGCCTGTTCTGTTTCTCCTTTCTTTAATTTTACAGTAGGTTTTACCAATTTTAATGTTGATGCATTACCATAATATTTGCGCAAATCTTTGGGCTCTAACGCTTGCAAACCAAAAGAACCTAATTCACAAGCCCTTTTTATATGTATACCAAATAAATCTTCATACTCTTTGGCTTGTTCAATGGCTGCTTGCTCGCCAAACAAACGGCGATAAAACGCCCTCAAACCTATGGCTTTATTAAATTGAAAAGGATAAAAGCCCAGTGTTTTATTGGTTTGCCCCAAAGAAAACACATAACCTATCATCGAAGACTTGTCAAAAGTATTGGCCAAACTAAAGAACAACTTACTCCATTTTATAGTATTAACCTCTACAACTTTATCTGTAATATTGAAAACATTAATGCTTTGCAATGTATTATAATCGAAATCAGGCACATAATCTTTCCCTGACACAAAACTCAACCATTGTCCATTCCAAGTATTAATCTGATTGCCTCTGAGTTTTTCTAAAATAGGATCATTCAAATATTTCCAATAATATGTCTTCATTTTCAAAATAAATAGAATATCCACCGGCAACCCCTATACCCAAACCTCCACCTATCCAAGAGCAATAAATATCTTCTTTATCCAGCCCCACATCAATATCTGACACCATACCCGAAGTGGTTGCAAACTCTTTTGCTTCCGATGCCGGAAAACCAATAGCTATACTCGCATCCACTTCCCCATTATCTATTTTTGCATGCAAATCCATCAGCTTCTCTTTTCTTTCTTCTGCATTCAACAAATGTACTTTTTGTCCCTTCTTCATTTGCACAAAAGGAGAATTTGTTACCCACTGCATGTATTTGGGCGCATCAAAAAAATAACTAAAATATTCTTTCTCAAAAAATGCTTTGGCCGAATATGTTTTGTTGTATTTTTTGTTATACGCCTTTAAAAATGTGCGTCCTATTTTTGTTGCTATCATTATTGTTCTTTTTTATAAAAATGAATAACTCTTATAATTTAAGCCACATCGGGAATAATAAATGGGTGCGAGCCGTAATCTTCTATTTGCCTTAAATCTTTCACCATCCAATACCTGGCATTTAACTCCATTTTGGCACGTTCTTCATAAGTAGCCGTTATATAATTGGTTTCATCCGATTCGCAAATACAACTTACATTATCAATTTTCAACAACTAATTTTCAATGGTCATACAATCAATCCGGGTAAACACCTTGTCTATCTTCGCTTGCAAATCAGCCTCCTGCAACACTTCTCCATTGGGCAACACTTCATAACTACATTGTACTATTGCCAAATTATAGGGTCGGGCTTCCTTCTCATCATCAGGGGGATGCAATACATAAATAGGTTTGTATGTACCAATGGTACTTGCAGTGCGTTTTCTATTTACCCTTCCAAATCGCTGAATAAGGGCATCTAACGGCGCAGCCTCGGTTATCATCATATCAAAACTAATATCCAGACTAACCTCTACCACCTGGGTAGACACAACAATGCAAGCTTTATGTGAGGTGTTAAACGTATGTGTATCTTTTCCATCAGCATCTTTGCCCAACAGCAATTGCTCTTTGGTATTTCTATCACCTTTTTTAAATCTACTATGCAGCAAAAGAATAGGAATGTTTGGATATTTTTCTTTCAATATTTCATATTGATATTGAGCCCTTTCCACTCTATTGCATACCACAATCACTTTTTTATCGCTGTCAATAGCAGCATCTATTAAAGCCTCAGAGGCTTCCCAATTTTCAATTTTATGAATGATATGACGGTTAAATGTTACTAATTCTTCTTTGCTCAACTTCACTTCCAACACATTGTCTCTACCCAGTAAGTCTATAATTTTCCTATACAAAATAGAAGGCATAGTAGCCGTTCCTATATGTATGTTACAATTCAAAGATTTTAACACTTGAATAATTTTGAGGACAATGCTTTGTGTAACTTCTGTATACACATGAATTTCGTCCAAAACCACATCACACCCCTTTATATCGGCTATCATAGCTTCAAAACCATGGATACCAAAGGCTATAGATGCCATCTGATGAGGCGTAAGCACCTTGATACTGCTACCTACATGACCTTGAATAATTTTCTCTTCTCTCGATTTTACCGATATTTTTGATGAAGCATGCAACAAGCGTATATCCAAATTCGGGTTATCCTCTTTTAAATCCTGCCTTACTCTATTGTACATGGCATTGATAGAGGCCTGAAAAGGCAATGTGTAAAACACACGTCCTTTGCAACGACGAAACAAGAAATCGGTTTTTCCCGCACCTGTACATGCTACCACCATGGTGTGCTTTTTGTTGGACTGTGCCTCTTTTAACGATAAGGGAAACAAAGGGTGTTGTCGATTATAAAAACTAAGATTAGGAACTTGAAACATTTTGTCCAGATTATTTTTATAATTGAAAGGCAAAGCCGATGCCAAATGGTCGGCAGCCATCAACAGACCTCGCCATTCGGAATAACTACGCTCTTTTATTTTTTGCTCGCAATACTCATATACTTCATAAAAATTCTGTTCTGCCTCCTGTTTCGAGAGGTATTGAGCAGCAATGCCAAAAGCAGCTAATATTTGCAATGCATCCGGCATCCACACCTCCCAATCTTTGAGATGAAATGCTATAATATCTTCGTCATAATCTTCAACCAAATCTAATATACCTTTATTTTTTGCATCATATTTAATAGATTTATGATGTGCAATCACCATATCAATCAAATAAGGTTGTATTTTTTTGTCAAACAATGAAATAAAAAAGCAAGAAGCTATTTCATGTCTAAAAGGTTTCTCTCTATTAGAACGTTTATAAGTTTTGGGCAAACGTTGTTGAAATATTGTGCTTGCCTTACCTATATCATGAAGAACAGCACCGAGACGAGCTATATCTTTATCCATATTCAGGTGTATTGCAAACCGTTCTACCACATCACTTACATGTATAAGATGCGCATGCAAGGTGGTAAACTCAGGTTCACCCTTAGCTTTTATATGTTTACAGACTATATTCATCTTATTATTTAAAATGTTACAGCTCAATTTAATAATTGTTTTTCACGGGCGTGCCCACTACCTTTAGATAACCATACATTAGCGCCCCATCTTTAAACCTGTTGTATCCCACTAAAAATGAGTCTTCAGATTTCTCAAATACCAGTTCAAAACCGGCAAACAATTCTTCATTAGCACTAAATTCATCGGTCGTTACTTCCAGAACTTCACTTTGAGGATACAAGACATCTTCGTTGCGGCAAAGACAGATATGCTGCTTTGCTGCTCTATCGGCATATTCCTTATCTAGAAAAGCTAACCACAAAACAGGATTGATAAAAACACCCCTCACCAATACGGCATATGGCCTGTACCAACCTTTATCTTTGTCACTACTTTTTTTGTTCCAACCTCTGGGCTGTATTTGCTCCTGCTGTTGCGACACTTGCTTATAACTCAATCTATGCCCTACAATGCATTTTATCTCTCCATCATCATTATTTAACAACTCCGGAAACAATTTGCGTTCAATACCTGCAACAATAGAAGGCGTTAAAAACTGCTGACTATAAGTTTCGCTATCTCTAACCGCTGTCCAAGGCTTTATAAACCCAAAGGGGCCGCTGTATTTGACTACGTATATTTTTTTCATCTCACTTTTACTTTATCGCACCAAAGCCTATTCCTGTTGAATTTCCTAGCCCCACACACCATGCAAACTGTTTGGTTTCGGGCTTCCCCTCTATAGTTACAGGACACCAACTGGCTTTTATGTTATTTGTATAATGCTTGCTATGGTATTCTAATTTCTTTACCTTCTTTCTATCATAACTTAGGTCAAACGATATGTTTAGTGTATCATCTGCCGGCAAATTGGCTTCACTCATTTTATGCTCTAAGGTGGCTTTTAATAAATCACCCGCTTCCTCGTCATCATAAAAATAGAATTTTTTAGAACCGTCTTCTAAATTACGCTGTATATAAATAGGGCTCCCCTGTATATAAATAGGGCTCCCCAACTGAAAATGCGTTCTGTCTGACAAATCCGGCTTTTCTTGCAAAGTAATTTCTTGCACTCTCAATCCGGCAAACATATCCGGTGCCGCCTGTATACCTTTCACCAAACGCTTGGCATCTTCTGTATACCAACAACTGATATAAAATGAAGCCCCATGCTTAAACCGCAAACCCGATTTAGCAGCCTCTCCCCCTTGCAAACCCGAAAAAGAATACAAGGAAATACTATCATGAAAGTCATTTTCGCCAAACCATTTATGCAAAACACCTGTCAACAAGTGCAAATGGTTAAAATCAATAACCCTATCCGAAGGTGTTGTTTTTATATGTATCCTCATAAAATTTTTAACTTTTTGGTATTTATTTCACCTT
>PDWI01007458.1_pt1 | contig 44858 bp, 34 predicted proteins | sample 1430891 | NCBI WGS metagenome assembly PDWI01 (sample SAMN01162508, study PRJNA174530) | Oral metagenome, whole genome shotgun sequencing project. | biome: Marine environment; feature: Marine mammal; material: Swab sample of the gingival sulcus; isolation source: swab sample of gingival sulcus...
CCAATAGTTCAATTGCCTACGGCCTTTCTGTTGTAGGAAATAATATCTATGCAGTGGGTTATGAAACCAATGAACAGAATATAGGAGCAGCTAAGATATGGGAAAACGGCACGGCTGTTAACCTTACGGACGGCACTCATAATGCATACGCTCATGCTGTGTATGTTTCAGAAACAGATGTTTATGTCGTTGGTTCTGAAGTAAACGATCAAGATAATTTAGTAGCCGAACTCTGGAAAGGGAGTGAAGCAACTTCACTGACAGACGGTCAATATTTCGCCTCAGCTCAAGATGTTTTTGTCGCCGGTACAGATGTATATATCTGTGGTTATGATAATAATATGGCCAAACTATGGAAAAACGACAATGTCAATATTTTAAACGATGGAATGACAGAGGCTAAGGCTTATTCCGTCTTTGTGTATAATGAAGACGTTTATGTAAGCGGAATCGAGAACAATGCTGCCGTTATCTGGAAAAACGGACAAGCCACTAGATTAACTGACGGCCTTAAAGCGAATTATGTTACATCGATATATGTAAAATAAACAGAGGAAGAAATACAGAAAGCCAAAGGCCAACAGCCAATAATAAACAACAATAAAATTTAAAACCATGAAGAATTATCTAAAATACAGCATTTTTATAACACTTTTATGCATTGCATTGTCCTGCTCCAAAGACAATGAAGAACCGGAACCACAACCACATCAAGCAAAGGTATATGCTGTAGGTATAGAAAATAATACCTTACCCGGTATGGGCGACAAATCTAAATTCGTCTATGACATTTTTGTTACAGATTCCGGTGATAAATATGCAGTAGGCTATGAGTATTTCAATGATAATTATCATGCAAGAATGTGGAAAAATGGCGAACTGATAGATTTCTTTCCGGATTCATCTTCCTCAAAAGCCTATAGTGTTTATGTTGTGGGTACTGACATTTACGTTGTAGGTAATATTAAAAATAATAATAGAGAAAATGCCTGTTACTGGAAGAACTCTGCATTGACTATCATAGGCGATCAAAATACGCGTTCTAGTGCACGAGACATTTGTGTTTCCGGTAACGATATTTATGCCGTAGGTTATGAGCGCAATGATCAAGGTGTATTTGTCGCCACGCTCTGGAAAAACGGAACACCTACTAATCTTACAGACGGCACCTACTTCTCAGGAGCTAAAGCAGTTTTTGTCTCAGGTGCAGATGTTTATATTTCAGGATATGAAAGAAATGCAGACGACTTTGATGTAGCCAAACTTTGGAAAAACAATCAACCCATCTCGTTAACAGATGGTCAACATGAAGCCTTAGCTACTGATGTTTTTGTAGCCGGCACAGATGTCTATGTCTGTGGTTACGAAGCGTATGAAGATGATTATACCATAGCTAAACTTTGGAAAAACAATATAGTCAGTGATTTAACCACTACCAATACAGATGCTATAGCCAATACCATATTCGTATATAATGACGATGTTTATGTAGGTGGAAGAGACTATAAAACTGCCGTAATCTGGAAAAATGGCCTACCTACCAATTTAACCAATGGTCTTATGATAAATTATGTTACATCAGTATATGTAAAATAAACAGAGGAAGAAATACAGAAAGCAAAAGGCCAATAGCTAACAGCTAACAGCCAAAGGCAAATAATCAAAAATAAACAACAATAAAATTTAAAACCATGAAAGATTATCTAAAACACACTATCTATTTAACTATTTTATTAATCGTATTTTCCTGCTCCAAAGACGATTCAGAATCCCACCAAGCAAAGGTATATGCCGTAGGCCATGAGAATAAAGCTATTTTAATTGGTACTGCTAAATACTGGGAAGACAGCGTTGAGACAGTCTTAGCCGAGTTTTATAGATAGAATTCATCATGCAAAAATGTGGAAAAACGGAGAACTTTTTGATTTCTTTTCCACTTCGGATGAATCATATGCCAATGCTATAGAAATTGTAAATGATGATATTTATGTAGCAGGCTATGTTAAAGTAAATGATGTAAAAACCGCTTGCTATTGGAAGAACAAGCAAGTAACCTCTTTAGTAAATTCAAATAATTCTTCAACTGCTACAGATATTTTTATTGTAGGAAATGATGTATATGCAGTGGGTTATGTATATAACAGTCAAAACAAAAGTGTGGCAACAATCTGGGAAAACGGATCGACTAAAGAGCTTACAGATGGAACCCATGATGCATACGCTCATGCTATTTTTGTTTCAGGCACAGATGTTTATGTGGTTGGTTATGAAAAAAATAACCAAGGTGTTTTTGTAGCTAAACTCTGGAAAAACGATACAGAAACTTCACTTACAGATGGCCAAAATAATGCATATGCCGAAGATGTTTTTGTAGCAGGTACAGATGTATATATCTGTGGTTATGATAGTAATATGGCCAAACTATGGAAAAACGGCAATGTCAATATTTTAAACGATGGAATGACAGTGGCTAAGGCTTATTCCGTCTTTGTGTATAATGAAGACGTTTATGTAGGCGGAATGAAGGACAATGCTGCCGTTATCTGGAAAAACGGAGAACCCACTAAATTAACCGATGGCTCTATAAGGAATTTTGTTAAATCAGTATATGTAAAATAAACAGGATAAGACATGAAGTAGTCTATAAACTAAAAAATAATTTTACCAAACCCCTACACCGTTGGCGTAGCTACTTTACGGAAAAACAGTTCCTTGATAATTTCACAATTAGTACCTATATAGCCGTGACAAAAGTTATATATATAGGAAAATGTTGTCTTATTTATTGAAATAAAACCTAATTCAAATAAGATGTATGCTTTAGATCAGAAAAGAATACTAAACTTTTTTGCTTTTATCATGATTGTGTTGTCTGTTCATGCTCAGGATTTAGAAAAAATAAAAGACGAAAAGCCTTTTTTAATAAACGGAAGCATTGGGTTGAATGGTTCATTTTATAATGCCTCTGGAATTCCTAACCGTCAAAATCCTTATGCTTATGGTATAGATGCCAATGCAACTATAAGTATTTATGGTATAGACATGCCATTTTCATTTACTTGGTATAGTAATGATAAAGCAGGTTTTGAACAACCTTTCAATCAATTTGGTATAAGCCCCAAATATAAATGGCTTACAGTACACCTAGGCTATCGTAATTTGTCATTTTCAGAATTTACGTTAAATGGTTACACATTTTTAGGAGCAGGTGTAGAGGCTAATCCCAATAAATTACGTTTGGGGTTTGTCTATGGTAAATTTAACCAAAACTCGCAGTATGATTTGACTATGGCAGACAGCATACCAAAACTTACCCGCAAAGGCTTTGCTGCCAAAATAGGATATGGTACCAACGACCGATTTGTTGATTTTTCGGTTATTCGTATAGGTGATGATAAAAATGATTATATAGATAGTTTAGCCAATCTGGAACAAGCCACACCTGCTCAAAATTTAGTTTTGGGCGTAACCTCAAAGTTTAAAATTACTCCAAAGTTGTTTTTTGATTTTGATGGTGCTTTAAGTTATTATACACGCAATTTAAAAGTTGAAAAAACAGATTCTGTTAACGACAATATCTTACGTTTGGCAGAAAGCCTGATAACAATTAACAATACCAGTGAACACCACAATGCTATTAAAGCAGGCCTAAGATATAAATTTGCACCTACAGCAATTTCGAGTATTGAATATAGACATATAGGCCCGGATTTTCAGTCAATGGGAAGCTATTTTTTTAATAATGATATAGAAATGTTAAGTATAAACCAAACAGCATCATTATTTAAAAATAAATTTAATTTCCGTGCGTCATTAGGATTTCAACGTGACAATTTAAATAATATAAAAGACAAAACTTCAAGTCGTATTGCGGGCTCATTTTCAGGCACATATGCTATTAATGAAAATTGGGCAATAGATATGTCATATAATAATTTTTCAACAAACCAAAAAGCTGTGAGAAATAGGACAAACGACAGTTTGAGAGTATTTCAGGTAAATAATAATATACAAATTACACCAAGATACACAAAAATTACCGATAACCTATCACACATGATAATGCTAAACATCAATCTAATGAATTTAGATGATAAAAATAAATATTCTGAAAACCAAACAGATACAGATACACGTATTGCAATGTTGGTTTACAATCTAGGTATTTTAAGCATGAAATTAAATATAACCCCCGGAATAACTTATACAAATATGGAAAATTCTAATTTTAATAACAGGCTTATTGGAGGCAGTTTAAACCTGTCAAAATTGTTGTTAAAAGATAAGTTATCCTTAAGTACGAATAATTCATTTATGTTTAACGAATTAAACAAGGAAAAAGGGACAATTTTAAATACATCCCTTGCATGCAATTACCGCATTTCTAACAGCCATTCGGTTTCAATGAATTTTAATTTTATTAAAAATTCATTTGGTAATTCTACAATTACACCTTCGTTTAATGAAATAAGAGGAAATATAAGATATGTGTACACATTTAGACAAAAACAGAACAAATCTACTAATTAGTATAATTGTTATACTATTTATGGCTATTGGAGCAAAAGCTCAACGGATGTCACAGACCGTATCAGTAGTACCGCCCTATTCAAACAAATTATCAGATTATATTGCCTCGCCGGGCAAAATAAACAATATAATTACAGTTGAGGCCTCAGAGTATTCAACTGCTGAAATCTATCTGAGAGGAATGATTATAAAAACTGATGAATCTGTTGAAATAAGAACAGCTCAAAATCACAAACCCTCACAACCCATTTTAATAAAAGGTACTCAGCTGCCAACGGGAGCAACAGTATTTCAACCGTACAACTTAACGTATGGTGACATTCTTCAGATTTTTGATCCTCAACATCTTGAATATAGAGGGGTTACAAGGGAAGATGTAATGCAAAAAGGTATCCCTGAAGGTAGTTATCAGGTCTGTTTTACAATTTATGATTTTAAGTCAAATGAGTTTATAACGGATGCTTGTAGCAATACCTTTAACATTTTGGCAGCTGAGGCACCTACAATTATTCAACCGCTTAATCAAACTAAATTTGATGGTTTCCAAGCTAAAAATATTATTTTCTCATGGACACGCCCACATGGTGCACCATTAGCTACCCAATATAAACTACGCATAATTGAATTGAATGATCCTAACGTTAATTATCGGGATATGATTAAAAACGATGCGTATCCAACTTTTTTTGAAACAATAGTTAGTATCGGCAATAGACCCGTTTAATAAAACAGCATTTAAAAATAAAGGATTTAGCGAGGTTAACATTTTTACTTATGAAAACATGAGTGAATCAATACCCGAAAGCAGCATATCTAATACCCCTTCTTATGCACAAATTACACAAAACAATGCATTTAAAAAGTTAACCCCCAGTTGCCCAAATATGACCACCATTACAGGAATGTTAAAGTATAAATATGAAAAAAGGAACGAAAAAAAACCATTATCAAAAGCAAAAATAAAATTAGTACAAAAATATATTGTAAAAAATGCCGATGGTAGCTTTAATGACTATATGACGATTAGAGAAACAAAATATGCAGGGGGAGATAAATTTATTGATGGTAAAGAGGTGGCTGTAACAACAACTGGCGATAATGGTGAGTTTACTTTTTCTTTTTTATCCAATTATGATGGAGAATCTTTAGGAAACACTGATTGTTTTGATGTGATAACCTATTATAATCCAAGTAAAATATCATCAGATAATACATTATTATGTGATAATTTTAGTAATCCGAAACAGTTAAGAGGGCCTGTTCCTCAGGAATTGAAAATGCACGCTGTCCCATCCGATGATGGCCTATGTCAACTATATTTGGGTTATGGCATTGTAATAGAAGGAGAGCATGCTAATTACTATTTAGACCCTGATCAAACACCGGATTATTATTTTGAAGTAAAAGGGGGGGAGACAAAAGATGTTGGAGAAGTTACTTCACTTGTAAGAACTATTGACTTAGATGTAATAGTAAAAGCTAAAGTTACTAATCAGACCATAAACTCTAAAGAGACTTTAAGCAATATGAATGTTTTTCTTTTTAGAAAAACAAATTCTGACCATCCTTTTGTATTTCCTACAGACGATGTAACTCCCAATCAAGATGATAATTTTCCCGCACCTGTTAATATGGATTGTGTTGGTAAAGCAATAACAGATAAACACGGTGTAGCAACATTTTCCTCATTGGTGTTTAACGACAATCCCACTTATCAGTACTACCTATATATCAACAATTCACAAAACTATAACTACGAAACAGATGCCCCTATTCTTATTAATTTTGAAAAATTGATTGATGAAGAAAATGCTCCAACAATTAGTTATGATGATAATAACAAACCAATTATTTCAGACCCATATTATAAGTATTATTCATCTTTAATAGAAACACATTCGGCTAGATTGTTTAATACAAGTAAAAAGTTTACGCATACCGAAAATTTAAAAGTTCGCTATCCTACATTCCAAGTTATATTACAAGAAAAAGAAGGTAATAAAAAACTCAAACAAATAGCATTCGTAACACTTACAGAAGATTATACAGCCGGAAATTATCGTTATGCAAACGGAAAGCTTGAAAAATTAGAAAATTACCTACATACATTAACATCTATGCCCCTTACTGCCGATGATGGCACATACGAACTGAATAATTTGCCATTAGAACTCAAAAACTTCTCGGCTGTAGGTCCTCGCCGCACAGTAACGGTAAAAACTGAAGGCTTTGCTGATACTACATTTCTTGTAAAAGAAGGCAATCCTTTAAAAATGGGCGAACGTTTTAAAATGTTAATAACATTACGCTATGGTGCCCATGTTTCGGGTAAAGTAATAGATGCAGAAACAAGAGAGCCTAGAAAGTTGCAACTACAGGCAGTAATGGAGTTTATAGCTTTGATGCTAGGAAAACCGATAAGAAAAAATTGGTGGAAATATCAAGAGTTGGATATATGACTGATACTGTGGAGATTGCGTTTGATAAAGACAATAATATACACAATTTTGAATTATATCAAAAATTAAGAAGATTACGTGTAGAAGTATGGTCAGGAAATGCACCCAAAAAGGGAATGCATGTTAGCTTGCCAGATGTTCCTATAAGTTGGAGTAATACCGATAGCAATAGTCAAATCGGAAATTTATCTACACCTAAAAATGGAAATAAGCCTATGTCTTACAGTGGCAAAAAACTTAAAATTACAAAAGGAAAACTTGCTGCTAAAATGCTTAACAATAAAACATTTCAGAAGAAAAAACCGGCTCTTCAAGTTAGTGCAAATACATCTTCTTTAGTCGGGCAATTGCAGAGACAAAGCTATTCAGAAGTAACAAGTGATGATGGAATTGTTGATTTTAGTTTTAGAGGAGGACAGAATGATAGATTTAAAGTAATTATTTCAAATGATGCAAATTCTGATGAAAACATTCCCACAGTAATTAAGGAGGTTGATATTCCTTACTCAAAAGATTATATGGGTTCGTTGTTACAAGTAACGGTAGATGAGGGTACATGTCTGTCGGGTACTGTTTATTTAGGCGAAACTAATAATAAACCACTTGAAGGTATTAATGTTAAAGCAACTATTACCGGACAACTGGAAGAATACACAATAGAAACCAAAACCGATGCAAACGGCAATTATAAATTGCGTAACCTACCTGTAAATAAGTCATTTAAGCTACAGGTAAGTACTAATAAAGCAGGCAGCAATTTTGTTGGTTATAGCAATGATGACTATATCCTTAGCAAACCAGATTCTAAGCTATGTAAAAAACAAGACTTTCACATGAAAGCAATAGACGGTGTAGATGTTACTTTATTTTTAGGTTTTCCATTTGCTGCAAGTGATTTTGAAGAGTTATCTAATAAAAATATTCTACTATCAGGTACTATCACATTACCTGCAAACAAGCATTTTAAGGAACAGGAAATAGATGTAGAAAATGTTGAAATGAAAAAAAGCGGTATAAAAAATTCAGAAGGTAACGAATTATTAGAGCCTACACAATTACCGTTTGTAACAGATAAAAACAATATAATTGTCAGTATGTCAGGCAATTATACCGCAATGATTACTGACGATTCAGGATTAAAACTTGATTTATATGACAAAGGACAAATGAAAGGTAGTATGAATGCCCAAGTTAAAATTAACGAAGCAAACAACAGTAGCTTAAATGGAAACTTTGGAGGCTATGGTTATAGTTTACCCGATTTATATCTGGCACGGGAACCAAATACCAAAAAAACTGAAATAATTGTTTTTAAAAGTTCAGATGAAATTAGTTCCCCCAATATTGGCGAAAATGGGTTCTATTTATCTGACGGAAAAAACACAGCCATGACATATAGTATTGATGGATTTGAGAATAAAGCTGTTGTAGTATCTGACAAATCATATTTTGATAAAAACGGATTAAGCCTAAAAACGAAATTAAAAGCAAGTATAGCCAACCTTAATCCTACAAATCTTGAATTAGATGCCGGAGTTATTAGGATTTCAAAACAGGGATTGGCAACGGTTAATCAGCAGCCATTTGATGTGCAAATGGGTAAATGGACACTAAAATGCAATAACTGGTCAGTAACAAATGAAGGTGTAAAAGTATCTGATGCAACACTTTCTACGGGTATAGATGTAAAAATTGAGAACTTAGAATTTACTTCTAATGCTTTAAATACAGACAAGGCAACAGTACATTTAGACAAAGTAAAATTATTGGGAGTGAAAACTCTTAATATTAATACTACCCAAAAAGGTTTAGTTTACAAGTACTTGCATGATGGTGTTTCGGGCTGGAGCTTATATGCAACACCCGATGCTGGACAAACAACCGTAGCTACATTGGAAAACCTGCCCGGTTTAGCAGCAGGCGAAAAAATTGAATTTCTAACGGTTGATTTAAACAGTGAAGGAGAAAATATATTAGCACTCAACAGCCATAAGTTCAGACTATATAATATTGTAGATTTTACACCATATCCATCAACTATGATGTATGTAACTCCAAGCTCATTAAAACTGCAAGGAACTTATGATTTTGGAATACCCGAGTATGTGCAACCATCTGGTTCAATGGGATTTTTCAAAGAAGGCAACCACCTTGCATTTGACATGATGGATATGGATGCATTTCGTTTCACACATCACAATGTAAAGTATGATTTAACTCATGATTATATATTATCTGAAGGCTTGTTTACGGCCAAGGGTACTGTAGAAGAACCCGGAAACTTGCCCAAATTGAATGTTACAATGCGTCACACTGGTAGTGAAACAAAAGTAGAAATTAATGAGGGGGAAACATTACCAATGGGAGCCGACAAAGAACTTGTAAATCTTAAAGGAGGCATTAAAGTAGTAAATAATGCATGGGAGGTATTTCGTTTTGAAGGAATTACCAAAGGAATGGGCAATATGCAATCTGAAGAACCCATGAGTTTTGAAGTTAGAGGAGCTGTTACTGCAACAGAACAAAAAATAACAGTTGACGATATACCTTCATTCCCAGGATTGAGCCTTACTTACGATTTGCCTAATTCACGCTTAATTGGTCACGCAGCTATAGACATGAATTTAGGAGGCATGCTACTAAAAGGAGATATTAATACTATTATGGACAGTAATGGCTGGATATTTCAAGCGGGTGGTATGCTTACAATACCAGGTTTTGGAGATGCCGGTTTATACGGTTTATTTGGCAATTATAGTAACATATCCCCTGAAGTAAAAAGTCAAATTGGAAATCCAGTTTGCTTACCTGCTGCTTTTAATACTAATATTAGAGGATTTTTCCTATCAGCATCACTTACAAGGCAGGTTTTGCCAAGAGTACACTATAATTATGGTATAGTTTCAGTAGAAGCAGGCGTAGATTTAACTGTAAATGCTCGTACTTTTATGCTATTTGGGCAAGGTCTTACATTTGGTCTGGGAGTACTTGCAGAGGGACATGCATATTTAAACGGTTCGTGTGATGCAACTTGTACAGAAGCAAATGCAGATGCTAAATTACAATTAGGAATTAGTGGCGATTATAATACACAAACACATAACTATAACATAGATGGTTGTTCAAGTTTGAGTCTAAAAATAGATGCAACCCAATGTGTTCCTGTTTTAATTGGTTGTGGCCCATGTGCTTCTATTGACTTAGTTGATTTTACAATTGGAGCAAGTGTTCACCTTGATAATATTAATGGTTTTTCCATGGGTATAAAAACCACTAGCTGTGACCAACAGTGTACGGAATAGTGTTATTATAAAAAGTTAAACCCGAATTATGTATTTGGAACTTGTGGCAATAGATTTCTTAATACATTTCTCGGGTTAAAGCACAAAATTATTGCATTAACAATATTGAGGCCTGAAACAAAAAAGATTTTTTTGTTTCCAACTTTCAATTCAAAATTTTAAACGTATGAAAAATAGACAAATTCCAAAACCATTCTTTTATAGAATATGTGTTATTATAATTGCAAGTTTACAATTAAGCACATCAGCATATAGTCAAAAAAACATAGAATTTGCTGTTCCGGCATCAAAGGGTATTCTTGTTTTTGCAGGAATGGAAATAACCGATAAGCAAAAAATAGCATCTTACTCAATTGAGCGTTCTGCAGATCAAAAAAAATGGGAAAAAATAGCAGAATTACGTTCGCCTGAAACTTTGGAAGCATTTTCCAATGGTTTAAAAAAATGGGATAAAGATTTTGCTTTTCAATCTTCAGCTAAAATTAACAACTTAGCAACGCTCTGGGAAAAATGTAAACTTTCCGGGCGTATTGACAGTCTGGGATATTGGGCATCGTTAACATCTGTTCGTCTGGCAGCAGGATTAGCACATTATGATCAAACTGTCACAAAGGACACGCTTATTTGGTATAAAGTTAATAAGTTAGATAAGGACGGAAAAACCATTTCAGAGCAAATTTCAACTCCAGTTAAATATCCTTTTATCCCTGAATTTGATAAGGTAACTTTAGTTGATAACTATGTGGGAAAAACATTTATTTATCTAAAATGGGAGTCAACAGGCAATATGCCTGCCCCCTTGTTTATTGTAAGATATTATGAAAATGAAAAACTTAGTAATGCAGAAGGAGAAACAATTACATATAGCGTGGGTAATAAAAAATACTATATTTATCAAGATTCTATACGATATTTAAAATCTAAAAGATTTTATTTTATGAATCCAATTGATATTTATGGCAATAAAGCTGTTGCTAGCGATATGGAATTAATTGAACCATTTTCTTTAAAACAAGGATATTTTGCAAATACAAATGCTAAAACTGATGAAAAAAATATGGGAATTATCTTAAACTGGCAACTAAACAATTCTAATTTAGTTGAAAGTATCGACATTTATAAAAGCGACTCATTCGATGACAAAAAATTTGAAAAATTAATTACTATTCCTTCTAAAGATACTACATATAAAGATAAGCGAATTATTCCTGACAAAATGTACTACTATTACTTAGTAGCTAAAAACAAGCAAAAAAATGAACTGTTCAAAAGTGGTAAATTTTTCAATGTAGCTTATGACAAACTAAAACCTGTTTATCCCGGAATAAGACCAGGTAGAACAGTTGAGAATGGTGCAGAAATTGAAATTACAGCTAATGAAATGAATCTGGCAGGTGTAAGAATATATCGAAGCAATGGAATTAGCCCAAAACTTTATCCTATTACTGATATATTGAAACTTGCTGAGAATAAACTTTCTTATATAGACACAAGTAAATCACTAATGCCGGGTAAAACATATTTGTACGCAGCCAAGTCTATTAATAATAGTTCTGTTGAAAGTATTTTTTCAGATACAATTACCATTTATCCCAATATTAAAACTAATCCTCCTTCAGCAAATCAAATATCTGCCTACGAAGAAGATGATTGTGTTAAACTTGTATGGGAAAATGTAAGAGCAAGGCATCAAGCAACAAAAGGATATAAGGTTTACAGACGTGAAATAAAAGGTGAAAAATTCAAGCTTTTACTGCCTAAAGATAGTGTTGTAATTGTTCCATTGTTTACTGATAAAACTGCATTAAAAGGTAAAACTTACGAATATGCAGTACAAACAGTTGATGATTTAGGAGGAGTAAGCGAATCTATGGCAATAGCATCTATTAGTGTAAAACCGCTGGTATTGCCTACACCGCCAAAAGTCTGGTTGAGCCAGATAAATGGAAAAGTAAGCGTTGAGTGGCCAGAAATAAATGAAAAACAAAACTATAAACTAAATATCTATCGTTATCAACGCAGTAAAAAACCAAAATTACTAAAAACTCTTTCTTTATCAGAAACAAAATATATTGACAATAAGGTTAAACAAGGTAATTTGTATTTTTATTATACAACTTTTAGTACAGATAAAAATATTGAAAGCAGACGTTCTCAAGAAATTGAAATAAGAATTAGATAAAAATTAATTAGACTTGGTATTAGACCTATTTATTAAATAAGTTCATTGGTTTTATAAAACATTATATCAATAGAAAATGTTTAAATGACTGTTGCAAATAGGCTTTTAAAAAACAATAAAATATAAACACATAAAACGAGCATTAAAAAAAATTCAATATTTTTTAATGCTCGTTTTACCAATGGAGGAAATGATAAATTTATTTAGAACGCTATTTTATTTTACCTGTTAATGATGTGTGGCCTCCCCTGCTCCACTAACAACCATAGACACAATTACATTAATAATCATGGCTACAGTGCCAAATCCTTCCGGTGAAGTTCCAAACCACCATTCGCTGGCAGGCTTGGGATCCATAACACCTATAAGTCCTGTTTTGTAGCGAATCATGTAAAACAACATTAATGAAATTCCCACTATCATTCCCACAATAGCTCCTTGTTTATTCATTCTCTTATCAAAAATACCCAATATAATGGCAGGGAAGAATGATGCCGCTGCTAACCCAAATGCCAATGCTACAACTGCTGCAACAAAGCCGGGCGGATAAATTCCGAAAAGGCCTGCAATAATAATAGCCACTAAGATAGCTATACGGGCTGCCAATAATTCGCCTTTTTCTGAAATATTCGGTTTAAGTTGTTTTTTTATTAAATCGTGCGAAATTGAAGTTGATATAACCAAAAGTAATCCCGCTGCGGTGGATAAAGCAGCCGCAAGCCCTCCTGCGGCAACTAAAGCAATGACCCAATTTGGGAGGTTGGCAATTTCCGGATTAGCGAGCACCATAATGTCTCTATCTACGTACAATTCGTTTTTGGTATCACTTGCATTTGAGACCAATCGTTGTCCGTAATCACCACGAGCATTCGTAAATACGGGTTTTCCGTCTAAAGCTTTTCCTTTTACATATTGAATTTTCCCATCATTGTTCTTATCAGACCAGGCAATAAGCCCTGTGTTTTCCCAATTTTTAAACCATTCCGGAATATCAGTATAGGGTTTATCTTCAACGGTTTCAATTAAGTTTGTTCTGGCAAATACGGCAATAGCCGGTGCTGTTGTATAAAGAATGGCAATAAACAATAGAGCAAGCCCGGCAGATTTGCGAGCGTCTTTTACTTTTGGTACGGTAAAAAATCTAACGATAACGTGGGGTAATCCTGCTGTTCCTACCATTAATGCAAGTGTAATCGCAAATACGTCCCATGTTGTTTTTGTACCACTTGTATATTCATTAAACCCTAATTGTGTTTGCAGGGCATCCAGTTTGTCTAACAGATAAGTTCCTCCTTCCAGTTTGCCTCCCATCCCTACTTGCGGTATTGGATTTCCGGTCATTTGCAGGGAGATAAAAATGGCAGGTACCATAAAAGCAAATATTAAAACACAGTACTGGGCAACTTGTGTATAGGTAATTCCTTTCATTCCTCCTAAGAATGCAAAGACCAATACCACAGACATACCTATAACAACACCAATATTGATGTCCACCTGTAAGAATTGGGAAAATACAATTCCTACCCCTCTCATTTGCCCGGCAACATAAGTAAACGAAACAATAAGAGCACAAATAACAGCAACGGTTCTGGCAGTATTAGAATAATAGCGGTCTCCTATAAAGTCAGGCACTGTAAATTTTCCGAACTTTCTTAAATAAGGTGCGAGCAATAAAGCCAAAAGTACATATCCTCCGGTCCATCCCATAAGGAAAACAGACCCGTCATATCCCATAAAAGAAATTAATCCGGCCATGGATATAAACGAAGCGGCACTCATCCAATCAGCCGCAGTTGCCATACCGTTAGACAATGGAGAAACGCCTCCACCGGCAACGTAAAAATCTTTTGTTGAGCCGGCTCTGGCCCAAATTGCAATTCCAAAATACAGGGCAAATGTTAACCCCACTAAAATCCAAGTCCATGTTTGAACGCTCATAATAATGATTTTTTTCTGATTAGTATTAGGGTTTACTCGTCGAAACCGTATTTTTTGTCTAATTTGTTCATAATTAGTACGTACACAAAAATGAGTATTACAAATACATAAATAGAACCTTGTTGTGCGAACCAAAAACCTAATTTGAATCCGCCTAAACGAATACTGTCTAAAGCGTCTTTAAACAATATTCCACAACCGAAAGAAACAATAAACCATATTGCTAATAGAATGGTTAGATATTTAATGTTTTCTTTCCAGTATGCTGTTGCATGTTTTTGTTGTTTGGACATAATTATTATTATTTTACAGGTAAATCATAGCTTGAAGCGTTACGGAACCCAATTGGGTATCTCCAAACTTTTGATTTTTATATTCTAAGGTTAATTTTGAATTGTGCCCGCTCATATAAGCATTTATACCAACTCCTAATATATTTCTGTTATCCTTAACAGCATCATATTGGTTTACCCCATAAGAAGCATAAGGTTGAAATCTGACTTTGGCTTTATCTCCTTTAAAGAGATATCCCAGATGTCCGTAAAGCATTTGTCCCGTTCCATAGGCACTGTACAGGTAATTTTTTCCGTAGTTATTGCTTTGGAAAGTGGCATAGGCAGTTAAAGCACTTCCATTTTCTCCTAAGGGTGCATCATAAAAGGCATCTATGGCAAATAAAGCTACATCGGTACCTTTAAGGTCGCCGTTTTTATCCATATAAACCGTTCCGCTGGGATGTACAAAAAAACCGGCACCTACATTAAATATTTTTTTTCCTCCTAAATACGATCCTACTTTAAAAGGAAGAAAATTAGATTCTGAATCAAAAAAATGATAATCAAAATAACCGGCGTATGCTTTTCCGGCATCTTTTGAACCTAATATCCTTTTTCCGCCATACACAACTGAGCCATCCATTGGCACATCTCTGGCATCCAAACCGTTGGTAATTACATCATTAATGGCAACACGGTATTGGAGTTTTCCAAATGTGCCTTTGGCAAAAATACCAAGATGCCTTGCAAATTGATCAGACAAACCCAGTGTAGACCATGACTGACGGTTATTGTCCAAGCCTAACATATTTAGCGTACCTTGGTTGTTTAATCGGGATATTCCGTTAAAATAGTGAAGCCCGCCTCCAATAGAGTGGTTTTTACTTAAATTGTATTGTACCCATACATCGTGGAAAAACAGTTCTGAACCATCACCCTTTCCAACAGGGTGAAGTGTTTGGCTGTTTAAGTTATTAAGCCCAAAATGCGTTAAGATTAAAAACTTTTCATTAATCTGAGCAAACATTAATACTCTGGCTCTTCTTAAGTTAAAATTTACATTGCTTTCGTTGTCGGGGACGTCATCGTTGTATGTGGCTTGTAGTTGTGCCCATGAAATAAGGCGAAGGTACTTTTTTCCATCCTCATCAAATTTTATTTTTAATCCTCCTTTGTAATCCGGAGAACCTTGTGCATAGGAATACTGCAATGTAAACCAGTAGCATACGAGCAGCAAAAGAAAGAATTTTCTCATAGGATTTAAGGTTTTTTTAGTTGTTTTATTTAGGTTTTGTGTGCACAATAAAGTTCTAAAAAAGGATGCTTTTAACCATAAGTAGTATAGTTAACTGTAAAAAAAATATAGTTATTTTTTAAAACGTTCCCACTTTATCAACATAAACTTATCGCCTAATTCCGTGATTAATACACCGGCACCCGAGAGGTTTTGCGTATCCAGAAAGTAATTAGATAGTTCGGAGGCATTTAGTACTTTATAGGTAGGATGATAATTTGAGTTGTAGGGACGCTTAATGTTGTATTTTTTTACCCAATTCATTATGCTTACATGAGAAACTCCTAAAATTCGTTCAATTTCTCTATAGGTTAGCCCCTCTAAATATAATTGTAGTGCTTTATTAACGTAATAATCATCAATTTTTTTACCCATTTTATTTACGGAAAAATAATAATTACACGATTTACATTTATATCGCTGCCTATTATTTACAATTCCACTTTTAATATAACGATCTGAATTACAATTGGGACAAAGATTTATTTTCATACTTTTAGATAAGTTAATTTATTGACAATAAACAAATTACAAAATAGAACACATGTAACCACTACGCTTTTACATTAAAATTTTCAAACATTGCCTGCTGCGAATAAATGTTGAAAATTTCTTAATCTTCTACTATATATATTAAATTAGCATAAATATACTAAATTAGCAATAAATATTATTCATTAAAATAAAATAAAAATAGAAAAAACTTCTTTTATTACTTAACTTTGTTAAAAATAAAGCATGTATAAATGTTAATTTGTTTATAAAAATTAAATTTTAGATGTTTTTTTTGATACAGTAACTTTTTTAAGCGTTCATGATTAGAAAAGATTCAATTTAAGCTATTAAGCTATTTTTTCTATAATTTAGAGGTGAAAACCAGACATTGAATAACCATCAAAATTAAAACATGTGAAAAATACCATAGCAGAACGCATTTACGATTTTTTAAAGTTACATCCTCCCTTTAATGTGCTGTCCCAAGACGAACTATATGCCATCGCTACCGATGTACGTGTAATGTATTTTGATGAAAATGAGTATGTCTTTAAATGTAATGAAACCACACACCATTATTTTTATATAGTTAAAGAAGGAGCCATTGGTATTTACGATGAAAGCGAATTGTATATTGTTGATAAATGCGACGAAGGCGATATTTTTGGCCTAAGGGCTTTAATTAGAAAAAACAATTATATCCTCACAGCTAAATCTGTTGAAGAATCTATTGTTTATAGTATTTCTTCAGAAATATTAACAGAAATTATCGAAACCAACCTTGAGGCCAATAAGTTTTTAATGGCCAGCTTTGCCACCAACATGCGTAATCCTTATTCTAATGAAAATAAAGGAACTTTATTTGCAAATGTACAAGTATTGCAAACATCAGAAAACAGTTTTACCGATGCTCAATCTGCTGCCTATTCAAAAAACCCGGTTACTTGCACTCGTAAAACCCCAATCAAGGAAGCGGCTCACATTATGGCCGATAAAAGGGTAGGATCTATTGTTATTACCGAGAACAACCAACCCGTTGGAATTATTACAGATAAAGATTTGCGTACCAACATTGCCACAGGAAACACTTCTATAGAAGAAAATGTTACAACCATAATGTCATCTCCCGTAATTACGTGTTCTCAAAACATTACTGTTGCAGAAGCTCAAATAACTATGCTTCAGCATAAAATTACACATTTGTGCATTACCAAAGACGGTACCATGAAATCAGAATTAAAAGGAATTCTTTCTGAACACGATATTGTTGTGGTTAGAGGAAACAATCCTTCCGTACTGCTTAAAGAGGTAAAAAGAGCCGAAACGATTGAAGGCCTTAAATACATAAGAAAGAAGGTAGAGGGTTTGTTAAAACGCTATTTGGACCAAGAGCTCCCCATCGCTTTTATTGCTAATGTTATTTCTGCTATTAATGATGCAATTACCCAAAGAGCCGTAGATTTTTCCATACAAGAAATGGAGCATGCTCCTAAAGTTAAATTTGCGTTATTAACTTTAGGGAGTCAAGGCAGGGGCGAACAGCTTCTGTACACCGATCAAGATAATGCGTTGGTTTTTGAAGATGTTTCGGAAGAAAAATACAAAACAACAAAAGCGTATTTTTTGGCACTTTCAGAAAAACTGACAGAAAAACTGCACCACATCGGTTTTGAATACTGTCCGGCAGAAATGATGGCCAGTAACCCCAAATGGTGCTTGTCTTTATCTGAATGGAAAAAACAATTTAACCATTGGATTACCCAACCTGATAATAAAAAAATAATGTTGTGTACTATTTTCTTTGACTATAATGTTGTGTACGGATCAAGAAAAATAGTAGATAAAATAACCGAAAGCATATACAAATCTATCAACGAATACCAAATATTTTTAAATTTTTTAGGCGTTAACGCCCTAAGAAACCCCGCTCCGTTGAGCTTTTTTAGACAATTTTTGGTTGAACATAGCGGTGAGCATAAAAATCAATTCGATTTAAAAGCAAGAGCTATAATGCCTTTAGTTGATGCCGCCAGATTATTGGTGTTATCTCATAATTGCAAGGGTATTAACAACACCATAAAGCGGTTTGAAAAATTAGCAGGTTTAGAACCTCAGAATGAAGATTTATATCGTTCGTGTATCAATGCTTTCCGAATCTTATTGCGTTACCGTACACAACAAGGCCTTAGAAATAATGATTCGGGCAGATATGTTGATATTAAAAGTTTAAACAAGACAGATCGGCTAAAGCTCAAGGGTTGTTTTAAACCTGTAAAAGACATTCAGGAATTAATAACTACACGTTTTAACCTGTTTCAATTTAAGTAAATATGTGGCAATGGTTCAGAAATAAAAACCATCCGGAATTTTGGAATGAATACGCTGCTCATTTTAAAAAGGAACCTAATAAGGAATTGGCCAGGCAACGCTTTGTGGTTTTTGATACCGAGACAACAGGTTTAAACGTAGATAAAGACCGTATCTTATCTATTGGGGCCATTTCGGTTAAAAGAAATGTAATTGATGTATCTGATAGTTTTGAACTGTATTTAAAACAGGAAAAATTTAATAAAGATACCGTTGCAATTCACGGAATTATAAAAGGAGGCGAGGTAAAAAAGATAAACGAGGAGGAAGCCATCCGGCTTTTTCTCACTTATTTAAAAGATGCCGTATTGGTGGCACATCATGCTGCATTTGACGTTTCAATGATTAACCGGACATTAAAACGTCTGGACTTGCCCAAACTAAAAAACAGAGTACTGGACACAGGAAATTTATTTAAAAAAACCAACTTACATAAAGACACAATTAGCCATTACAGTTTGGACACTTTATGTGATATATTTAGGGTTAGAAAACACGATAGGCATACTGCTTCCGGAGATGCCTATATTACGGCTATAATCTTTTTAAAGATTCTTTCTTTGTTACAAAAAAACAAAAAAACAAGCCTCAACGATTTATTTTTTAACAGTAACCGAAGAGGATTGTTGTAGCAAGTAATGAATGGTTATAGAAACCTGATTTCGATTAATATTGTCTATAACTTCCGGATTTAATAACGTACCTATATCACCAAGATTACGTGTATTTTTTTTAATGTTCTCCAACTTTGTGAGATATAAATACGTTTGTAATTTCATCAATTATTGCGGGGTCATCAATAGTTGAAGGAATCCTTATTTCATCCTTATCTGCTATGCTCCGCAATAATTTACGAAGAATTTTTCCGGATCTTGTTTTGGGTAATCTATTGACTACAATAACGCGTTTTAATGATGCTACGGCACCAATTTGAGTTCTTACTTCTTTAATAACTTCATCTTCAATGACCGATTCAGCCGTAATGTTATCTGATTTTGTTACCACTAAAGCCAGTGGAATCTGGCCTTTGAGTTCATTGCGAATTCCTATTACGGCACATTCTGCAACAGACGGATGAGAAGCAACAATTTCTTCCATATCTGCTGTAGATAAACGGTGGCCTGCCACATTAATAACATCGTCCACACGCCCGGTTATAAATACATAACCGTCTTCGTCTTTATAGCCTCCGTCTCCGGATAAATAGTAGCCGGGAAAAGGTTTTAAGTAGCCTTCTTTAAAGCGTTCAGGATTTCCCCAAATGCTTTTTAAATTGCCGGGAGGTAATGGGAGTTTTACCGTTATATAACCTTCGGTTCCGTTAGGTACAATTTGTCCTTCTTTGTTCATAATTTGAATATCATACCCACAGACAGGCAAGGTTGCCGAACCGGGTTTTACTTTGGCTAATTCTATTCCTGCCATATTGGCTACCATTGCCCATCCCGATTCGGTTTGCCACCAATGGTCTATTACCGGAACTTTTAACATGTCTTCTGTCCATTTTAAAGTGGCCGCATCACAACGTTCACCAGCCACAAACTGATATTTTAAATTAGAAAGATCATATTGTTTTAAAAATTCACCATTGGGGTCTTCCTTTTTAATGGCACGAATGGCAGTAGGAGCTGTAAACATAACTTTAACATGGTATTCTTCCATCACACGCCAAAAGGTGGAAGCATCAGGAGTACGAATGGGTTTACCTTCAAATAAAATTGTCGTATTTCTATTTAACAAGGGCCCATATACAATGTAACTGTGCCCTACAACCCATCCCACATCACTGGCTGCCCAATACACATCGCCTGGGTCTATTCCATAAATACTTTTCATGGAAAATTTTAAGGCTGTAGCATAACCTCCGGTATCTCTAATAATACCTTTGGGTTTTCCTGTAGTTCCCGAAGTATATAAAATATAAGAAGGATGTGTTGATTCAATTTCAACCGGGCCTACAGGTGTAGCAGTTGTAACGGCAGATACATAATCAATGTCGTAAGGTTTTCCGGGGGTATCAGCTCCTAAATGCCTTTGATAGATAATAACACTAGTTGGTTTATGCTCTGCTATTTTAATAGCCTCATCAACATAAGGTTTGTATGGGATAATCCGGTCAACTTCAATACCGCTAGAGGCAGTTAATATCACTTTTGGTTTACAATCGTTTATCCTAATAGCCAATTCTTTGGGTGCAAAACCTCCAAAAACAACAGAATGAATAACGCCTATTCTGGTACAAGCAAGCATCGCATACAATGCCTGAGGAATCATGGGCATATATATAATAGCAGTATCTCCTTTTTTTAGCCCTATTTCCGTTAAAACTCCGGCAAGTTTTGATACTTCTTTTTTTAATCGGTTGTAAGTAATAATTTCTTTTGAATTGGTTACGGGAGAATCGTAAATAACAGCATTTTGCCTGCCATAGCCATCTTCTATATGTTTGTCAATACACAAATAGCTCAAATTAAGGGTGCCGTCTTCAAACCATTGATGATAACCCTCTTCGTTTTTAGAGAGTATATTCTTTGGTGTTTTGTACCAACTAAGCTTTTCAGCTTGTTCTTTCCAGAACTCAGCAGGTTGCTCTATACTTTTTTTATAAATATCGTTATATTTCATAATGTTGTTGTTTTTTGAATTAAATAAGCCAAACCAGTTAGGATTCAATACTTTTATTTTAATAAGTACCCAGATAATGAGTACAAAAGAAACTCCGATTACTAAAGAATTAGCAATACCTATAGATTGTTCATTTTCTAATTTAAACCGAAAGTATAAGGACACTATAGCATATACACAGATGAAGATATCTGATGCTAAAGGGTTTAATCGAATTTTCATTTTAACTATTTTTAGATTAAACCCAAATTAAGTGTTTCAGGTTTAGCAGGTAATCCCAAATTCCTTTAAACCATTTTTTTCTTTTTTTGGCAAGTGCAATTATGAGTTTGATTTGATCTCCGTACTTTTCAAAATAAATACTCGTTGCGAAGACTCTGTATCGCAATGTACACCAAACGCCACTTGCACTACATTTTTGATTGGTAAGGCAAACAGAGTAACGATAACTTTGGTACAGTTTATCTTTGGGAAAGAGGCTTAGTGTCTTACCTATTGTTTTGGATTTTTCTCGTAGCTTTTGCCACAAAAACTCCATTTTGTGCAGTATTGGGTTCAAAAACACCATTCCGCCCCAAGGAGTAATTTCTTTATTGGTAAAGGATAACTTAAATTTCATCATCTTTATTTTCTAACATTATGCATTAAAACTCAGACCTTATCCCGGTCATTTTTTCTAGTGCTTAATTTGAGTTAAACATGGATTATTTGCACACAAAACCAAAGTTTAACTAATTAGTTTTTAGTATTTTAAAAACTATTTTTTATTGAAAAAAACTTGGTTAGATATTTTTATCAACCCCAAGTTGTAATCCTTTTTCCAGATATGAAATTTTTTGTGTGGCTAAAAAACAACTCTTATGTGTTTCTTAACCAATTATTTACATTTATATATTTTAGAATTTGACAGATATCTACATCGGGCATCATAACCTCTGGGAATATCAATTTCTAAAATATGCAACACCTCACCAACATTTCTTGTAATTAAATATCTTAAAATTTTGCTTTTATCAAGGTGTGTTTTAGGGTTATTACAATATTTTATTTATCATTTACAATTAAAATCTTTTTTATTTTTGGATACAATTTACTAAAAGACAGTGTAAAAACAAAATTTGCTTCTTTTTTGTTGTTTTTAATCCGGATTCAACTACCCAAATTTTACTTTGTACTTTTTGATTATTGGTTTGCTAATTCCAAAACATTTCCTTCCGGTTTTAAGGGTTTTTATCTCCTGATAAGATTATAAATCTTCAATCCCATCTTGGTTATTTTTATAAAGTTGCCGTAGTCTGTTTATTTTAATGGTATCGAGAAGGTTTTTATTATCGAGGAGGATTACGTTTGGCGTACCTAAAAAATATAGAAAATCAAGAAAGCAGCTAAAAATTAAAATGGTTTTTAAGAACTCGTTTAAACTTTTTCGATTTGCTAAAAAATTACAAACAAGACAAAAAGTCATTAAAAAAAGTAAATTCCAGTCATTTTGTCTTATGTTTTTGTGATTTTTCTTCTGGAATACAAATTGCTTTACTGAAAGAAAAAAAAGACCATGAATTTTAATAACTATACCATTAAAGCCCAAGAAGCCATACAACAGGCACAGCAAATTGTTCAAGGCTTTGGGCAACAGCAAATAGAAAATGCCCATATTTTAAAGGGTATTTTTGAAGTAGATGAAAACGTTTTGCCCTTTTTACTCAAAAAATTTGGCATAAACGTAGAAATATTTAAACAGACATTAGATAATATTATAATTGGTTTCCCAAAAGTATCGGGTGGAGATATGATGTTATCGCGTCAAGCGGGAACTACCTTAACGGATGCAGCCAATATTGCCAAAAAAATGAAAGATGAATATGTTTCTATTGAGCATATTCTTTTGGCTATTTTAAAAGCTAAAGATGATACTGCCCAATTGTTAAAAGACAATGGCATCACTGAAAAAGGGTTGCAGACAGCCATAGAAGAATTGCGAAAAGGCAGCAGGGTAACCTCTCAAAGTGCAGAAGATACGTATCAGGCTCTGGATAAATACGCAAAAAACCTCAACCAACTTGCCAATGACGGAAAACTTGACCCAGTTATTGGCCGTGATGAAGAAATCAGAAGGATTTTGCAAATTTTATCAAGACGGACTAAAAACAATCCTATTCTTATCGGTGAACCGGGTGTGGGTAAAACAGCCATTGCAGAAGGCTTGGCTCATCGAATTGTAAAAGGCGATGTTCCTGAAAACCTCTCGGAAAAAGTTATTTACAGTTTGGATATGGGAGCCTTAATTGCCGGTGCAAAATACAAAGGCGAATTTGAGGAACGTTTAAAATCTGTAGTTAAAGAAGTGGTTTCCGCCGAAGGAGACATTGTATTATTTATAGATGAAATTCACACACTGGTAGGTGCAGGTGGCGGGCAGGGAGCTATGGATGCGGCTAATATCTTAAAGCCTGCACTGGCAAGAGGAGAATTAAGAGCCATAGGAGCAACTACACTTGACGAATATCAAAAACACTTTGAAAAAGACAAAGCACTGGAACGCCGTTTCCAAAAAGTAGTGGTGGATGAACCTGATACCGAAAGTGCCATTTCTATACTTAGAGGCATCAAAGACAAATACGAAGCCCATCATAAAGTCCGAATAAAAGACAACGCTATTATAGCTGCAGTAGAACTATCAGAGAGGTATATTACCGATAGGTTTTTACCCGATAAAGCTATTGATTTAATGGATGAAGCGGCTTCTAAACTACGAATGGAGATTAATTCCAAACCCGAAGAATTGGACGTGTTGGATCGTAAAATTATGCAGTTGGAAATTGAAATAGAAGCTATAAAACGGGAAAAAGACGAGGAAAAACTTAAAAAATTACGTGAAGAGGTAGCCAATCTAAAAGAAGAACGCGAGAGCATTTATGCCAAATGGAAAAGTGAGAAGGAAGTAGTAGAACAAGTGCAAACGGCCAAAAAGAACATTGAAGAATTTAAGTTAGAAGCTGAAAAAGCGGAACGTCGGGGAGAGTACGGCAAAGTAGCCGAATTGCGATACGGAAAAATAAAAAATGAAGAAGAAAAATTAGCCGAATTGCAAAGAGAGCTCCAAAAAAATCAGGAAAATTCATTAATTAAAGAGGAGGTAACCAGTGAAGATATTGCCGAGGTAGTAGCTAAATGGACCGGTATTCCTGTCCAAAAAATGTTACAAAGTGAACGAGAGAAACTCCTGAGCTTGGAAGAAGTATTACACAAACGTGTCATAGGACAAGACGAGGCCATTAAAGCGGTGGCTGATGCCGTAAGGCGTTCTAAGGCCGGCTTACACGACAGCAAAAAACCCATAGGTTCATTTTTGTTCCTCGGTACTACCGGTGTAGGTAAAACAGAACTGGCAAAAACCTTGGCGGCGTATTTGTTTAATGACGAAAAAGCCATTACCAGAATAGACATGAGTGAGTATCAGGAACGCCATGCTGTAAGCCGTTTAGTAGGTGCCCCTCCGGGATACGTGGGTTATGAAGAAGGTGGTCAGTTAACTGAAGCTGTACGCAGAAAACCCTACTCTGTTGTGTTATTGGACGAAATAGAAAAAGCACATCCTGATACTTTTAATATTCTCTTACAAGTATTGGATGAGGGAAGATTGACCGACAACAAAGGCCGAGTAGCTGATTTTAGAAACGTTATCATTATTATGACATCTAATATGGGTGCACATGTTATTCAAGAGAATTTTAAGGACTTTGATATGAAACAACGCGAACAGATTACCGAAGCTACTAAAGTAGAAGTTCTAGGCCTGTTGCGAAAAACCATAAGACCCGAATTTTTAAACCGGATAGATGAAATAATTATGTTTACACCCCTTAATGAAAATGAAGTGATGCAGATTGTTCAATTGCAATTAGACCAGTTGAAAAATATGTTAGAAGAAAAGGGCATTACACTTGATACTACGGACGAAGCTGTAGAAAGCTTGTCCCGACAAGGTTTTGATCCGCAATTTGGTGCCAGGCCTATAAAAAGGGTAATTCAGAAAAAAGTGTTAAATGAACTGTCTAAAGAGATTTTGGCCGGTAGAATACATGCAAACAGCAATATTTTGTTAGATGCCTTTGATGATAAATTGGTCTTTAGAAATAAAGAAAAAATAGAATCTGAATAGTTATACCAAAAAATGCTGATTAGAATTTAGTTATGATGAATGAAGTAGCAATAAGATTAAGGATTTTATTCAAAAACCATAATTAGACTTGGTATAAGTTAACGAACTAATACCATTTCCACCTCAAAATTACTCAATAAAATGTGCCTTTTTATGCTATATTTCGTTGTAAAAATAAACTATAGCTACGGCTATACTTTATTTTTACAGAACTGGTATAAAATCTGCAAAATAATTGATTTCGGAACAAAACGAAAGCCCTATACCCATTGGTATGGGGCTTTTTTTGATAAATTAATTCGTAATATTTACATACAAACATTTTCTATAGATTTCTTGATTGTATAAAAGTTTTTATCGCATCTTATAGTGTTTCATCAACATTTTTTCATACATCCTATCCGGGAGTAGTCGTTTTAGTACAATACTTAGTTTTTCTAGCTTCCCTCCTACTTTATAATGTGTTTTTCCTTTGTTACTTTTTATAATTTTTAAAATTTCTGCAGCCATTTTTTTGGGCGGCATGCCACTATCTACATGGGCATCCATCAAGTCTAGATTAACTTTATACATTTTTTTGTACGCAGAATTTTCATAAACTGGTGTATAATAGCGGCCTGCGGCTATATTGGTAGCTACATCACCGGGAGCAACCGTAATGGCTCTAACGCCAAATTCCTGCACCTCCATATTTAAGGCTTCGGTGAGCAAAGCCAAAGCTCCTTTACTGGCAGAATACACCCCTCTGTAGGGCAATCCCATATATCCTGCTATAGAGGTCACATTTATAATTAGGCCGCTTTTTTGTTTCCGCATTATGGGCAATACTTCTTTACAAACCCTAACAGGCCCGTATAGATTAGTATTAAAAGCTCCTTCTATTGCTTTAATTGACGTATCTTCTATGGGGCCGGCAATGCCCTTACCGGCGTTGTTAATTAAGATGTCTATTCGGCCTTCTTTTTCTAAAACGTTGTTTACTGCTGTTTCTATCGTATCCGGTAAGGTTACGTCCATGGTTAATAGGTTCTTCCCTAAAAAATTATCAGAATTGGAATTTCTTGTTGTACCATATACCATAAACCCGTTTTTCATAAGTAATTTTGCCGTAGCGGCTCCTATTCCTGATGAAGCACCGGTTATTAAGACTACTTTAATCATTTTTGTATATTTATAATCGCAAAAATAAAATAAAAAATAGCGAATTTTGAATGTAGAAGAAATATTAAGAACAATAACCTACCAAACCGGAATTACCTTTGTAAAAATAAGGCCGGTTAGCGGTGGTGACATTGGAGCCTCTTACAAACTGACTTCCACTTCAGAAACGTTCTTTCTAAAAATATATTCCGGACAAAATGGCCGGGCAATGGCCAATGCCGAAAAAACAGGTTTAAATGCAATTGCAACAACTAATACGATAAATACACCCAAAATAATTTATAACGGCTGTTATGAAGAACTCGCTTATCTGTTGATGGAGTTTATAGAACCAAAACGCCCTGAAAAAGAAGATTTTATTGAACTGGGCAAACAATTGGCTCAATTGCACCAAACCTCAAATGATATATTTGGCTTTAAAGCCGATAATTTTATTGGCCGTTTGCATCAGGAAAATTTAAAAACGAAAGAATGGCAAGATTTTTATGCCCTATCCCGACTTAAAAAACAGTTGCAATTAGCCAAAGACAAAAATTTACTAAGCGATAACGAAATTCCAAACGATAAAACACTTATAAGTACAATAAAACATTATACAACACCGTGCAAACCAGCCCTTTTACACGGTGATTTATGGAGTGGGAATTATATTATAAGCACAACAGGAGTTCCTTATTTAATTGACCCCGCCGTTTACTACGGGCATAACGAGGTGGATTTGGCCATGAGCAAACTATTTGGTGGTTTTTTGCCGGAGTTTTACAAAGCCTATCATAGCATTATACCAAAATCTGAGTACTACCAATCTTGTATGGATTTATACCAACTCTTTTACTTATTGGTACATTTAAACATGTTTGGAAAGTCTTATTACGGTCAGGTAAAAAGAATATTAGATTTGTATTTTTAAAAAGCTATTGATAGCCTGTACGTTATTATGTCTTGATTTTTAACCCAACTGGCAAATTTTAGGTTAAAAAAATCACCTGAAATCATCATAAGTTTAAACGTATGAATAATACGGATTTAGGATTACTTCGTTTCTTTATTCTACGGAATTTTTTGGTTTTGTAATTTTTACGGTCAACTTACTTTGTTCCTCATCCAAATCCATAGAAATAACGTCACCCTCTTTGAGTTTAGAATTTACAATTTCTTCGGCCAGAGCGTCCTCTACATATTTTTGAATGGCTCTTTTTAACGGCCTGGCACCATATTGTTTATCAAAACCTTTTTCGGCAATATAATTTTTGGCATCTTCGCTTAGTTTGAGGGTGTAACCCAAGCCATCTATACGCTCTAATAGTTTTTTTAGTTCAATATCTATAATGGCAAATATATCTTCTTTTTCCAGTGGGTTAAAGACCACTACATCATCTATTCTATTGAGAAATTCCGGTGCAAAACTTTTTTTCAATGCATTTTCAATAACACTCTTTGCGTGGGCATCTGCTTGTTTTTTCTTTGAAGCTGTACCAAAACCTACACCTGTTCCAAAATCTTTTAGCTGTCTGGCACCTATGTTAGAAGTCATAATTATTATGGTATGCCTAAAGTCTATTTTCCTGCCTAAACTATCGGTAATATAACCATCATCTAAGATTTGCAAGAGCATATTAAATACATCCGGATGGGCTTTTTCTATTTCATCCAGTAGAACTACAGCATAAGGTTTACGTCTTATTTTTTCGGTCAACTGGCCACCTTCTTCATAACCCACGTATCCCGGAGGTGCTCCTATAAGTCGTGATATGGCAAATTTTTCCATATATTCACTCATATCTATTCTAACCAAGGCATCTTGCGTATCAAAAAGCTCGGTAGCCAATACTTTTGCCAACTGTGTTTTACCCACACCGGTTTGGCCTAAAAATATAAACGAACCTATAGGCTTATTCGGGTCTTTTAACCCTACCCTGTTTCTTTGAATGGCTTTAACCACCTTGCTCACGGCTTCGTCTTGGCCTATAACTTTGCCTTTTATCATTTTTGGCAATTCAGACAAGCGTTTGCTTTCCGCTTCCGCAATTCTGTTTACCGGAATACCGGTCATCATAGAAACTACTTCTGCTACGTTGTCTTCTGTTACAATTTCTTTATGTAGTTTAGACTGTTCTTCCCAAGCTTGCTGGGCTCCTGCCAATTCCCTTTCCAGACGTTTTTCGTCATCTCGCAATCTGGCAGCTTCTTCGTATTTTTGACTTTTTACTACATTATTTTTTTGTTCTCTCACCGCCTCTAATTCATCTTCTAAGTCTAATACTTGCTGCGGCACTACTATATTGGTAATGTGAATGCGAGAACCAGCTTCGTCAAGGGCATCAATAGCTTTGTCCGGTAAAAATCGGTCAGTCATATAACGGTTTGTAAGTTTCACACAAGCCTCTATGGCCTCATCAGTAAAACTCACATTATGATGGTCTTCGTATTTATCTTTTATATTGTGTAATATTTGAATGGTTTCTTCTACAGAAGTAGGCTCTACCATCACCTTTTGAAAACGCCGCTCCAAGGCTCCATCTTTTTCTATATGCTGTCTGTATTCATCTAAAGTAGTAGCACCTATACATTGTATTTCACCTCTGGCCAATGCAGGTTTAAACATATTGGAGGCATCCAATGAGCCGGTTGCTCCACCTGCTCCTACAATGGTATGCAATTCATCTATAAAAAGGATAATATCGTCATTTTTTTCTAACTCATTCATCAATGCCTTCATGCGTTCTTCAAACTGCCCGCGATATTTAGTCCCGGCTACCAAACTGGCCAAATCTAAGGAGACAATGCGTTTATCAAATAAAATACGAGATACTTTTCTTTGGATAATTCTCAATGCCAAACCTTCTGCAATAGCAGATTTACCCACGCCGGGCTCACCTATCAGAATAGGATTGTTCTTTTTTCTACGACTTAATATTTGTGAAATACGCTCTATTTCTTTTTTTCTGCCCACTACAGGATCCAAACTACCTTCTTCGGCTAACAAGGTAAGGTCTCTACCAAAGTTGTCCAATACCGGCGTTTTAGATTTTGATGCAGATTTTCCTTTTTTAGAAGTTCCACCACCAAAAGGATTTTGTTTCTCACGGCTAAACTCATCGTCTTTGGTACTTTCTGCCCGTGGTAAATCCATTTCATCTTCATCAGCATGTTCAACAAATAAATCACTAAAAATAGCTTTTACCTCTGCGTAGTCTATATCAAACTTGTTTAAAAGCTTTGTTGTAGGATCGTTTTCATTTCTAAGTACACATAATAACAGATGTCCCGTACTTACGGATTTGCTTTTAAACAACTTAGCCTCAAGAAAAGTAGATTTTAAAGCTTTTTCAGCTTGTTTGGTAAGGTGTAAGCTTCTTTTATTAGCACCTGAAAAAAAGTCAGTGCCGGAACCCAAGCTTTCTATTTTTTTGCGTAACAAACCCAAGTCTATAGATAAAGTATTGAGAATATCTATAGCTTCTCCGTTTGCTTTCCTCAAAATTCCCAGTATCAAATGCTCCGTACCAATATAATCATGTCCCAACCTAAGGGCTTCTTCTTTGCTGTAAGCGATTACATCTTTAACTTTTGGTGAAAAATTTTCGTCCATGCTGCTTGTATTGTTCTGTAAATATAATTACTTTTTTCTTTATTGATAAACAATTATTATACCACATTAAAATATTTCGGTAAAACTAATAAAAATGCCTTATTTATTGGTGTTAATTGTTAATAAATATTGATAATAAAACCAAAAATATATAACTTGAAAAAATGATAAATGTTGTATATTGCCGCCTAATTATTTAACCAAAAAATATCACTAAAAACTTATATGGAAGAAGGAGAAAAGTTAATTCGCATTAACATAGAAGAAGAAATGAAATCCTCTTACATAGACTATTCTATGTCAGTAATAGTTTCCAGGGCACTGCCGGATGTAAGAGATGGATTGAAACCGGTTCACCGCCGGGTCTTGTTTGGCATGCACGAACTGGGTATAAAAGCCACGGGAGCCCATAAAAAATCAGCCAGAGTAGTAGGGGAAGTATTGGGTAAATATCATCCACATGGAGACACTTCCGTATATGATGCTATGGTGCGAATGGCTCAAGACTGGAGCATTCGATATGAATTAGTTGACGGACAGGGAAACTTCGGCTCTCCTGATGGTGACAGTCCTGCAGCCATGCGATATACTGAGGTAAGAATGCAAAAAATATCTGAAGAAATGCTTTCGGATATTGACAAAGATACGGTTGAACACCGCCTTAATTTTGATGACACTTTACAGGAACCCACAGTTTTACCCACCAGAATACCCAGCCTTTTGGTTAATGGTGCATCGGGAATTGCCGTGGGTATGGCAACCAATATGGCATCACATAACTTAACCGAAGTTATCAATGGTACCATTGCTTATATAGACAATAATGCTATTGAGATAGAAGAACTGATGCAGCATATCAAAGCTCCTGATTTTCCTACCGGAGGCATTATTTATGGATATGAGGGCGTAAAAGACGCTTTTTTAACCGGACGCGGCCGAATAGTTATACGTGCCAAAACCGTGTTTGAAGAAGTTAATGGTAGAGAATGTATTATAGTTACAGAATTACCTTTTCAGGTAAATGGTGCTGATTTATTAAAGAAAACAGCCGATCTTATCAACGAAAGAAAAATAGAAGGTATAGCCAATGTACGCGATGAAACCAGCCGCAAAGGCAGAAGATTGGTCTATGTCTTAAAGCGGGATGCCATCCCTAATATTGTATTAAACAAATTGTTTAAATATACGGCTTTACAAACTTCATTTAGTGTTAATAACATTGCCCTTGTAAATGGCAGGCCAGAGTTGCTCAATCTAAAGCAGCTCATCAAACATTTTGTAGATCACAGGCATAAAGTGGTTACCCGGCGTACCCGTTATGAGCTGAAAAAAGCAGAAGCCCGGGCACATATCCTTGAAGGGCTTATCATCGCTTCAGATAATATAGACGAGGTCATTAAAATTATAAGAGCCTCCGGTAATGGCGAAGAAGCTCGTAACAATTTAATGAAACGTTTTGAACTTACCGAAATTCAGGCCAAAGCCATTGTAGAAATGCGATTGCGTCAACTTACCGGTCTGGAACAAGATAAATTAAGAAGCGAATACGAAGATATTATTAAGTTAATAACTGATTTAAAAGATATTTTGGCTAATGAAAGTCGAAGAATGGAAATTATCAAAGAAGAACTAATAGAAATCAGAGAAAAATATGGTGATGAAAGGCGTTCTAAGATAGAATATGCCGGTGGAGATCTTAGTATAGAAGATATGATTCCTGACAGTCAGGTGGTAGTTTCTATTTCCCATGCCGGCTATATAAAACGAACCAATCTGGATGAATACAAAGTACAGAACAGAGGCGGCAGAGGCCAAAAAGGAGCAACCACTAGAAATGAAGATTTCTTAGAAGATCTTTTTGTAGCTACCAACCACCAATTTATGCTTATCTTTACCCAAAAAGGAAAAGTATTCTGGATGCGGGTTTACGAAATTCCTGAAGGCAGTAAAACGTCAAAAGGACGGGCTATCCAAAACTTAATAAACATAGAACCGGACGACAGCGTAAAAGCCTATATCTGTACGCAGGACCTTAAGAACAAGGAATATGTAAACAGCAATTACGTAGTTATGGTTACCAAAAACGGGCAGGTAAAAAAGACCTCATTAGAGCAATACTCAAGGCCGCGGTCAAATGGTATTAATGCCATTACCATAAGAGATAATGATGAGTTGTTGGAAGCAAAACTGACCAATGGCAACAGCCAAATTATGATTGCGGTAAAATCCGGTAAAGCCATACGCTTTGAAGAAAGTAAAACCCGGCCTATGGGAAGGAATGCCTCCGGTGTAAGAGGTATAACCTTAGCCGATAAAAATGATGAAGTTATCGGAATGATTTCGCTAAACGACATGGAAAGTGATGTGTTGGTAGTCTCCGAAAAAGGATATGGAAAAAGATCCAGTTTAGAAGATTACAGAATTACCAACAGAGGTGGAAAAGGCGTAAAAACCATTAATATTACCGAAAAAACCGGTAAATTAGTATCCATAAAAAATGTAACTGATGATGATGACCTCATGATTATCAACAAATCTGGTATTACCATCAGAATGGAAGTTTCAGACCTCAGGGTAATGGGAAGAGCCACACAAGGTGTAAAACTGATTAATATTAAAGGAAATGATGAAATAGCAGCCGTGGCAAAAGTAATGAAAGAGGAAAAAGAAAAGAATATTGAAGAAAACGCCGAAAAGGATGGTGAGAATTATGGCACGGAAATTGACAATAAAAATTCTGATGAAAAAGAATAACTAATATTTTAATTACAACTAATAAAAACAATAAATTAAACACAAAAATGAAAAAAGTAACCATTCTGTTTTTTGCCATGTTATTTAGCTTGGCAGTAACAGCACAAAAAGACGAATTAAAAGAAGCTGAAAAGGCACTTAAAAAAGAAGATGTGGCTGCGGCAAAAGCTGCCGTTGACCAAGCCGAAAGTTCAATAGCCAATGCCGATAAAAAACTAAAAGCAAAATTTTATTTTCTCAAGGCTCAAACCTATTATAAAATTGCAAAAAAACAACCCAATTTGGCCGAAAATGCTTACGAAACAGCGGCCAAAAGTTTTCAGGATTTAATAGCCTACGAAAAGGAAATGGGTAAAAATAAGTACACCTCACAGGCTCAGCCCATGTTAAACAGTCTCATTTCTGACGTATCACAAAAAGGTATAAAAGAATATCAGGCTAAAGATTATGCCAGTGCTAAAGAGACACTTTTGCAAACTTATCTGCTAAGCAAACAAGACACCGTATTCTTGGAATATGCAGCCACTGCAGCTTATTTAGACAAAGATTTTGATAAGTCTCTGGAACATTTTTACAAACTAAAAGATTTGGGATACACCGGCATTGCCACTACCTATTCTGCTCTTAATACAGAAACCAAAGAAAGAGAAAATTTTGGTTCAAAATCACAAATGGACCTAATGGTTAAAACCGGTAAATACGAAGACCCTAAAGAAGAAACTTCTGAAAATAAAAGTGCGAGTATTATCAAAAACATAGCTTTAATCCTTGTAGAAAAAGGGGAAACAGAAAACGCGATAGCGGCTGTAAGAGAAGCCAGAAAAGCCAATCCTGACGATACAGATTTAATTTTTACCGAGGCCAATATTCAATTAAAACTAGGCAACAAAGATGCTTTTTCAGAATTGATGAAAGAAGCAGTTAAAAAAGATCCTAACAACGCCAGTTTATATTTTAATATAGGCGTAATAAGCCAAGAGCAGGGAAAAATTGAAGAAGCCAAAGAATATTACAACAAAGCTTTGGAATTGGATCCCAACTATGCCGATGCCTACCTTAACTTAGGAGCCGCAGTCTTAGAAAAAGACAAAGAAATAGTAGAGGAAATGAATGAAAACCTTAGTAATTTTAAAAAGTATGATGAACTAAAGTTAAAACAAAAAGAATTGTATAAAGAAGCCCTCCCCTATTTTGAAAAGGCCTATTCATTAAAAAATGATAATATAGACGCTGTAAGAACACTAATGGGCATTTATGAAAATTTAGAGATGACGGATAAGTACAAGGAAATGAAAGCAATATGGGAAAAATCCCAACAATAACATAGCTTTTTAATTAGCTGTAAAAACCGCTGTCTAGATAGACAGCGGTTTTTTTTTATCGCATTGTGGAAATATCTTTTTTAAAAGGCGTTGTGGGGTTATAACCAAAATCCGCATCAGGAAGCGTGATATTCAACTGAGCTGTAATGTATCCAATGGTAGCAAAATGATGAATGGCGTGGCTATGAGCTTGTGCTAATATAGCACCAAGCGTATATTTTGTTGCTAATTTTCCGGTTCCCAAATCATCTACAACAATTACTTCTTGTTTAAAATCGGATGGATTTAATTGATGGAGTTGGCCAATAATTTGATGAAAATATTCCAACCCAGCGGCTATATCTGTTTCTGCTTCTGTATTTCGCTTTCTGGCTGTTAGGTCTATTTTTCTATCGGGAAAACCCGCCAAAACACAATCAAATACATCTAAAATATGCCTGATATGAATACCAATGCTACTGTGGTAGGGTTTAACTGACGCATCATTATATTGTTCGTTCTCTATTGCATGGAGCAATTTTACAGCCCGATTTAAATTTTTAGTTATTGCCGCAATCATTTTATTGAAGTATAATCTTTATAACCTGAATTCGGTTAATCTTGTTAAGACTTTCTTCTTTTTGCCATAAATTTCCCGAAATCTTCTGGTAATATCTGGATATTACTCGAAAATTTCTAATCAAAAATAAAAAAAGCTGTGGTCACAATATTAATTGAACTCAGGTTTATATGAACTGTTGTAAAGTTAAAAATAATTTACGGATAAATACCTTTATTTAGTTTTAACTGAATTATTGCGGATTTTTAATTTTTAATGAAGCTAAAGCAAGAAATAACAGAAAAACAATATTTACATAACTGATGTAACTGTAAGAACCCAAAACGGTAAAAGAATAACTGAATAAAGCCGGTGCAATAGCACTGGCAATAACTAAGAAACTCATAACTTTTCCGGTAATGGATCCCAAAAATTTTCGGCCGTAATATCGCGGCCAGGTTACAGCATTAATTACAGAAAATAATCCACCCAGAAAGCCCAAGCCAATTACCAAAAGATATATTCCTTCTGTATTAGACAACAATAATAAACCCACAGATGCCAAAAATCCACCACAAAGCATAAGGTAAAATAATATTTTCTGGCCGATATAATCACTCAGCACATTAAAAATTGTTCCTATAATTATTGCAATGACAGAAATGGGTAAAAAAATGGAAATAGCCTCGGCTTTGGAATAGTTTTGACTGTCAAATATGGAAACCACATGAAAAGTAAATCCGGTTATAAAAAAACTGTTAAATGCCAATAGCAATCCAAAAACCCAAAATGCTCTGGTGGCCTTTGCTTCCTGTAACGTAAACTGATGCTCACTTCTTTGAATATTAGCCTTGGCAGAAGTTTCTCTTAAACCGTCTGGTTTTAGGTTAAAATCTTCCGGATTGTTTCTGTAAAACTGTAAAATAAAAACACTAAAAATGAGTAACCCTAAAGCAATAAGTTGCCAACTCAACTGCCAGCCGTTGTTATCAATAATTTTATCAATGAATATAGGCGAACTGGAAAAACCCAATGAAACTGCTATACCACTAATGGCATTTACTTTACCCCTGTTTTTATCAAACCAAATCATAATCATATTTCTGGAAGCCATGGTTAGCACCCCTTGTCCGCTAAAACGAATCATAAAAAACAAGAATGTAATTACAATAAAAGGAATAATCCAAGAAGAGCTATTTATTAGATTTTGAAAAAACAGACTGATGGAAGGTGAAACTGAAGCCAATACTAAAGAACCGGCCAAAATAACAGTTGCAAAAAACGCCACATATCTGGCTCCGTATTTATCAAATAAAACTCCTGCTCTGGCAACAAAAAACGCACTGATAAAAGTCCCAATCATATAAGCATTACTAAATTGGTTTCTACTAAGTCCCAAGGCATCTTTTACCCCATAACAAGGACTATATAGCCATAAAAAAACGGAAATTTATTGGGCTTAATAAAGGAATATTTGTTTTTATTGGACAAAATAAGTTTTTAAGAATGCCAAATGTAAGGGTATATACCTATTAGGTGTAATGTATTTGTATAAAAATGGCATATTATTTATATATACAAGCAATAACAATACTAATTACAGGAGTATCTCTTAGGGATAAAAAGTAAACACGAAATATGTTCTACCGTATATTGTAGTCCTGCTATTTTGTGTTGCTTTTATCGCCGATACCGTTTGGTCAGAATCCAAGCCTCTGGTTTTAAATGTTTTTTTACCATTTTTCCATGTAATAACCGTTTCGCACAAGGCGTCTGAGTTAGAACCCGGAGGTATCCGCACGGCATAGTCAACCAAAATGGGCAAAGACATATTGTGCTGTTTATATACTTTTTTTAAGGCATTCATAAAGGCATCGTATTGTCCATCACCCTGAGCATGAGCTTCCACAATTTTCCCATTAATGCTTACCGCAATGGTAGTAGATGGCCGTAAGCCCTTGGAATTCATTAAAACATAAGAAATTACCTTTACTTTTTCTTCATAAAAGCTACTATCTAGCACATCCGAAATAATATAAGGCAGGTCTTCTTTGGTAACTACTTCTTTTTTATCACCCAGTTCTATTATCTTTTCGGTAACTTTTGCAATATCCTTATCACTGAGTTGCAAACCCAATTCCTGTAAATTTTTTTGGATGTTTGCTTTACCTGACGTTTTTCCCAGAGCATACTTTCGCTTTCTGCCAAAACGTTCCGGCAATAAGTCATTAAAATACAAATTTTTCTTAGAGTCGCCGTCAGCGTGAATGCCTGCAGTTTGTGTAAAAACGTTATCTCCTAATATAGGTTTGTTATAAGGAATTCTAAAACCCGAAAAGGCTTCTACTAATTTACTTACCCGATACAACGCTTTTTCATTAACGGCTACTTCAACCTCTGGCATAAAATCATGTAAAACGGCCACTACACTGGCTAAAGGGGCATTGCCTGCCCTTTCGCCCATACCATTTATGGTTAAATGCACGCCGTTTGCCCCTGCCTTAACAGCTTCTAACACATTGGCCACACCTAAATCATAATCGTTATGAGCATGAAAATCTATATGAAAATGAGGAAATTTCTTTTTTATTTCCGTTATAAACTGATACGATTCTTCAGGTGACAAAACACCCAAAGTGTCAGGCAACAACAATCTTTTTATGGGCTGTGTTTTTAAAAATTCTAAAAACTGGTATACGTAGGCTTTAGAATTTCGCATACCGTTGCTCCAGTCTTCCAGATACACATTTGTTTCAATATCATTGGCCTTAGCCATATTAATTACTTCAGCTATTTCCTTAAAATGAATTTCAGGTGTTTTTTTTAGCTGATGTGTAAGGTGTTTTAGAGAACCTTTAGTTAATAAATTCTGCACTTTGGCTCCGGTTTCCAACATCCAGTCTATGGACAAACCGCCATCTACAAACGAAAGGACTTCTACTCTGGTTAAATAATTATTTTCCTTTGCCCAATCTGTAATTTTTTTAACGGCATCAAACTCCCCTTTTGAAACTCTGGTGGACGCAATTTCAATCCGATTTACTTTTAATTCTTCTAAAAGCAATTGGGCGATAGTTAACTTTTCAGACGGTGAAAATGATACACCACTGGTTTGTTCACCATCCCTTAAGGTGGTGTCCATAATCTCTAATTTGTACTTTTTCATTGCGGAAATAGCATTTTAAAAAGGACGCGATTGGGCAAAAGCTACAATATCTTCTTTCATGTTTTGCAAATAGTCAATATCATCAAAACCATTGAGCAAATTGCCTTTTTTATAATTGTTTATCTCAAATTTTTCGGCGTTTCCTGTAGCCAAAATGGTAATTGTTTGATTAGGCAAATCCACTTTAATTTGTGTTTTTGGTTCTGCTTCTATGGCGTTAAATATTTCTTGCAAAAACGCTTGGGAAACTTGTACCGGAAGCACGCCTACATTAAGGCAATTATTCCTAAATATATCGGCAAAAAAACTGGACACCACACATCTAAAACCAAAATCATACACAGCCCAAGCTGCGTGTTCCCGAGAGGATCCGGAACCGAAATTTTTACCCCCTACCAGTATTTTACCACTGTATTTGGGGTCATTTAAAGAAAAATCCGGTTTTAGACTGCCGTCAGGATTATAACGCCAATCTCTAAACAGGTTGTCACCAAAGCCTTTACGCTCAGTGGCTTTTAAAAATCGTGCAGGTATAATCTGGTCGGTATCTACATTTTCTGTTGGCAATGGATACGCAGAACTGGTAAGTGTTGTAAATTTATCGTAAGCCATATTTATGCATTTTCTAAAGTTACTAAAAATTCTCTGGGATCGGTTACTTTTCCGGTAATGGCAGCGGCGGCGGCTACTACAGGGCTGGCCAAAATTGTTCTGGCTCCCGGGCCCTGACGGCCTTCAAAATTCCTATTGGAAGTGCTTACCGCGTATTTACCTGCCGGTATCTTATCGTCATTCATAGCCAGACAGGCAGAACATCCCGGTTGCCGCATTGCAAAACCGGATTCTGTTAATATATCCATCAAACCCTCTTCATGTATTTGTTCCACTACTTTATGTGAACCGGGTACTAACCAAACTGTTACGCCTTCTGCTTTTTTTCTACCTTTTACAATTTTTGCAAAGGCTCTGAAATCTTCAATTCTGCCATTGGTGCAACTGCCTACAAAAACAAAATCTATAGGCTTACCTATCATTTCTTCACCCTGATTAAAGCCCATATACTGTAAGGATTTTTTATAGGTTGCTCCTCCGCTGGTATTCTCATCAGATGCAGGGATGGCATCTGAAATACCCATCCCCATACCGGGGTTAGTACCATAGGTTATCATGGGTTCTATGTCTTGTGCATAGAAAGTAAACTCTTTATCAAAAACAGCATCTTTGTCGGTTTTTAAAGTTTTCCAATACATCATAGCCTTATCCCAATTGGCTCCTTTTGGCGTAAATTCTCTGCCTTTAATGTACTCAAAAGTAGTTTTATCCGGAGCAATCATTCCACCTCTGGCACCCATTTCTATACTTAAATTGCAAACTGTCATCCTACCTTCCATAGACATATCAGTAAATACATTGCCGGCATATTCCACAAAATATCCGGTAGCTCCGGATGTGGTTAACTGCGAAATAATGTATAACGCCACATCTTTTGGGGTAACCCCGCACTGTAATTTGCCCACTACGTTAATTCGCATTTTCTTAGGTTTTGGCTGCATAATACACTGGCTTGCCAATACCATTTCTACTTCTGAAGTACCAATACCAAAAGCAATAGCACCAAATGCCCCATGTGTAGAGGTATGTGAATCTCCGCAAACTATAGTGGCTCCCGGCAGGGTAATACCGTTTTCCGGGCCAATTACATGGACTATACCATTTTTCTCATGGCCTAAGCCCCAATGAACAATACCATGTTCGGCTGCATTTTTCTCCAATGCTTTTAATTGTTTAGCTGATAGTGGATCAGCCACAGGTAAATGCTGGTTGATGGTAGGCGTATTGTGATCTGCAGTGGCAAAAGTTTTTTCAGGATACAAAACTTTTATACCTCTGTTTTTTAAACCCAAGAATGCCACCGGACTGGTAACTTCGTGAATTAAATGCCGGTCTATAAAAAGGACATCCGGGCCATCTTCTATATTTTGCACCACATGCGAATCCCAAACTTTATCAAATAAGGTTTTACTCATTTTTTAACTTTTTAAGTTGGCAAAATTACTGTTACTAATTTTTAACACAATAAAATAAGTGAAAAAATTACGATGTTCAAGCAGTATTTTTTTTAAAATTTATTATCCTGCTAAAAGTATAATCATGATATGTGTATCTGCTTTTCCGGGAAAAATTAGCCAGAGACGACTTGGGAAATTAGAATTTGAAGACTGTCCATCAGTGACTTACGTAACATAAGGCATGTAAATTGCACAACAATAGTATGTCTTTTTCAACTGGTTAGTTTCTACATTATACCATACATCTTTACCTTAAAGAATATATAAAGTAGTGGGATTTCCAGGCATTTTTAACTTACCTTTTTTCTTTTCTGGCTGGTTGGTCTTTATAATAAACGATTTATAATTTATTTTAAAGATAGTTTGAAAGGTGAAGTAAATATAAAAAATTATAGCTACTTTTAGCAAAATTAACCAAAACATCATAAAAGAAACATTAAGAAATTATAAACAGTTTTTTACAAAAAGTAATGTTTAAAACTTCTCAATGGTAGAAAGTAGTGATTACACGCATTCTTATTTTTATAATTTACTTATTATCAATTAATTAATAAAACATAAATGTATGAAAAACATTTTCTTATTTATAACCCTATTACTAATATTTAGTTGTAAAATGGACAAAAAAAATACTACGGCAGATGACAGTACTGTAGCAATAGACTCCGTTAAAACGGACACCTTGGATGATGTAAGCAAAGCCAAACTGATTCACAAAAATGTTATTACTTTAGATACGCACTGCGATATTGACGTTGATAATTTTACCCCCGATAAAAACTATACCCAAAGATTAGAAACTCAGGTAAACCTGCCCAAAATGAACGAAGGCGGGCTAGATGTAGCCTGGTTTATTGTCTATACCGGACAGGGGCCACTAACCAAGGCGGGTTACAAAAAAGCTTATACCAATGCCATGTCAAAATTTGAAGCCATTCACCGGCTTTGTGAAGAAATAGCACCGGATCAAATCAATCTGGCACTCACTTCTGAAGATGTGAGAAGAATTCACGCAGAAGGTAAAAAAGCAGCCATGATTGGCATAGAAAATGGTTATCCCATGGGCATGGATATCAATAATGTAAAAAAATTTTACGACCTGGGTGCAAGGTATATGTCACTGGCACATAACGGCCATAGTCAACTCGCTGATTCCAACACCGGTGAGAAAGATGATAAATGGTTGCATAACGGATTGAGTGAACTGGGCAGGCAGGTAGTTGATGAAATGAATAAATGGGGTATGATGATAGATCTTTCCCATCCTTCAAAAGAAGCAAATATAGAAATGATAAAACGTTCTAAGGCTCCGGTAATTGCATCTCATTCATCAGCAAGGGCGTTATGCGACCACAGTAGAAACTTAGACGATGAAGTACTAAAAATGGTAAAAGACAATGGTGGTGTGGTACAGTCTGTGGCATTTACCTCTTATGTAAACAAGGAAAAAGCCGAAAAATATGCTGCTTTTGAAAGAAAGGTATATAAACAGGTATTTGACTCGCTATCCATAAAATGGATACCAAGGTATAGACTGCAAAACCTATCGCAAGAAGAAAGAAAGAAGTATTATGGCTACTATACTACAGCAAAACCAATAGTACAAAAAAGAATTGCAAAAATGGACAATGTTCCGGAAGGTGTTTCCGTAGCTGATTTTGTAGATCATATAGATTATATGGTAAAACTCATTGGCATAGACCATGTAGGTATCAGTTCTGATTTTGACGGCGGCGGTGGTATTAAAGGTTGGCAAGATGCATCGGAGACTTTTAATATAACACTGGAATTGGTAAAACGAGGCTATACCGAAGAAGAAATAGGAAAATTATGGAGCGGAAATTTACTACGAGTGTTAGATGAAGTACAAAAAGTAGCCGAGGAGATTCAGAAGAATCTTTAACCTGCACTATTCAATGAGTAATTTGTTAAAGGCCTACAAATAGTACTAGTGGTGTTAAGTCAAGTGTACTCTTACGCACTAAGACTTGTTTATTTAAGTTTAAAAAACCACCGTCTTTGACGGTGGTCATGTTTTAAAGGCTCTGCCATTTTTTAGGTTTGCTCATGTAAAACAATTAATCATGAGTGAACATGACATACAGGTTATTAGTAGTTGGGAAAATGTTCTAGTGACGGAACTTAACGTTCAGTCGGACCATATTCATTTGGTTTGTTCAATTCCTCCCAAAGTTTCAATTTCAGAATATATGGGTGTTTTTAAAGGGTAAATTAGCTATAAAATTTTTCAAGACCTATCCTAATTTGAAGCAAAAGCCATATTTGGGTAACCATTTTTGGTCAAGAGGTTATTTTGTTAGTACTGTTGGTTTGGATGAAGAAAAAAAAGTAGTCTAATGCCCCTTTGGGGCTAATTTGAAAATCAAAGCCTCCGTTTTTAACGGAGGTTTTTTACTATCTCAATAACTCCTCCTGTTTCTATATCCCAAACTAATTGACTATTATACCAAACCTTAGAAGTTTTATAATAATTATAACCAGTTTCTGAGTGTGTTTTTATTGTGTCAGTCTCACTATCAGATAATTGCAAATAGGCGATATTCTCTACTATTTTATAATCTTTTGTTTCTTCTATAACATTAGAAACAGAAACATTTGTAAATATTTTTAGTGTATTATTTGATGTTGCTGAAATACCTCCACTATTATACTTATCTATGATTAAAGCATCAATAGGCTTATTATCAACTAAATAAAATAGTTTCATATCTTCAATTTCATATGCTCCTGTGGTTGAACTATCTAATAAATTTTGTCCATTATTATTAATATAATTAATATAAATTTGGTTGTCTAAATAAAAAGCATTTTTTGAATTGTCATCACTACTACAACCTGCCATAATGATTAAAGTTAATATTGAAAATAAAGTTCTCATGATATTTTAATTTGGATGAATAAATATTAACATACTGTAACTATTTGAAAAGTTGAATATACCAACATTAGGTATACCATTATAAAACCAATTACTATCGGTATTAAAATTATCATTCCAATCCCAGTTCATATGGAGATAATGATTAGAGAAAGTATAAGTTTCATATTCATAAATTGTTCCCGGATTATGGATTTGTGTATATTTAATTCTCCTGTAACCATCCGAAACCCATGCATGACCTCCATGACCATTTACATCATAGCCTGTCAATATAATAGGCCAACCATAAAAAGAAAATTGATGAATAGCTTTGTCTAAGTCGAAGTTTATATATTGCATGTCATTTGAAAAGTTAAAAGTATTTTTTAATGCATTAATCATTGGTGCGGCCATAGTACCAGAACGGAGTAATTATAGTTATTTGGATATTGCCAGTTTTTCATAATTTGTGCCATTGCTGTAGCCACACAACCAATTAATGCTCGACCGTCATTATTTGCACAACCTAATTGTGGACATAAGGAATTATATCCGTGCCCATCTTGTTGAAATAATTGGCCCTACTCCTTCATGTACCGAACCTCCGGAGATAATTTCATCATCATCATCGGGAGGGGCAACAGCTATCCATTGATTGGTTATTTCTTCTGGAATATTATATGTATCATCATTTTCAAGTTCTGTTATAATCTCAGTTCTCATTTGAATCCAATATAATAATCCATGAGGTATATTAGATTGGTCAAAAATGCCATCATTAGAGAATGCTAATATAGGGGCTTCTTTAGTTGTAGATGGGACAATTATATATCCGTTGGGTAAGAACTTTACTACGAATAGAGCTGTGGTGCCTAATTGGTTCTTAAAAGTAATTACTTCATCTATTTCTTTTTCTTTCAAATCAGGAAATGAATTTTTAGTATGCTTATTTGAACGCAATTTTATATTTAGGTTTTGTTTTATAGAATCTCTTATAAAGGCATCGTCCTTAGAAAAATTTAATGCAACTTTTTTTGCCAGAGTAAGCGAAACATTCGTTTTATCATCTTGATAATTAATTGTTTCGCCTGTTAATTCATTTTGACTACAAGATATTAGAAATATTCCAATTAATAAAAATATAAACAAACGCCTAATTTCAATATAAGCTTTCATAATGTTTGGAGTTTTGAAGTTTCAAAATAAAATATATGATATCTTTAGTATTTAATTTATGATTTTTATCATACTTAGTTAAAATTTATTTTAGCATATGACAAAAATTACAAACAATTGATCTTCAATAAATTAAATGTTAAATCATCAGTTTAAAGCATTAATTTTCATTATATTAGAAGAATAATTCCAAAGATTTTTCTAATGGAGAAAACCAATGATTCCGCTAAAAGTAGTGAATTAAATTCAATTTTAAGCAGCCATTTCCAAGGAAAGGTTAATTTGACAAGGATAAAACTCATATCGCACTTCATTATCGCTTTATGCAAGGTACAGACCGTTACCTTTGAAAAACTAGCCAATGCTTTTGAGACCACTGCTGATTCCAAACCCTCACTAAGACGTATTCAACGTTTTATTTAAGTTTGAAAAACCACCGTCTTTGACGGTGGTCATGTTTTAAAGGCTCTACCATTTTTTAGGTTTGCTCATGTAAAACAATTAATCATGAGTAAATGTAGAAAATTAACACACGTGTATTACAAATGCGATTATCATATTGTATTCACA
>PDWI01001051.1_pt1 | contig 44852 bp, 33 predicted proteins | sample 1430891 | NCBI WGS metagenome assembly PDWI01 (sample SAMN01162508, study PRJNA174530) | Oral metagenome, whole genome shotgun sequencing project. | biome: Marine environment; feature: Marine mammal; material: Swab sample of the gingival sulcus; isolation source: swab sample of gingival sulcus...
TAACAATTAAATGGAAAGAATATGAAAAAACTTTTATATATAATTCTAATTTTAGCAGGAGGAAATCTTATGGCACAAGACACCAACAAAGAAGAAACATATCATAAGTTTACTACTATCAATAATTTTACGGAGTTTGAAAAGTATGGAACATTTGAAACTGACGACGGAATAAAACTCAAAGTAGAAACAAAGTGGTTTGATTTTTTTCGCAAATATCATAATGCTAATGAGGAAAAAAGAATGAGTTTTATTTTTTATAATAAAAAAAATGAGTTCCTTTCTTTTGGAATAGTTTATGATGACCCAATAACCTCCGTAGGCTTACCTGATGAGGAGGGAAATGTAGAAGTTTTAATAATGCCGTGTCCCACACCATTTAAACTATATAAAAACAACCCAAATTTTAACAAGTTGTATAAACTCTTAAAAGAGTTAAAAGAAAGCAAAGGTAATGCTTTGGTTGGAGCACTTTCGGGTCGTTATTTTCATATTATTGATATAAAAAAGTTGTAAAATATAATAAATCCGGCTCACGGCGTTGCGTATTTTAGAATTTATTGTTTCAAAATACCGCACTCCGTGAAACCAAGCCGTTAGTGGCAATATTGCCTCATAGTCTTGTAAAAACTTTAGTACGTTTACTAATGTAAAATCGGGAAGATAGGCAGAAAAAGGACAAGAGTTAAGGACTATAAACAATTTATTATCAGCAAAATAACTTCACATTAATCAGAAGTAACTAAATAACAAAAAGAATAATTTATAACAAAACAATGAGAAGAAATTTTTTTTATTTCGTAATTATCAGCATTTTGAGTGTTATATTATGTGGATGCGGCAAAGACAAGCTTAGCTCAGGTGGCAAAGTCGAATTGTTCTTGATAGATTCGTATTCAAAAGTTGAAAACTCTTTTCAAATTGAAGAACAAACAATTAAGACAAAAACAACTCCACTGATAAGCTACTCAGATTTTCTTTCTTATAATTCGAAAAATTATGAATTTAAGATTTCCGACAAAGCTAAAAAAGCAATTAATGAATTAAAGCACTCGCTTAATGGAGTTGCTTTTGCAGTTAAAGCAGACGGCATAATTATTTATTCCGGATATTTTTGGTCTTGTTATTCATCGTCAAGTTGTGATTGGATTGTTATAGACCCTATTATGACGGGTTTAGGTAAGATGAAAGTTAGTTTAGGCTATCCCGGACTTGTTCAAGGGCAAATAATCCCTGATAATAGAAATGACAGTAGAATTATTAAAATATTTGAAAATGATAATAAATTGATAAAGTAATATCGGAACCTAACATAAGAGGATAAATAATGCAGGTAAAATTGAGACTTGAAAAAGTTGTTCAATTTGTCTGCTCTCTTGCATTTATTTTGTTTCGAGAAAGTAACAAAAAAAAGACAGTAAGTGCTAAAATCCGTGCAAATTTGAAAATTTATCGCTTTTTATCCCGTATATTTTTACACTGCGACAGAACCAATGCAACAACAAAATAAAGAACATCCTTTGATTGAAAGGATTTAATAAAAAAATATTTAACATTAAAAACTTAACAAATGAGAAATTTAGTCCTAATATTATTATTACCCCTATTTATTGCTTGTAAAAAAGAAAAAAACGAAACCCAAGATTATAGAGATGATTTTATAGGCGACTATAAATGTTCATATTTAAAAACATTAAGTACTTATTATCAAGATTCTATTTGGGTTGATACAATTTGTTTTTCTAATGATACTTTAATAACAATCCGGAAAGCAATAGATAAAAATGAAATTGCTTTTTTGGATTGGAACTTAAAAATACAAGAAAACGGAAATATAGATACAGGGTATTGTGTTACCGGTGATTGCATGGATTGTGATACATACCCACTTGTATTTTCAAAAGACAGTATCAATTATTTTTCACAATGTGGAGGTCATGGCTCTTTTTACATATATGACTTGTCCGGAATAAAAATCAAATAACATAAAACAGATAATCTTTATAATTTATTATTATACTTTTTTCGTTAATGTTATAGCTCAAACTCCCGGTAATGATGCTAACGGGATAAAAAACAATTCTATCTAAAAGTGATAAATTTAATGCTTCAACACTTAACCCACATTTCGGGACTTTTGGAAAAGGCTCGAAATTCCATCTTGGAGAAGAGGCTGTAGGGAGATTGATTTTTTCGAGAACATTAACAACTTACAAATTTAGTTAGATGGAATTATTTTCGACGTTTGAATATGCTTGTCAGTGCAATTTTCGGCGTTTAAGCAAATAGGGGAGGAGAATGTCTTTATAGCCCGAATTTATGTCTGCCGAAACAAAATCAATTTTGTATTGCGCACATTTCAATTTCAATTCGTCAATAAATTTTTGGGATGATTGTGTATAAAATTCTCGCACCTCGTTGGGGTTGATTTTCAGCACTTCACCGCTCTCCATATCAACAAATTTATAAGGTCGATTTTGAAACTCAAAAGCAGTTTCAAAAACCTTGTCGGTAACATGAAACAGGATTACTTCGTGCTTGTTATGTTTAAAGTGCTGCAAAGCAGAAAAGAGTTTGTCGGGATGCTCTGAGCCGAACATATCGCTGAAAATAATCACCAAAGAGCGTTTGTGTATTTGCTCGGAAATTAAGTGAAGCATTTCCGCCGACCGCGTTTTTTTGTTTAAGCTCTGTTTTTCGGTCAGCAATCGGTTTAACCGGGCAAACAAAAAGCGATTATGCGTAGCGGACATTTTTGCTTGCGAGTGGAGTTCTATTTCGTCGGAAAAAAAACTTAAACCTACGGCATCTCTTTGCTTTTTAAACAAATAAATTAAAGCCGCTGCCGCACGTATCGAAAATTCAAGTTTGCTCTGCTTATTTTTGCTTTTATAGGGGAAAAGCATTGAAGAAGAGTTGTCGATAATAATGCGGCATCGTAAATTTGTTTCTTCTTCGTATCTTTTAACAAAGAGCTTATCTGTTTTTCCGTAGAGCTTCCAATCGATATTTTTAATCGGTTCGCCGGCATTATACAAGCGATGCTCCGAAAATTCTACGGAAAATCCGTGAAAGGGACTTTTATGCAATCCGGTTATAAAACCCTCCACCACATGCTTGGCAAAGAGTTCAAGGTTTTCGAATTGCCTTAATTCGTTTATATCTTGAAGATTTTTCAAATCAAAAAAAAAGTGAGCTTGTCCAAAAAGGCACCATTGCAAGCACGAGAAACTTAAAAATTTCTCGCAATAAGGTGTGTTTTATCGCTTTTTGGACAGGCTCCGAATAATTATTTAGAGAATTGCTTCTAATTTTTCGGCAAATTTTTGTTTTGATGTAACACCAACTTGTTTATCGACCACTTCGCCGTTTTTAAAGAACAAAACGGTGGGAATATTTCGTATTCCGTATTTCATTGCCGTTGCTTTGTTTTTGTCAACATCTAATTTTGCCAATACAGCTTTTCCGTCATATTCTTTGGCAAGGTCATCAAATATGGGGTGTATCATTTTGCAAGGTCCGCACCAAACAGCCCATAAATCGAGCATTACGGGAACTTCTGATTTTAAAACAACTTCTTCAAAGGTTGCATCGGTTACTTCTATTACTGCCATAACTGTGTATTTTTATTTAGTTTGTATTTATGCAAAAGTATAAAAAAGCCGGTTTAAAAAGACAAATAATAAATATTTTCAGAAAATTTCTAAGATACCTTAATGTCAATATCCGGAATTTTCTCTAATTTTGTTAATAAACGCCTGTTTACTCCGGTTGTATGACTTCTGGAAAACATGGTTAAAGAAATGTTTTTTTCTTTGTCGTAAACCTTAAACTCAATGTTTTGATTTCCTTTTGATTGCTTAAATATATCATTTATATCATCGACAAAACCGGAGGCAATTTTTTCAAGCGAAACCGAAACAGTTATTTTATTTATCATTTTTTTATTTGCCTCCGAAAGCAATTCCATATCGGTTACATAAAATCGATATTCTTTGGTTTGTTTTTTTGCTTTTTCGTCCTCTTGCTTTTTTTTATAGAAGCGTTCTTGCACTTTTCCGGTAACTAATATAGAAGTATCTTTCAAAAAATAGTTTCTGAAACTAATATAATCTTTTCCGAAAAAGTATAATTTGTGCTCAGCCGTATAATCTTCAAGCGTTAATGTGCCGAAAGGTTTGCCGGTTTTTGTTGTTCCGTGAAACATATCGGTTATAATTGCCGCAATATGTATTTCTTTTCCCATTAGACTTTCCGGCTTTTCAAGTTCCGATACTTTTGCGTTGCAATAGGTCGAAATTTCCAATTCATATTCATCAAGCGGATGCTCGGAAAGGTATATGCCCACCACTTCGCGCTCAAATTTAAGACGGTCTAATTTATTCCACTCTGCACGTTCGGGAACTTCCGGTTTTACAACCTCGATTGTGTCAGCACCAAACATGCTGATTTGATTGTCATTTCCGCCGGTTTTTAATTTTCCCGCATATTTTATACATTCTTCAATAAAATTTAATCCGCCGGTTTGTACTTCCGCAAAATATTGGCTTCGTTTTAAAGTGTCAAGCTCATCAAAAGCTCCCGCATACGCCAAAGCCTCTATGGTTCGTTTGTTTACGGCAGAAAGATCGATACGCTCCATAAAGTCGAAAAAACTTTTGAATTTTCCGTTTGTTTCGCGTTCTTGAACAATGCTTTCAACCGCCGAAAAACCAACGTTCTTAATGCCGCCCAAGCCAAAACGAATTTGCCCTTTTTCGTTTACCATAAAGTTCTTGTAGCTTTCATTTACATTGGGTATAAGCACTTCCAAACCCATTCGCTTGGTTTCGGTCATAAATTGCGAAACCCGTTTTATGTCCGAAAGGTTTCGGCTCAGCACCGCACTCATATACTCGGCGGGATAGTTGGCTTTCAGGTAGGCTGTTTGAAAGGAAACATAAGCATATCCGGTTGAATGCGATTTGTTGAATGCGTATTGAGCAAATTTCTCCCAGTCGAGCCATATCTTTTGAGCAATCTTTTCGTCATGACCGTTTGCTTTACATCCGTCAATAAATTTAGGATGTAATTCATCCATCATGGATTTAATTTTTTTCCCCATGGCTTTACGCAAAGAATCGGCTTCTCCTTTTGTGAAATTTGCAAGCTTTTGAGAAAGCAACATCACCTGTTCTTGAAAAACGGTAACGCCATAGGTCTCGGCAAGATATTCTTCCATTTCAGGAATATCATAGCGGATTTCTTCTTTGCCCTGCTTTCTGGCGATATAGTTCGGAATATACTCCATGGGTCCGGGACGATATAAAGCATTCATTGCGATAAGGTCTGTAAACTTGTTTGGTTTCAGATTTCTAAGATGCTCTTTCATCTTGTCTGATTCAAACTGAAACAGTCCGGTTGTTTCGCCTTTTGAATATAGCTCAAAGGTTTTTTTATCTTCAAAAGAAATATTGTCAATATCAATGCTTACTCCTTTCGACAATTTAACATTTTCGACGGCATCTCGAATAATGGATAAAGTTTTTAAGCCGAGAAAATCCATTTTTAACAGCCCAACGTCTTCCACATGCTTGCCCTCGTATTGGGTAACCCTTAAATCTGAATTTTTTGCCGTGCTTAAAGGAATAAAATTCTCTAAATCGTCTCTTCCGATTATGATTCCACAGGCATGTATCCCGGTTTGCCTGACCGAACCTTCTAAGGTTTGTGCATATTTTAAGGTTGTTTTGACCAGCTCGTCATTACCCTCTTTTGCATCTCTCAACTCTTTTGATTCTTTAAAGGCTTTTTCCAGTGTAACACCGGGTTTTTCAGGCACCAATTTAGACAGTCGTTCCGCCTCGCTTAAAGGAAGTTTCAATACGCGCCCCACATCTTTTATCGACGATTTTGCCGCCATTGAACCAAAAGTAATAATATTTGCAACGCGCTTTTCGCCGTATTTATCTATCACCCATTGCAAGATGCGTTCTCTTCCGTCCTCATCAAAATCAATATCAAAATCAGGCATTGAAATTCTGTCGGGATTAAGGAAGCGTTCAAAAAGCAAACCGTATTTTATGGGGTCGATATCCGTAATTCTGAGGGAGTATGCCACTGCGGAACCGGCACCGGAACCCCTTCCCGGACCTACGGAAATATCCATTTCTCTTGCCGCTCTCAAAAAATCCCAAACAATTAAGAAATAACCCGGAAAACCCATTCTGTTAATGGTAGAAAGCTCAAAATCAAGTCGTTCCTTTATTGTGTCGTTTAATTCTCCCCAGCGTTTTTTTGCGCCTTCATAGGTAAGATGCCTTAGATATTCCGCATCGTCGGAAAAATTATCCGGCAATTGGAACTCCGGCATAATCGGCTTTCGGTCAAGGTCATAATATTCAATTTTATCCGCAATTTCTTGCGTATTGCTTAGGGCATCCGGATAATCGGCAAAAAGTTCAGCCATTTCTTCCGGCGTTTTTAAAAACTCTTGTCCGGTATAAGTCAGTCGGTTCGGATTATCTAAATCTGTTCCGGTACTTAGCGCAATTAATATGTCATGCGCTTTGGAATCTTCTTCATTAATGAAATGGACATCATTGGTTGCAATATATTTCACATTGAACTTTTCGGAAAGTTCCGCAATTTTTTTATTAACAATTTCTTGTAAACGAAAGGTGTTTTCGTCTTTTTCCGGAATTCCGGTTTTGTGGCGTTGCATTTCCAAATAGAAATCATCCCCGAATACGGCTTGGTATTTTTTTATAAAATTTTCGGCTTCGGTCATATCATCGTTCAAAACAGCTTGGGGCAAAGCTCCGCCCAAACAGGCAGTTGAAACAATTAAGCCTTCGGAGTATTTTTCTAAAAGTTCAAAATCAATTCGCGGCTTTTTGTATTGTCCCTCAGTCCATGCGTAGGTTACCAATTTTATCAAATTTTGGTAGCCGGTTTTGTTTTTTGCCAGAATAATTAAATGATTCGACCTTTTATCTTTTACTTTATCTCTACGGAAGCGCGACTCTTTGGCAACATACACTTCGCAGCCTAAAATGGGTTTTATATCGTTCTTTTTTGCTGTTTTATGAAAAAGTTTCGCCCCGAACATGTTTCCGTGGTCAGTGATAGCAACTGAGGTCATTCCCGAATCTTTAACTTTTTTTATTAATGCGGGAATAGCAGATGCGCCGTCAAGAATAGAATATTGTGTATGTAGATGTAAATGAGTAAATTCTGCCATAGAAACAAGAAGATTTAATGAATTATTGAAACAGTAAAAGTAATAAATTTGAAAATACCTTTTTCAGATGTTAAAAAATAAATAAAAAAAATTCCGGAAAGAAGAACCGGTTAAGCCGCATTTCGAGACTTTTACTTTTGCAAAAGTCTTGAAATTTGTATTAATTTGCTACTACGCATATACAAACCCCTTGGAGCAGATGCTGAAAAGATAGTATATAAAATAATCAAAGGAATTAACATTAATGGACAATATAGCATTTATAGATACAGAAATTGACATTAAGAGCAAAAAACTACTTGATGCCGGAGGAATTACAATAAATAGTTCGCAAATTCATTCTAATTCTGTTGAAAAGCTTTATGCCTTTATAAAGGGAAAAGATTATTTGTGCGGGCATAATATTTTAAAACATGATTTACCTGTTATAGAAAAAACTTTAAATAAAAATTTGTCAAATATTCAGACAATTGACACGTTATTCTTATCACCGCTCCTATTCCCGACAAAACCATATCATGCCTTACTAAAAGATGATAAATTACAAACAGAAGAATTAAACAATCCCTTAAATGATGCAAAAAAAGCACGAGATTTATTTAATGATGAGGTGGCGGCGTTCCATGAAATAGGCGAGGTTTTAAAACAAATTTATTATGCCTTACTGTCTGATAAAAGAGAGTTTTCGTCATTTTTTAATTTTATCGGATATTCAACTGTTAAAAAAGACCTCTTTACATTAATAAATAGCTTCTTTTTCGATAAAATTTGTCATAATATTAACTTAGCACCCTTAGTGCACAATACACCCATAGAATTAGCTTATTGCTTGGCATTAATAAACACTAATAACAGGTATTCAATAACACCCCCATGGGTTCTTAAAAATTATCCCGAAGTTGAACGGGTAATGTATTTATTACGAAGTAATCCTTGTTTGGAGGGTTGCACATACTGTGAGTTTTCATTAGATTCAAAAAAAGGTTTAAAAAAATACTTTGGTTTTGATTCCTATAGAACATATGGCGGAAGATCTTTACAAGAAGATGCCGTGAACGCAGCAATTAACAATAAATCTATTTTAGCAGTATTTCCAACAGGAGGCGGAAAATCAATTACTTTTCAAGTACCTGCTCTTATGACCGGGGAAAGCCAAAGAGGTTTAACGGTGGTTATTTCTCCGCTTCAATCCTTAATGAAAGACCAAGTAGATAATTTAGAAAAGGCAAATATTACAGAAGCCGTAACGATTAATGGCTTGCTCGACCCAATTGAAAGGGCTAAATCGTTTGAGAGAGTTGAAAGTGGTGCTGCATCTATTTTGTATATTTCGCCGGAATCTCTTAGATCAAAATCTATTGAACGCTTATTGTTGGGACGAAATGTTGTACGTTTTGTAATTGATGAAGCACACTGTTTTTCCGCTTGGGGGCAAGACTTTAGAGTGGACTATCTTTACATTGGCGACTTCATTAAATCCTTTCAGCAAAAGAAAAACCGGGAAAATGCAATACCGGTATCTTGTTTTACCGCAACGGCAAAACAAAATGTAATACAGGATATTAAAGATTATTTTCAGGAAAAGCTATCCTTAGAATTAGAAACATTTAGCTCAAAAGCATCAAGAACAAACTTAAGTTATAAAGTTATTCCTAAAGATAATGAAGAAGATAAATACAACACATTGCGTAATTTGATTGACGGAAAAGCATGTCCCACGATTATTTACGTTTCACGAACGAGAAGAGCTTATCAAATTGCCGAAAGGCTCTCAAATGACGGTTATTTGGCAAAAGCTTACCATGGAAAAATGGATAAGCAAGAGAAATCTGCCAATCAAGATGCTTTCATACGCGGAGATATTGATATTATGGTTGCCACCTCAGCATTTGGTATGGGGGTTGATAAAAAAGATGTCGGAATGGTAATTCATTACGAATTATCGGATTCTCTTGAAAACTACGTACAAGAAGCCGGCAGGGCAGGAAGAGATGAAAATATTACTGCCGATTGTTATGTACTTTTCAATGAAGAAGATTTAAGTAAGCACTTTATTTTACTGAACCAAACAAAGTTGAATATCAAAGAAATTCAACAAATTTGGAAAGCGATAAAAGACATCACCCGATTTAGGTCAAAAGTATCAAATTCAGCGTTGGAAATTGCCAGAAAGGCAGGCTGGGATGATAGTGTCGTTGAAATTGAAACAAGGGTTACAACCGCAATTTCAGCATTAGAAGAAGCCGGATATTTAAAGCGCGGACAAAACATGCCTCGAATTTTTGCAAACAGCATATTGTCAAAGAATGCACAAGAGGCTATAGAGAAGATAAACGTGTCGGACAAGTTTGATGATAAGCAAAGGCAAAATGCCGTTCGTATCATTAAAAAATTATTCTCTAGTAAAAGTAGGAAGCAAGCTACTGACGAAGCCGCAGAATCAAGGATTGATTATATATCAGACCACTTGGGCATTGTTAAAGAGGAGGTGATTAATGTCGTTAATTTATTAAAAGAAGAAAAAATACTGGCAGATACTAAAGACCTGACTGCATTTATAAAACGAGACGAAAATAAAAATCGCTCACTAAATATATTAAACTCCATAAGTAAGATTGAAACGTTTTTGGTGTCTCAGTTTGATGAGCAGGAAAAATCTTTTCACATAAAAGAATTAAATGAGCAGGCAGAAGAAAATGGGTGTTCAGAGGTGTCTCCAAATAAAATTAAAACAATAATTAACTTTTGGGTTATTAAAAACTGGATTAAACGAAAACAACATGATTATTCAAAAAACCATCTGACAATATTATCCAACTATTCCGAAACAGAATTGAAAGAAAAACTAAAAAAGCGGCATGAATTAGCCCGGTTTATCGTTGATTATCTATACTTAAAAAGCAATGAAGTTATCTCGGTTGCGGATAGCAATAAAGAGCAAATTTTAGTTGAGTTTTCGGTTCATGAACTTAAAAAAGAATATGAAAGCCAAAATGCTTTATTTAAATTCACTGTTAATATTGCAGATGTAGAAGATGCCTTATTTTATTTATCGAGAATTGATGCAATAAAAATAGAGGGTGGTTTTCTTGTTGTATATAACAAACTTACAATTGAGAGGCTCGAACAAGATAATAAAAAACGATATAAGACAGATGATTATAAGAAACTAAACCGGTTCTACGAAAATAAAGTACAGCAAATTCATATTGTAGGTGAATATGCAAAAAAAATGATTCATGATTATAAAGAAGCACTTCAGTTTGTTGAAGATTATTTTCAACTGAATTACACCTCTTTTCTAAATAAATATTTCAAGGGAAACAGACAAAAAGAGATTAAACAAAACATAACACCGGCTAAATTCAGGCAGTTGTTTGGAGAACTATCACCCTCGCAATTATCTGTCATTAAAGATGATAAATCACCGCATATAGTAGTAGCCGCAGGTCCGGGTAGCGGAAAAACAAGGGTATTGGTTCATAAACTTGCTTCCTTGCTGTTAATGGAAGATGTTAAACATGAACAACTTTTGATGCTTACTTTTTCACGAGCTGCAGCTACAGAGTTTAAGAAACGATTGTTTGCCTTAATTGGGAATGCCGCCGGTTTTATTGAAATTAAAACCTTTCATGCTTATTGTTTTGATTTATTGGGTAAGGTTGGTTCTATTGAAAAATCTGAAACAATTATTCGTAAGACAATTAAAAAAATACGGAATAAAGACATTGAAGCAAATCGCATCACAAAAACAGTGCTGGTAATTGATGAGGCGCAAGACATGGATGAGCATGAGTTTGAATTGATAAAAACCTTAATGAAACATAATGAAGAAATGCGTGTTATTGCTGTCGGAGATGATGACCAAAATATTTATGAATTTAGGGGTGCAAGTTCTAAATATTTGGAACAGTTTATAACAGAAAAGAAAGCAAAAAAAGTAGAACTGATTGAGAATTATCGTAGTAATGCCAATCTTGTTGAATTTACCAACCAATTTGTCAAAAGAATTTCCAAACGACTAAAAGAAACTCCTATAATACCGCAGACGAACGAAAATGGTTCAATAAAAATAATTAAATATTCGAGTAGTAATATTATTGAAGCTGTTGTTAAAGATGTTTCTCATTCGGACTTAATTGGTACTACTTGCATATTAACTCATACTAATTCCGAAGCATTAGAAATTACAGGATTATTACTTCATGAAAATTTCCCGGCAAAACTTATTCAAACAAATGACGATTTCAATTTATACAATATGGCAGAAATTCGTTATTTTATTGAACAATTAAATTTTAGTGAAGATACTTATATCATAAGCAAAGAAACTTGGAAAGCGGCAAAAAAGAATTTGTGGGATAAATTTAAGGAAAGTTCTAAGATTGAGATATGTATAAATCTTATTAAGGATTTTGAATTGAGCAATCCTAAAATAAAATACCAATCGGATTTTATCGTATTTGTAAGAGAATCTAAACTTGAAGATTTTACCGGCACAAATGGAGAAACAATCTATGTTTCAACAATTCATAAGGCAAAAGGTAAGGAATTTGATAATGTTTTTTTATTATTAAAAAATTATATGCCGGATAATGACACCAAAAAACGAGCCTTGTATGTTGGCATGACCAGAGCAAAGCAAAACCTTACAATTCATTTAAACGGCAACTATCTCGATAATATTTCTTGTCAAAATATAATGCGCATAAATGATGATTTTCAATATACACCCTCTAATTTGTTAGTTCTACACCTTACGCACAAAGATATTTGGCTGGACTATTTTATTTCAAGACAGAGCCTTGTTTCAACACTTAAAAGCGGGGATAATCTTAACCTTTCAATTGATGGTTGTTTTGACGATAATGGTAATTGCATTGTGAAGTTTTCCAATAGTTTTAAAGAAAAAATAAATGACTATGAGGACAAAGGGTATAAACCGGCAGAAGCTAAGGTAAATTATATCGTTTTTTGGTTTAAAGAAGAAATTGAAAAAGAAATACAAATCATTTTACCGGAGCTTAAATTCATAAAGCACAATGACCCAAAGTGCCGGAATTTGGAAAAGTCGGAGTTTTAAAGTCTGCCTTATTCACCAAGTAGTTTTCCGGTCAGCATCTACTTCAAAATCAAACACTTTATTTGATAAGCCTCACTACGAAGACTTGATGACCACGAAGTAGCATCATCTAACTAAATTCGTAAGTTAATTATTTTACTGCGCTTTTAAGTTTTAAAAAAAATCAATCTCCCTGCAGCCTCTTCTCCAAGAGGGAATTTGTTATTGCGCTTTTTGCTAAATTTTGCATCCTTTGCGGTTAAGAATTACCTCCGGCAAGCATTTTTTAATAAGGTAATAAGCTTGATTTTCTTTTGGGTGTTTATTTCTACTAAGGTTTAAACCGACAATAAGGTTTTGTTTTTGCTCTTTTTGTAGAAAACCAATAATCGATAGTCAAATAGAAAGTAGTCGATTGCCAATAGAAAAATCAATCTCCCTACACCCCCTTCTCCAAGAGGGAATTTGCTATTTGCCAAAAGCTGAGAAAATCGCAAAGAACACACTCGTAGCAAACAAGCATGAGCATTTTTCTTCCGGCTTCGGTCTTCCGACTTTTGCATCTTCTATAAAGTTAGCATTTTGGTTTTACTTTTGCAAAAGGCTCGAAATTCGGGTTAATTTTATTAGAGCGGAAAAATAATCATTTCGTTGTGTATCTTCTTACAGTCCCGGGCGTTTCATATTTTTTAAATAGCTTAGATGTCGGTAATATTCTGATTCAATTGCTAAATGTAAATTTCTTTGTCATATAAATTAGTATCGCTATACATATATTATATCATTTAAGGATTTGAATTTTATTATTGGATTCATATACTTAAAATTAACCAAATCAACTTTCTTTTTAAAATGATTTTCAAGTTTTTTTTCAAGATTATATATTTGAAAATATGTTATTTTTTTCCCATCTTTAAGAGTGTAAATTAAGTCAATATCACTTGTTTCATTAGCTTCATCACGAGAGTAACTCCCAAAAAGGCCAATTTTATTTATAGAATATTCTTTTTCAAAAATTGGCATATTATCTTTTAAGTATTTTAAAATATCTGTTTTTGTAAATTTCATTGTTTCAGTATTTTAATTTTTACAAACTTAATCTTTTTTTATGAAATTTAATAAATATGGCATAAGAAATGCAGAAATGTAAATTTACATCTAACTAAATTATTAAGTTATTGAACTATAGTATTTTAAAATTTTCAAAAAATCAATCTCCCTGCACCCTCTTCTCCAAGAGGGAATTTGCAATTTGCCAAAAGCTGAGAAAATCGCAAAGAACACACTCGTAGCAAACAAGCATGAGCGTTTTTCTTCCGGCTTCGGTCTTCCGACTTTTGCATCTTCTATAAAGTTAGCGTTTTGGTTTTACTTTTGCAAAAGGCTCGAAATTCGGGTTAAGCTTATTTTTATATTTCCAGATTAAAAAATCAATTAATTGTTTATGCTTTCCGGAAAGTTTTATACTTTTGTTTACGGTGTATTTCTCTAACCCGCATTTGCAAAAAACAAATGCCACGACATACATCAAGAACGTTAGCAAAAATAAAAAAAACAGAATGACACAAGCAATAATAATAACAATTGTATCAATTTTAGGATTGATTTTTAGTATGACTAATAAAGGATTTTTCCAGAAATTTATTACAGTCGGATTAAGTATTTCAATATTTATAATTTGTTTTGGAGACAGTAATACATCTTTAATTGGTATTCTACTACAACTTGTACTTGCATTTGTTTCTTTAATTTATAGTTTGACAGTAAAAGGCCAATCAATAGCTCAAAGAATTACAATTGGATTAACAGGACCGATATTGACAATAGGTACATTGACGAAGATTCACCATTACTATGGACAAAATGAATTAAGGTTAGCATTAATTTTCCCAATTGTATTTTTTGTTTGGCTTATGATTAAAAATAAATTGAAACAACCAAAAGAATTTGGATTTATGTTGATTTGGATAACACTATCTTTATTAGAACTTGGAAAGGAGATAATTAATTAAGAGCAAATGAAGATAATAATTCCATCTAACTAAAATTTTAAGATACTAACATTCAGTATCTTATTTCAAAAAAGTCAATCTCCCGACACCCTCTTCTCCAAGGGAAATTTACTATTGATATCTTTGCGAAAAGCTTTTTTAATTCTTCCGAAGCTGCGTCGGTAAAGTTAGATAGTTGGTTTTGCTTTTAAAAAAGTCTCGAAATGCGGCTTAAGCTATTTTCTTTTGTTTATATTTTACGACTAAATTTGAGAATTGATTTAGCAGGTCGATTAACTCCATTTATTTTTATTGAATACTAATTTTTAAAACAAGCAAAAATTTCTTTTAATAAGCCTATTGATAAAATATATTTTTATCTCAATGAGAATGTCTTTTTATGGCATATCATCAAGACTCGATAAATTGATTAAAAAGAAAAGGCGTTAAATGGAACAGAAAACTTATATAAGTAATTGTTTTATAAATATTTAAACAATTTAATTAAAGTTTTAAAATAAATATATTTTAGAAGAAATTTCTCAAGATTTTTGAATTTTAGCAGCTGTTAGCTATTGGTCTTTGACTTTTAGAAAAAACAAATCATTTTATTCAAAATTAAGCATTCTTTTTTTGAAAATAGGAAACAATTATTTCGGCTTTCTTCTTTCCGATGTATTTTTCCAAATCTTCTTTTTTTGTTTCAGAAATTTGCTTCACGGACTTAAACTGTTCTAAAAGAATTTGAATTGTTTTTTCGCCGATGCCCGGAATGGTATCTAATTCAGAGGTGATAAAATTTTTTGAACGTTTATCTCTGTGAAAGCTAATTCCAAAACGATGAGCTTCATTTCTAAGTTGTTGAATTATTTTAAGTGTTTCGGAATTTTTATTCAAATACAAAGGAACGGGGTCGCCGGGCAAAAAAATCTCTTCCAAACGTTTTGCAATGCCAATAATTGCTATTTTTTCGCTTAAATCGAGTTTTTTCAAACTTTTGAGTGCCGCAGAAAGTTGTCCTTTACCTCCGTCAATAACAATGAGTTGCGGAAGAGATTTTTTTTCGTTCAACAGGCGGCTATACCTACGGTAAATGACTTCTTCAATAGAAGCATAATCGTCCGGACCTTGAACGGTTTTAATTGTAAATTTACGATAGTCTTTTTTTGAGGGCTTGGCATTCTTAAACACAACACAAGATGCCACCGGAAAAGCTCCTTGAATATTTGAATTATCAAAACATTCGATATGCTTTGGTAAGTTCTTCATTTTTAAATCATTTTGCATAGTGGCAAGAACACGGGTTTTTCGTCTGTCGGCATCCAGCAAACTTCTTTGTTTTAATTTATCTGCCCGAAAATACTTGGCATTGCGTTTTGATAATTCCAATAATTTATGCTTATCGCCAATTTTAGGAACGGTTGTTTTCAGGTTAAACAAACGAAACTCCACCGGAAAAGGCAAAATAAGCTCTTGTATATCATCGAAACCGGATTGCATTGTGTGTATAATACTCACAATTGCCGAAGGCAAAATGTCTTCGTCGGTTTCATCCAATTTCTTTTTAAATTCGGTGGTATGAATATTTATCACAGCACCGGAAACCACCTTTAAATAATTTACATAAGCATATTCATTGTCCGAAACAATTGAAAAAACATCATAATTTCCGTAGGAAGAATTAATAACGGTTGATTTTCCTTGATAATTTTCTAAAATTTGCAGTTTTTCTTTGATTTCTTGGGCTTTTTCAAATTCAAGCGCAGCTGAAAAATCCAACATTTTTTGATTTAACCAGCTTTTTACAGATGCAAAATTACCCTTTAAGATGTTTCGTATTTGTTCAATTTGTTCGTTATATTCTTTTTCACTTTGTTTTCCGATACAAGGTGCTTTACAGTTTCCGATATGGTATTCGAGACAAACTTTAAATTTATTGTTTTGGATGTTTTCAGGCGTTAAACGCAGTTTGCAGCTGCGGACTTGAAACAGCGATTTAAAGAGTTTTAACAGAACTCTGACCAATCGTACGGATGTGTAGGGTCCAAAATATTTAGAGCCGTCTTTTACAGGATTTCGAGTTTGAAAAACACGCGGAAAAGCTTCGTTTTTAATACATATCCAAGGATAGGTTTTATCGTCTTTTAAAAGTATGTTGTATCGCGGTTGATACTTTTTTATAAGATTATTTTCAAGCAATAAAGCATCGGTTTCGCTTTCAACAACGATATGTTCAAATGTAAGAATATGTTTGACAAGAATTTTTGTTTTAACGGTATCGTATTTTTGAGAAAAATAGGAAGAAACACGATTTCTTAGATTTTTGGCTTTCCCGACATAAATAACCGTGTTTTCCTTGTTATAAAAAAGATACACGCCGGGCTGTTTGGGAAGTTTACTTGCCCGTTGTTTTAAATTATTTATGATGTCTTCCTTGTTTTTCAAAATTTTATATATAATGTTCCACGTGGAACAAATTTATATCTTACTCATAATTAGATTTATAAAATAAGTTTTATAAAACAGTTGTTTCGTTTTATCGACCAAACCAAATAAGCAAAGCACTGATATCTGCCGGAGAAACACCCGGAATACGCGCAGCTTGCCCAATGCTTTTCGGTCGAATTTTATTCAATTTTTGGGTTGCTTCGGTTGAAAGCGATTGCAATCTCGAAAAATCAAAATTATCCGGAATCATTAATTCTTCCAATCTCTTTAATTTATCCGCCGTTTGACGTTCTCGTTCTATATAGCTTTGATATTTTATCTGAATTTCAACAGAATTAAGGATTTCGTCTTTAATTTTTGTAATTTTATCTACATATTCTTTAAAATCATTAAAGAAAGGCAGTAAATCTTTAATTTTTATTTGCGGTCGCAAAAGGATTTTTTCGGCTTTTTCTTTTTGTTTTAAAGGAGACAAGCCTCGCTCTTTTAAATAAGGATTGATTAAATCGGGTTCAATATTCCTTGTTTTCAGCAAGTTTTTTATATGCGCAACACTTTCTTTTTTATACAAAAAATGTTCGTATCGTTCTTTTGATGCCAAACCTATTTTATAGGCTTTTTCGGTTAAACGGAAATCGGCATTATCTTGGCGCAAAAGGATTCGATATTCGGCACGCGAAGTGAACATTCGATAGGGTTCGTCAACGCCTTTATTGATTAAATCGTCAATTAAAACACCGATGTATGCTTCGTCGCGTTTCAATATAAAAGGTTCTTTGCCATTGATTTTAAGATGAGCATTTACACCTGCCATAAGCCCTTGTGCAGCAGCTTCTTCATAACCAGTAGTGCCGTTTACCTGCCCGGCAAAAAACATATTTTCTATTACTTTTGATTCGAGATTTGCTTTTAAAAAAGTGGGGTCAAAATAATCGTACTCAATGGCATAGCCGGGACGAAATATTTCAAGATTTTCAAGACCTTCAATTTTACGCAAAGCATTATACTGAACATCCAAAGGTAAAGAAGATGAAAAACCGTTGATATAGTATTCTATTGTGTTTTCTCCTTCGGGTTCGAGAAAAAGCATGTGCGATTCTTTGTCGGAAAATGTTACCAATTTGTCTTCAATACTGGGACAATAACGAGGTCCGGTTCCTTCAATAGAGCCGTTAAATAAAGGCGAAAACTTAAATCCGGTTTTTAAGGTATCGTGCGTATCTTTGTTTGTATAAACAGAATAGCAACAACGTTGTTTCAGCTTAGTTTTAATGTCCGGTAAGAATGAAAACATCGATTGATAATCGTCTCCTTCTTGCTTAATCATTAAATCAAAATTTATGGTTCTTCCGTCTAAGCGTGCCGGCGTGCCGGTTTTCATTCTAAGCACCGGAATTCCGAAAGATTTTATTTGCTCGGATAAATCCAAAGATGGGGCATCGGCATCTCTCCCACCCTGTATTTGTGTTTGCCCGATGTGCATTAAACCGTTAAGAAAAGTACCGTTGGTGAGAATAATGGCATCGGCAAGAAATACAACACCCATTTTGGTTTTAACACCAACAAGTTTATTGTTTTTAATAACTAATTCATTTACAGTATCTTGCCAAAAATATAAATTTGGAGTTTGTTCAAGTTTCTCTCTCCATTTTGTCGAAAATTTTATTCTGTCGGACTGTGCTCTGGGGCTCCACATTGCCGGACCTTTTGAAACATTAAGCATTCTGAACTGAATGGCTGTTTCGTCCGTTACAATGCCTGAATAGCCTCCCAAAGCGTCTATTTCCCTTACAATTTGCCCCTTAGCAATTCCGCCCATTGCCGGATTGCAAGACATTTTTGCAATTGAGGTCATATCCATGGTAATAAGCAGGGTTTTGGAACCCATATTGGCGGCAGCAGCAGCGGCTTCGCTGCCGGCATGCCCCGCTCCTACTACTATTATATCGTATTTTTTATTCATCTGATTTTTTAATTGTAAATATTTGATGTATAATCAATTATAAATTTATATTAGATAGTAAAACCCTAAGCGGTATTAAACCAAATTATTATTTAAGACACTACTCATTGATTGTCAAATAATTATATTCTAATATGATTTTAAATATTGATTTTCTTTTTCTGTCATTTGTTTTTTTTCAGCTTCGGTTTTATCTTTATAACCGGTTAAATGCAATACTCCGTGTATCATTACACGCTGCAATTCGTTTTCAAAATCAATTTTATACTTAGAAGCATTTTCTTTTACTCTATCGGTACTTATAAAAATATCGCCCGAAATAATATCTTCTTCGGTATAATCAAAAGTAATTACATCGGTATAATAATCGTGCGATAAATATTCATTATTCATTTTTAATAAATATTCATCGGAGCAAAAGATAAAAGAAATATCTCCTTTCTTCTTATTTTCAGAAGTAATTAAATAATCAAGTTTTTTAAAAATTTCTTGATGAAAAGAAAACTCCTCAGTGTCTTCAAAAAAATAAAAATATTTCATATGTTTTTTTTAATAATTTTCAAAGGTCATATAGGAACGCCCGAAGTTACATTGAACACTTTATATTCTTCACAGGGTTTAAACCCTGTGGAAATAATCATTCCGCCGGGTGTCTAAATTTTAATCATGAGCGTTTCATATGTTTATGTTTATATTTTGTAGCCGTTAGCTTGGTTTAACCGCAAAGAACGCAAAGTTTTTGTCATTTGCTATTTTTTTAACTTACTAAAAAATCAATCCCCCTATTCCCTTCTCCAAGGGGAAATTTGATATTTTATCATTTGCGAGAAAATTTAATTCATAACATTTCATATTTATCGTTTAAAATGTTCCACGTGGAACGTATGCCAAAAAGCCGGTAAATTCGGGCTATTCAAAAATTTTTATTAAATAGTTGATTATCGATTTATTGATTTTGAATAATCATCATATAATTTTTTATAAAAATTATTTAAGCGAATATTCTTTTTATATAAATCTTCCTTAAACAAAATATCGCTTTTTTTATCTTTAAATATTTCTTCGGGAGATTTATATATTTGATTGTTCGGTTTTTCTGCTTCTCTTTTTTTATCAAATTTACGCTTGTTCTCGGCTTTCTCCGCTTCCAGTAAACGAGTTTCAATTTTCTTCTGCCTTTCTAAAAGTTCCGGCGTTATTTGTCGGTTTATTACATTTTCCTTATTTTCATCATTCATTTTATTTATTTCATTCAACAAGCGTTGCGTTTCGGGTTTTAATGAAAATCCGGATTGCATTTCTTTGAGCATTTGTTTAAATATTTCTTGCTGAGCCAACATTTTTGCCAATTGCTTGCTTTGCGCATTTTGATTAAATTGCCCTTTTCCGTCTTTCATTTGCTTCAACATTTTTTCCATTTGATTTTTTAAGGATTCTTGCATCCCTTTTAAATCACTCATGGATTGCTTTTTTCCTTTGTTTTGAGGTTTTCCGGAACTGCTACACGAAGACTGTTGTGAATTTTTCATCTGTTTCAACAATTCGGAAAGTAACAAAGCTAAATTATTGGCAGAAGTCATTACTTTATTTTGTTTTAGCCTTGCCAATTTAATACTTCTTACGGTTCTTTCTTCCAATTTTGATTTTATGGTGCTTAAATTTGAATTTATGCTATATACTTGGTCTGAAATCACCGTGTTTATCTGCGGTATTCTGTAAGCCAAAGATTCTAAGGAGTCTTTAATAAGCAAAAAATCTTCTTGCATGTTTACTTGTTCGTCAAACAATTGTATGGTTTTCGGGTCGGAATGATTAATTTTAGTAAAACTCTTGATAAGGTTTTCTTGCTTAAATGAAAAGTTTACCAAATTATCCAATATTTTTCGTAATGATTCCATATCTTCGCCTTGTTGATCCATAGAATTGGCACTCATCATTAAATCCATAGACTCGGCTAATTTTTTCATGTTTTGTGCATTTTTCTTTTGAGAATTGGATGCTTTATTTTTCTTTCCCTTACTTAAATTCTCTTTTGAATTTTGAAATTCGTCTTTGATTTGCTCTTTTTCTTTTTCAAAATCGGTCAAATTCATTTTGTCTTTTAACTCTTCATTTATCTTTTTGGCATCTTCATAATTTTTTAAAGCATCATCAAATTTTTCGGAAATATCATTTTGTTTTTTCATTAACTCTTCTTTGGATAGTTCCTTATTTTTTGTTTGTTCCGACAGTTTTTCTTGTTCTTCGGCAAGTTTATTTAATTCATCAATTGCTTTATTTACTTTTTGTTCTGCTTGTTCTCTTTTTAATAATTCTTTGGTGCGGTCTAAACGCTCAGACATTTCTTTATAGGAAAATTCATTTTCTTTCATCAATTTATTGAGCATATTTTTATTAAACTTTTCTTGCAGTTTTTCCAACTCTTTCATTAATTCTTTTAATTCGTCGGTCATAACTTCATCCAAAAGTTTTTGAATTTCTTGCTGTTTTTTTAAGAGTTCGTCATTTTGCTTATTAAATTGCTCTTGTATTTTATTTTTTTCCTTGTTTTCTCGTGCCACTTCATCGGTGAGCTTTTTAAGGAGGTTTTGCTTGTTTAAAATATTATCTAAAATTTGTTTGTTTTCCCAATCGGAAATATTGCCGTCTAAATTACGTTCTCTCAAATTTTGTAAATCTTTTTTCAATTCTTCGGCTAATTGCAAACTTCTATCTAATTTTGAATTTATATTATTGTTTGCCGCATCCTCAAATTGGTCTCGTTCTTTTTTTGAAGGAAACTCAAAACTAAAAATTTGGGTTCTCGATTTTTTGCTTCCTCCTACCCCGTCATTATCCCAAACTTCAAAAAAGTATTCTATTTTTTGATTATCATCGGGTTTTATATCCGAGAAATTAAAGGCATAATAAAAAAACTGTTTTAATTCTGTTTTTGAAAAAGGCAAAAGATTGGCAATATATTTCTTTTCTTGTTTTGATTCTTTTTCGTCTTTATCAACAACTCTAAATTTAAAGTATAATTTTTCAAAACCATAATCGTCGGTAATTAATCCTTTGAAATAGCTGATATAAAAATTTGAAGAATCTTTTTGTTGCTCTACTTGCACGGAAGGATATAAATCGGGAATGACCGAAATTTTCAATTTTAAGCTCGTTGTATCCGTAAAAAATTGATTTTTTAAAGAAACGGAATAATTGTTATTTGCCAAAAAACGTTTTTTAAAGATAAAGTTTTCGGCATCTTTTTTCAAAGAAATTCGTTTTTTATAATCACTAAAAAGAATGAGACTGTCGATATTATCGGGCATAAATTTCCATGTAACAATTGTCCCAAAAGGAACAATGATTTCGTTTGTATTTTTTAAAATGGTGTCTTTTTCTCCGGTATAAGCAGGCGGATTCAGCATTAAAAAATATTCTTTAAGCACGGGTGCAGGCAATACATTTATCCTAAAATTTTCGGATTTTATATCTTGTGCCGTGAAATAAAATTCTAAGGAATTATAAATATTTTTCAGTTCGTAATAAAATTCCGATTTAGAATTTTTTTTATTTTTCATATAATAATTGCTTCCGCCAATGTTTATAAAAACATCTTCGGGCAAATATTTTCCTTTTACTTTTAATTGTATTGTAAGATTTTCGCCTCTTTTAATATTTGTGTTTTTATTGGCGTATTCAAAATAAAAAGGAGCCGGTTCTTTATATTCCGTTTTATAGTTAATAATGTGTTTTGTGCTTTCTTTAAAATCGGAAGGCGCAATGAGCAAAACTCCGCCAAAAATAAGCAAAACCGGAATTGCATATTTTAAATATTTTTTCAATGCGGAATATTTTACGGCAGAAGTAAAGGGAATGAGCTTTATTTTATCGGCTTTTTGCTCAATTGAAGCTTGAATTAAAAGATTGCTTTCTTCGTTTTCGGCAATTGAATGCAGTTCTAAAATATTTAATAAATTGTCTTTTATCTCCGGAAAATAGTTTGAAATTATATTTGATGCTTGTTTGTAATTAATTCGTTTTCCGATTGAAAATAATTTTAGTGCAGGCAGCAAAATGAATGCGGAAAAAATATAAAGCACAAATAAAATAAAAGAATAAAGAATAAAAGTGCGTGTTGTTACCGAAAAATTCAGTCTATATTCTGAAAAAGAAATAAGCAGCCAAGAAAAAAGAAAAAGAGAAATAAAAATTATTACTCCCCTTGCAATTTTAATTTTGTAATATTTCTTTATGAAATTATCTAATTTCGATATCAGATTTTCGTATGCGTTCATAGTTTAAAAATTTAGCCATTTTTGAGGATTAAGTTTTTTGTTTTTATACCAAATTTGAAAATTCAAAACTCTTCCCTCAGGTTTTCCCACGATTTCACCGGTAGATAATTTATCTCCTTTATGTACATTTACTTCGCTTAAATTAGAATAAACGGAATAATACTGACCGTGTTTGACAATAACCGCTTTATTTGCTCCGGGAATTTTAAGCACTTGCACCACAGTTCCGTTAAAAACAACTTTTATCGGTTCGTCTTTTTGAGTGGCAATGTCGATGCCGTCGTTATTGATTTCTACATTTTTTAAAACGGCGTGTTTGTGTTTTCCGAAAGTGGAAGAAATAATCCCTTTTGCGGGAACCGGCAATTTGCCTTTATTTTTTTGAAATTTAAGAGACAGTTTAGACTTTTTTCCTTTTCCGGATACCTTACTCATCGATTTTCTTAAAGCAGCCGTTAGTTTTTCTTTCTTTTTAATGTCTTTTAAAAGGCGGTCTTTTTGTTGTGAAAGACTGCTTATAATTTTATCTAAAATTATTTTCGATTTGTTGAGTTTTAACAGCTCGTCGATTTGTTTTTCTTTAAGCAGAATTTTCTCGTTTTTTTGCAGAAATAAATTATCGTTTATTAAAGAAAGACTGTCGGATTTTATTTTTAAATCGCTTGTTGTTTGCTCTAAATATTCGGTTAAATATTGTAGATATACAAACCGCCTGTATGCCTGATTAAATGTTTTTGACGAGAAAATATACATTGTTTTATCGCGTATTTTTCTTGTTTTATAGGCATAAAATATTAGTTCTTCATATTCTTTTTTCAAGCTGTTAATTGTTTCTTCGAGCTTGTGTCGAGTGTTTGTATTTTGAGAAATCAATTTTTCTAAACTGTCAATTTCGGTTTTTATTCCTTTTAACAAAATTTTTTGAAAATTAATTTGTTTTTCGAGCACCTGATATTTTAAATAAGTTGTTTTAGATTGCTTGTTTAGGGATGCCAAAAGTTTTCTTGATTTTTTCAACTCTTTTTGTGCCTTTATCAGTTTTTTTGACTGTGCAGACGCATCCGAAAAAGCAAAAAATAAAACAAATATTATCAGACTGTATTTTAAAAGTTTATATCTCAAAATTGTATTCGTTTATAATTTTTAGGAATAATAAATTTTGCACTTACCGGCATATCTGTTTTTATGTTTTGATATTTGAGTACTGCTTTTCCTTTTGTTTTTTTATTTTGTATATCTATGTTTATCAAATTCGGAAATTGCTTTTTATCAATTGCAGTAAAATTTTTATACTCAATATTTAGTTGTTCGGCATTATTTTTTGAAGATAAATTATTATTCGTCAATAGATAATCATTGTTAATTTTTAATATATGTTTTACAAAGATATTGTTTATTTTGCTTTCTTGCTGAAAGATATAATTATTTTCTTTTTTTGATAAAGCATAATTCTTTAATTTTTCTTCTGCGGAAACTGTTATAATTTTTCCGGTTAATACCGATTCTATCATCGGATAAGTAAGCTCAAAACCGAGTTTTTTCTTAATATAATTGAAATCTTCACTGAAATATTCTTTGTTCAGTTTGTTTATTAATTTTATACTGTCATTTGTTATTAAAACTCTTGCGGCTTCAATTCCGAACATTGGACGCAGTGTTATCCAAATGAAAGAATTTTTTTCTATTTTGATTAATCCCTTTAAAGGAATTTTTCTATTTTTTTCTTTATAATTTCCTGAAAAGGAAATAGTTAAACTTTTATATTTTAAAGAATTTTTGTTTATTTCATCGTTTAATTTAGTAATTTCTTTATTCGTTTTATCCACATTGTTTTTAGAACCTTTCTTAAAAATATAACAAGATTGAAAGGTGAATAAAAGAAGTATAAAAAATAATATGTTAATTCCTTTTTTCAATAATATCATCAATTTTTAATTTATCAAAGTTATTTATTTTAAACATTAATTTGTCGGAATTATTACCTTTATTCTTTGCTTTATTCCAATATAGCAGAGCTTTTTCTTTGTTTTGCTTTGCAAAATATAAATCGCCCAATAATTCAAATATTTTTTTTGCGTATTGTTCAGAATTTTCAATTTTTTTTGCAAAAGACAAGGCTTTTTCAAAATTCTTTTGATTAAAATTAAGCAAACTTAAATAGTAAACAAACCTGTTTTCTAATTTAGTATCATCTATAATCAAATTTTTTCCGGTTTTTAAAGATTGCTCAGCATTTGAAAATTTATTCAAATTATATTCTGAAATACCTTTAAAAAGAAATAGTTGCGGTCTGTTTGGAAAATAGGTTTCACAAGTTTTTGTATCTTCATACAAAGCCGTAAAGTTTTTTATGTCATATTCTAAATTAAAAAGCAACAATGCCATTGTAAAATCGGAGGGATTTAGTTTTAAAACTTTTCTTAAATAGGGCAAAGCATCCTTTTTTTTATTTTTTTCAATATAATATTCGGCAAAAAAAGTGTTGCTGAGCATCTCGTTCGGATGTTTTTTATATAAAATATTCAATAAAACAAGATATTCCTTGTCCGGAAAATTTTTGTATTGTCCGGAGTTCAGCAAGTATGTTTTTTTTATAAATTTTAAGTCGGAATTGAAAAGTTTTTTTGTGATTTCAAAGAACCGCTCTTTTTTATTTTGCCTCTTGCAATAAAGTGCATAAGAAAGCACTACATCCGTATTTTCGGGAAAGTCTGCCATTAGCTCAGAATATATTTTCTCTGCTTTTTCTTTTCTGTTTGTGTTGTAATAAAACTCGGCAGCCATTCCTTTAAAACTATAATCTTCGGGATAATCGGCAATTAGTTGATTGATGATTTTTTCGGCTTTTGCATAGTTTTTTTCATGTAAATATAAGTTGAATAAATCAAGAGCAATTTCCGAATCCAAACCAAAGTTTTTTTGTTTTTTTTCTAATAAAATTATGAGATTTTTTGTGTCTTTATTTTCTGTATAAATATCTTTTAATCGATTATATATTAATTCTTTATAAGGATATTTATCAATGAGTTTATGGTATTCTGCAATTGCTTTTTTCTTTTGTCCGGAAGCATATAATAAAGCCGAATTTTGATAATTATACCAAAAATTATTCGGTTGAAGTTTAAAAGCTTTTTCGGAAAAGGACAAAGCCGTTTGAAAATCTTTTTGGTTTGAATAAATATCTGCCATATAAAAAAGAACCGCCGCACTTTTCGGATTAATATCCAAAGCCGAATAATATTGCTCTAATGCCAAGTCAAAATTTCCGTTGTTCCTGCTTTTATTGGCTTCATCAAAATAATATATATAAGACTGTTGCTTTTTTTCGTTCTTGTCCGAAACCGAAATATTTTTCTTTGTGCCGACACAAGAGCTTAAAAAAACAAGAAATAAAAAACCTGTGATAAACTTAATTTTATACATTTATTTCAGTGTGTTATAATCGCCTATACTATAATCGGAGATTTTTTTATCAATTTCAACATATTTACCTATTATTGAGTTAGCTATAACAGAATTATTAATCCTTGAATTGCTTAGGATAACAGAGTTTGATATTACGGAATTGGTCAATTGCGTATTTTTTCCTATTGAAACATGCGGTCCTACAACCGAATTGTTTAAAACCACATTTTCATCAATAAAACAGGGTTCTATAATGAGCGAATTTGTATTTTTAATTTTCTTTGACAATAAATTTCCGGAATGATACAAAATTCGTTGGTTTGTATAGACTGTTGCATCTTTATTTCCGCAATCTAACCATTCCGTAACAGTTGCCGTTTTAAATTTATTGTTTTTATTTTTCATGTTTTCAAGAGCATCCGTAAGTTGATACTCGTTATTGCCTCTTATGTTATTTTCAATCAAATATTTTAATTCGTTTTTAAGGCTTTCTCCCGATTTAAAATAATAGATGCCTATAATGGCTTCGTCCGAAACAAATTCTTTTGGTTTTTCAATAAAATCAGTAATAAAACCTTTTTCATTTTTTTTAACTACCCCGAATGCTTCCGGATTATCAACTTTTTTAGTCCATATCACAGAATCGGTGTTTTCGTCTAAATCAAAATCTGCTTTGAAAAGCGTATCGGCAAAAGCAATAATCACTTTGTCATTCAATGATTTTTCGGCACAATAAACGGCATGTGCGGTTCCTAATGCTTCTTTTTGATAATATATTTTTGCTTTTGCACCTAAATCATCGGCTATTTTTATCAGAGAATTTTCTGTTTCTTTGTCGAAATCTCCTATAATAAAAGCAATTTCATCAATTTTTGATTTTGAAACTTTGCTTATTTCTTCGGCTAATCGTCTTACTATGGGTTTTCCGGCTATGGGAAAAAGGGGTTTTGCTAAGCTTAATGTGTGTGGTCTCATGCGTTTTCCTTTCCCTGCCATTGGTATTATTAATTTCATATGTTTTTATTTATAATTTTTAAAGGTTTTGGTATTTAAAATTAAAAAAGTGTATTTTGATTATTGTAGTTAATTTTCCCGAGATGTTTGTATGCTGCTTCGGTAACTTCTCTTCCGCGCATGGTTCTTTTTATAAATCCTTCCATTATTAAAAAAGGTTCATAGACTTCTTCAATGGTTCCGGCATCCTCTCCTACTGCTGTTGCAATGGTGTTTATACCTACCGGTCCGCCGCTGAATTTATCAATAACGGTAGTTAATATTTTATTATCCATTTCGTCCAATCCTTTTTTGTCAATATTTAAGGCATCCAATGAAAATTTGGCTATTTCCAAATCAATAATTCCATTTCCTTTCACTTGGGCAAAATCTCTTACCCGCCGCAGTAAAGCATTTGCTATACGAGGGGTTCCCCTGCTTCTTCGGGCAATTTCAATTGCGGCATTGCTTTTTATTTCAACATTCAAAATATCTGCGGAACGAATGATTATATTTTTGAGAATATCCGCATTGTAATACTCCAATAAAAATTTAATTCCGAAACGTGCTCTTAAAGGTGAAGTGAGCAAACCTGCACGCGTTGTTGCACCTACAAGGGTAAAATTATTCAAAGATAATTGCAAAGAACGAGCTGCCGGTCCTTTATCTATCATTATGTCTATGCGAAAATCTTCCATTGCCGAATATAAATATTCTTCAATGACCGGACTTAAACGATGAATTTCATCAATGAAAAGGACATCGTTTTCATCAAGATTCGTAAGTAAACCGGCTAAATCACCCGGCTTATCCAAAACCGGTCCGGAAGTAAGTTTCATACTCACTCCCAATTCATTGGCTATTATGTTTGATAAGGTTGTTTTTCCCAATCCGGGAGGTCCGTGCAATAAAACATGGTCTAAGGCTTCGCCGCGCATTTTTGCTGCCTGAACAAATACTTTTAAATTTTCAAGAATTTTAGTTTGACCTTTAAAATCAGAAAATTGTGCCGGTCTTAATTGCTTCTCAAAAACTTCTTCTTCTTGTGTTATTTTGTTATTTCTAATATCCAAACTATTTATCTTTTACTTTTATTCCGTCTATTCTGTAAATTTTTCCGGATTTATATTCTTTTATTGTTTCAATATCACCTTCCGGTGTATATTTTTTCCATTTTTTTACTTTTTGCCCGGCAGCATAGTGCCGCAGCTCTTTTATTTTTCCCGACGGGTAATAATAATAATGTTTGCCGTCGGGATAATTTTCTAAATAAGTTCCTTTAAATAAAAGTTTGCCGTCGGGATAATAAGCTTTCCACTCCCCTTCTTTTTTACCATATTTATAATTTCCTTCTTCGGAATAATCATTTACGTTTTTTCTCCATATACCTGTTTTTAAACCGGATATATAATTTCCTGTCGATAAAGTATCGCCTTCTTCGCTTAATTCGAAGAATTTTCCTTTTTCTTTGCCTTTATTAAATTTTCCTTTACGCCTTATATTTCCGTTGTCATAATACCAAACCCATATACCTTGGGCTTTGCCATTTTTATATGCTCCTTTTTGTTCAATATTTCCGGATTTGAAATAATAAACCCAATCACCTGATTTTTTATTATTTACAAAATTTCCTTTGGAACGAATTGAAGCATCTTCATAAAAAAACTTCCAATGACCTTGTTTTTTGTCTTGTTTGTCGCTTATTCCTTCGCCAATTTTTATTCCTGTGTTTGAATAAGATTCTGTTTTTAGAATAGTTCCTTTTTCATCATAAGTTTTATGATTGCCCACCGGTATATTCTCTTTGTAAGCACCGCTTTTTTTAATTTTTCCGTTGGAATAGTACTCTTTTTTTACTTGAATTAATGATTTTTCTTTTTCCTCTTTGCTCAGTATTTTTTTCTCCCCCATTACATAAAAATCTTCCTGTAAAAGTTCGCCGTAAGCATTATATTCTCTAAAATAACCGTTTAAAGTATCATTCAAATAATTTGCATAAGTTTTTAGTTTCTCATTCGGATAAAAAGTTTTCCAAATACCTTGTTTTCTGTTTTTTGTATCTGTTCGATTAATTCTTTCGGAATTTGATAAATTATTAAAATTATACTTTAATATCAGAATAACTCTGCCGTCTTTCGCATAATGTTTTTCATATCCGTTTTTATAATCTTTTTCATATTCAATTGTTTTTTCTAATCTTCCTCTTTCGGTATAATAATAAGATTTACCGTTTTTTTGACCATCCACATAAAGCTCTTTGGATATTAAAACATTGGAAACAAAATTAGAATCTTTAACAAATTTATATTTTTTATAATAGCCGCTTTTTACATTATCTTTATAATCAATAACTTCTTTTAAATTACCAATTCTGTCGTAAAAACGCCAAATACTGTCTAATTTTTCGTTTTTCCTGTTTCCTTCCGATTTTATAACACCGTCCGGATAATAGGCTTTCCAATATCCTACGGGTTTGCCGTTTAAAAAATTGCCTTCACCGGAAAGGGTTCCATTGGGATAATAAAATTTCTTATATCCGTTTTGGGAAAAAGCTGCAAAATTTATAAGAATAAAAACAAATAATATATGAAAGTTTAACTTCATAAGGACAAATCTAACATTCTTTTTATAGGAATAAGTGCTTTTTCTCTTATTTCTTTATTAACAAATATTTCCGGTTGTTCATATTTTAAACAAGTATATAATTTTTCCAAACTGTTTAGTTTCATAAATTCGCATTCACTGCAAAGACAATCATTCTCAGCAGGGGCGGGGATAAAATGTTTGTTCGGCGAAATTTTCTTCATTTCATGTAAAACACCCGGTTCCGTAGCTACAATATAAGTTTGTGCATCATCATTTTTTGTGTAATTAATCAAAGCCGAAGTAGAACCGCTAAATTCAGAAACAATAATTATTTCTTTCGGACATTCGGGATGCGCAATAATTTTTGCTTCGGGGTGCATTTTTTTTATTTCTAATATATTTTCCAAAGAAAATTCGTTGTGCACATGGCAAGCTCCGTCCCAAATTAACATTTCTCGCCCGGTTAAATTGCTGATATAATTCCCTAAATTTTTATCGGGTCCGAACAATATTTTTTTATCTTTCGGAATACTTTCCACAATTTTCAAGGCATTGGAAGAAGTGCAAACAATATCGGTTAATGCTTTTACTTTTGCCGTTGTATTTACATAAGAAACAACAATATGGTCGGGATTTGCTTTTACAAATTTTTCAAAATCGCCATCCGGACAGCTCTCGGCAAGCGAACAAGCTGCATCCAAATCGGGCAAAAGGACTTTTTTATCCGGCGATAAAATTTTTGCCGTTTCCGCCATAAAATGTACGCCCACAAATACGATAATATCGGCATTTGTATTTGCCGCTTTTTGAGCAAGAGCCAAGCTGTCGCCTACAAAATCAGCAGTATCTTGTATGGCACCATCTACATAGTAGTGGGCTAAAATAACCGCATTTTTCTTATTTTTAAGTTCAATAATTTCTTTTGGAAAATCTAAATTTTTTTCATTTTCCTTTAATTCGATATATCCTTTGTCTAAAATTTTATTCTTTTTATATTTCATCTGTTTTTTTATTTTTTAAAGGTCATTGCCTTTTATTATATTTATTATTTTTTAAATTTTAAAATTAATGATAATAATGATAGCCTGTTAATATTTTTATAAATAAAAGGGCTAATACTTGTTTTTTTCGATATTAAAAAAAGAGTTTTAGTTTTTAAAATTTTTTCAAATATATATCTTTTTTATAATTAATTGTTTAATGTATTTTATTAACAGGTGTTAAAAACATATTTGTTTATTTTTTGTTAATTTATTTTTGACAAAAAGCTTTTTAAAAATTGTTTAAAATTTATAAAAATAATTGAAAAAAAATATTGTTCTATATTAAATTCCTTATATACAGATAAAATATTTTTCTTTGCAAAATTAATTTATAAATTTCGTTAAGAAAATTTTAACAATTTATTAAAAAAATAAATAATTATTAGTTATTGATTTTCTATTGCTTATAATTTTTTTTAATAATTTTTTAACATTGTTTATTAGCCAAAATAAATATATTTTTTAATAAAACAATGAAATGCCCGGAACTAAAAATTTTTAGATATAGGGCGAAATAATTTGGAAAAATTATGAATGAACTATTAGATTTTCTCGCAAATAATAAAAAATTTTAGTTTTTTACAAATAGCAAATTCCCTTTTCAAAAGGGGCGGGTGGGGGGATTGATTTTTTCGCTTAATTATTAGTAGTTTATTTTTTAGCAAGTTAAAAAATCAGTGAATGACCTTTGAAAATTATAAATAAAAACATATGAAACGCCCATGATTAAGGTTTAATCACACAACGAAATGATTATTTGCCAATACTATTAATTATTTGTAGTGAAATAACTTAGGGTGTTCCTATATGACCTTTAAAAATTATAAATAAAAACATATGAAAAAGATTGCTTTTGCTTGTGATCATGCAGGATTTAAACTTAAAGAATTTTTAAAAGAAAAATTATCGGAAGATAATTATATTATTAAAGATTTTGGTACTTTCTCGGATGAAAGTACCGATTATCCTGATTATGCTCATCCTTTGGCTTTTGCAGTAGAAAAAAAGGAATATGATTTTGGTATTTCTATTTGCGGCAGCGGAAACGGAATAAATATGACTGTAAACAAACATGCCGGAATTCGCTCTGCATTGTGCTGGAATGAGGAAATATCCGAATTGGCACGTTTGCATAATGATGCAAATATTTGTGCCTTGCCTGCTCGTTTTGTAAGTGAGGACGAAGCTTTAAAAATTGTTACTGTTTTTTTAAGCACCGATTTTGAAGGAGGAAGACATATTAAAAGAATTAATAAAATTCCTTTATAATTTTGCTTCTGAAAAAATCTCTAAGTTTAAAGCTAATTGCAAATGCAGTTTAGGGTTTTTTATACTTTCTCGAGCCATCAGAATACAGTAATTATATGATTTATAAACAAATACTTGTCTATTTTACAAGTTCTTAAATTAACAAAAAATGATAAAATATAAACGCATATTATTAAAACTCAGCGGGCAATCTCTTGCCGGAAAAAAAGGAACAGGCATTGACACCAAAGTATTGAACAGCTATGTAAAACAAATTAAAGAAATTGCCGATGCCGGTGTTGAAGTCGGGATTGTAATTGGCGGCGGCAATATTTTTAGAGGAATAGGCGGGCTTGAGCTGGGTTATGATCGCGTAAAGGGCGATTATATGGGAATGTTTGCAACCATGATTAACGGCTTGGCTTTAACTTCGGCATTTGAAGCAATTGGGCAAGATGCTGTTCTATTTACGGCTTTTAACACCGGTCCCGCAGGCGAACGTTACTCCAAGCCCAAAGTACTCGATGCTTTTAAACAGGGCAAAGTTGCTTTATTAACAGGTGGTACAGGCAATCCGTTTTTCTCAACGGATTCGGGTGCGGCTTTAAGAGCTTTGGAAATTGAAGCAGATGCTTTATTAAAAGGTACTCGAGTTGACGGTGTGTATACCGCCGACCCCGAAAAAGACCCGAAAGCAGAAAAATTTAAAGACATTTCTTTTGATGAAGTAATTGAAAGAAATTTAAAGGTTATGGATTTAACGGCATTTACAATGTGCAAACAGAACAATATGCCGATTTATGTTTTTGATATGGATCTTGCGGGTAATTTAAGTAAAGTAATAGCCGGAGAAGAGATAGGAACTTTAATAAGTTAAGCTGCATTTCGAAACTTTTGGAAAAGTAAAGCTAAAACGCTAACTTTTTACGATTTCATGATTTTTTGCAATTGCGCTTAAGAATTACCTATATTTAATAAGGTAATAAGGTTGTTTGTTTTTTAGTCGTTATTTCTACTAAGGTTTAAACAGGAAATAAGGTCTCTAACAATTTTCATCTCAATTTTCTTCCGGCTTCCAACTTAATTAAGGTGAGGGCTGTGCCGTTCAAAAAAGCAGCTATTTAGTTTACTTTAAAAAAAGTCTCGAAATGTGTCTTAATAAAATTCATTTGAACGTCTTATATAAGCTTTGAAAATTATAAATATAAACAGATGAAACATTTATAATTTTGCAGAGTTTTTTTTTGCAAGTACTAATTACTTATCCGGTAATAAAATATAGCTGTTTTTATAATTTATAAAATAAGTTTTATGTGTTTTCTTGTTAAAAAATAAGTGTTTTTAAAATTTTTTATTATCTTTGTTTCTGATTTTTAATATTAAAGGAGCATCTAAGTTGTTATTATGTAAAAAATAAAAACCAAAACCTGTAAAAAAATAATATAAAATTTTATTCTCCTTAAATAATTTTATAAAATCAGTTAAACATATTTATTCATTAAAACATCTAAAATTATGAACAAGAAATTTATTTTACTTTTAACTTTAGCAATTGCAACTGTATTTAGTTCCTTTGCACAAACACCCGAAAGGAAATGGGGTGTTGGTCTTTATGGCGGAGCACAACAATATGCCGGAGATCTTGGAAACGGATTTTTTAAATTTGACCAAGCTCTTTATGCTTTTGGCGGGCTTTCTGTTGCAAGAAGTTTCGGAGAGCATTTTGATTTAGAATTAAACGGAACCTATGGAGAAATAGGACACTTTGATAAACAACAAAATAACTTCCGTTTTAAAATGACACAAATTAATCTTAACGCAAAATATACATTTTTTCGTTATGATAAAGTAAAATTCAGACCTTTTGTATTTGCCGGTCTCGGATATTTAAACTTTTCGGATGTACATTCTGACAGAACTCTTGATAATTGGGTATTGCCTGATGCAGGACTTGGACTTACTTATCATGTTTCACCGGTTATAAGCATTGTATTGAAAGAAACCTTTATATATTCTGACTATGACAATGTTGATCTTAAAGCCGGCGGTTATAAAGATGCTTATCTTCAACACAGCTTAGGCGTTGTTTTCAACTTGGGTAAACCTAAAGATGATGACGGCGACGGTATTCCGAACAAATTAGATAAATGTCCGAATGAAGCAGGTGAATTATTATTTAACGGTTGTCCTGACACAGACGGTGACGGTATTGCCGACATTGAAGACAAATGCCCGAGTGTGAAAGGTTTGAAAGAATTTGGCGGTTGTCCCGATACAGACGGCGACGGCATCCAAGATTCGGAAGACAAATGTCCGAAAGTGAAAGGTTTAGCTAAATTTAACGGTTGTCCTGATACAGACGGTGACGGCATCCAAGATTCGGAAGACAAATGTCCGAAAGTGAAAGGTTTAGCTAAATTCAACGGTTGTCCCGATACAGACGGCGACGGTATTGCCGATGCTGCAGACAGATGCCCGAAAGTAAAGGGATTAAAATCGCTTCAAGGTTGCCCGGATAAAGACGGTGACGGTATTGCCGATAAAGATGATCTTTGTCCTAATGTAGCCGGTATCAAAGCAAACAAAGGTTGCCCGGAAGTGAAAAAAGAAGAAAAGAAAATTCTTGAAAAAGCATTACACGGAATTAAATTCAAATCAGCTAAAGCCATTATTACTCCGTCTTCATATCCGATTTTGAACAATGTAGTGGATATTATGAAAAATAATCCAAGCTACAACTTAAAAATTGAAGGACATACAGACTCACAAGGTAAAGATGAGATGAATTTAAATCTTTCTAAAAAACGTGCTCTTGCCGTTAAAAACTACCTTATTAAAAAAGGTGTAAGCGCAAGTCGATTAAGTTCGGAAGGTTATGGTGAAACCAGACCTATTGCCGACAATAAAACTTCTGCCGGAAGAGCTCAAAACAGAAGAGTTGAACTTACTGTTGTTTTTAAATAATAAAATAAAGCAGTAATTACATAATTAGAAAAAACAGAGTCGAAAATTTTTTGACTCTGTTTTTTTATTGTCGGATTTTATCAAAAAAAAAGGTGTTGATGCAAAAAAATATTAATTTTGTTTATATTAATTTTTTTAAATATGAAAAAGGTCGCACACATACATATAATTGCATTTGTTTTATATTTATTCTTTTTTGCGTGCAAACCCCAGTCCCCAACGGCACCGGATTTTCCGCCCCATGAAGAACTTTCAATGGATTTTACATATTTTACGCCGCCGCCGGATACTTTAGCTAATTACGCTCGAGCCTATCAAAAAGTTTCAGCATGGAAAAATATTTTATCCGATTCTTTGGACATCTATAATAAATTTATGGCTGTTATTGCGCCCAAAAAAGCCATATATCAAGATAAAGATACCTGGCTAATAAAAGGAACATATCTTGATGAGGACAAAAAATATGAACTGAATTTTTTTGAAATTGTTCGCTCGGATTCGGTAGAAACTAAATTATTTATTTCACGAGATTCAAGTTATAATAATTTACTGTTGTTTGAGGGCTATTTCTTCCCCGAATTAGCTTCGGGTTATAGGCAAATAAATAAACCCGATACCGGCAATACGGTACAAAAAAATATAAAAATTGAATGGCATTTTTTTCCGAATGAAAAAAAAGAAGTGAAATATACCAATGAATACTTAAACAGCAGCTTAAACGGAGATTATTTCTTGTTCAAAAATACGGATGAAAGTGTTTTTATTAATATTTTTGAGAAATCAAGCGACAATTATATATACATCGAATACAATGAAAGCAGTCTTGAAGGACGCATACTTGATTTTGCATTTTTCGGCGATTCGGTTTGGCATTGTTGGAACGCTCAAAAAGCGGATATAGATTGTTCCGAATAAGTCTCGAAATTCGGCTTAAAAAGTTGTTTTCATTTTTACGTGCATTTTTAAAAAAGGTGCATTCATTTGGAATTCCGCATCTTCATAAGAGGGTTTAAAAAGAACTTTTTTGTTTCCGGAAAATCCGTAAGGCTCAATAGGGAAGCCTATTTTTGCCCTGTCAATACGTCCGTTGTTGTTCTCGTCATGAAATAATGCGGCAGCATAGCTCCCATAGGGCAAATCTTTAAAAAGTACAAAAACCGGTTTTGTACTTGCTTTTATTTCTTTTTTGGCATATATGTTTTTCAAGTCTTTTAAGAAAAATTCTTTTTGATTTTCTCCGTATAAGACCACTTTAACGGTTCCTTTGTCGGAAGGAATGTCGGTAATAAACATTTTTAAAGTTCCGGTTTGCGAAAATCCGGCAAAAAAGAGCAGGGTGAAAAATATTGTCCAAATTGTTTTTTGCATTTATTTATATTTTATATGTTATTAAAGTCTGTCAAATTATATTTTAAAGTTTTTATTTTAAATAGTTTACTCGTAAATAATCGGTTTAAAAATAAGCACAATGAAGTATTTTTGGTGTTTTCTTACCGGAGATTATTTAAAGGTATTAACCGCCTTTCTTATTTTAACTAATCTCGAAAGCAGTTTTTCCGCTTCGCTTAATTGCAACATATTGGCTCCGTCAGATTTTGCCTTTGCAGGCTTTGGATGTGTCTCCATAAAAATGCCGTCTGCTCCGGTTGCAATTGCTGCTTTACCAATGGTTTCAATCATTTCGGGCTGTCCGCCGGTAACTCCGCCGCTTTGATTTGGCTGCTGCAAAGAGTGTGTAATATCAACAATTACCGGACAGTTATTTTCTTGCATAATCGGAACAGAACGAAAATCAACGATTAAATCACCGTAACCGAACATGGTTCCTCTGTCGGTCAGCATAATATTTTTATTCCCGTTTTTATAAACTTTCTCGGCAGCAAATTTCATTGAAGCGGCAGCCATAAATTGCCCTTTTTTAATATTAATGACTTTTCCGGTTTTTGCGGCAGCCTCAAGCAAATCGGTTTGACGAGAAAGAAAAGCGGGTATTTGCAGAACATCAATATCAAAATCGGCTGCTTTTTGCGCATCTTCCGGTAAATGTATATCCGTAACAATCGGAATATTAAAAGTTTTTTTGATATTTTGTAATATGCCGAGTGCTTTTTCGTCGCCGATGCCGGTGAAAGAATCAAGACGCGACCTGTTTGCTTTTTTAAATGAAGCTTTAAAAACATAAGGAATTTTTAATTTGTCGGTAATCTTGATTAAATGCCGGGCAATTTCAAGCATATTTTCTTCGCTTTCGACCACGCAAGGACCTGCAAGCAAAAAGAAATTATCGGATTCGGTATTTCTTAAATTTTTTATATCGGGATACATCTTATTTATATTTATTTTTCCAACGTTTTTGCATTAATTGTTTTGCTTTTTCTTCGGCAGCATTGTTTTGCGGATTATAGAGTTTGGTTCCGCTTATTGGTTCCGGCAAAAATTCTTGTTCCGTAAAATTGTCCGTATAAGAATGAGCATATTTGTAATCTTTGCCGTATCCGAGTTCTTTCATTAATTTTGAGGGTGCATTCCTCAGATGCAAAGGAACCAGGAGGTTGCCGGTTTTTCGCACAAAATCCATGGCTGTATTAATGGCTTCATAAGCCGAATTGCTTTTAGGCGAGTTTGCCAAATAAATGGTGGCTTCGGAAAGGATAATACGAGCTTCGGGGTAGCCGATTACGGTAACGGCATTAAAGCAATTATTCGCCATCAGCAAGGCATTTGGGTTGGCTAAGCCGATGTCTTCGGCAGCCGAAATGACCAATCTTCGGGCAATAAATTTTAGGTCTTCGCCACCTTCAATCATCCGAGCCAGCCAATAAATTGCTGCATTCGGGTCGCTTCCGCGAATTGATTTTATAAAAGCCGAAATAATGTCATAGTGCATTTCCCCGTTTTTATCGTAAACGGCAGTTTCGGTTTGCAATGCTTCCGTAACCGCTTTATCGTTTATGCGAATGACTTCTGCTCCGGCAGACGAATATACGACAAGTTCAAGGATGTTATACAATTTTCGGGCATCACCTCCGGAATGCAAGAACAAGGCATGCGTTTCTTCCACCTTTATTTTCAGTTTTTTTAATTCCGTATCGTTTTCAAGCGCATTGTTCAACAGTTCTTGCAAGTTCGAAATATTCAAAGGCTGCAAAACATATACCCGACATCTGGACAACAAAGGAGATATTACTTCAAAGGAGGGGTTTTCGGTGGTTGCGCCTATCAGCGTAATTACGCCTTCTTCAACGGCAGCGAGCAAAGAATCTTGTTGCGACTTGCTGAAACGATGAATTTCATCAATAAAAAGAATGGGGTTGGGGCGTGAAAAGAAAGCCTGACTTTGTGCTTTTTTTATAACTTCTCGTACATCTTTCACGCCGGAACTCACGGCACTTAGGGTATAAAAAGGTCGCTCCAATGTGGCGGAAATTACTTTTGCAAGGGTTGTTTTGCCCACGCCGGGCGGTCCCCAAAGAATGAATGAGGGCAAGTTTCCCGTTTCAATAATGGTACGCAAAATTTTCCCCTTTCCGACAAGATGTTCTTGTCCGACATACCCGTCTAATGTTTTGGGTCTAAGCCGTTCTGCCAATGGTAAATTTGAGATAAGCTTTGTTTTTTGGGAACAAATATAATTATTTTCAACCGTTCAGAGCGAAAAAGTCGAAATAAAGAAAAAGGACTTGTGCAAGCCCCCTTTCTTTGATTTTTATTATTTTTTTATCGCACTAATTCCGGGCAAATTTTTGCCTTCGAGAAATTCCAGCATGGCACCGCCTCCGGTGGAAACATAGCTTACTTTGTCTTCCAAATGATATTTTTTGATTGCGGCAACCGAATCGCCTCCGCCTACTAATGTGTAGGCTCCGTTTTGGGTTGCTTCAACTAAGGCTTCGGCAATTTTTATCGTACCTTTGGCAAACTTGGGCATTTCAAAAACTCCTGCGGGACCGTTCCACAAAATCGTTTTGGAACTTTTTATAATATCGGAAAACAGTTTAATTGTTTTGCTGCCTATATCCAAACCCATTTGACCGCTTTTAATTTGGTCAACGGCGGTTTCTTCGGTATGAGCATCTTCGGCAAATTTGTCGGCATTGACGCTGTCAATAGGCAAGACTAAATTAACCCCCAGCATTTCCGCTTTATTGATAAGTTCTTTTGCCATGCCGAGATAATCGTCTTCGACCAAAGAAGAGCCGATGTTTCCTCCCTGTGCTTTGATAAAAGTGTAGGTCATGCCGCCGGCAATAATTAAATTATCAACTTTCTCAAGCATTTTTTCTATTACAATAATTTTTGATGATACTTTTGCGCCTCCGAGAATTGCCGTAAAAGGTTTTTCGTGTTTGTTAATAACTTTTTGCAAATTGCTTAGTTCTTTTTCCATTAAAAAACCAAACATTTTTTCGGTGGGGAAAAAGTCGGCAATAATTGCCGTAGAGGCATGTGCCCGGTGTGCGGTACCGAAAGCATCATTTACATAAACATCGGCAAGATTTGCCAGCTTTTCGGCAAAGTTTCTGTCGCCTTTTTTTTCTTCCGAATAGTATCGCAGGTTTTCCAATAAGAGAATTTCACCGTTTTTTAATGCGTCGGCTTTCTTTTTAGCCTCTTCTCCAATGCAATCATCGGCAAAAATGATGTTTTTCCCGGTTAGTTTGGAAAGTTCCGGAATAATATGTTTTAATGAAAACTTTTCTTCTTTGTCTTTTGGTCTTCCCAAATGCGACATTAAAATCAGTTTTCCGCTTTCGGATATTTTTTTTATGGTAGGCAAAGCTGCCAGAATACGAGTATTATCGGTAACTTCAAAAGCATCGTTTAAGGGTACGTTAAAATCGACTCTTACAATTACTTTCTTGTCTTTAAAGTCATAGTTATTAATGTTCTGCATGATATATTTTTTTTGATGAATAGTTCTAATAAGAATATCTATGCAAAAATAATATACTTTTACATCTATATTGCATCATATAAGAAAAACTTCTGAATTTCGAGCTTTCTATTTGGGCAAAAATACGGCTTTATAAACTGCGTGTTTTTTGATTTTATCAATGCTTGTATAATCCGGATGGTATGCTCCATTAACATACATTTCCGTTTGGTCGCAAAAATGCTTGCTTGACGGAATACCGCTCACGCCGGTAGGAATGATGCTGAATGAATTATCGAAATCATCCAAATTGTAAATATGTCGGTGCGATGCACCGTGCTTTGCCAAATACGGATTAGAAAAGCGGTATGAATACGGGCTTACGGTATGATAACTTCCGCCGACGGCAGGTGTTCTCGAAAGATTAAAAACAAAATTCAATAAAGCACTTTTGCCCAAGGGATGTTGCAAATGTAGTTTGTGCAATTCGCCCCATTTTGTTTTCAACAAAGTTTTGCCTGTTCGGTTTTTAAAATAAGAAAAAACGTTTTTAAATGATTGCTGAATCATATCTTCCAAAGTTTCTTTTTTATCTTTAGTGTTCACATCATCACACAAAACAGAACCGTCTTTTTTTAGAATGTTATTAAGGAAATAGCTACAAAGCAAATTTAGTTTTTTAAATTCTGCAAGCAGTGTTTCTCCTAATTCATCTTGAATGACGTTCCAAATTAAAAAAGCAACAAATTCCTCAAACAGCAAAGGCGCAATTTTATCTTTGGAATAGGTATTATCCCAATTTTCAAGCAACTCTATACCCTCTTTTTCTTCCGATGATAAATCGGGCATTTTTTTCAGATATTTTAATAATATGGGTTTTATTTCATCCGCCAAAACAGAATGTTGGTCGTTTTGCATGCGTTTAAAATCTTCAAGAGACAGTTTTTCTTTTTCTGTAAGCATTTGTTCAATTCTTTTTGCTCTGTTGGGCAAATCAAACCATTCACTGATATAATAGGGATAATCATCTCCAACGGTTCTGTTGTTGGCGGAAAAGACATAGCCTCTTTCCGGGTTGTAGCTGTAAGGCAGCGAATCAAAAGGCACAAAGCTGTCCCAGTCATAAGCGTCGGTGTCGCCCGGATAAAATAAATAGCCGGGCGCTTTGCGTTTGGGGATACCCGCACAACATTGCAAGCCTATATTGCCCTTTTTGTCGGCATATGCAATATTCTGGCTTACAGATATAAAGTTGCTGCAAGCATCTCGAAAATCTTCCCAATTTTTAGCCCGATTTAAAAGATAAACGCCTCTGATTTCACTGCTCATTTCATTGCCTATCCAGTGCATTGAAACAGTTTTATCTTTTATGTTTTTAAATGCACTTATTATGGGACCTCTGTGGGTAAACTTAATGATTTTTTCTATCGGCTCGTCTGCTCCGCTTACGGCAATTTTTTCTTTTTTTAGGGTCATGTCTTTCCATTCACCTTTGTGTTTATATTGATTTGGATTGTCGGGATTGAGGCTTTCAATATAAAAATCGGCACCGTCCAACATAACATTTGTCATTCCCCAAGCAATATTTTGATTATGTCCGGCAATAACAAAGGGTTGTCCGGGCAGCATCACTCCGGTAACATCTAATTTTCCCGGAATTTGTTGATGAATTTGAGACCAAACACCGGGTATCATTAGCCCCAAATGCATATCGTTTGAAAAAATGGGTTTGCCGCTTGTACTTTTTTTGCCGGACACTGCCCAATTATTGCTCCCCTTAAAAACGGGCGGAGCTAATCTTTCTATTTTTTTTAGGCTTGCAGAAAGCGAAGAGTCGGCAAGTTCAGAGTTTTTGCCAATGTCCGGAAAAATATAAGTTTTTTGAAGATTCATATCCGGCAAAAAGTCTTTGAATTTTTCTTCTCCTACGGCATTTCGCACTCTAAACAAGATGGACTCTATGCCCCATCCCATTTCAAGATCCCATGCCATGTATCCTATTAAATTTACGGAATGTTCGGGCAGCCATTTTCCCGGCTTATAGCCCAGAACTTTAAACTCAAAAGGCAAATTGTCTTCTTCAATATATTGATTGACACCCTCCGCAAAATTTTCTAAGGCTTTAAGCATTTTCGGATTTAATTTTTTTATTATTTTATTTGATTTTTCCGGCATTCGCAAAGAACGCAAAATAAGATCGTTTTCAATCATGTCTTTTCCGAAAATTTCGGATAGCCTGCCCTGCGTAATTCTTCGGAGCAAATCCATTTGCCACATGCGGTCTTGTGCTGAAATATAACCGGTTACTTTATATAAATCATCTTCGTTTTGTGCAATTACATGCGGAATCCCGAAAGAATCTCTGTAAACGGTAACTTTTTCTTTCAAATTTTGAATTTTAAGCTCTTTGTTATAATCCGCCAAACCGGAATTTTTTATAGAGTACACAAAAAAATAGGCTCCGGTTATTAAGACAAGAATAACTAAAAGGATAATGATGCGATTTTTTTTCTTGATTTTCATATGTTTTTATTTATAATTTTCAAAGGTTAATTGTAAATTATTAGTTGTGAATTATAAATTATTTTTGTCAGAGACCTGACATTCAAATTCTTAAACAAGGATTGCGCCGTTCTTCATTAATTCATAACTCATCATTAGCTCCGCCGGGTGTCTAAAATTTAGTCTCGGACGTTTTATAATATTGGATATTTTAACACGAATAATTCTCCAAGTAATCTATTCCGACTTGAATCTATTTCAAAATAAGGCACTTTGTTTGATAAGGCTCATTCGCCATATCTACGGATATGCCTCAATCTCCTATTACTTTTATTGTATATATAGCCTTCACTACGAAGACTTGATAAATAATTCGTGCAAAGGATAAAACTATCGGTAAACTATTTGATTACTATCTTATTTATCTATCAATAACCATTCCGTTTCGTCTATTTTTTTAACTTAGTTTTTACCACGAAGACTTGATGACCACAAAGTTGCATTGAAGATAATAATGCGCGTTAAGAGCATAGACATTTATTTAGAAGCGGGATGTAGTTTCCCGGAACTATACGCCGGGTCTTTCAAATTTGCTTATAGTCCTGTTGTATTGTGTAAACTATTTTTTATTTATTTATCCGCAAAATCTAATTTTTGATTCAATAATTCTACTTTAAAATTAATTTTAGCATTCAATGCTTTAAAAACTTTTAATATGGTTTCAAAAAGAGCATCTGTTAAATTATTCTCAATTTTCGAAATTTGGGCTTTTTTAACTCCAACTAATTCTCCTAGTTGGCTTTGTGTTAGATTTTTTTCTTTTCGTGCTTTTTTTATAGCCTGTCCAATTAAATTTAGTCTTAGTTCATTTTCATAGGCTTCTCTTTTTTGAGAACTTCTTTTTCCAATATATTTATCTTTTGCTTCTTCTAATGTAAATGTTTTCATATCTATTTGTTTTTAAGTTCAAAATATAACTTTTTCGTCTGTTTTATCCCAAAAAGCAAAGAGCCTATATTGAATTTTATTATGCAAAGTTCTAAATTCCCAAATATCTTCATTTAATTTCTTGAATAAACTGTTATCGGTTAATACTTTAGCCTTATCAATATTAAAAAAGAATTTTACTTAGAGCTTTTTCATCAAGTTGGTCAAGAAATTTAAAAACTTCTTCTAAAAACTCTACTTTAAAATTTTCTTTCACTTTTTTATCTTTTTACAAAGGTAAAAGTTTCTTTTTTAGTAAATAAATTTCAAGTTTGTTTTTTAATACGTTCAAAAATATAAAATAAAAGCAAAAGTGCGAAAATAAGCAACTTTTTCAAACTACAATTCTGCCCGCATTATTCATATACTTGCGGTAGCAAACGTTCTTAAAGTAATTCTAATTTTTTTAGATTTTTATAACGTAAATTATTGATTTTAGATTCTATACTCATAAACCTTTTATCAACAAGGTATTTGCTCTTCAAAACTATTTTAAGGTTTTCTGTAGTATGATTTAACCTAATTATAGAATTTACAAAATTACCTTCAGTAAAATCATTTAAAGCTTCATAATAAGCAAGTTCAGACTCTGTGTGGTTTATTGTCTCTAAACTGCTGTATTCTATATGAGGTAATTTATTTTGTAGTATTTCTTTTAACAGCAAAAAGATATCTCTTGATTCCTGCAATAAAAAAGGATCAACTTTATCCCTAATCTCAAAGAATCTCAAATTGGCGTCAATAATAGTATTTAAGATAGCCACCTGCTGTTTCTTTACTAGTTGGTTAAAATCTGCATCATCCTCATTTTGATACCTTTCATAAAGATCATAAGCTTTTAGTAAGTATTTTTTTGATTTTTTAAAAAGGTGTAATGCTTCTTCCTTTGAACTTTTTATAAATTCATATGCCTGAGAATGATAACATAATGCTATTCCATGATTAAATCTGCATTTATTCTTATATATGGGATTTAAACCAAATATTTTAATACATTCATCAAATTTTTTAGCTCTTCTGTACAACCAAATAAGTAAATAATGTAAGTCTTCTGTGAATTCATTTACTTCATCTTTTATGACATTTAATTTTTTACTTTCTCTTGACAATCTTAATTTAGAATTGTCCACTAATAATAATTTGCTTTTAATTAAATCAATAGTGTTGTATTTATTTTTCCCAGTTTTTGTTGAAGTGATTTAAACTTTTTTTGAAGAACTTGCAAAGTTATTTATCTTTGTAAATCAACATCTTACAAACTAAAGATAATAACGATGCAAGTTCTTGA
>PDWI01001052.1_pt1 | contig 44851 bp, 40 predicted proteins | sample 1430891 | NCBI WGS metagenome assembly PDWI01 (sample SAMN01162508, study PRJNA174530) | Oral metagenome, whole genome shotgun sequencing project. | biome: Marine environment; feature: Marine mammal; material: Swab sample of the gingival sulcus; isolation source: swab sample of gingival sulcus...
GGCAAGAGGTGGTTGGATAGGTGACTATGTTGACCCACTTACATTCATCGGATTCTATAAAACAGGAAGTCCTTTAAATTCACCAGAATGGTCAAATGCAGAATTTGATAAGTTGATTGCTGATTCAGGAAATGCAAGAGGACAAGAAAGATATGATATGCTTGCTAAAGCTGAGAAAATCTTAGTTGAAGATTACTGGTTCATTCCAATTTATAACTATGTAGATGCTATCAGTCAAAAAGATTACTTAAAAGGTGTTGAAAGAACTGTATTAGGTAAATTCTACTTTGGTAGAGCATTCTTAGAAAACAAATAATAAAAATACAGCCTTCGGGCTGTTTTTTTTAGGCATAAAACAAACTCAAGTTCTATATTCGTTGTTTTTAGGTGTTTTTTTAAGGTTATAAAAACAAAAATAAGAATATATGTTCTTTTAAAATAAAAAATATTCTTAATAATTTCTTGTGAAACAAAATAATAAATGTTATAATATTCACGAAGGAGTTGATATTATTAAAAAGTTTAGTTTAATCATAATGATTATGGGGGCTATTTTTTTATTGTCTTGTGAATCAACTGTAGACAGTAAGGATGCGGTAGATTCTAATAAAATACTCATATGTTCTGTTAAGGATATGCCAGAAAAATTTTTACCGAGTATGTATTTATCGGATATAGAAAGAGAAGTTATTACTCAGTTATATGAGGGTCTTACAATATATGATGAGGGAAATATTAGAAATGCTGTAGCAAAGAGAATAGAAAAGAGTCCAGATGGACTTATTTATCAAGTCTATTTAAGAGAAAAAAAATGGTCGGATGGTAGTCTTGTTACATCGACAGATTTTATTTCATCATGGGAAAATAAAGAGAATTATTATAAAGGCATCAATATGCTTTATTTTGATTCTAATATAAAAAAAGTAGAATATATTAGCGATACTAGTTTTGCTATCTATTTATATAACCCCAATGATGATCTTTTAAAAAGGCTTTCTTGCGTAGATTATATGCCTTATAAAGAAAATTGTACCAACGGACCATTTATAATAGATAAGTGTGAATACAATGTGTTATCCCTTATTAGAAATAAATATTATAAAGGAGAGGGTGAACTTCAAAAAATTAATTTTGTTAAGAATTCAAATAATTTTTCTGATATTATACAAAATATTCCATATGAAAAAGTTGGATATCATTTACAAAATACAAATGGATTTAAGATTTTTAATAAAGAAGGAGTTTATGGATATTCTATTAATCCAAATAATAAAAGACTGTCTAATTTAAATTTAAGAAAATTATTTAATTTAGCGATTGATCGTTCATCGGTGAATCCTTTTAGCAATTATATTGTAGATTCTAATTCATATTCTATGATAAATTATATTGCAAAAGAACAGGCTTCTAATGAAAATTATATTATGAAATATTCTAAAAATCCGAAATTGCCAATTATTGATCAACGAATGGTCAATCGTCTTTTGACCACTAATTTTAGAAAATTATTTAATGTTCGGTTAATGGTGTTAGATAATCCAAATGATGTATATATAGCTAATATGATTAAAAATAGTTGGGATGCTACATTAGGTATTAATACGATTATTATAAAGAAGAGTGTTGAGGATTTTAAAAAAGCAAAAAGGAATAAAAGCTATGAAATCATATTAAATCCAAGTGATTATTTTATTTCTGAACCAAAACATATGTTTAAATATTTCATTATGAATACAAATTTAAATGATTCATTATTTTATCTTAAAGAATATGATAATATACTTATGAAGGCAGAACAATATGAAGATAAATCGCTCTATTCATTATATAAGAGAGAAAAGAGATATATAGATGATGAGTCTTTATTTATACCGCTATTTAAAGATTATGATATGGCTATTATAAATGATAATATCAAAAATATTAAAAGAACATATGATGGAACATTTGATCTTAGATGGGTGTATAAAGAGAATAACTAAGGAGGAATATGAAAAAATCAATCATACTATTAATCATTTTATTATTAACGCTATCATTTGTCTATGCAGATAAAACATCAGAATTTGATAAAGTTAAATTAGTAGAAAACGGAGAAGAAGGTGAATATACAACAGTAAATATCCTTATGAATGGAGATAATATAATCTCTGATGTTCCAGGTGTTTTATATGTTTTAAATTCAAAAACAAGAACATTGATACCCATTAGTTTTATTGCAAAAAAAATAGGTGCTGATGTAAAATGGGATAATAAAAATAAGATTGCAACGATTATTCATAATGGAAAAAAGATTGATTTGAAAATAAATAGCGCAACATCTTATGTTGATGGGAAACCCAAAAAACTTCCTAGTAATGTGCCAGCCAAATTAATGGCCTATCAAGGGAATTATAGAACAATGGTTCCTGTTAGATTTGTTGCTGAAGAGCTAGGTTATGAAGTGGCATGGGAAGGTGAAACACGTACTGTTCTTATCAATAAACCAAAGCAGAGCATAAAAGGAATGGTATATGATGACAGTGGAGTATATCCAAAACTCCGATTTAAAGTAACAGGCGATGTATCTGCTAGTGCATTATCTGTAGATGGTGAATCGGTTGGAACAGAAAATAAACTGATTATTGATTTTTATAATGCGAATTTAAAACTTTCTAAACCGCTTAAATATGGAAAGTATTTAATTAATGATTATATACAAGAGATTAATGATGTTACCTTAGAAGAAGTAAAGCAAGGCCCTATAAATAGTGTGAAGGCAGTGGTTAGTTTAGGGTATTATAGACATGGTGATGTTTCCTATGATAAGAAAAGAAATGAAATTGTTGTTGAGCTCATTAATTCGGTTAAATCAGTAGAGCTTCAAAATATTAATGGTTATAATGCTGTTGTTATAGAAACAAATGAAAATCCTGCTTATAATCCGATTACAACGAATACAGATTATGTACTTATTGATGTTATTCATTCTAAATTATCAGATGAAGCAGCGACCATTAATGTAGGAAAAGGTGGGATTAAATCCTTTGAATATAAGCAATATGATAATAGTACAGAATATGATAAAGGGACTAGATTCTCAAGGATTAAGATTAATCTGGAAGCTAAGGTAAAACAAGATAATGTATTTATTGATCAAGAAGGAAAGAAAATTTTTGTTTATCTTTTAGATCAGGTGACTGGAATGTATGACTATGCTAGAAATTTAGAAGAAGGAACAGGAGAGTTTAAATTAGATCTTATTACTAATAAAGACTATACAGTACATTATAGCAAAACAAATAATAGACTACGCTTTAGTATACCAAAATCTAATTTAAATAAAAAACTAGAAGTATCTAATAATAAATTAGATGATGGGGTTGTATATAGCATCAATATGAGTGAAGATTCTTCTAATTATAATTTTGATATCTACTTAGCTAAAAATACAGGATATACAAAGAGTTCTTCCGATGGATTTAAACTAAGTTTTAGCAATAAAATACTTAAAAACTCTGATAATAGAAAAATCTTGGTTGTAGTAGATGCTGGTCATGGTGGACATGATCCAGGAGCTAATGTTGGTAAATTAAGAGAGAAAGATTTTGTATTAAAAGCGTCTAAAATGCTGAAGAAGAAACTTGAAAATGCTGGATTTAAAGTATATATGACAAGAGATAAAGATCGATATGTTAAGTTATATGACCGATCTGGTGTAGCAAATCAGTTAAAAGCAAATTTATTTATCAGTCTCCATGTAAATGCTGCAGGGAATCCGAAAGCAAGAGGTGTAGAAGTATTATATGCAGATGATAAGAAGAGAAATAATAAGAAGTTTGCAAGATATGTTCAAAATGAACTGATAAAGGCTACTGGGCAAGTCAATCGAGGTATTATTAGAAGAAATGATTTAGTGGTTACTAGAACAACTAAAATGGATGCAATCTTAGTAGAATTAGGATTTTTAACAAATCCAGGTGATAAAGCAAAACTATTACAAGATAGCTATTTAGAAACTTGTGCAGAGTCTATTGTAAAAGGCGTATTAAAATTCTTAGGAAAGTAAGGAGATGTGATGAGAATTAGAGGAAATAATATAAAAAGAGAAGTAAAAATAACTACAGATTATATCAGTCATCCAGATGGCTCTGTTCTTATTGAAATGGGTGAGACAAAGGTGATTTGTACTGCTATGATAGAAGACAAGGTGCCAGGCTTTTTAAGAGGACGTGAAACAGGTTGGGTAACTGCTGAATACAGCATGTTACCTGGCTCTACTCAAGATAGAAAAAAAAGAGATATCTCAAGAGGAAAACTCGATGGAAGATCTTCTGAAATACAGAGATTAATCGGTCGTTCACTTCGATCAGTTGTTGATTTATCAAAACTGGGAGAACGAACAATATGGATTGATTGTGATGTGATTCAGGCAGATGGTGGAACAAGAACAGCTTCTATTACAGGTGGATTTATCGCTATGGTAATGGCGATGAAAAAGCTAGTGGATAAGGGAGAATTATCGTATATTCCTGTGACAGATTATCTTGCTGCAATCAGTGTGGGTGTGGTGGATGATAAAGTTGTGTTAGATTTATGCTATGAAGAAGATTCTAGTGCAATGGTGGATATGAATGTTATTATGACTTCTTCTGGTGATATTATAGAAGTTCAGGCAACAGGGGAAGAAAGACCGTTTTCTAGAAAAGAAATGGATGAAATGCTCAGTTTTGCTGAAAAAGGAATATTAGAGCTGATTGAGATCCAAAAAGAGTATATAGGAGAAGGATATGAAAGTTGTTTTAGCTTCTAATAATAAGCATAAATTAAAAGAAATAAAAGAAATATTAAAGGATTTTGATTATGAACTCGTTAGCAAATCGGAAATGGGTTTTATAGAAGAGACCATAGAAGATCAAGATACCTTTGAAGGGAATTCTTATAAGAAGGCAAAAGAGGTATCTGATAAATTTTCGTGTATTGCTATAGCAGATGATTCAGGTCTTATGGTAGATGCTCTTTCAGGTGAGCCAGGGGTATATTCTGCTAGATATTCTAGTGAAGGAACAGATGAAAAAAATAATGAAAAGCTCTTAAAAAATATGAAGGATGTAGAAAATCGAAGAGCAAAATTCGTATCTGTTATTACCATGGTATTTCCAAATGGAGATTCTATTATAGCTAGAGGTGAAGTTCATGGAAGAATAGGGTATGAATTAAGAGGAACAGACGGCTTTGGATATGATCCATTATTTATTGAAAATGAATCAAATAAAACATTTGCCCAGCTCAGTGCAAAAGAAAAAAACAGTATTTCTCATAGAAAAAGAGCGCTTGATAAGCTAAGTGAAAAGTTAAAAGAATATGAACAAAAATAATATTCTATTAACTATATTAATATTATATTATATTTAATATATAAAATTGAATAATCGTCATATAAGTATAAAATATAGTCAGGAGGTATAATATATGAATACACTATTAAATATGAATATTTTTGCTCAAGGTATTATTATTGTAATTATCTTAATGTTTTTAGCAGCAGTGATATTCTCTATTCTTATTAAAAAATCTTATAGAAATCACATCAATGATATAAGGGATACAGATAATAGAGAAAAAAGGATTTTTGAATATCGCTTTATGAATGATATTATAGATAATTTTAACGAAGCATTGAATCAAAATATAGTGGAAGTAAATACAATTGCAATTATTGAAAAAAATATGAATGTTCACTTTAGAACAGTTCAGTTAGGAGAGAGATTTTTAAAGAAAGTCGTTTCTTTAATGATTATACTGGGTCTTTTAGGAACATTCTATGGACTTATTATTTCAATTAATGAATTAATCGTACTTCTTTCGACGACAGATCAGAGTGTAGCACTAGTTGATATAACATCTGGACTTATTAGTTCAATAAAAGGAATGAGTGTAGCATTTATAACTTCTATGTTTGGTATAGCAGCATCTATACTTACAAGTATTATATCTGTTTTATTTGGTATCCAAGATGAAAAAGAAAGTCTTATTGTTCATATTGAAGAATATTTAGATAATAAATTAATGATTTCCAGCAATGGTCTTGGTGCTGTTGATGAACATGGTAATACAGCTCTTTCACTAAGTTTTGATAAATTTAATGAAAGCCTTACTCATAATTTAAATGAAGTAGCAGGTGGCATTACAAGACAAATTGCAGGTGCAGCGGATGATATGGTTGGAACAATTAAAGGGATTGATCAATCAGTGGGTCGATTTGATGAATCACTGAATTCATTCTCTGATAATGTAAGAGATTTTACAGAATTTAATCATCATCTGAAGTCTAATATTCAAAGACTTAGCATTAGTTTTGAAAACTTTAAGCAGGAGATGGATAATAATACAAAGAAGGTAGAAGAGTTAAATAACTTATTAGAACCTTTAGTGAATAAAGAAAGGTAGTAGTATGAGAAGAAGAAGTAGAGGAAGATATGAAGAGGCTGAAAACTTTTGGCCAGCTTTTACTGATGTTATTTCCACTGTTGTTCTTATATTATTCTTTCTAGTTCTAGTGTTCTATATTGAAAAAATTATTACAATGAAAAATCTTTCTGCACTTAAAGATCAATTAGCAGAAACAGAAATAGAGCTTAATTCTAAAGAAAAATCATTAAATGAAACGCTTAAAAATTTAGAGATTTCTAAACTTGAAATAGAAGAAACAACTCAGGATTTAAAGACATTAACAGCAGAACTCAATGCGGGTAGAGAGGAATTAAAACTTGCAAAAGAGGCTTTAGAAGAGCAAAAGAGTATTATAGAAGAGAGTAATTTAGAACTTACGGATTTAAGATCGAAACTCGAAGGGATTGCTCTTTTACGATTTGATGTTCTTGAAAAAGTTAAAAATTCTATTGAATTAGAACTTGGGAAGAAAAATGCGGAAGGAAAGCCACTTGTACTGATTGGTGATAATGGAAATATTATTATTAATGAAAGTCTTGTTTTCGATACCAATTCATATACAGTAAAAGATAGTGGAAAGAAACTCTTAGATAGTCTTGCTATTGCGTTTGAAAATGTTCTTTCAGATCCAGATATTAGAACAAATATTGATGCGATTAATATTCAAGGTCATACAGATGAAAGAGCGAGTGCAGAGTATAATAGAGAGCTTTCAGCAAAGAGAGCGTATTCTGTTGTAAATTATCTAACGAATTCAAATCCTAATTTATCAGAAAGATATGGACGCTATTTTGCAGCAAGTGGGTATTCAGAATTTAGACCAATAGATAGTGGAAGCAGCTCAGAAGCGTATGCAAGAAATAGAAGAATAGAAATATCCGTCATATTAAAAGATGGCAATATTAAAAATGTTATTGATACATATTTAAAGGATTCTTTAAAGAGATTTGAAGAAGAAAGTAATGAAGAATAGAGGTTCTAAGAACCTCTATTTATTTTAATAATCTAATATGATAATATTTGAAAGCGTATCATAGATATCTTCATGATTGAGATTGAAGCCTGCATCAATTTCTATTTCTTCTATGCTATCTGCTTCATCCATTGAAGAGTATGAAAATGGATTGAGTATAATCCAGCTTCCATTGATATAAGATTCCACCCACATATGATTATAAAGACCAGTGGACTCCATCACTCTTGTTGGTATATTAATAGACCTTAAAAGAGTAGCTAGATATAAGGTGATATTCTTTTCACTTCCTTCATAATTATTATGAACATCAATAACCGTTTCTTTTTTCTTTTGTATTGGTTTGATATCATCTGTTATATAATGATAAATACTAGATGCTTTTGAATAAGTAGTTACGTTATTCCTTGTGAGAAGTTTTGCAAGAGAAGATATATTTCTATTCATAGAAGGGATATACTTCGTTGGAATAATATATCTAATATGCTTATTATTTGTATTGATAACAGAGCATTTTATCAGCGTTTTACTTAAATCTTTTTTATTAAAATCAGATAATACAATTTTATCTTCATTGCTATCAATGGAAATCTTTATATTATGTTTTCCAAGCCCAAATGGTGTATAAATTGTTTTTTGAAAATTATTATCGATAACAGGAACGGATAGTTCAATCTTATCATTACCTCTTGAAACAATAACAGATAATGCATTGATTGTCTCATCCGTATCAAAATATCCTTTTAAATCGAGTTTATTATCTACCGTCATATTCCCATAAAGCTCTGTTACTAAATGACAATTATAATTTCGAAAGGCATTAAGCTCTATATAGTGCTCTGATGAGGTATCAATAGAAGATCCATCAATGTAAAATGTATTCATAATATCCTCTATTACACTTAGTATAAAAGGCTCTGATAATTGCTCTGGATATTGGAATTCTACGATATAAACCTTATCATCTGTTTCAATAAAATTAACAATATGTTTTTCAGTAATTGCATTGACATTTTCAATAAAATATAATACATTACTATTGAGGTAATTATAGTTCTTTTTTAATAGTTTACCGAGTACTATATTAGGATTAATAGTTAGATGTTCTACATAAGTATCGATGATGATATCCGTGTTTATATTATCATTTAATTTCTGTGTATAGCAAGAAACATTCACCTCTCCAAAATTAGATGAATAACCATATTTATTATCACTGTATTTTATCCAATCAAGTGGGAGAGAGAATCTTACTTCCTTATCTTTTAGAATAATATCTCTATATGGAATATCATTGTAACTATTATATCTTATGATTTTATTTGGATTGATATATAAATTGCCATTAGCATATTCTTTAATATCCAAATCAAAGAATATATTAAGAGCATTCAAAGGTATGTAAACTATATCATCATGTATAAATTTATCATAATTATATTTTTTACCATTTATAGCATAGTAATTGTTTTTTATATCGACTTTAATAAAGGTATTTAAATAATACCCTGTTATTATATTCTCGGTATTTATCTTTGCACCTAAATTTTCAAATAATTCGATCATAGGAACTATTATTTCACCGTTTAAATCTAACACTTTATTTTCAGAATTTATAGGTACAGAATTTATAAATAGATTAACTTCTCGTTCTTCACTAAATGTTGTAATTGTGAGAAGGATAAAAAAGAAAATTGTTATTATTTTTTTCATAAAACCACCTTTGGTTCATAATAACATTTTTTTGATGAAATGAAAATAGTGTTTTATAGATATGTTCATATAAGGAGGAAAAGTGGACAAAGCAAAATTAAAAGAAAAAAGATTGATTGATCTTAAAACAATAGCAAAATCGATGAATATAAAGAATGTTTCAAAATATAATAAGAGTCAGCTCATTGATCTTATAGTAGATGGCTCTTTAATCGTAGAAAAAGAAGAAGTACAAGAAACTAGAGAAATAAAAAAAGATATGGATAAAGAAATAAAATTTGATATAGAAGAAGAAAATGATGAAGAGATATTAAAAAAAGAAGAAGTAGAAGGTGTACTGGAACTCAATGAAGCGGGCTTTGGATTTTTAAGATTTTCTAATTTTCTAACAAGTGAATACGATGTTTATGTATCACCCTCTCAGATAAGAAAATTTAGAATGAGAACAGGAGATAAGATAAAAGGGAATGTAAGAATGCCTAGTAGAGGAGAGAAGTTTAGAGCCCTCACTAGAGTGCTTAAAATCAATAATATGGATCCGAACCTTGCGTCTAATAGAAGCAGGTTTGATAAACTCACTCCTTTATATCCTACAGAGAGATTTAAATTCAGTAGTGAGGATGTAGCTCTTCGAATTATTGATTTAGTATCCCCGATAGGAAAAGGACAAAGAGGACTTATCGTTGCACCGCCAAAGGCTGGAAAAACGATTCTTTTACAAAAAATAGCAAAGGAAATCCTAAAGTGGAATAAGGATATAGAGCTTATCATGCTTTTAATCGATGAAAGACCAGAGGAAGTAACAGAAATGCAAAGAACCATTGATGCAGATGTTATTTATTCTACTTTTGATCAATTACCAACCCAGCATATTAAAGTGGCTGAAATGGTAATAAATAGAGCAAAGGCTCTTGTAGAGCAGAAAAAAGATGTAGTGATTCTTCTTGATAGCATTACAAGACTGGCAAGAGCTTATAATTTAAATGTTCCTAGTTCAGGAAGAACGCTTTCAGGAGGACTTGATCCATCTGCACTTCATAAGCCTAAAAGGTTTTTAGGAGCAGCTAGAAATGTAGAAGAAGGAGGTTCTCTTACAATACTTGCAACAGCGCTTATTGAAACAGGTTCCAGAATGGATGATGTCATATTTGAAGAATTTAAAGGAACTGGTAATATGGAGCTGACTTTATCGAGAAGGCTATCAGAAAAGAGGATATTCCCAGCGATTGATATCAATAAATCGGGTACTAGAAAAGAAGAACTTCTTTTAGATGAAGATGAACTCGAAGTAATGAGAGATTTTAGAATGAATTATAGTAATAATAATAATTTAACAGAAATTATTATGACGAAAATATTAGAGAGTAAGAATAATAAAGAGTTTATAGAAAAGCAGAAAAAGAATATAAAATAGATTAACATAAGATATTGAATAAGTATTAAAAATATTTCTATAAATTGAAAAAATAACAAATTTATTATATAATTATTTGATGAAAGTTAGGAGGCAAGTTGGAGAAGTTAGTTATACAGAAAAGCAGAAATTTAAATGGTGATGTTACTATTGGTGGAGCAAAAAATTCCGTTTTAAAATTAATGGCAGCATCGATACTTGCAGAAGAAAAATGCATTATACATAATGTTCCTGATTTACAGGATGTTCGTGTTATGGTTGATATATTAAAAGATATAGGAATGGAAGTTAGTTGGGATAAAAAAGAGCATGTACTCGATATCATACCAGCGAAAGAAATTAATTCGAAGCCTGATTATGAATTAGTTCAGAGAATGAGAGCATCTATTGTGACAATGGGGCCTCTTCTTGCAAGAACAAAGAAGGCGATTCTTGCTCAGCCAGGTGGCTGTGCAATAGGCGAAAGAAAAATTGATTTACATGTAAAAGGAATGACAGCACTTGGTGCAGAAGTAACACATACTCATGGATATGTGGTAGCGGAAGCAGAAAAATTAGTGGGAAGCACAATATACTTAGACTTTCCAAGTGTGGGTGCGACTGAAAATATTATGATGGCAGCTGTTCTTGCAGAAGGCGTTACAGTGATTGAAAACTGTGCAAAAGAACCTGAAATTACTGATTTAGCAAATTTTCTTAATTCATTAGGCGCTCAAGTAAAGGGTGCAGGAACAGATACGATTAGAGTAACAGGTGTTGAAAAATTAGGTGGAACAGAGCATTCTGTGCTTCCTGATAGAATAGAAGCAGGAACATATATGGTGGCAGCAGCAGTAGCTGGTGGTGATGTAAAGATTAAAAATATTATGCCGAACCACTTAAAATCAATTACTGCTAAATTAATAGAAGCTGGCGTAGATGTAAAGGTATTTGATGATTCTATTGAGATTAAATCGGATGGAAATTTACATTCTGTGGATATTAAAACGCTCCCATATCCTGGATTTCCTACCGATCTTCAAGCACCTTTTATGGCACTTAATATCGTCGCAGACGGTGTTGCAACAATAACAGAAACTATTTTTGAAAATAGATTTATGCATGCAACAGAATTTACCATTATGGGTGCAGATATTAAAGTAGAAGGTCATAGTGCGATTATTCAAGGAACAAAGGATATTGAAGGGGCTAATGTAAAGGCAACGGATTTAAGAGCAGGAGCAGCTCTTGTAATAGCAGCTTTAGTAGCAGATGGAGAAACAAGAGTTCATAATATTTATCATATCGATAGAGGATATGCAGATTTTGAGGAAAAACTTAGAAATATAGGTGTGGATATAAAACGTGTAGAATAAGGAGTAAAAATGTTTGGATTAGGTGCAGAAATTGGAATAGATTTAGGAACAGCATCTGTATTAGTGTATATAAAAGGCAAAGGAATTGTTCTTCAAGAGCCTTCTGTTGTTGCAATAGATAAAAATACAGATAAAGTGCTGGCAGTGGGTTCAGAAGCAAGAAAAATGCTTGGAAGAACACCAGGAAATATTGTTGCTATAAGACCATTAAAAGATGGTGTTATATCAGATTATGAAGTAACAGAGAGAATGCTTCGATATTTTATTGATAAGACTTGTGGTAAGAAGAGATTTTTTAGACCAAAAACAATTGTATGTGTACCTTCTGGTGTAACAGAAGTGGAAAAAAGAGCAGTACTTGATGCTACAGTAGATGCAGGTGGTGGAAAGACTTTTCTTATTGAAGAGCCAATTGCAGCAGCGATTGGAGCAGGTCTTGATATCACAAAACCAGATGGCAGTATGATTATTGATATCGGTGGAGGAACAACAGATGTTGCTGTGATATCATTAGGCGGTATTGTTGTTAGTAAATCGATAAAAATAGCGGGTGATAAATTTGATGAAGCGATTATTAAATATATGAGAAAGCATCATAATTTATTAATTGGAGAGAGAACAGCAGAAGAGCTTAAAATTAATATAGGAACGGCAATTGAGCTGCCAAAGAGTAAGAAAATGGATTGTAGAGGAAGAGACCTAATAACAGGTCTTCCTAAGAATGTAACTGTAACAAGTGATGAGATGCTAAGTGCGCTTAGAGAACCTGTAAATGCAGTATGCGATTCGGTTCATTCGGTGCTTGAAAAAACACCGCCAGAACTAGCTTCTGATATTAGTTCAAGAGGTATTGTTATGACAGGTGGAGGAGCACTTTTAGAAGGACTCAATAAATTGGTTCAAGATAAAATGGGTATTCCGACTTATATTGCAGAGAATGCCATATCTTCTGTTGCAAAGGGTACAGGACTTTCTCTTGAACATTTAGATATATTAGAACAAACAATGATTCAAAGCACAAAAAAGGGGTATAGAAAGTAGTAAAGAAATAACCTAGAAATACCGATAAATCTCCTAAAGGAGATTGTATGCTTAGAGGACTTTATATTGCAGGTACTGGAATGCTTGCGAATAACACTAGAATTGATGTAGTTAGTAATAATTTAGCGAATGTTAATACAACTGCATATAAAAAAGATGGCGTTTTAACTGAATCATTTGAAGATGTTTTAATTAAAAAGCGTCAAGGTTTATATCGAAAACTTTATTCAAATGATGGATTCACATCAGAAAAAACAGATATTGGCTATGATATTACAGCGCCAAAAGGATTTTTAAAAGTGAAAGGCTATAAGGAAGATAATTATAGCCACTCAGCAAGGATAGGTGTGGATAGCGAAGGCTATTTAAGTACGATTTATTTTGATGGTAATGATCATAAATATCCTAAGATGGGAAATCGAATCTATGGGCAAAAAGGATTTATTAAAGTAGATGATAAAGACTATTCTTTTGATGAGAAGGGCAATGTTTTAGTATCTGGAAATATTGTGGATAATCTGGTGTTTAAACCACATACAAAAGTGATTGGAACGCTTGGTAATGGTGTTAGAATAAGTAGAGCAGAAACGAGCTTTACACAAGGTCAATTAGAAAATACGAATTCTCCCTATGATTTGGCTATTGAAGGCGATGGATTCTTTGAAATAGCAGATAAAGATCGAACGCTTTATACAAGAGATGGAAGTTTTAAAGTAAGAGATAATATTTTAATGACAGCAGGTGGTCTTCATGTAAAGGGTTTGGAAGGAGATATTGTTCTTACTGGAAAAGACTTTCAAATCAATGAATATGGAGAAGTAATAGAGGGTGGAAAAATTGTTGATAAAATAAAAATATCTTCTATGAATAATACCTTTGACCTTGAAAAAGTAGGATCTAACTTCTTTGCATTTGCTGATAATAAGGAAATTGATGCCAAAGAGTTTGAAGGAAGTGTTCGTCAAGGATTTTTAGAAAAGTCAAATGCTGATAATCTAGTAGAGATGATAGAACTTATTGAACTCTATAGAAATTATGAATCCAATCAAAGAGTTATTACAGCATATGATCAGACACTTGATAAAGCGGTGAATCAAATCGGTAGAGTATAGGAGTGGAGATGAGAGCATTATATTCAGCAGCACAAGGGATGAAGTCTCAGCAGTTTAATTTAGATACTATATCAAATAATTTGTCTAATGTTAATACGACTGGCTATAAGAAGATGAGAACAGAATTTAAAGATCTTCTTTATGAGCATATCAAAAGAAAAGAATATAAAGATAATGAAGGTAGACCAGTACCTGTAGAAGTGGGTAATGGTGTTAGTGTAGGTGCTACCTATAGAAATTTTGAAATGGGATCCATAAAAGAAACTGGGAATCCATATGATTTAGCCATTGATGGCGAAGGTTTCTTTAAGATAATAGATGATAATAATAGAGTTTTTTATACAAGAGATGGTAATTTTAAAGCAACTGTTACAGATGATGGAATTAAATTAGTGACGAGTGAAGGCTATCACCTTCAAGGTTCTGATGGAAATATTAATCTTGGAACAGATGTAAAAAGTGCTAGTATTTCTCTGGGTGGAGAGATTGTTGTAGAGCGCTCTACTGGGGAAAAAGAAGAACTAGGTAATATTGATTTATTTGCTTTTAATAATCCAGCAGGACTTGAAGCAATAGGCAATAATTTATATAAAGAAACAGAGGCGTCTGGTGTATCGGATTCTGAAAATAAAGAAAAATTAGGTACGATTAGACAAGGAAAATTGGAAATGTCAAATGTTCAGGTTGTAGAAGAAATGGTAAATATGATTACAGCACAAAGAGCATATGAGATCAATTCAAAAGTAATTCAAACAGCGGATCAGATGACAGAACTTGCGAATAATTTAAAGCGTTAGGTGAATGATGAGAGTAGAAAATGTAAATCCTGTTTATAATAATCAACATATTAATAAGCAGAATATAAGTAAAGCGAAATTTAATGATGTATTAAGTAGCATTGAACATGCTAGTTCTGAAAAAGAACTTAGAAAAGCAGCAGATAATATTGAGGCTATATTTGTTAAGATGGTCTTTTCTACTATGAGAAAATCAATTCCTGAGTCCGATGGATTATTTAAAAAATCCAATGCAGAAAAAATGTTTGAAGATATGCTTGATACTGAATATTCAACAGAAATATCAAAATCTGGTATTGGAATATCTGAACTAATTTTTGATCAGTATAAAGAAAATATAAAATAGTGCTATGCACTATTTTTTTAGAGTAGGAGGAAGTATGAAATATGCATTAGCACTTGAAGGTGGAGGATCTAGAGGAGCATATGAAGCAGGAGCGCTAAAAGCATTAGATGAATTAAATATTGAAATAATAGCAGCAGCAGGAACTTCTATCGGTTCTATTAATGCAGCATATTATCTTCAAGAAGGCTCAGAACTGCTATGTGAGTTTTGGGAGAATTTAGAACCAGATTCTTTGATTCCAGATAATTTTGATGAATATAAAAAATATCTTTCCAATAAAAAAGAAGATATTAATTATAAAAATTTATTAAAAGAGGTCACAACAATACTTAAAAATAGAGGCGTAGATATTGTTAATTTCAAAAAAACACTCCATTCTTATATTGATGAAGAAAAGCTCAGAAGTTTGGATAAGGATTTTGGACTCGTTACCTATTCTTTATCTGATTTAAAACCAGTGGAAATTATGCTCGATGATATTCCAAAGGGGAAACTAAGAGAATACCTTCTAGCTTCTTCTTATCTTCCAGTATTTAAAAGAGAAAAGCTGGATGGAAAGAGCTTTATCGATGGTGGAATCTATGATAATCTACCAATTAATCTATTAAAGAGAAATGGATATGAGAATATTATTGCCGTTTTAATATCAAAAAATTCCTATAAACAAAAGATTAAAGATGAAGATCATGTACTGTATATAAAGCCTTCTAAAGAATTAGGTGGAACCATAGACTTTAGAAAAGAAGTTAGCATTGAAAGCGTTAAGATGGGCTATTATGATACTATGAAGAAGTTTAAAGCGTATTATGGTAAATATTATTATTTAAGTGATATGATTACAGATGAAATGGCTTTTACTTATCTTTCAAATATTAAAAAAGAAGATATTGTAAGAGTCGCTGATATTCTTTCGATTGAATTTATTCCTGAAAAAAGAATGCTATTTGAAAAAATTATTCCTAAAATCTGTGATATACTTGAAATTCCTGATTATTATGATTATAATATGATTCTACTCAGTATAATAGAAAAAACAGCTGAGCTTTTAAGAATTAATAGGTATAGAGTGCTTACAGTAAGAGAGCTTGTGGATGAAATTAAAATACATATTGATGAATTTAATCCAAAAGGAAGATTTCAAGATTATGTATTTGATTTCTTAAAGACAAAAGGTGTATATACAGACTCTAGTAAAGATAAAATATTAATCGCACTCTTTAAAAAAATGATGGATACATTATAGGAGATGGTATGATATTTAAGATTTTACCCTTATTTTTATTGATAATAATAGGATATATAGCAAGGAAAGTAGATTTTATTAGTGCAGATATTAAGGCGCATTTATCTAAATTAGTGCTTAATATTACCCTTCCTTTCTATATTATTATTGCAATGCAATTTAATTTTTCAAAGGAACTGCTTTATAAATCAGGGATGCTACTTGTAATCAGCGCAGGATTTTATATAGGTTCTTTTATACTTTCTGATTTATTTTCTAAAGTATTTCGGCTAAAAGATAAGAAAAGAGATATCTTTCAGTATATGCTGGTATTTTCTAATACAGGATTTATGGGATATCCACTTATTTTTGAAATTGCAGGAGAACAGGGCCTTTTTTATGCGGCAATATTTAATTTAGGATTTAATGTTATGACATGGACAGTGGGTGTGTATATTATGTCAAGACATGAAAATACAGATAAAACACCGATAAAAGAAAAACTAGTACATTTATTAAATCCGAGTTTATTTGCAGTGGTAATTGGATTTTCATTATTTATCTTATCGATAAGACTACCAGAATCTTTATTTACAACATTTGAAATGATTGGAAAATCAACAACACCACTTTCAATGATGTTTATAGGGATTATACTTTCAGAAAGCAATATCAAATCGATATTTGCCGATATATTAGTATGGGTCATCAGTTTGTTTAGGCTGATTATTATGCCGATGATTACATTTGTTATATTAAAGCTATTAGGTTTTGATGATTTATTATTACTCGTTCCAGTTATCCTTGCTGCAACGCCAGCAGCGGTAAATGGTGCAATCCTTGCAGGTAGATATAATAATGATTATGAACTCGCTTCAAAGTGTATTTTTATTTCAACATTATTATCACTTATTACAATCCCTTTCATCCTGTATATTGTTAATATGTACTCTACTATTTAGGTATAAATACTTAAATTTTTGTAAAAATGATTGAAAAAATAATTAGTATATGTTAGTATTAGTTAATCCTATTGAGAGTGACTGAGGGAATAGGCCCGATGAAGTCCGGCAACCGGTTTATACACACGGTGCTACATCCTACAGAGTAATCTGAAAGATAGGTCTTATTGAGACTTTTCTTTCTGAAAAGTTTTTTTTATGGAAAGGAAAAAATTATGAAAAAATTATTTACATCAGAATCAGTAACTGAAGGCCATCCAGATAAGATGTGTGATCAGATTTCAGATTCAATACTCGATAGCATTCTTGCTTGTGATCCAGATGCAAGAGTTGCTTGTGAAACAGCAATCACAACAGGACTTGTACTTGTTGCAGGAGAAATTACAACAGACTGTTATGTCGATATTCAAAAAACAGTTAGAAAAACGATAAAAGAGATAGGATATGATAGAGCAAAATTTGGCTTTGATTCAGAAACATGCGGCGTTATTGTTGCATTAGATGAACAGTCAAAAGATATTGCACTTGGCGTTGATAAATCTGCTGAAGCAAAAAAAGCGGATTTAGATGATGATCATGGTGCTGGAGATCAAGGTATTATGTTTGGTTATGCTTGTAATGAGACAAAAGAATTAATGCCACTTCCAATATCACTTGCTCATAAACTAGCTCTTAGATTAACAGAAGTTAGAAAAAATGGTACGTTAAAATACTTAAGACCAGATGGTAAGACTCAAGTAACAGTAGAATATGAAGATAATAAACCAGTAAGAGTAGATACGGTATTAATATCAACTCAGCATGCACCTGATGTTACGCAGGAAGAAATTAAGAAGGATTTAATTGAGCATGTTATTAAACCAATTATTGATAGTACGCTATTAGATGAAAATACAAAATACTATGTTAATCCAACAGGAAGATTTGTAATAGGAGGTCCTCATGGTGATTCAGGATTAACAGGAAGAAAGATTATTGTTGATACATATGGTGGATATGCTAGACATGGTGGTGGAGCATTCTCTGGAAAAGATCCAACAAAAGTAGACCGTTCAGCTGCTTATGCTGCTAGATACGTTGCTAAGAATGTTGTTGCTGCAGGACTTTGTGATAGATGTGAAATAGAGCTTGCTTATGCAATCGGTATGGCAAAACCTCTATCTGTTTATGTAGAAACATTTGGAACAGCGAAGATTCCAGAACAAAAAATTCAAGCGCTTATTGATAAACACTTTGATTTAAGACCAACTGCAATTATTAGAGACTTAGATTTAAGAAGACCTATTTATAAACAAATAGCAGCTTATGGTCATTTTGGAAGAGATGATTTAGATCTTACATGGGAGAGAACAGATAAAGCAGATATCTTAAGAAAAGAGGCTTTTGATAAGTAAAAATAAAGACTTATAGATCATAGATTTATAAGTCTTTTTTTAATATTCCATCTTCGAGTAGAAGAATATGGGAATAATGATCAGATTCTTTAATATGATGATTGACTTCAATTACTATCGCATAATTAAGCCCATTCATATACCCTCTCATTTGATTTTCTGTTTTTTTATCCATTGCTGAGCAGACTTCATCAAATAAAAAGATGTTCTTTTCAGAGATAGAAGCCTTTAAAATGGAGAGAATTTGTTTTTCACCACCACTGAGAGTAGTAGAATCCATATTTTTTATTTTGTTTAATAGCTCTGGATTTAAATAGTCTTTTTTTATTAGCCTTTCATTATAGGTTTTAAAATTGGTTAGATTATCTATAAATCCTGCGTTAAAAATATGGGAATCTTGCTTTATGATGCTAAAATATCTCGTTGCAATAAGATCTAGATAATCCGTTACATCGATAGTATTGATAAGGATGGAACCCTCCTTAGTTTTTAGTTTTCCAGAAAGAATATCTAAAATAGTACTTTTACCAGAACCACTATGTCCTGTAATCGCGTAGGTTTTATTTTTTTCAAAGGTGTAAGTAAAATTCTTAAGCTCAAAATCACCTCTTTTAACGGATACATTCTGAAGCTGAATGCTCTCTATCGCACCTATTTTATCTAAGATGCTAGTATCAATTACTGGCTGGTCAAATAGAAACTGTCCTAAGTCTTCCATCATATTCTTTGAGGAATGAATGGAGTTAATACATTTTAAGATTGTATCAATGGGATAGATGAATATGGTAATATAGCTTAAAGTAGCAACACCAGTCCCAATTGTTATCTCTTTTTTTAAAAGTAAAATACCAATGATAATAAAAGCACTGAATGAGATAATATCCATTATAAAACTATTTATAATACTTAATAAGGATTTAAAAATGCCCCATTCATATTTTTTATCTTCCATGATGTTAACGTTTGTTAGTTGATACCTTGCGATACTTTCCTTGCTTTTTTTATCCAGACCATGATTTCCTTTTAGTAAATCTGTTATCACGGCAATATAAGATCCAAGGCTCTTTAAATAGCTATTTCTTTTCTTTGAAAGTGTATCTGCCGTTAATTTTGGAATGATTAAACTGAGCATAGAAGAAGACACAATCACTATTGCTACTTTCCAGTCAATAAAGAGAAATAAAATACATCCATTGATAATAAGCTGCATTACGGAGTTAATGATATTATAAAGTGCTTCTAAATATTCTTCACTAATAGCATCTACATTATTATTAATTAAGGATATATACTCTCCTACAGTAAATTGATCATATTCATTCGCTCTTTTATTGTAGGCAGAAACAAATATTTTATTTCGTAAAGAAATGGCATATGTCTTTTCTGTCTTCCATTCATAAAGCTGGGTTAGATAAGAAAAAATATTTCTTGATAGTATTAAAAGAGCATAGATTATAAATAATTTTATTAAAAATCTACTATCTTTTGTTCTTCCTTCATCGAATAATATTTTATTCATATACGGGATTAGTGCAGCAGCTGTTGTACACAGAAAGAAAAATAATATTTCAAGTGAGAGTGGTTTATAAATCGTTTTTAAAATATATTTTTTTAATTTTTTTCTAAAATTCATTTTCTTCCCCCTTTCCTTTGATTTTATAGGAAAAAGAGCAATAATTCAATAAAAATAAATATCTCTTTTTCCTTGTATATGATAGAATATATACAAGGATATAAAGAGTGGGAGGAAGTATATGAATAAAGTATTCCTTTCAAAAAAGAATAGAGAGATTGTTCTAAAAAGAGCAGAAGCTTCTCATAGTAAAGGATGGAGAGAAGGGATTATAGAAGTTTCTAAAGAAAAATACTTTTTACTTGTGGAGCCAGAACTTATTTACTCCGAAGAGGAAATAGAAAAAAGAATAAAAGCATGCTCCAATATAGAAAATCACTTACTATTAGCAGCAGAAGATAAGAAAAGACTAATTGGTCTTATTCATGCTTTTAGAAAGAGTCCAAAGAAAATTCACCATACAGCAGAGTTTGACATATGGATTTTAAAAGAGTATAGAAATGAAGGCATTGGTAGAGAAATGATTTTTTATGTAGAAGATTGGGCAAAAAGCAATAAGATAGAAAAAATAAAAAACAGATAAAAATAGAAAATGAATATTATGATTTAATACATATGGAAAAATTCTTATAAAAAAAGTGTAGCTGCTAGGGCTACACTCTTATTACTTAAGATATAAATGCATTGGATAGGATAGATATTCTACATCATCTAATTTATCTACAGTAATATATCCTGGTTTTGCATTGATGATTGTTGGAATTCTATTAACAATATCTGCACAAGTATGTTCTACAGTAGCAGGCTTTTTCACAAAGAATTCTGTAACAGGTTCTCCTATAATCTTCCAATCGCAAAGATCACCATCATCTTCTTTATATACTTTACCAATACATTCAGATTCCACAATTGGTCCTTGGAAAGTCTCAGTTGTTACAACTGCACTCATACCAATACATCTTCCTTTTTCAATTGTCTTACCCATTGTCTTAGAATACATATCTTCCTTTGCAAAATATGGAACGCATTTCTGTGTTTGCTTTTTAATTGTCCATCCCATAAGATTGCAGAGCGCCTCATTGGAGTTCCACATATAAGAAGGTTCTAATTCATCAGGATGAGCAAGAGTTGCTTCAAATTCTTCAGCAGTTAAATCTACACCATGTGCTTTTGCAAGAGCAAGACCATAGTCTTCTACATTATAACTTGTTTTCCCTTCTATCTTTGTAATATTATGAACGCCACCAGCTACACAGCCAATCATATTACACCAGTAGATATCCTGCATACCAGCACCTGCTATTGTACAATTATTTTCTTTTGCTAGTTTATCTAGTTTATTTGTTAGTTTACTAGCAGTCGTCCAAGGATAAATCGCTTCTTCACAAGTTGTAACAATATTTATTCCTCTTTTAAGAATTTTTTCAAAATGTTCATAACAATCACTAACAAAACTAAATAGAGTAACAACAGCAACATCAGCATCTGAATTATCTAATACTTCATCTGCATTATCAGATATTTTAACGCCTAAATCATGTTCAAGACCAATAAATTTACCAACATCCATCCCGATGATTTCTGGATTTACATCAATAGCCCCAACTATTTCAGCACCCTTTTCATAGAGGTAACGTAGAGTGTATTTACTCATTTTACCACATCCATATTGGATTACTCTAATTTTTTCTCTCTTCATTGTCTGGCTCCTTTCGTTATAATCATTTATATCCTCATAATAAGTATACAGGTTATTATAAGGATAAGGTCAAGATTAATTTATTTTGATTGGAATTTGGAGCCTAATAAACATTCCTCTTTCATCATTTGCATTAAAAATAGGTATTTCAGCAATACTTTCACAGATATAATCACCGATTACTTCATATTGTTCTTCTTTTATTTTATGAAGAAGTTTTTTCATATATAAAGTTTCTTTTTCAAACGCATCACAGTATATACATAAAAATAACCCCCCTTCAATATACTCTACATCCATACAATTAAAATCACTTTCATCAACAAATACAAATAAATCATTGGAAATATATTTTCCTTCTAAAAAATCTTCTTTTTTCATACTAGTCCCTGCATTATTAAAATAGAGTGTATCTTTTCCTTCTTTCATTAGTTTTTTCTTTAAGTTTCTAAGAAGTTTTTCATACATATTAATATCATAGTCATAGAAATTAACATCGGTTTTGATTTTATAAATGACCCTTTTAGGAATAAATTCTACAGTGATCGCACCATCTTTTGGTGCGTTTAAGTATTTTTCAGTGGAATTTAAAAATCGTTGTATTTTCTTTTTTCTAAGAATCAATGCAGCGATTTCATCATCAATCATAGAAGTATGCTGTTTTAGCTTTTCAACTAGAAAATTATTATTTCTTTTTTCAAAAAATTTTTTTATTTCTTTTAATGTCCATCCCATCTGTTTTAGATGTAAAATCATATCTAATCTAGCACACTGCTTATAGGTATAGTATCGATATCCTGTTTTTTTATCTATTTCTGAAGGTTCTAAAAGTCCTATTTTGTCATATAGACGAAGCGTTTGTTTGCTGATATTATTCAGTTCTGCCATCTTGCCTATTGTTAATTTCATAACCTTCCTCCTAGTATAATGTTTCTTTTTCTTATTATATCATATAAAATGTTTCAATAATATTAAATATTTTCCTCTTAATAAACTAGAGAGATTTATATCCCGATAACATAGTGAGGAGAGGATTATGAAAAGATTAATTAGTTTTATTTTATTATTGGCATTTGCTTTTAACTTTATTTATGCAGATGCATCAAAGTGGGCAGATACTTCAATGAAAGAAGCATTATATTATAATTTAGCGACAGAAGAACTTTTAAAGAGTGATTTATTACAAAAACCAATTACTCGAAAAGAATTTGCAGCGCTTTCTGTTATACTCTATGCGAGAAAGAAAAATATTAAGATATCAGATCTTAATGAGTATAATCCATTTGATGATTCAGATAGTAAAATGGTGGCAAAGGCGTATAATTTAAATATAGTAAAGGGTACAGGTGTTGATAAAAAAGGCAGAACATTATTTTCACCCAATAGTTTAGTCACGAGGCAGGAAATGGCTGTGATGATAACCAATGTATTAAAAGCCCTGGATTATGACACAAAGGCAGAAGGAAAATTATCGTTTAAAGATGCTTCTTCTGTTGCAAAATGGGCTTATAACGAATTATTATTTGCAAATAAAAACGCTATTATCAACGGCTTTTCAAAAGATATCTTATCTCCGAAAAGCAATGCAACGAGAGAGCAGGCGATAGCAATTATGGTAAGGGTATTTAAAAAATATGATTTTATAAGAAAAGAGAGTAGCAATGCTCTTATAAGGTTTAAAGATAAGGATAAATACCTGATAACATTTCGTGAGATAGAAATAAACGAGCAGATAGAAGAACTGAAATATCTTCTTCTTTCCAATGAGAAGATTAATTTTAATGAATATACTACATTATATCATTTGTTGGATGCTTCCTATGATGATATATCAAAAGAATTTAAGAATAAAAAAGTATGTATAAGTGAAAAAGGTAAGGTAAGTAAAAGAGGGAATATACTATTTCATGTAGATGGTAGTATATATCTAGAGATAAGGAGGTAGTATGAAGAAAATTTTAATAATAATGCTTGTATTTTCAATGATTTTATCATCTATCTCTTTTGGGGATGTACTCATTGATGATATGAATACACCAGATCCATCAGATGATATTATGGTGGAGAGTGTAAGTTATAAAAAGACATTTAACCGTTTTAATATTGCGGGTTCTCTTATTACAATTAAGGGGGAAAATTTAACGAAGGCAAATATTAGATTTGAATCCAGTGGTAATTTTGTGATAAGTGGTACAGAAACTTCTGATAGTAGTGATAAAGCGAGAATTTATTATTTAACAAAAGAAGAAACAGAAGAATTTGATATTTTTAGTACAGTGATTGTAGATGATAAAGAATTTAAAATCAATTTAGATGATTTTCCTAATATTTCAGGTTTAGATAAAAGAGAATATATAAAAGATGAAGATATTACTTTCTATGGTGGTGGATTTAATTATATTACCAATCAGCCGAATGAAGTATATCTTAAATATGGTACTCCGCCAAAACAAACAGTGGATCCAACTGCAGATCCAAACTGGAGTGCTTCAGAATTTACACTTTCTGATCCTGTTGTACCAGATGGTAATTTAGGACTTCAAAATATTAAATTAGAAAGAGAAAGACAGAGGAGCTTAAATACTGAAAACTATAAAACAAAGGTAGTATATATTTATAATAATGCCTTTACGATTATAGAGGAAATGAATATTCCGGATATTGATTTATTCCCAACAATTGGTGAAAAAGGTGATAATTTAGAACTTGTTTCGCCTGATTTTGATGGAAATGATGTATATAAATTATTCTTTGTCAATACAACAGCAGAGGCTTTAAATGAGGATAATGAAGCTCCTTTTGTAGCAAATGACCCAGTGAATAATAAAATTATTTTTAAAGTACCAGAGGGAAATAATATTAATATTAAGGAATATACCCTTATTTTAACTAAAATGAAGGAAAATACGATTATTGGTAAGCAGATTTTAGATGAGAAGTTTACAATAATCGATGCAAATAATGCACCTAGAATAGAAAAAATCTATCCCGATGAAGGACCAGAAGATGGTGTAAATATTGAATTAGAAGGAAAGAATATTATAAGAACGAATATTCCAGGTCTTGAAATTGGTGATATTACAGCAGTGACAGAAGAACTTGGCGGGATTAAAGTAACATATGGAGAGTCTTTTTATAAAGGAAATCCTGTCACAGTTGTAAAACATATTTCTATTACCATTGGTGAACTCGTTGATTATATTAAAGAAAATGGAAGTATTAAATACGATATCGATGGGACATTCGATAAATTATTTCTTAGAACAAAACCAATATCCGATGCAGAAGATGATCCATATAAAGACGTTGTTGTTAGTATGAGAATAGAACTTGGAACGAATGAAGTGAGTCAATATCTCAATAGAAAAGATGGATTTAAATTTATCCCTAGTTCGTTAACGCCTATTATTAATAAAGTTACGCCTGAAATTATTGATGTCAATTCCAATAATGAAATTGGAAAAGATAGAAATCTATATATTGAAGGGGATAAATTCTTAGTCAACAGATATACAGATGATGATGGTGATATTATTATTAATAAGCCAATTGTTGTGATTAAAAGGCAGGATGATCAAGATATTAATATCTATAATATTAAATTTAATCCCAATGCTACAGAAAATTCTGTAAGAGGCGTTATTTATGATGAAGATGGCGTCGTAACAGATGCAAATGGTGTGATTCCACTTGAACTTTCTGTATACGATGTAGATGGAAAACTTGTTGATGGAACAAAGAATAATTCTGTAGGGCAGAAAATTATTCTTAAGATACCAGAAAAAGTAAAAGTAAGGGATTTAGACCTTAATAATATATTGATTTACAATCCAACTAGAAATTCTGAGGAAGTGGGTAAATCTGAGATTAAAACAGAAGCGATAGATTTTAAAAAGGTAACAGATAATCCAATTATTGAAAGTATTAGTCCAGATGTGGTTCCGTCTACTCAGGAAAAAGAAGTAACAATTATTGCAAGAAATGTAAAAGAAGGTGCTAAATTATTTGTTGAAGGGGTAGAAACTTCTTATGAAAAAGAGATTTCTATTTCGGGAGAAGAGTTTTTGATTACCTTTAAAACACCTACATTAGAGCAAGGAAGAAAGGAAATTCTTCTTATGAATCCTTCAGGGGCATCTGCTATTGAAAAACTATTTTATATTGATAGTTTATTTACAAAGCCTGTGATTGATAATTTTGTTCCGCCAAAAGGAGAACAAGGAAGTCATATTATTATCAATGGTAAAAATTTCTTAAAGGGTGATGTGTCTCTGGAGAGTTTAAATAGTATAAATACTTTTAGAGCGATTGGAACAAGAGTATTCTTAGATGGTAAGGATGTCAATGAATATAATGTAAAAGCGGATGGAACAATAGAATTTATTGATTATGTATCAGATGAAAATCCGATTTCAGATACTGGAAAAATCAATCCTTATGTAAAGGGTGTTTTATTTAAAGATGGTAGCGGAGATTATTTTAAGCTCTACAAATCGTTTAATAATCAAATCTATTTTACAAATGGAAAAGATACTTATAGCTTACGATATAAAAATAATACATTATATATGAACAATTATGAGCTTACAGTAACAACGTCAGGTCTTTCATTTAATAATGAAACGTATTCTATGATTACACCATTTAAAGTTGAAAATAGTAAGATTGTGGGTAAGAAGGCATTTATTTTAAATAAAAATCAAATATCATTTGAAGTGCCGAAGCTATTATCTGGAAATGGATATAAAGATGTAAAAGTAGTGAATCCGGATACTAAATTTGATGAGAAAATTGGGGAAGAAGGATTTTATTATATTGATCAGGCAGCTTCTAATCCAAAGATTATATCGATAGATCCAAATAAAGGGTCTGTGAATGGTGGATACTATGTTGTAATAACAGGGGAAGAGTTTGATAAGAAGATGAAGGTATATGTAGATGGAGCGCTTGTACCTATAGAAGATACGGATGTTTCATTAGATGGTAAATCGGTTACAATTAAGATGCCAAAACTTCTTAAGGATTTAGATAATGATTTTAATGTATCCTCTATTACAGTTCCTGTTACGATTTTAAATCGAGATGGTGCAACATTTACAGTAGAAGAAGGATTTACCTATATTAATCCAAAATCATCACCAGTGATTGAAAAAATTATGCCAAATAGTGGTAGTACGGTTGGAAAAGAACTGGTTGAGATTACAGGATATGAATTTAGATTCTTTGAGCCTTATGATGGAGAGTATGGTGAGGAGCCATATACTGATTTAAATGGAAATAATGAGTTTGATGATTTACTTAAAAAGCCACTCAATCAGCTTATTGCAGAGGGTTTAGTAGTAGAAAATGATTTTCCTGAGCCAAATAGTTTTTATGATAAATATCTTACATCACCACTTCTTCCAAAAGTATATTTTGGGGATAAAGAAGGGTATATTGTGGAGTTTGCAGAGGGCTATTTAAAGGTCATCACACCGTTTCATGTATCGGGTGAAGTGGAAGTATTTCTTGTAAATAACGATTTAGGTGCTTCGAATAAGGTAAGGTATACTTATAATGGAACCGAACCTACCATTAAAAAAATTATTCCGCCATATGGCACAATTGATGGAATGGAAGTAAAAGACATCTTTGGTCTTAATTTTACAAAAGGAAAATATAGAGGGTATAAAGATGATGTAGATGATACTGTAGCAGAGCTTGATAATATGGAGCTTGAAGTGCGATTTGCTGAAGAGGGTAATGAAAAAATTGCAAGAGGTAAATTTAATTCAGGACTGATTAATTCAGAAAGGGCAGTTGTTACAGTAGGTAATCTTACGGTAAATTATAATGGAGAAGATGACCAGGTTGAAGTATTAATTGAAAAAAATAATATAATCTATAAAAGAACATTTACAGGATATAAGGATGAAAAGATTTATATTCCAGTAGAAATGCTTAAACATACTAGTAAGTATTATAGACCAAGAGATGATATGAATGCAGATACGTATACAAATAGTGTATTTGAATATGTAAAAGTTAGAGTATTTGATAAAAGGTTATTTGTTAGTAGATATTATGCTCCTAAGGTGACATATGATACAACAGAGCATATTATAGTATATACGCCTACTTATCATACGCCAGAGGATGTAAAACTAACGATTACAAATCCAGATAATGGAATGGCAGAGTCTAGTTTTAAATATACTTTCCCTGCTAGTAAGCCTAAGATTTATTCTATTATTCCTAGAATATTATCACCAGATAAGAAGGAATATCATATTAAAAAAGGATTAGATGGCGGAACGTATGTAGAGATTCTAGGGATTGATTTTAGAGAAAATATCACAGCGAGTGTTGGGGATAAAGAGGCTAAGATTGTTGAAATGTCTAAAAAAGAAGTATATGTAAATGGGAAAAGTTATGATATGGATTTCTTACTTGTTGAAATTCCAAAAGGGAGTACAGAGGATTTAGGCATAAAATATCCGATTATTCTCATGAATGAAGACTATGGTATAGCGAATTCAACGAATGAAAAGGATATCTACTTAGACGATAAAAAGCCAATGTACTTCTTATATCAAAGACCTCTTTCTAGTCCAGAGATTATGGAAATTGATAAAGAGTATACATCAGAATTTGGTGGAAATAGAGTCACGCTTCGAGGAAAGGATTTTAGATCAGGTGCAAGAGTGATTATTGATTCTAAAAATGGAACGAATATTCCATCAAGCTCTGTTTCTAAAAAAGGAGATGAAATTACTTTTATTACGCCACAAGGGCTTGAAATAGGAGAAAGAAATATTAAAGTGGAAAATCTTGATTTTGGTGTTAGTAAAGAAGTGAAGATTAATATTGTATCCTATCCGATAATAGAGGAATTATTAGATGAAAAAGGGTTTACAACAAATACTACTTCTATAGCAGGTGGTGGAAAAATAAGAATCAAAGGACAGCATTTTGACAAAGGTGCTAAGGTCATCTTTGGTGGAAAAAGAGAAGAGATAAAGGAAGTAAAAGATCTCTCTGGTGTATTTAGAAATGATATTATCTATAAAATTGTAGATGGAAAAGAAGGAGAAGTTGAGTTTATCAGCGATAAAGAGATTTTAGTAACGGCTCCTAAGATGGAAGTAGAAGATATTGTTTCTATTACAATTATCAATCAAGATAAAGGTTTATCCGATGATAAGACGAAAATAGGATTTAAACCACCCGTTCCAAGTAAACCACAGAATTTGAAAATTGAAGTCATTGATGATAGATATATTAGAATCTATGATTATACATCAAATGATGAAGATTATTATCAGGTATATTATTATGTAGGAAGAAAGACGCCTTACCGAATTGCTGTGGATAATTATTTCGATATGAACTATTTAACAACTGCAGATAGAGAGCCTTTTAAACTGCCAAAGATTAAAGAGCTAGAAAAGCTGAAAAAAGGTGACCGATTGGTTGTTGGAATAAGAGCAGTGAATAAATATGGTTCTTCTCAGTGGTCAAATTTAGTGGTTCTTTATTATAAGGATTTAGAGAATATAAAAGAACTTGGTGATCCAGAAATTAATAATTCCAGTGGAAATGCTTTTAGTGTTTCTGAAGCAGGAAATGAACTCCTTATTCATATTAATAAGAAACAAAATAATTATTTTATTAATGTAAGTAATAGAAATAATCCTAGTAGAACGCTTATTATTCCGTATGATATTTTAAAAACAGGGACAATGAATTTTGATATTACCTATGATGATTCCAGACTGAAGTTTAAGTCAAATGATATCAATACAAAGGTTATTAAGAATTTATCTCCTTTAAAATATGCGATTATAAAAGATATTAAACTAGATAATTCCTATGGATCTTATCTGATGAGTAAGGTTCCAAGAGGCTATAAAGCAGTATCAGGTATGAAAGAAATAAATATACTTGCAAAGAATAATACGATAGAAAAACCAATCTATACGAGCGCTCCTATTACCATGGATGTAAAATATGAAGGCAGTCGTTATGGCATTTATTTATATCGATATGATGAGAGTGAGGAAGCGTTTGTAAGAGTAGCATCGAAAGTAAATAGTCCATATTTATCAGCTAAGATTACAAAGAGCGGTAAGTATATTATTCTTAGAAAGAGATAGAAGAAGAGTGGTAGTTAATCTATCACTTTTTTTATAAAAAATCTCTAAAACCTTGATTTTAAGTCTGGGCTGGATTAATATGGTGTTATTGATATAATACTTGTTTTATATCAATAAAAAGATGAGTTGTATGCAAAAACCAAAGGAGGTCAAGATGAAAAAATACATAAGCATATTGCTAGTAGCAGCATTGATGCTTGGAACAATTGGATTTTTACCAGCAAGTGCAGAAACATATACTGAGGATGAGCTCAGTATTAATTGGTTAGAAAAAGACTATACCCTTGTGGGAACATTTCATAGTGGATTAGCTATCGTCAGATATGATGGTAAAGAAGGTTATATTAATATAGAAGGAAAAGAAGTGATTCCTTGTATTTATGATAAAGTTACTTCTTTTGGAAAAAATTATGCCACTGTTTATAAAGATGGTCAGACTATTTTGATCGATAAGGTTGGAAATGAAAAAAATGTAGGTGATTATGATCAAATAAGTAATGTTGGTGGAAATTTATTTTGTGCTATAAATAATAGAGAGGGTCATGAAGCAACACTTTTAGATATCAATGGTAATATTATCATAGGGCCAGGTAAATACTCTGATTTTTGGTATGCAACAGGGGATATAATATATGCCTTTGTAAAACCAGAAAAAAGCTTTGTAGCGAAATACGGCTTAATAACGTCAAAAGGAGAAGAATTACTACCTAGTAAATATGACTTTATGTCTTCTTTTAAAGAGGGTCTTATTGCTGTAGGAACTTATGAAGGGGAAAAAATAAAATATGGATATGCGGACAAAAATGGTAAATTTGTCATCAGTCCACAATTTTATTATGAGGGTATCTCTTTTCCATTTGATGGAGACTTTTACAAAGGAAAAGCAATTGTAAGAGATATTAACGGAGTTCAATTTGTTATTGATAAGACAGGCAGAAAATTGGAAGGCGTTAGTCCACAATCTATCGAGAAAGCATCAAATGAGTACCTTGATTATTTAGAGCCATTTTCAGATAATAAGACTGGGAAATCTGGCTATAGAACAGCAAAAGATGGCATTATAATACCAGCAATTTTTGATGAAGCTAGATTTTTTGTAGATGATGTAACTTCAGTGAAAAAGGGTGATAAATATGGCATATTAATAAATCCTAAAACTCAAAATAACAGTAAAGTTACAGCTCTTGTCAGTCCGCAAAAATTAACAGTAAATAATGTAGAAATTAAAAACTTAGAAGTTTACAATATTAATGGACATAATTATTTTAAACTAAGAGATATAGCTAAATTAGCAAGTAAAACAAAAACGAAATTCTCTATAAATTGGGATGGTGAGAAGAAACTTATTTTTCTAGTTAAAGGTGAAAACTATAAAGAACTAGGCACAGAGCTCAAACCTGGGGATAATAAAAATAAAACAGGTATAAAATCAACTGCTCGATTAAAACTTAATGGGGAGAGTATAGAATTAAGCGCATATAATATTGAAAATCAGAATTACTATGAAATAAGACCTCTTGGCAAAGCATTAGGATTTGAAGTAGATTACAACTCAGCAACTAAGACAATAGAATTGACAATGTAATAAGATTTTTAAAAAAGATAGTGGTAATAAAGCTATCTTTTTTTTGTAAAAAGTATTGACTATGACCTTACGTCACCCTGTAGAATATAGATGTAGGAGGAAATATGTATAAAGTAAATGAAGTCAGTAAAATAAGTGGCGTCTCTGTAAGAACTTTACATCACTATGATAAAATAAATCTTTTATCTCCAAAAAGGAAGGATAATGATTATAGATATTATAGTGAAGAAGATATTGAAAAATTACAAAGTATATTATTTTATAAATATCTAGGCTTTTCTTTAAAAGAGATTAAAGCACTTTTAGAAAAAGAAGATAAAAAGGTAGTAGAGCATTTAAAAGAGCAGCTTATTCTACTTCAAAAAGAAGAAGAGAGGCTACAAATTTTAATAGAGACGTTAAGGAAAACGATTGAATGTAAAGAAAGGGAGGTTTATATGTCACTAGAAGAAAAATTTAAAGGGTTTACAATGGAAGATAGTAAGAAGTATAGAAAGGATGCGATGGATGCTTATGGTAAAGAGATTATCCATGAGGCAGATCAAAAACAAAAGGGAAAGGATCAAATAGTTGTGGATGGATTTAATGAGATTTTCTTTTCTTTTTCAGATCATATGGAAAAGGGTTTAAAAGCAGAGGAAGAAGAAAATATCAAGCTAGTGAAAACATTACATCAGCATCTATGCACGTATGCTTTTGATTGCTCTTCAGAGGTATTTTCAAGTATTGGATATGGTTATGTAAAAAATCCAGAATTTAAAGCCAATTTAGATAAGTTTAGAGAAGGTCTGGCGCAGTATGTATGCGATTCAATTCAGTACTATGTAAACAGTTAATCAGTAGATTAGCTGTTTATTTTAATTGATAATCATTATAAATTGATGAATAGTTTTTTTTATTTTTTGATATTGTTGTTTTTTTAACAATATTATTATACGATGAAGATGCTTATAGAAAGAGAGCACTCTTTTTTTATGAGTAGAAGATAAAACCTGATAGATAAGTGTAGTCTGGTCAAGAAGGAATGATAGAGGCTTCCTTTTTGCGTGGAAGTTTTTTTATTGGAGGTAAAATGGATAAAATAGGGGTTATTTCAGCCGTACTGGATGAACCAAAACTTGTCAGTAAGAAATTTAATGCGATTCTTTCTGATTATCATACGATTATTAGAGGAAGAATGGGGATACCATTTTTAGATAAACATATTTCAGTGGTATCGATAACTGTATGTGGTGATATGGATAAGATTAATGATCTCACTGGAAAACTTGGTAATTTAGAAGGCGTTACAGTAAAAGTAGCCATATCAAAAAAGAATATATGAAGTATATAGAAAAATTAATACAGACGAATGATTTATCCTATGATGAAATTGTTTATCTATTAAAGCATATTACCAAGGAAGAGATTGAAATATTAAGAAAAGAAGCATTCAAACTAAAAAATAAATATTATGAAGGCGTTTTTTTAAGAGGACTGATTGAAATCAGTAATTATTGTAGGTGTGATTGTAAGTACTGCGGAATAAGAAAGTCTCAAACAGATGCTTCTAGATATAGACTAACAAAAGAAGATATCTTAAAAGCCTGTGATAAAGGCTATTTAATGGGACTTAGAACTTTTGTACTTCAAGGAGGAGAAGATCCTTATTATACGGATGAAATTCTGATTGATATTATACAGTCGATTAAAGAAAAATATGATGTAAGAATTACGCTTTCTGTAGGAGAGCGTTCGTATGAATCCTATAAAAAATTAAAAGAAGCTGGAGCAGATCGATATTTATTAAGGCATGAAACAGCAGATCGTGAGTTATATGATTTCTTACATGAAGATATGCATTTATCTTCTAGAAAAGAATGTTTATATCATTTAAAAGAGCTTCACTATCAAATCGGTGCTGGATTTATGGTAGGTCTTCCATTTCAAACAGATGAAATTTTAGCAAAGGACTTACGCTTTTTAAAAGAATTAGATCCGCAGATGGTAGGCATAGGGCCGTTTATAGCACATCATAAAACGCCGCTTTCTAGCTATCCATCGGGTACAGTAGATAAGACGATTTTAATGGTGATACTCACAAGGCTTCTTCTTCCAAAGGCGCTTATTCCAGCAACAACAGCACTTGCTACAAAGAACGAAAACAGTAGAGATCTTGCACTATTATCTGGAGCAAATGTGGTGATGCCAAATATTACGCCGGAATATGTAAGGAAAAATTATGAGATTTATGAGAATAAAAACTCAGAAGAAGATATAAAAGATAAGCTACAAAAGTCAGGTTTTAAAGTAGATATGAGAAAAGGGGATTATTATGGGTGGTAATTTTATTAAAGAAGAATTTATTTATGATGTACTTGAAAAGGGAAAGAATTCTTCAAGAGAGGAAATATTAGAGATTTTAAATAAATCTAGAAATTTAGAGGGGCTTTCTTATTTAGAAGTGGCTAAATTAATTCAAATGGAAGATCAGGATTTAGAGAAAGAATTATTTAAAACAGCAGGGGAAATTAAGGATAAAATATATGGAAATAGAGTCGTTATCTTTGCTCCTTTATATATATCAAATTACTGCGTTAATAATTGCATTTATTGTGGCTATGGAAGAGAAAATAAGTTTAAAAGAAGAAGATTAACAAAAGAAGAAATAGAAGAAGAAGTAAAGTATTTAGAAGAAATGGGTCATAAGAGAATTGCTCTTGAAGCAGGAGAAGATCCAGTGAATTGTACGATAGATTATATCTGTGATTCCATTGATACGATTTATAATACAGAAAATAAAAATGGAAATATTAGAAGAATTAATGTAAATATAGCAGCAACAACAGTTGAAAACTATAAAAGATTATACGAAAAAGAAATTGGAACGTATATATTATTTCAAGAGACGTATCATGAAAAGACATTTAATGAAGTTCATCCAAGTAGTATCAAAGGGAATTATTTATATCATTTAACAGCATTTGATAGAGCAATGGAAGCCGGCATTGATGATGTTGGTGGCGGTGTATTATTTGGTCTTTCGGATTATAAATATGAAATTATGGGTCTTATGATGCATAATCAGCATTTAGAAGATCAGTTTGGTGTAGGTTTTCATACGATTTCTGTTCCTAGACTTCAAAAGGCAGAAGGGATGAATTTAGAAGATTTCCCTCATATAGTAAGTGATGATGAATTTAAACGAATTGTATCAATTATAAGACTTGCTGTACCTTTTACAGGAATTATTTTATCAACTAGAGAGAGCAAGGAAATGAGAAAAGAAGTGATTAATTATGGCGTTTCTCAGGTTAGTGCAGGTTCTTGTACTGGTGTTGGTGGATATAAAGAAGAATTTGAAAATGGAAAGAAAATCGATCAGTTTGAAGTAGCTGATCACCGCTCACCACTTGAAGTATTAAAAGAACTTGTAAAAGATGGCTTTGTACCTAGTTATTGTACTGCTTGCTACCGCTCTAATAGAACAGGAGACCGTTTTATGAGTCTAGCAAAATCAGGTCAAATTCATAATGTCTGCCTTCCAAATGGTCTGATGACATTAAAAGAATATGCAGCAGATTATGGTGATGAGGAGTTTAAAGAGCTGGTAGAAGAAGTGCTGAAAAAAGAATTAGAGCATATTGAAAATGATCGAATTAAATTGTTAACAAAAGAGAATTTAGTGAAGATCAATGATGGAAAGAGAGATTTATATCTATGATGAAAACGCCTGCTGCAAATCGAGTGCATATTGCGATATATGGAAATAGAAATTCTGGAAAATCGTCACTATTTAATAAGATAATAGGTCAGGATATTGCTATTGTTTCTGATATAAAAGGTACAACAACAGATCCAGTAAAAAAATCAATGGAGCTTCTTCCTTTTGGCCCAGTACTATTTATTGATACAGCGGGGCTTGATGATGAAGGGGTATTAGGTGATTTAAGAATTCAATCATCAGAAAAGATACTTCAGCAAGCAGATTTTGCTATTTACGTCCATGATAGTACAACTGTCGATGTGGAAAGATTTTTAAAGCTAAAAAAAGAATTTAAAAGATTTAATATCAGTTATTTAGAAGTCTTTAATAAAATCGATCTTTTATCAGAAGATGAGCTTAAGAGTCTAAAAGAAAAGAATAAAGAGGCGCTCTTTGTTTCGACTAAAAACGATAAGGATATTCTTTACTTAAAAGATACACTCATTAGCATTTTAAGAGAAAATGAAGAAGAAGAAACGCTGATTGGTGATATTGTTCCTTATAATGGGAAAGTGGTGTTAGTAGTACCCATTGATTCAGAAGCGCCGAAAGGAAGAATTATTCTTCCGCAGGTTCAAGTGATAAGAGATGCACTGGATCATGGCATAAAAACCTATATTCTAAGAGATACAGAGCTTGAAGAAGGACTGAAAGATTTAAAGGATGTTGATCTTGTGATAACAGATTCTCAGGCATTTAAAGAAGTGAGTCAAATGGTAAAAGATATTCCTATTACCTCTTTTTCCATCTTATTTGCAAGACAAAAAGGAGACCTTTCTTCTTTTGAAGAAGGCGTAAAAGCGCTGACTTCATTGAAAGAAGGAGCGAGAGTCTTAATATCAGAATCTTGTACACATAATCATAGTCATGAAGATATAGGAAGAGTAAAAATTCCTACTCTTATCAATAAAAAGCTAGGCTATTCATTAAACTATGATTTTAAAATGGGTCATGATTTTCCAAAAGAACTAGATTATGATTTAGTGATACACTGCGGCTCTTGCATGCTAAATAAGAAAACAATGCTGAGTAGAATCAGCATCTGTAAAGAACAAAATATTCCTATTACTAATTATGGTATTGTACTTGCTTATCTAAATGGTATATTGGATGAATCCATATCCATGTTTAAGATGAAAGAGGAATAACTATTTTAGAACTTCATTTACTTGTTTATAGTAGAAATAAAGATAATAGATTAATATATCAAAATGTATTGCTATAAGCAATCAAAAATGGTACTATATAGAAAAGAGGAGGTGTTATTATGGCAAAAACATCTAACATATATGTGAGAGTTGAACCAAATATAAAAATGGAAGCTGAAAACATATTAAAAGAATTAGGAATACCAATGTCTAATGCTGTTGCAATGTTTTTAAAGCAGGTTATTTTGCAGAGAGGTATACCTTTTGATTTGAAATTGCATAGTAAAAAACCACTTAATCTTAATTCGTTGACTACAGAAGAATTTAATGAAGTAATAAATGAAGGAATGAGAGATTTTGAAAATGGAAATTTCTATACAACAAGACAAATAAGAGAAGAATTTGATAAGGAATATGGAATATGATGTACAAAATATTATATTCAGTTGCTGCAAAAAATGACCTTAAAAGTATTTATGAGTATATTGCTTATGAATTATTCGTGCCAGAAACTGCTTATAGTCAAGTAGATAGGATTATTAGAGCGATAGGTTCTTTAGAAACTTTTCCTTATAGATGTAAAATATATGATAAAGAACCATGGTCAAGTAAAGGACTACGATTTTTAACTGTAGATAATTATATAGTATTTTATTATCCAATAGAAGAAGATAGGGTTGTAAGAATCATAAGAATTATATATAGTGGTAGAGACATAAAGATAGAATTAAATAACTAAAATGAAAAAACATCAAATCTTAGATTACTAAAATTTGATGTTTATTTTTAATTTAAGGCATCCATAATTTCACCAATTGTTTTTGCATTTGCAATCACATCATCTGGAAGCTCAATATTAAGTTCTTCTTCAATTGCAAAGATAAGCTGTGCAGCATCTAAAGAATCAATATTTAAATCTTCTTTTAATCTAGTCTCTCTAGTAATTGATGCCCCATCAATATGTAAATCTCTTTGAATAATTTCTCTTACTTTATCTAACATATTATCTCCTTACTCTATATTTATAAGCTGTTCATATAATGAATCTAATTCTATTGTAATATCATTTAGCTTTTTATGCAATGCTAATACCTTATCTTTATCAGAATATATCTTTTCATCACATAGCTTCATCTCAATATCCATTTTCTCTGTTTCCAGTTTTTCAATATTCATTTCCATATCTACAATAAGTTTTTTCTTCTTTTTAAGCTCTTCTTTTTCTCTTCGCTCTTTTTTTCTCTGCTCTTTTAATTTTGTTTTATTGATAATAGTCTCTTCAAAGGGCTTATTAAGCTCTTCTAACTGCGCCTTTTTTTCAACGTATTCATCATAATTTCCTAAGTAAATCGTAAGCCCATCTTCTGTTAGCTCAAATATTTTATTACATATTTTATTAAGATAATAACGGTCATGTGATACGGATAGAATCGTTCCTGTATAATCTAAAAGAGAAGATTCTAAAACCTCTTTTGCATCCATATCTAAATGATTCGTAGGCTCATCCAGAAGTAGAAAATTAGACTCTGAAAGCATTAATTTAAGAAGGCTGAGCCTTGCTTTTTCTCCACCGCTTAAACTCTTTATCTCCTTAAATACATCATCACCGATGAATAAAAAGGAGCCAAGATACGTTCTAATATCTGTTTCATTTAGCTTTGGATTAAAGTCAGAAATTTCTTCTATTAAATTATTATTATAATTTAGATCCATCTGATCCTGACTAAAATAGCCATTGATGACATTTGTTCCATATAGTATCTTCTTATCTTCTTTTAGAAGCATTTTAAGTAAAGTGGTTTTACCTGTTCCATTATTACCGATAAGACCAATCTTATCATTCTTATAAATATTGAAGTTAATATCTTTAAACAGGCATTTATCGCCAAAAGATTTTTCTAAATCAGTAACTGTGAGCACATCATTTCCTGAATGAGACTGCACATTAAAGGAGAGATTGATTTTCTTTGTATTGAGTGTAGGCATATCAATACTTTCCATCATGTCCAGTCTTTTTTCTCTACTCTTTGCTCTTTTAGCCAGTTTTTCAGTCTTTCTTTCCTTAAACTTTCGAATAATTTCTTCCTGCTCTTTAATGTACTTCTTCTGCTTTTCATAGATGGATAGTCTATTTTCATAATCCGCATCTCTATTTTTTATAAAATCCGTATAATTTCCTTTCGAAATAAAGATTTTATGATTTTCAATACTAACAACCTTATTGACAATTTGATCTAAGAAATATCGGTCATGACTCACTAGTATAAGCGTGCCGTTAAATGCCTTTAAATACGATTCAAGCCATCTAATGGCATTGATATCTAAGTCATTGGTAGGCTCATCTAAAAGAAGGACATCAGGCTTTTTGAGTAGGAGCTTTGCAATACTGATTCTTGACTGCTGGCCACCACTAAAGGTATTTATCTCTCTCGTAAAATCTTCTTCCTTAAAACCAAGGCCAAATAATACACCTCTTACTTCTGATATATACTGAAATCCATTTGCCTTTTCAAATTCATGAGTTAAATTAGAGTATATATTCATATACTCCTCGAGCTTTTTTTCATCATTGGCACTTTCTGCCATTAAGTGTTCATATTTTCTTAGCTTTTCTTCCAGTGCTATCATATCCGAAAATTCTTCTAAGCAGTAATCATAAAGCGTTTTTTCTGTATGATTGATGGTATTTTGATCCAAATAGCCAATAGAAATATCTTTATTAATGGTTAGACTGCCACTATCAATGTCTAATTCTTTTGTTATAATCTTAAGGAGCGTTGATTTACCACATCCATTTTTACCAACCAGTCCTATTTTATCTTTTTCATCGATATTAAGACTGATATCTTGTAAGATGTTTTTTGTAATATATGATTTTGTAATGTTTTTAAGTGATATAATAATCATAATTCCTCCTAGTAAAAGGGTATCAAAAACTGCTTAGTTTGTAAATATGAATATAGCGATTTACAAAATGTTAAAAATCTTTTATAATAATGCTATATATGTTTTATGTATATTAAAAGTTTGACAAAATTAGTGAATATTGATATAATTTTCACTAATGAGAGGTGATATAATGAATGAAAAAATGATTTCTGTTGCAGTTATTAGAAGATTACCTAAATATCATCGATACTTAAGTGAATTGATGGATGAAGGTGTGGATAGAATTTCATCAAGTAATTTAAGTAAGATAATAGGTTTTTCTGCTTCACAAATAAGACAAGATTTAAATAATTTTGGCGGTTTTGGACAGCAAGGCTATGGTTATAATGTGAAGGCTCTTCATACGGAAATAGCCAATATATTAGGATTAAATCGACATTATAAAACAGTTATAGTAGGTGCAGGTAATATAGGAAAAGCACTCGCAAAATATTCTAGTTTTAAACGATTTAATTTTGATTTAATGGGCATTTTTGATAATGATTCAAAAAAAATAGGCAATGTAATCAATGGTGTAGAAGTAATGGAAGATGATTTATTATCAGATTATATTAAAAAGCATAACATTGATATTGCATTTCTATGTACAAATAAAACATCTGCTCAGAAAACAGCAGATATTCTCTGTGATAGTGGGATAAAAGGCATATGGAATTTCACACCAGTAGATTTAGATTTAAAAGAAGGTGTTGTTGCTGAAAATATCCATTTGATAGAGAATTTATTTACACTTACATATTTTTTAAATCAAGAATCTAAATAGGAGGAACTATGTTTAGAAAAAAGGAGAATTTTAAGACTCTATATTGGGGCGATATAGATAAAATTCAGAAAGGTGTTTAATGTCAGTCTATCAATCAAGCATAAATAAAATGATTAAGTCGTTACTTTTAGAGTATGAGGCAAATTTCATTTTAAATAAGAAAGATATTGGGAAAGTAAGTGTAGTTGATCTGATGATTTTAGAGTATATAAAAGAGAATGATAATGTTATATTAAATGATTTATTTTCTTTTATTCCAATTAAAAGAGCTAAAATGCAGAGCATCGTAAAAAAACTCATCTTATCAGGATATATTGTAAGAAAAGAAAATCCAGATGATAAGAGGTATAATTTATTGGAATTAGATAAGAAAGGTATGAAAATACTGGAACATTATTATGAAAATGAAGAAAAGTTTTTAAACTTTATTTTAAAAGATATGACAATTAATGAAGAAAAGGCTGTTGTTAAATTTTTAAGTAAAATACAACAATCAAAATTTTCTACCTATTTATAAATTTTCAGATAAAGTCTTTAGATATTCTAGAGACTTTTTATTTTAAGGGGGAGTATGGCGTATTATATAACAGATGATTGTATACTATGTAATGGATGTAAAAATGCCTGTCCGATTTCATGTATAGAATTAGGGGATAAAATCTATGTAATTGATGAAGATAAATGCGTAGAATGTGGCAAATGTGAAGCGGTTTGTCCAATGGGAGCAATATTCAAAAAATAAAACCTAGTAAATTACTGGGGTAATATTAGAATGGTTCTCAATTAAAAACGGCAAAAAAAGGATGTTTTTTAAAAAAAGATATTGTTAGTGGAAATTAAAATTGGTAAACTGTTTACAGATTGGGAAATTTATATATATAAACTGTTTACAGTTAAAGAGTAGCTCTGGAGTTAGTACAAGCTTAGAGCTTTTTCTTTTTTTTGAAAAAATACACTGTATTGACTAGAAGTTTTAAGAATGATAGAATAAAAAAGAGGTGTTTTATGGACTATATATCAAAAGAAGAGATTAGAGCTTATATATTAGAGGTGTCTAAAAAATTGTTTTTAGAAAAGGGATATCTAAATACATCAATAAGAGATATTGCAAAAGAAGGTCAGATTACTGTTGGAAGAATCTATGTTTATTTTAAGAAAAAAGATGATATTTTTATTGAAATTATAAAGCCAATATTATCAAATGTAGAAAATATGACCTATTCCGATGACTTAACGGAAGAAGTTCAGGAAGAAAAAATAGCTAATTTATATTCTAAAGAGAGGTTTAGAATATACTTAGATAAGAGTTTTCAGTTTATTAATCAGTATAAAGAGGAATTTAAATTAGCCTTATTTCAATCAGAAGGTTTTCATAAGGTCGATGTAAGACAAGAAATTATAAAGGCGTATACAAAAAATCATAAGAGCATGCTTAAAATACTGAAAAAAAGAGGATATATTAAAGAAGAGTATTTTAATGAAAGTTATATTCATACGATGGCAAAACTATATATTTCAATATATGAAGAATTTATTGCAAAAGATATGACAGAAAAAGAATATAAGGATTATATGGAGGGAATGGTAGACTTTTTATATTATGGAAATATGGGTGTGATTGAAAGGTATAAGAATGAATAAGATACATATTTCTTATGATCAAACAGAAATTGGAGAGATGATCATAGGTTCTTATAAGGGAAAGCTATGTCTTTTAGATTTTAATAATAGAGAGATTAGAAAAAAGCTGAATCATCAGCTAAAAAAAGCATTAGATGCTGATTTTATTGAAAGAGAAGATGATATTATCGTAGAAACAAAGAAACAATTAGAAGAATATCTAAAGGGAAGAAGAAAAGAATTTACCATTCCTTTATTAATGATTGGTACAGAGTTTCAGCAATTAGTATGGAAAGAGCTGATGGATATTCCTTATGGTAGGACTGCATCCTATTTAGATATTGCTAAAAGAATTCATAAACCAAAATCATTTAGAGCTGTTGCAATGGCTAATAAGTATAATAAAATAGCCATCATTATTCCTTGTCATAGGGTGATTCGTGAGAATGGAAATGTAAGTGGTTATGGTGGAGGGAGTACAGTAAAAGAGAGGCTTATTGCTCTTGAAAAGAATAAATAATATAAAACTTTATACATTATAACCTGCGTATAATCGAATTTTATACATTTTTTAACCTGCGTATAATAAGATTTTATACACTTTTAAACTTGCGTATAATAAAAAATATATCTTAGATTCTAAGTAAAAAGAGGGTTTTATGGTTTTTAAGAGAAAAATATATTCTAAACTTCTAAAGGGAAAGAAGAATCAAATGGAACAAAAGCAATTCTAATAGAAGGTGCTAAAGGAGTTGGAAAATCAACTGTTTGTAATGAATTTGGCAAAAATGAATATAAATCATATATTGTGATATATTTTGCAAAAGAAACCGATGAATTAAAAAAATATTTTGAAGAATATTTAAATGATTTGGATACTTTTTTTATGTTAATATCTGCATATTATGGAGTGAAACTTTATAATAGAGATACTTTATTTGTTTTTGATGAAGTGCAAATGTATCCTAGAGCAAGGGCTGCTATTAAGTATTTGGTTTTCGATGGTAGATATGATTATATGGAAACAGGATCTCTTATATCCATTAGAGAAAATGTGAAAGATATTGTTATTCCTTCTGAAGAACGACATATTAATATGTATCCTCTTGATTTTGAGGAATTTTGTATTGCATTAAATGAAGAAATATTATTTGATTATATAAAACAATGTTTCGATAATAAAAAACCTCTTGAAGAAACATTGCATAGAAAAGCAATGATGTTATTTAAGCAATATATGCTTGTTGGAGGAATGCCTAAACCACTTGCACTTTTTATTGAATATAATAAAGATTTTGATAAAGTGGATTTAGAAAAAAGAGATATCCTCGTTTTATATCGAAGTGACATTATGAAAATAAATTTTAATTATAAACATAAAGTGCTCAGTATATTTGATCAAATGCCAGGACTTCTTTCAAAACATGAAAAACGAGTTATTTTTAAAGAGATACAAAAGGGTTCTTCAGCCACTCAATATGAAGAAACATTTTTTTGGTTATCAGATTCCATGATATCTAATGAGTGCTTTTTAACAAATGATCCTAATGTTGGCTTATCTTTAAATGAAAATAGGGCATATATTAAATGTTATATGGGAGATACAGGACTACTTGTAAGTCATGCCTTTGATGAAAATGAGCTACTTGATTCAAAAGTTTATCATCAGATATTATCAGGAAAATTATCAATGAATGAAGGTATGCTATATGAAAATATGATTGCTCAGATGCTCGTAGCAAATGGACATAAACTTTATTTTTATACGCATTATGATAAAGAAAAGAAGAGAAATGATATGGAAATAGATTTTATCATATCAAATAATAGTAAGTTAAAATATAAAATATTTCCTATTGAAGTGAAATCATCGAAAAAATATAAATATACTTCTATGCTTAAATTTAAAGAAAAATATAGCCAAAAAATAGGAAATGCCTATATTATTCATCCTAAGAACGTCATAATAAAAGATGATATACTATTTATACCACCTTATATGACAATGTTTTTATAGAAAAGAATCTATCTAGTAAGGATAGATTCTTATATATCATAATGACTTTTACAGGAAAGAATTTCTATTTTGTCATTATTGATTCGATATACGAGTCTGTTTTTTTCATCAATACGCCTGCTCCAAAAACCATTTAAATCATGTTTTAAAGGTTCAGGCTTTCCAATTCCTGTAAAAGGATTTCTTTCTATATCTTTTATCAACTTATTAATTTTTTTAAGAGTTTTTTTATCTTCTGTTTGCCACCTTATATAATCATCCCAAGCTTCATCGAACCAGATTTTATTCATATTATTCAATCTCAATTAATTCATGCTCTTTGCCTTCACCATTATTAAGTGCTTTTATTCCCCTATGTAAATGATTTATATTACTTTTAGAATAAAAAGGATCGATTGAAATGTCAAAAGGAATTCTCATTTCTCTAGTTACTTTTTTAGCAAACATAGTAAATGCAGAAGTCATTGAAATACCAAGCTCTGAACATATATTTTCCATATCCTTTTTTAGTTGTGAATCCATTCTGAAATTAACATTAACTGATTTTTTCATTTTCCACCTCCATTTAAATTGTACAGCATATGTAATGAAAAGTCAACTGTTTGTAATGAATGTATTTGATTTAGTCTCTATACATAGAGTATAATTTTAATTGGCAAGAATAGCAAAAAAAAGAGAAGAAGGTAAAAACCCTCTTCACAACATACAGATTTACTTGTAAAATTTAATTACGACAAAAAACAAACAAGTGAGGTCTGTATGTTAGAAAATATTTTATCAAGAAATGAGTTAAATTTCAATCAGTTAGAGAAAGAATTTTTTAAAATAGGTTGTGAGTATGCAAGTGGATTATTAA
>PDWI01002417.1_pt1 | contig 44829 bp, 39 predicted proteins | sample 1430891 | NCBI WGS metagenome assembly PDWI01 (sample SAMN01162508, study PRJNA174530) | Oral metagenome, whole genome shotgun sequencing project. | biome: Marine environment; feature: Marine mammal; material: Swab sample of the gingival sulcus; isolation source: swab sample of gingival sulcus...
TAGGCAGCAGTCGCGCGGTAAGCGCCTGAAGGGGCGTTCGAGGCCATGGATGGCCGAGACGAGCTTACAGGGATGTACTTGTAGCGTCCCCGCAAGGGGATTGCCGGGCGGCTGCAGGGCGCAAAACCAGAGATTAAAGCGGATTTACACTAACCAATCAGGTTACAGCGAAGAATACATGCCCATCGTCCAGCCGGCGCTGCGTATGCCTTCAGTCCTCTGTTCTCTGTCTTCAGTCTTCTGGACACCCGAGTGGGTGAGATACGCTATTGTGGTTTGGTGGGAAATAAAGCAGCAGAATGGCCCGCCCGAGAGGATTCGAACCTCTGACCTCTGCCTCCGGAGGGCAGCGCTCTATCCAGCTGAGCTACGGGCGGTTGGGGCGGCAATAGTACACGGCCAGCGCTGGCGCGTCTATTTTTCGCGCCGGAAAGTTTGTCTGGCGGCTTGTGGCGAAGTCGCGCCGTGAGAGCCGTCTATGCCGCCTTGCCCTCCCGCCGATGTCGATCATGCACTGCGCCATCCTCGCGCGGCCTGTCGCTTGATCTTGTCTGGCCGCGCGGCGGCTTTGTCCGTTGTGGTCACAGTTTTGCAACACATGCTTGTTAAACTTGATTTTGTGTTATCGTTGTCGCTGCAGTTTGCAAAAAACGACACCTCGCCGTTGGCTTTAGTGTTGGCATTGCACCAAAAAAATGACAGCCGCACTAAAGTGGTTTGCCTGCTTTGAGGCTCGGTGAGATATAGCGCTGCGTTGATTTGTGCACGGTGGTGTTATGTCGGTGCGGTTGGACAATGGCTGCCACCCGCCAGATGTCAAAGCCGCTGCTGTGTTTGGTACGTGGCGCAGCGGCTTGTTGTACCCAATACCAGTGCGCCGATACGGGTGTGCTATTGATAGGTTGATATAAGGAGACATGCCATGACAAATAAGCGCCCGATTCGGGTTGGTTTGATGGGCTTTGGCCAGATTGGTCGACAGATTTATGAGCTGGCCGCGCGCAGTGACGATATTGAAATCCCGGTGATTTCCGATATCGGCGATGCAGATATTCTGCACTACCTGCTGTGTTCCGAGGTGGAGAATGCCAAGGACTACACCATCGATGGCAATCACCTGTATTGCCCGCGCTTCAAAACGCGCATGTTGCGTATCGATACGCCTGCGGAAATGCCCTGGGATGCCTTCGATGTCGATATGGTGATCGAGGCAACCGGCATCTACTGTGAAGCTGCGGATATGGAAGAGCACCTCGATAACGGTGCCAAGCGCGTACTGCTGCGCACCTTGCCGGTGGATGGGGCGGATCGTATTATCGTGCCGGGGGTGAACGATGCGGATGCCAAGGCGGACGATCGTATGATCTCCGGCGCCTCGGCCACCACCAGTGCCCTGGTCCTGCTGTTAAAGGCAGTGTCCGCCAAATACGAGGTGGAATGCGCCAGCATGACCAGCGTTCACGCCTATACCTCCGATCAGGCCCTGCAGGACTTCGCGGGCAGCGATTTTCGTCGCAGCCGCTCTGCGGCGGAAAACATTATTCCCAACACCCATGAAGCCAGTCGCTGGCTGGGTGATATTTTGCCGGCATTTGAAGGTAAAGTGTATACATCTGCGCTTAACGTGCCAATTCATGAAGGCTGTTTGCTGGATGTGAACCTGGTGATGGCAGATCCCAGCGTGACCGCCGAAGACATCAATACGGTTATGCGCGGCGCCGCCGAGGCTGCGCCCGCTGTGCTGGGGGTTGCCGAAGATCCGATTGTGTCCTCCGATGTGATTGGCAGCACCCTGTCACTGCTTTTTGATACAAAAGGAACGATTAAAGCCGGCGACACCATCATCAAGGCTTTGGGTTGGTATGAAAGTCGCGGCCACGCGGCACGCCTGCTCGACATCGTGCGTCTGTACGCGAAACTGGAAGGATAAGAGGAGACCGCCACATGAAAGTTGCAATCAATGGTTTTGGCCGTATTGGCCGTTCTGTATTTCGTATCCTTGAGAATGTCGAAGGCGTGGATGTCGTTGCGATTAACGACCTGTTCGATTTTGACGCACTGCGTTATTTGTTGAATTATGACACCATTATGGGGCCTTTTCCCGGCAAGTTAGCCCTGGAAGACGGTTATTTCGTGACTGACAAGAGTCGCGTCAAGTTGTTGAGTGAGCGCGATCCAGCGCAGTTACCCTGGGGCGAAATGGGCATAGATGCGGTGGTGGAAGCCACCGGTGTATTCCGCAAACGCGCGCAGTTGGAACAGCACCTGACAGCCGGTGCCGGCCGCGTGTTGTTGACCGTGCCACCCAAGGAAGAAATCGACTACACCGTGGTGCTGGGTGTGAACGATGAAGGGCTGTCTAAAGAGCATCGCCTTATCTCCAACGCGAGCTGCACCACCAACTGCCTTGCGCCCATGGCAAAAGTGCTGCATCAGGAATTTGGCATTGTCGAAGGCGTGATCAACACCGTACACGCTTACACCAATGACCAGCGTCTGGCCGATGTGCCTCACTCCGATTGGCGGCGCAGCCGCGCTGCGGCGGAAAACACCATTCCCACCTCAACCGGTGCGGCCAAGGCGGTGGGCGTGGTTCTGCCCGAGCTGCAGGGTAAACTGCACGGCATTGCCGCGCGCGTGCCGGTGCCCGATGGCTCCGTGGTGGATTTGTTTGCCAAGCTGTCCAAAGATGTCACCGTGCAGGATGTGCACGACGTGGTGCGCGCGGCCTCTGAATCGCACTTAAAAGGCATTTTGTACTACAGCGACACGCCGATTGTTTCCACCGATATTATCGGCAATTCCCATTCCTCTATTTACGATGCCGGTTTTACCGGTGTGGTCAACGGCCGCCACTTGCGCGTATTGAACTGGTACGACAACGAGTGGGGTTACTCCTGCCGCCTGGTTGACCTGCTCAAGCGCTTTGCGAGCTGGTAGGCTGCGCCGCCTGACATGACCGCAAGTTACGAGGACTACAGCAGCCTGCGCCGAAACGTCAGTTTTCTGGGCGGGCTGCTGGGTGAAGTCATTGCCGAGGCCGAAGGTGATGATTGCTTAGCATTGGTCGAGCGCATTCGCCTGCTGTCCAGGGATGCCCGCGAGGGCGACGCCGATGCGCAGCGGGCCTTGCTCGATGTTCTGGTCAATCTGCCCGATCGCGAAACCGTGCCGGTGGCGCGGGCGTTCAGCCAGTTCTTGAATCTGGCCAATATCGCCGAGCAGCGCCATACGGTGTCGCGGGCAATGGATCCTCTCTTGTCGGCATCGAAAACCCTGCATGTGGAATTCGAAGCCCTGCTTGCCCGGGGCATTGCCGGGGCGGAGATTCAAGCGGCGGTGGAAGCGCTGAATATCGAGCTGGTGCTCACCGCGCACCCCACCGAGATTACCCGCCGCACCCTGATTCACAAGCACGCGCAGATCAGCGAATGCCTGGGGCAGTTGGAGCTTGAGGGTCGCACCGAGCGCGAACGGGCGCAGATTCATGCGCGTCTGCGCGATTTGATCACCCAGGTTTGGCATAGCCACGAGTTTCGCCAGCAGCGCCCCACACCCGTGGACGAGGCGCGCTGGGGTTTTGCGGTGGTGGAGGAATCCCTGTGGCGCGCGGTGCCGGAGTTTGTGCGCCGCCTGGATACGCAGTTGCTAAATCACTGCGGGGTGTCCCTGCCGTTGACTGCTGCACCGGTGCGCTTTTTGTCCTGGATGGGCGGCGATCGCGACGGCAACCCCAATGTCACCGCCGAGGTCACCCGTGAAGTGTTGCTGTTGTCACGTTGGCAGGCGGCGAGTTTGTATTTGCGGGATGTGCGCCAACTGGTCGATGAGCTGTCGATGACAGTCTGCGACGATGCCCTGCGCAAAGTGGCCGGCGATGCTTTTGAGCCTTATCGCGCCGTGCTGCGCCCCCTGCGCACGCTGCTCGGTAACACCCTGCGCACTATCGAACAGCAGTTAGACGGCGAGCCGGTGGCAGATGTTGATGTACTGACTGACCCTGAGCAGTTGTGGCAGCCGCTGCACGCCTGTTACCAATCCCTGCTTAACTGCGGCCTGGCGAGTGTGGCCAATCGTGATTTGCTGGATGTACTGCGTCGGGTGCGCTGTTTTGGGGTGCATCTGCTGCGCCACGATGTGCGCCAGGACAGTGCCCGTCACACCGAGGCGCTGTCGGAGATTACCCGGTATCTGGGCCTGGGCGATTATGCGCAGTGGGACGAGCAACAGCGCCAGACGTTTTTGCTGGCCGAACTGGTGTCAAAACGACCGCTGATTCCCGATAACTGGCAGCCCAGCGCCAATGTGCAGGAAGTGCTGGATACCTGCAAGGTGGTGGCAAACACCGAGCGCGAAGCCTTTGGGGCCTATGTGATTTCTATGGCGCGCCAGGCTTCGGATGTGCTGGCGGTACACCTGCTGCTAAAAGCCTGTGCCTGCCCCTACTATCTGCCGGTGGCGCCTCTGTTTGAGACGCTGGATGATCTGGAGCGCGCCTGTGCCGTTATGCAGGCACTGTTCGCTAACGAGTGGTATCGCAGTCAGATCGGCAATGCGCAGATGGTGATGATAGGCTATTCCGATTCCTCCAAAGATGCCGGCGTGATAGCCGCCTCCTGGGCGCAATACCGGGCCCAGGAAGCGCTGCTGGCCCTGTGCGAGCGGGAAGGTATCGCGCTGACGCTGTTTCACGGGCGCGGCGGTACCATCGGTCGCGGTGGTGCACCGGCGCGCGATGCGCTGTTATCGCAACCGCCGGGCTCCTTGCGCACGGGTTTACGGGTAACCGAGCAGGGCGAGATGATTCGCGCCAAACTGGGTTTGAGTTCTCTGGCGACGAAAACACTGGCGCTTTACGCCAGCGCGATTTTGCGTGCCAACCTGATTAACCCGCCCACACCAAAACAGGCGTGGCGGGATGTGATGGATAAGCTTGCGGAAGAATCCTGTACCGCCTATCGCAATGTGGTGCGCGGTGAGGCGGATTTCGTGGCCTATTTCCGTTATGCCACGCCTGAGCAGGAGCTGACCAAGCTGCCCCTGGGCTCGCGCCCCGCAAGGCGTAAGTCCGGCGGCGGCATCGGCAGTCTGCGCGCGATCCCGTGGATTTTTGCCTGGATGCAAAACCGACTGATGTTGCCCGCCTGGCTCGGCGCGGGTGAGGCACTGCAAGCGAGTATAGACCGCGGCGAAAAAGAGATACTGCTGGAAATGGTGCGGGAATGGCCGTTTTTTGCCAGTCGTCTTTCCATGCAGAATATGGTGTTTGCCAAGGCCGATACCGCGCTGTCAGCCTATTACGATCAGCGTCTGGTGCCGGGGGAACTCAGACCCATCGGCGTGGCGCTGCGCGAGCAAATGCAGCGCGATCAGCAGACCTTGTTGCAGTTGTTGCCGCAACGGGAGCTCACACCCGCCGAGGAATGGGCGCAGGAATCCATACGCCTGCGCGCGATTTACACCGACCCCATCAACTATTTGCAGGTCGAGTTACTACAGCGCGAGCGCAACAATAAAACCTCGGCCTTTGATGATGCCATTATGGTTACCATTGCCGGTGTCGCGGCGGGTATGCGCAACACGGGTTAACCCGGATAATTCACCAGTACGGCGGCTGCTTTACTGATGAAATATCCGGGTTAGTCTGTGGTGCGAGACTCAAAGACGATTATTGAAAACGCTTGCAGGAGTAAGGTCATGCTTAAGTATCTGGTTTGTGGGCTGTTGTTATTGTGTTTGGCCAGTGGAGGTAGCGCGATGGGTATAGAAAGCATCAAGGGCACCAAGAATAAAGAGCGCGCAGCGACTGAAAATATCGCCTTGGCTATGCAGAAAGACACTTCGCTGAACACCCTGGGTGCGCAGCTGCTGCAAATCAAGCTGGAACATGGCGGCATGGACAATGCGCTGGTCTCGCCGGTGTCCCTGTATTATGCCCTGAGTGTGCTGCGCGAAGGGGCAGGTGGTGACAGCGCGGCGCTGTTGGAGAAAGTGCTGACCAACGGTGAGCGCAGCGTGAATTCCCTCGCGCCCGCCCTGGCCGCCAAACTGGTATCCGCAGAGGATAATCCAAAGAGTAAAAAGGGACAGTTTCTGTTGGCAAACGCCCTTTGGGCGGACAATGGCGCCAGTTCTGCTCAGCCTTTTGTCTTTGCCGAGGCTTTTGTGCAGGCCGTGGGCACGCAGTATCAGGCGTCGTTCGCCGAGCTGGATTTTCTCTCGCCAGAGGCGGCGGCAGCGGTGAACGGTTGGGCCAAGCGGGTCACAAAGGGCTTGATTCCCAGGGTAATCTCGCCCGATGTGTTAGAGGATTTATCCTGGTTGATCTTGAACGCCGCTGTATTTGAAGGCGGCTGGGGCACCGATATCGCCCGCGTTGCTGCCCACCCGGGCTATCAATTCAAGCCGCTTACGGGTGCTGCCAAGTCGCGAGATACGATTACTACAAGCTCTTATACCGCGCCGATACTTGAAAATGAAGACGGTGGCGTGGCGTTTAAACTACCCTTTGCCGGGTACAAATATTCGCTGGTGGTCAAGCTTCCCGGACAGGCGGGTGCGACTGAGTTAATGCGCAGTGTGTCGGCAATGCCGGAGACGGTTGCGGAGCTGTTGAGTGCAGCATCGCAACGCTATCAGTTGCGCATTGTGCTGCCGGTGTTTGCGTTCAGCGACGAGATTGAGCTGCGTGCAAGCGATCCGCAAACCAAAGCGCTGGGGCTTGCTCCGTTGTATCAAAACGATGCGGATTTTAAGCCGATGGGCGATCAAGAGCGCTCCCATTCCAATGTTCGCCGCAGTAAAGTGGGGCTGATCAAACAGAACGCGCGCATCGAACTCGACGAAAACGGTGTCAGCGCCGCCGCGGTGACCGCTATTGGGGCTATGCGAGCCACCTCTATCAGGCCGCGGCGTTATCCCAAAAAAGACATTATCGTCGATAGACCTTTTGCCTTTGCTATCGTTGAAAATATATCCCAGGCTGTTCTGTTTCAGGGTGTGCTGGTGCGTTAGGAATTATCGGTAAGCCGAGGACGGCTTTTGTGCTCGTCGTGTTGCGGAAGCTGCTTGCGTGAGGCAGGGCTTGCCAGCCACAGCGCGCGCATTAAATCCCGGGCGGCCATGCTCAAATGTTGCTCCGCAGCCTGCAGGGCAAGCCAGGTAGCCTGTTCGCGCTGTTCATCGGTCAGATGTGCGGCCTTGTCCTGCATTTCTCTATCGACACTGTCTGCCAGCGCTTGCAATTCCTTCGCAGCCTCCGTGGCGGCAAGGTTCAGGGTGTCTCTTAACAGGGCTGCATCCGCCGGTAAGGACATTGCATATTTCGCGCTTTTGTAGGTGAGACGCGCAGGTAGGGTGGCGAAACGAAAGCCTGTTTTAACGGCGGTGCGCAGCATGGTAGCCCCTACCTGGTGTGTGAGAGCAATAGACTACCGCAGAACGGGGGGCTTGTCAGCCTGGCCTGTTACCGCTCACGAGTTCACAGCTTATAGCTTGCCACTGGGAGCCGCTTGTTTTTGCATAAAATAAAAAACACCGTTAATGTTCAGCGAAAAAACGGTGCTAAGGTGGTGGGCATTAGCAATCAATCAGTGGGGTGTGATTTGAAAAAGAGTGTATACGGTTTGGCGCTGGCTTGCTGTGCTGTCCTATTGTTTGGGGCATCCGCTGTATTGGCGGCAACGCTGCCCGACACCATTGCCAGGGTAAAACCCTCGGTGGTGGCGGTGGGCACTGCGGTAAGGGGCGAGGCGCGCAGGCGTGCGGACAAGCCGCTGAAATTCAGCGGCACCGGCTTTGTGGTGGGCAACGGCTTGCAGGTCATCACCAATTACCATGTGGTTGATAAGCCCGTTGGCGAGAGTGAACAGCTCGCCGTGTTTAGCGGTGAAGGCAAGAAGGCGCGGGCGCGCTTTGCCCGGGTTATTGCGGTGGATAAAGCCAACGATTTAGCCCTGCTGGAGATTGCGCCGCCGGTGATGCCGGCGCTGAAACTGGGTAAGAAAAAACTGCGCGATGGCGAGTTGGTCGCTTTCAGTGGCTTTCCGCTGGGCTTTGTGTTGGGTTTGAACAGGGTGACCCACCGCGGTATTGTCTCGGCGGTTACGCCCATGGTTACGCCGGTGCCCGACGCGCGACACTTAAAGGCTGAACATATCCGTCGTTTGCGCGCGTCCCAGTCGTCCTATGTCTACCAGCTCGATGCCAACGCCTATCCCGGCAATAGCGGCAGCCCGATGTACGACCCCGCCAGCGGTGAGGTGCTGGGGGTGATTAACAGTGTGTTTATCAAAAAAACCAAAGAAGCGGTGCTTACCACGCCCACCGGCATCACCTATGCGATTCCGGTGGAACATGCGCGGGCACTGTTAGCTCGCTAGTCTTTTTTCCGGTGCAGGCTCTTGCGGCGTAAGCCTACTCGCCCAGTTCCGCTTTGCAGCGTTCCATCCAGCCCTGCAGGTGCTGTAAATCCTCGGCTGGGGTTTGTTTGACCCAGCGGGAGAATTCACAGGCCGCGAGCAGGTCGATGTCCGCCTGGGAGAAATGATCGCCCGCTACCCATGTGGTGCTGGCGAGGTATTTGTCCATGGCGGGCCAAACCGCCTGCAGGCGCATTTTGCCGCGCTCGGCAAGCGCTGGAATTTGCGGCACATTCAGAGACCCGGGCAGGGCGCGGTTTTCGAAGGCGGGGTTGGCGTTGCGCAGTATTTCAGCGATCGGCATAAACGTGGTGTTAAACAGTTTGTGCATCCAGTTCATCACCCGCGCCTTTTCAATTGCGGTCGAGCCAAGCAAAGGCTTTTCCGGGTGCAGTGCTTCCAAATACAAGCAGATGGCGACCACTTCAGTGAGCACTTCGCCATCATCCAGAACCAGCGCGGGTACGGTTCGGCTGGGATTGATGGAGGCATAGGCGTCCTCCAGTTGCGCTTTGTGCATCAAGTCCACCTGCTCGGTGTCAATGCTGATGCCCTTGTATTGCATAAACAGCGCTAAGCGGCGGGGGTTGGGTGCGGGGTCGTAGGTGTAGAGTTTCATTGTGGTTCTCCTTGGTTTATCAGTCTTATAGCAGCTAATGCGCGTGCTGTCAGTCAAACAGCGATTTTAAGCTGCTCAGGGTTTCCTTGGCTCTAGCCCGGATAATTCACCAGTACGGTGGAGAATCTTCTATTAGTTTTTTAATATCAACAAGTTATGCCGTGATCACCAGAAAAAAAAGTATACGAACAATACCTAAATGGTTTTTCGAAAAAAATGACTTCGAATCTTGCCCAAAATCATTCAAACCGTAGCTACCGCTACGCTTTTCATGATGTTTGAACAACCTTCTGTTTGAACAACCTTCTTTGTCCTTTTTTCCGAAAATTCCATTTACTGGAGAAATATCCGGGCTAGTTTGCTTTGGAGAGCCACGGCCTCGTCATCCTCGCCGGGGTTTTACACGGTACTGCCTCTTCTAAGCGATTTTCCTGTCTGGGCATTTTATAGCAGCTAATGCGCGTGCTGTCAGTCAAACAGCGATTTTAAGCTGCTCAGGGTTTCCTTGGCTCTAGCTTGCGTCGCAGCCTCATCATCCTCTCCAAGCCCTTGCACGGTGACGTCCTCTGCTGGCAATTCATCCAGAAATCGACTGGGCGTGCACTTGATCTGCTCGCCAAATTGGCGCCGTTTGCGTGCGGTGGTCAGGGTGAGCGTCTGCCTTGCGCGGGTAATACCCACATAGGCCAGGCGTCGTTCCTCTTCGATTGTGCCCTGCTCGATGCTGTTGCGGTGGGGCAGGGCATTTTCTTCTGCGCCGATAATAAAAACATGGGGAAACTCCAAACCTTTGGAGGCGTGCAGAGTCATCAACTGCACCCGGTGTTCGGCGGCATCGTCTTCTTCCTGCTGTTCCATGAGATCGCGCAGCATCAAGCGCGCCACTGCTTCCTGCAAATCGACCTGGTGACGGCTCATTTCCTGATGCAGACTGTCCAATAAAAACTCTACATTGTTCCAGCGTCTGCTGGCCACCTCGTCGCTGGAGCTGATTTTGTCCAGCCAGCCGCGATAGTCGATGTCTTGCAGCATTTGGCGCACGCCCTGGGTGTCGGTCGCCCCGTGGCAGTGCCTGGAGGTGCGCGCAAGCCAGGTGCCAAACTCGTGCAGGCGTGTCGCCACCGCCTGTCCAACATCGCTTGAACTGATGTGTTGGCAGGCGATACTTAGTGGTCTGTGTGAGGCGGTGGCAAAATGACTCAGCGCCTCCAGTGAGCCTGTGCCGATTTTACGCCTTGGCGTATTGGCGACCCGCAAAAAGGCGTTGTCATCACCGGGGTTGATCAACAGGCGCAAATAAGCCATCACGTCTTTAATTTCATTGCGTGAAAAAAATGAAGTGCCGCCGCTTAACTGATAGGGTACCTGCTGGCGCTGCAGCTCCAGCTCTAACAGTTTCGCCTGGTGGTTACCGCGGTACAGCACCGCGTAATGGCCAAACTGACCGCGTTTGCGCAACTTGTGATCCAACAGCTCTGCGACAACCTGCTCCACTTCGTGGTGTTCGTCATCGCAGTGAATGATGCGGATGTTTTCCCCTGCGCCAAAATCACTCCACAGTTTTTTCTCAAATACGTGGGCGTTGTTGGCGATCAGGGTATTGGCCGCCTTCAAAATGCGCGCGGTGGAGCGGTAGTTTTGTTCCAGTTTAATTATTTTCAGGGCGGGAAAATCCGTTTGCAGTTGCTGCAGGTTTTCGGGTTTGGCGCCGCGCCAGGCGTAGATGGATTGGTCGTCATCGCCCACCACGGTCAGCCCGCCGCGCAGCCCCACCAGCTGTCTCACCAGTAAATACTGGCTGCTGTTGGTATCCTGGTATTCATCCACCAGTAAATAGTGAATGCGATTCTGCCAGCGCTGCAATATATCGGGCTGTTGCTCGAATAATTCGGTGGGCAGACTGATTAAATCGTCAAAATCCAGTGCGTTATAGGCGCGCAATGCCTGATTGTAGCGCTTGTAGGCCACCGCGCTGAGGGTTTCGGCGGGGCCCTTGGCAAGGCTGAGTGCCTCGTCGGGGTTGATGCGATCATTTTTCCAGCTGGAAATCGCCTGCTGCACGAAGCTGGCTTTGTCGGCCTCGGCGCCGTGTTCCTGCACTAGCAGCTCGGTAATGAGCTTTTGACTGTCCTGTGCATCAAAAATGGAAAAGCCGGGTTTCAGCCCCAGAGTTTTTAACTCGCTGCGAATAATACGCAGGCCAAGTTGGTGAAAGGTGCTCACCGTCAGTCCTTCTGCCCGCCCGCCCAGCAAATGGGTCACACGTTCGCGCATCTCTCTGGCGGCTTTGTTGGTGAAGGTTACTGCCGCAATTTTGTCAGCATGATAGCCGCAGATGTTTACCAGATAGGCGATTTTCTGCGTGATAACGCTGGTCTTACCGCTGCCTGCGCCTGCCAGCACCAGCAGTGGACCGTCGATATAATGCACGGCCTCGGCTTGTCGGGGATTGAGTCTGGTCACGGTGATAGCCCGGATATTTCATCAGTAAATGGAGGGGCCGGGCTAGCCCGGATGTTTCGCCAGTAAATGGAATTTTCGAAAAACCATTTAGGTGCAAATTGTACATGTGTTTTTGCTGCTATTCATGGCACAACCCATTGATATTAAATAAATGGTACCAAAGTAGTCGCCGTACTGGTGAAATATCCGGGTTAGTTGGCGCTGGGGAGGTGACACCGTTTGCAAAGGGTTTTATCGGGCCTGTTGCAGGCTTGCTTTAATCTCTTAGTTACTTGCATAATAAGACCATTATAACAACGCTGCCCTGGTTCTGAGCCTTACATTGCCCACAAAGACCATGGTCAAGGAGTCAGTCATGAATGCCAACGCCCCCCTTTCGGACTTTCCCTCGGTCGATCTGTGCCTGGGGGGAGTAGCGACCTTCAATGATACCCAGCCGTGGATTTACCATATCGACAATCCCTATCTGCACGGGGTTTATGCGCCCACCACGCGACAACTCGATAGTCAGGAGTTGCTTGTGGAAGGGGAGTTGCCCATGGATCTGGACGGCGCGTATTTTCGCAATGGGCCAAATCCGCTGCATGAGCCGCGCGGCCGCTATCACACTTTCGATGGCGACGGCATGGTGCACGGGGTGTATTTTTCCAACGGCAAGGCGAGCTATCGCAATCGCTATGTGGAAACCCACGCCCTGCTTGAGGAGCGCCAGGTGGGTCACTGTCTGTCGCCTGGGATGATGCAGCCCAAGGATTTCACCCACGCGGAATTTGGTTATAAAGACACCGCCAACACCGATGTTTTTTGTTATAGCGGTGATTTGATGACCCTTTGGTACAACGCGGGTAATCCCTATCGCCTGGATGCTCACAGCCTGGCGACCAAAGGTTTTTTTGATTTGGAAGGCCGTCCGACACGGCGTATGTCGGCGCATTCGAAGGTAGACTGGCGCACTGGCGATTTGCTGTTTTTTGACTACGGCGATGAGCCGCCGTATATGACTTACGGTGTCGCCAACGCCAGTGGTCAGTGTATCCACGAGGTGGCGATAGACCTGCCCGGGCCGCGTCTGCCCCACGATATTGGCTTCACCGAAAACTACACCATCTTGCACGATTTGCCGTTTTTCCACGATCAGAACGTGTTGCGTAAACACAACATGCGCGTGGTGGATTTCCATAGGGACATGCCCGCCCGCTTCGGTCTCATTCCACGTTTCGGGCAGGGTCACGACGTGCGCTGGTTTGACTGTCAGCCCTGTTATATTCTGCACGTGAGCAATTGCTGGGAAGAGGGCGACTGGGTGGTGATGGACGGCTGTCGCTCGACCAACCCAAAACCTGATCCGCAACAGGGCGAAGGTGAGCTGGCACACATGCTGGCGTATATGCGTTTGGAGGCCAACAATTACCGCTGGTGCTTTAATCTGAAAACCGGCCAGGTACGCGAGGGCGATCTGGACGATTTAAATACAGAGTTCAATAAAACCAATCCCCTGTACCACGGTGTCAAAAGCCGCTATGCCTACCACCAGCGCATTCCTCTTTATCACGAAGGGGGCTATACCCTGCGTTTTACCGGGCTGGTGAAGTATGACAATGCCAGCGGGCAGCGCTGGCAATACGATTACGGCAAGGGCGTGTTTGGCTCGGAGGCTGTGTTTGCACCGCGCAAGGGGGCGAGTCGTCAGGATGCAGAAGATGATGGCTATGTCATCACCCTGGTGACCGACAGTAATGACTGGCGCTCCTGGTGTCTGGTGTTTGACGCCACGGATATTGAGCAGGGCCCGATTGCCAAAGTGTTGTTGCCCCAGCGTGTGCCCGCGGGTTTTCACGCGACATGGGCGCGCTCAGAGGATATGCTATCGCCATAACATAATGTAAAGACGTGTAGGTCTTATGGCGACATTTTACACCCAGGCCAGTTCGGTTAATCGCGCACTGGATCAGATTGGCGACAAATGGTGCCTGCTGCTGTTGCAGGAGGTATTTTGGGGAACCCATTCTTACAAGGCACTGCTGGATGCTCTGGGTATCTCTCGGGGCGTTCTGTCCAACCGCTTGCGCTATTTAGAGGCCCACGGTCTGCTGCGCAGGGATGAGAGCGAGGGAGCGCGGCGTCCACGTTACCATTTAACCCGCAAATCTGTTGCGCTGTACGATTGCGCGCTGATGGCGGTGGCCTGGGAGCACCGTTTTTATAAACGCGGCAAGGCAAAACACATTACCCTGTTGCACAAGAGCTGCGGCAAAGAGTTCAGCCCGCAAATGCGCTGCGAGGCCTGTGGCGCGGCGGTCGATGGGCGCGATGTGAGTTATCGACAGGGCCCGGGCGCAGCCCAGGATCCGCGTGCAAAGCGATTGCGCCGCCGCTCCACCCTGCCCGCCAATGCGGTGCCGAGCGAGCGCAATGTCTACCGCAACCTGGTGAACTTGATCGGGGATCGCTGGAGCGCCAATATTATTGCCCTGATGTTTCGCGGTTATAACCGTTACGATCAACTGCTGGATGCCCTGCCCGTGGCGACGAATGTGCTCGCGTCCCGTTTAAAGTTGTTGCGGCGAAATGGCATTGTTCGCGCGCGGCAATACCAGGCCAAACCGCCGCGCAATGAATACCCACTCACCGCCAAGGGCTGGGGCTTGTACCCGTGGTTTGTGGCGCTGTTACAGTGGGGTGATGTGTGGTGTGATGAGAGCGGCGCGGGGCGGCCCATTGTGCCTGTTCATCGATGCTGCGAGCAGGAATTGCGCGCCGTGGTGGTGTGCGATCAGTGTGAAAAACCGGTGACACCCGAGCAGGTGAGCTTTCACTTTTGGGGTACGCCGTAGACAGGTATCGTGGTTGGCCTCTTGTTATGTCTAGCCCTGTAAGCGAACACTGCTCATTTGTTTGCATCATTCACCCGATACGCCAGTGCTTCGCCAATGTGGGCACTGTTGACTGCGGACGCCTGGGCGAGATCCGCAATTGTGCGCGCCACGCGCAACAGGCGGTGGCAGGTACGCATGGAAAGTTGCAGCGCACTGGCGGCGTGTTCCAGGCTTGCCTGCGCCTCGCGGTCGAGGGCGCAGTGTTTAAGCAGTGCTTTGTGAGACAGTCTGGCGTTGGTGCAGCCCTGACGCCGCTGCTGCCGCTGTCGCGCTGCGCAAACTCGCTCTCGAACAGAGTATGAAGACTCGCCGCTGGCATTGGTAGTGAGCAGTTTACAGGGGTCGATACGCCGCACCGGCACGATCATATCGAAGCGATCGAGCAAAGGGCCGGACAACCGCGCGCGGTAGCGACTGATCTGCTGGGGGCTGCACTGGCAGCGCTGTCGCTCATCACCGAAATAACCGCAGGGACAGGGGTTCATCGCGCCGACCAGTTGAAAGCGCGCGGGAAAGCTTACTTTGCGCTCGCTGCGCGAGATCGTAATCAGGCCGGACTCCAGCGGTTGGCGCAGCATTTCCAGGGCATTTCGGGAAAACTCGGGCAGCTCATCTAAAAACAATACGCCGTTGTGGGCGAGGGAAATTTCCCCCGGCTGTGGTGTCGAGCCACCACCGCACAGTGCCGCACTGGAAGCCGAATGATGTGGCGCGCGAAACGGGCGGCGCAGTTGCAGTTGGTGTTCATGGGCGGGGGTGTAAAGCTCGGCCAGGGCCGCGGTGGGCAGTAATTCCTCCAGTGGCGCGGGCGGTAAAATACCCGGCAGGCGTTCAGCGAGCAGGGTTTTGCCGGTGCCTGGCGGGCCAAATAACAGCAAATTGTGCTGCCCTGCGGCGGTGATCTCCAGGGCCCGGCGCGGCCCGGGTTGGTCTATTACATCGGCGAGGTCGGGGTAGTCGTGTTGCTGATCGGGCAGCGTGTGGGCGATGGGTGCAAGAGGCGCACTGCCGTTTAAGTGCGCACACAGGCGCAGCAGGTGGTCGCAGCCGATAATTTGCGCCCGCGGCACACAGGCGGCGAGCTTGGCGTTGGCCAGGGGCAAATGCAGGCAGTGCTGTGTGTCGCGGGACTTCAGTGCCGCGCTCAAGACCCCGGGCACGCCGCGCAGTTGGCCATCCAGGGCCAGTTCACCCAGGAATTCTTTGTTGTCGAGTGCGTGTTCGGGTAATTGCCCCGAGGCCGCGAGCAGGCCAAGGGCAATGGGCAGATCAAAGCGCCCGCCGGATTTGGGTAAGTCCGCCGGGGACAGGTTGATGGTGATGCGTCTGGCGGGAAATTCAAAATGGGAATTTAGCAGTGCGCTGCGCACGCGCTCGCGGGATTCGCGCACGGCGGTTTCAGGAAGCCCTACCAGAGTAAAGCACGGCAGTCCGTTTGACAGGTGAGTTTCCACCCGCACCAACGGCGCATCGAGCGCGCTGTTAGCACGGCTGAGTGCAGTGGAGTTATCCATAGCTCGTCCCTGAGCATTGTAATGCGCGATACGCGCTGGCTTATTTGGTTTCCAGCGCGGTAAGTTGTTCGTTTAAGCGCTCGATCTGTTGTTCCAGCTCGCTGACCTGTGCCTGCGCGGCCTTCAGGACCTTGGTTTGGGCGTCAAATTCCTCGCGGCTGACCACATCGAGCCGCTCCAGAGCCGATTGCGCCAGGGCTTTGATATTTTTCTCTGCTTCCTGCTTAAAGCTGTTGCCTGCGCCGGTAAACGCGCCGAATTGTTCTAAGACATCGCCAATTGGCGGGGGTTTGATGGCCATGTGTGATTTCCCTGGTCTGGCTGCAACGACATGGGAGCAAGTGTAGCGTATTTGTGGTGGAGCGCACACATCATATTGTGGCGTTTACAGTTTGGAGGTGGCGTACCATAATGGGCGCCGAACCAGATCAGGAGAACTGAAATGAAACTCGTTACCGCTATTATCAAACCCTTTAAAATGGACGATGTGCGCATGGCGTTATCGGACATTGGCGTGCAGGGTATCACCGTGACCGAGGTAAAGGGCTTTGGTCGTCAGCGCGGACACACCGAACTGTACCGCGGTGCGGAATACGTGGTGGATTTTCTGCCCAAGTTGAAGTTGGAAATAGCGGTAGACGCGTCGCAGTTGGAGGCCACCATCGATGCCATCATCGGCGCGGCCAACACCGGTAAAATTGGTGACGGCAAGATTTTTGTGTCAGAACTCGAACAGGTGATTCGCATCCGCACCGGCGAGACGGGCGTTGAGGCGGTCTGATTTTTTTAGATATTTTTAATGTAATAACAAGCCCGGATATTTCACCAGTAAATGGAATTTTCGGACAAAAGGACAAAGAAGGTTGTTCAAACATCATGAAAAGCGTAGCGGTAGCTACGGTTTGAATGATCACTACATAACTCATTGATATTACATAATTAATAGCGGCGCGGTCGCCGTACTGGTGAAATATCCGGGCAAGCGCTTCCCCTTCACCAGCCAAGGCCGGGGGTGGAGGGTGTAAGTACCGATCTCCCAGGAGAAGCCAGGCTCCGTGACTGTGATTTTCAGAGGGAGGTTGGGGTGCTATCAGAGCCTGCTTTTAAGCAAGTCCGGCAACTCCCTGAGCGATCTGATTTCCGCATCCGCTGCCTCATCGCGCGGCCAGGGCTTACCTGTTGGGTTAAACCACACGCTGAAAATACCCAGGGCCTGTGCTCCGGCGACGTCGTGCTCGGGGTGGTCGCCTACGTGTATCATTTGCGCGGGCGCACACCGCTTGTGGTCCAGGGCGGCGCGAAACAGAGCTGGCTCGGGTTTGCAGGCGCCGACATCTTCGGCGCAAAACGCAAAATCCAAATACTGCCCCAGCGGGGTTTTATGCACGTCGGCGTTGCCGTTGGTGAGCGTGCCCAGGCTGAAGTGTTGGGCGAGTTCCGCTAACACCGACTCGGCCTCGGGATAGGGTGAAACCTGTTGGCGCGCCTGTAAAAACACCGTGAAACACTCCTCTTCACCGCGCTTGGCCAGATGATGGGAGTAGCCCGCATCGCACTGCAATTCGTAGAGAAACGTCCGGCGCATAGCACTGACGCTGTGGATCAGCTCGGGCCTTCTGCGCAGCAGGTCTTTTTTGCGCGCAACGGTCTCGGCAGTTGACGACAGCAGCGCCGACGTGGCTGGGCGATGCTGGGCAAGCCATGTGTGAAAGGCGTTTTCCGCGCGCTCAAGCGCAGGGGCGACCGGCCACAGGGTGTCGTCCAAATCGAAGCTGACGACTTTAATTGCCACGGTTTAATCGCGTTCCTGTTGCAGGCGTGGGATCAGGCGCGCCATCACATCGGCAATGTGGCCCAGAAACAGGGTGTCCATCTGGCTGTCGTAGCGGTGCGGGTCCGAGCTGCCAACTGCGATCAGGCCCAGTTCGCTGTATTCGCTTAAAATCGGCATGATGGCGGCCGAGCCGATGCTTTTAACGCCTGGGAACAGGTAGTTAAGCTCGTCCAGACGCAGTGCGCCACACAGGGGTTTGCGACTGCGCAGCAGTGCACCCACTTCGTTGCGCGCGCGCTCCAGGGAGTCTACGCGGCAGCCTTCTGTGCTGTTGTCCTCATTGCCAAACATAATCACCGCAGCGTATTCCACCTTGAAGTCACCGGCCATCGCTTCCATGTACGCTCGCTGTAAGCTGCGTAAATCATTTGCTTCCAACAGTGCCAGGGCGAGTTTGCGGGTGTGCTCGTAGAGGCGGTCATTGCGCCGGGCGTTGTCGGTGAGTACGCCCAGGCGCTGGCGCATGTCGATATTGCGCTCGCGCAGGATGCTGACCTGTTTTTCAACCAGCGATACAGCGTTACCGCTGGCGTGGGGAATCTCCAGTGTGTCCAGCAACTGGGGATGACGCTCTAGAAAATTGGGGTTTTGTTCAAGGAATTGGACGACGTCGTCCTCGTTGATGGGGGGGCGCGTGTTCGCTTGCCTGTGTTCCATGGTGTTTCCTGTTAAAAAATTGGGTAAAAAATATTTAGAGTTTGATCGTGCCTTCAAAGACCACCGCAGTGGGGCCGGTCATCATCACCGGGGCGCCATCACCCGCCCAGTTGATCGACAACTTGCCGCCGCGCAGGTGGACATCGACGGTGTGGTCCAGCCAGTCTCGGCTGATGCCAACCACAGCCGCCGCACAGGCGCCTGTGCCGCAGGCCTGTGTTTCACCCACACCCCGCTCAAAAACCCGAAGATCGACGCGCGTTCGGCTCATTACCTGCATAAATCCGGCATTTACCCGGTTGGGAAAACGTGCGTGGCGTTCGATCAAGGCGCCGTGCTCGGCAACGGGGTATCGCTCAATATCGTCAACCCGAACTACCGCGTGGGGGTTGCCCATACTGACAGCACCGATTTCCAGTTGGGTGTCCGGCAGGTCTAATACATAACTGTCTGCACGGGCATCGGCTTCAAAGGGGATCTGTTCCGGCTCAAATACCGGCGCACCCATGTTTACTTCCACCTGCTGGCGCGAGCGCACGATCAATTCAATGCGACCACCCAAGGTTTCCACCGAGAGCTGACGTTTGCGGGTTAAGCGTTTGTCTCTTACAAAACGCGCAAAACAGCGCGCGCCATTGCCACATTGCTCCACTTCGCTGCCATCGGCGTTGAAAATGCGGTAGCGAAAATCCGCGTCCTGGGATTGGGGCACTTCCACTGCCAGAACCTGATCACAGCCAATGCCGGTGTTGCGGTCGGCAATTTTTTTGATGTGATGCTCCCGCAATTTAAAGTCCTGGGTGACCAGATCCAGCACGACAAAGTCGTTGCCAAGGCCGTGCATCTTGGTAAAACGCAAGTTTTGAGGGCTGCGACGTTTGCTCATGTGCGATCATCCGGTAGTAGCGATTCCAGATGCCATAGCTGCTCCAGCGGCTCGCGTTCGCGTATTACGTGGGGCGTGTCGCCATCGACCATAATTTCCACCGCACGGGGGCGGCTGTTGTAGTTGGAGCTCATAGTAAAACCATAGGCACCTGCGCCGGTTTGTGCCAGTAAATCTCCGGCTTTTAAGGCTAATTTTCGGTCTTTTCCAAGAAAATCTGCGCTTTCACACACAGGGCCGACGATATTCCACAATGCGCTGCTTGTATCGGTGCGCGGTTTTACCGGGATGATATCCATCCACGCCTCATACAGGGCCGGGCGCAGCATATCGTTCATCGCCGCGTCCACCAGGGCGAAGTTGACCGCCTCGGTGGGTTTCAGGTAGAGCACTTCGGTGACCAGCACACCCGCATTGGCAGCGATGGAACGTCCGGGCTCCAGCACCAGGGTCAGCTCGTGCCCCGCCACCGCCCGTTTGACCGCAGCGAGATAGTCCTCAATCGCAGGGGGCGTTTCAGCGCTGTAACACACGCCCAAGCCGCCACCGATATCGATGTGGGACAGCTTGATGCCCTCTGCGTCAAGCTGGTCGATCAACAGCAATAAGTGCTCGATCGCGTCGATAAATGGGTCTATCTCCGTTAATTGAGAGCCTATGTGGCAGTCAATACCCTCGATTTTGATGTTGGCTAATGCCTTGGCCCGGCGGTATACTGCGATTGCATCACCTGTGGTCAGGCCGAACTTGTTTTCGCGAAGGCCGGTGGAAATATAGGGGTGCGTACCCGCATCTACATCGGGGTTTACGCGCACGGAAATTGGTGCCACAAGCTCCATCTCCGCGGCGACTTCGTTTAGCGCCTCCAGTTCCGGCGCTGACTCGATATTAAAGCAGCCAATGCCCAGCTCCAGCGCGCGGCGCATCTCCGCACGGGTTTTGCCGACGCCTGAAAACAGAGTTTTGGCCGGGTTGCCTCCAGCTGCCACCACGCGCTCCAGTTCCCCGACCGAGACAATATCAAAACCCGCGCCCAGTTTGGCCAGTACATTGAGTACCGCCAGGTTGGAGTTGGCTTTGACAGCGTAGCAAATAAGGTGTGGGCTATCCTGCAGGGCGTTTTGGTAATGCAGAAACTGCGTTTCCAGTGCTTTGCGCGAGTATATGTAGCAGGGCGTGCCGTATTTGTAGGCGATCTCGGCAACGCTGCAGCCTTCGGCAAATAACTCGCCGTTTTGGTAGTCGAAAAAAGACATGGTTATTTCTCGGTATCGATGTCGGTTTGCGCTGTGCTTGCAGGCGGTGTTTCAACAGGGTGGTATAAAGGCCCCATTTGTCCGCATCCTGCTAACATCATCGTCCAAAAAACCGCAATCGCGGTGTAACTCGTCAGTTTTCGCATGAATGTTCTCGCAGCTTCTGGTCGGCAAAGCCCGTCATTATAGCCCCCGTGTTGCCAGGTGTTCCAGTGCGGTTTGCGCGGCCTTGGCAACCTGCTTCGGCGCGGTGCCGCCAATGTGCTTGCGCGCTGCAATCGATCCTTCCAGGGTGAGGATATTAAATACATCTGCGTCAATATCGCTGCTAAATGTTTGCAACTCCGCTAAAGACATCTCCGCCAGGTCGCGTTTGCTGGCGACGCCCTCGGCCACCGCCTTACCCACAACTTCATGGGCATCGCGAAACGGCAGGCCTTTGCGCACCAGATAATCCGCAAGATCCGTAGCGGTGGCAAAGCCGCGCAGCGCCGCCTCGCGCATGGCATCGACGTTGGGCTCGATAGCCGGAATCATGTCCGCAAAGGCGCGCAGGCTGTCAGACACGGTGTCGATGGTGTCAAACAGGGGTTCTTTGTCTTCCTGATTGTCCTTGTTGTAGGCCAGCGGCTGGGATTTCATCAAGGTCAGCAAACTCAGCAGATGGCCGTTGACGCGGCCGGTTTTACCGCGCACCAGCTCCGGTACATCGGGGTTTTTCTTCTGCGGCATGATGGAGGAGCCGGTGCAGAAGCGATCGGGCAGGGTGATAAAGTTAAACTGAGCGGAGGTCCACAGCACCAGTTCTTCGGACATGCGCGACAAATGGGTCATCAGCAGGGCAGCGAAGGCGCAAAATTCGATGGCAAAATCCCGGTCGGACACGGAATCCAGGGAGTTTTCGCTGGGGCGATCAAAGCCCAGCGCCGCGGCGGTTTGCTCGCGGTCGATGGGGAAGGTGGTGCCCGCCAGCGCCGCCGCGCCCAGGGGCGAGACGTTCATTCGCGCGCGACAATCCAGCAAACGGCCAAAATCGCGCTCCAGCATGGCATTCCAGGCCAGCAGATGATGGCCAAAGCTCACCGGCTGCGCGGTTTGCAAGTGGGTAAAGCCCGGCATCACCACATCGGTGTTAGCTGCGGCCAGTTCAATCGTGCCGCGCTGCAGGCGGGTGAGTTCGCGGGCGATATGGTCTATCGCATCGCGTAAATACAGGCGAATGTCCGTGGCGACCTGATCGTTGCGCGAGCGGCCGGTGTGCAGTTTTTTTCCGGCGCTGCCAATCAAGGCGGTGAGTCTGGCCTCGATATTCATGTGCACATCTTCAAGTTCGACCGACCATGTAAAACGGCCGTCTTCTATTTCCTGGCGGATTTGCGCCAGGCCGGTTTCGATATCCGCAAATTCCTGGGCACTTAAAACCCCGACATTGAGCAGCATTTGCGCATGCGCCAGGGAGCCCTGAATATCCTGCTCGGCCATGCGCTGGTCGAAGTTTACCGAGGCGGTAAAGCGTTGCACGAAGTGATCTGTCGCCTCGCCGAAGCGCCCACCCCACAGTTTAGAAGTCTTTTCCTTGCTGCTCATGAATGTTGGTTTTCCCTCGAAAAAAATTGTTCGTTTGCCTAAGCTTTGCAAGTATAACAGTTTGGGAGCCAAACAGGCGTTGGCGGAGTATGGAAAAAGCGTTTCACAAAGCGGCACAGGCCGATTTTTTTATTCCCGACCTGTGTGCCACTCGCCCCGTGTTCCTGATGGTGTTGTTGTCGCAGTTGCTGGTGATCGTTCGGGTACTGCTGGCATCGAACCTGCCCGACTTCAACTGGGAACTACTGGGCTTAAGCTCGCTGCTGGTGCAGTGGGTGGTATTGGTGAGTGCCGCTCTGATTTGCACAGGGCGGAGCCTGCTGGCGCGTATGCCGTTGGTTGCCGCGGTGGCGGCGGTTTTTATCGTGGTTGGCGTTGTGACGCTGCTGTCGAGCATTGCCGCAGTCTCAATCGTTCCGCCGTCGCTGGGCGGTAACAGCCTGGGTGGCTGGGTGGCGCGCAATGTGTGTATCGCGGTGGTGGCCACCGGTATAGCGCTGCGCTATTTTTATTTGCAACACGCCCTAAGCATTCGCGAGAAGGCGGCGCTGCGCGCCCAGCTCGATGCCCTGCAGGCGCGGATCAGGCCACATTTTTTGTTTAATACCATGAACAGTATCGCCAGCCTTGTGGCAACGCGCCCGGATGACGCGGAGCAGGTGATCGAGGATTTGTCCGACTTGTTTCGCGCCAGCCTGTCCGAGCATCGGACGTTCAGTACGGTGGGCGAGGAATGGCATTTGTGCGAGCAATACCTGGGTATTGAAAAGTGGCGTCTGGGTGAGCGGCTGCGGCTAGAGGCCGAGGTTGATAAAGACGTGCTCGATGCGCCAATGCCCCATTTACTGCTACAACCCCTGGTTGAAAACGCGGTGTATCACGGCGTCGCGCCACTGCCGGAGGGCGGTTGTATCGAGGTGAAGATCGCAAGACAGGCAGACGATGTGATTGTCGAGGTGCGCAATCCGGTGGGTGAGGCGCAGGTCAACGATGGCCACCATATTGCGCTGGATAACATCCGTCAGCGCCTGGTAACGCTGTACGGCCAGGAGGGAAGTCTGACAACTGCTGCCGGGCAGTCACATTTTAGCGCCTGCTTGCGGGTTCCTTTGGCAGCAGATAGCAGCACGATAACACCGGGGTAGACCATGAGATATCTGATTGTTGATGATGAACCACTGGCGCGCGAGCGTATGGAGCGCTTGTTGCTCAACCACGACCCCCGCGCCAGGTGTCGGGAGGCGGCCAACGGTGAGGCGGCCTTAGCGCTGTGTGATGAATACCCGCCCGATGTTGTACTGCTGGATATTCGTATGCCCGGTATGGATGGTATTGCCGTGGCAGAGGTGCTATCGGCCCTGCCTCAGCCGCCGGCCATTGTGTTTTGCACCGCCTACGATCAATATGCCTTGCAGGCCTTGGAGTGTCAGGCGGTGGCCTATCTGTTAAAACCGGTGCGGCAGAAGGATTTGGCGAAAGCACTGGCAAAGGCGGGGCGGGTCAACAGGGTGCAGCTGGCGCAGCTTGCCAGCGACAGTCAGGACAGGCCGCAAACCCTGGTCAGCCAGGTGGGCAGCGAGCTTGAAACAGTGGATCTAAAACAAGTGCTGTGTTTTATCTCAAGCGACAAGCTCACCATTGCCCACACCCCCAGAGGCGAGCATGTGATTCACCGCTCGCTGAAAGATTTAGAGCAGCAACTCAGCGGCATGTTTATTCGTGTGCACCGCAATGCGCTGGTCGCGATTAAAAGCATGCGCGCCCTGACGCGTGATACACAGGGGCAATGGGTGCTAACCCTGCAAGACGGTAAAATATCGCCCGTTGTCAGTCGCAGGCATTATGGAGCGGTGAAGCAGTGCCTGCGCGATTCTGCGATGGGCTGAGTCAGTGCTTTATCATTATGTCTAGCCACTTGTTGAAAGCCCCCTCAGCCAGTTGCTAGGCCGCTTCGTTACCATAAGCCTGACACAACACTTCTACCAATTGCCGCGCTACGTCGCGTGTGCAGGCGTAGTAAATTGTCTGCGCATCACGCCGCGAACTGACCAGGTTCGCGGCGCGCAGTTTGGCCAGGTGTTGCGATACCGATGAAGGCGATTGCTTGGTAAATGCCACCAGCTCGTTGACGGACAACTCCTTATCGCTGAGTGCGCATAAAATCATCAGCCGCGTGGGGTTGCTCATGGCTTTGAGCATTTCCGAGGCATCGGTAATGCGCTCCAGCATGGGGTTGATATCAACGGTTTTTACTTGCTTGCTAAGCATTCGACTTCTCTTTTGACTCTATCTGGTTTTGAACAGTCCATTTCGGCCCGCGTAGAGCGATATAAATCGCGGGTATTACCAGCACGGTCAATGCGGTGGATGAGGCCAGGCCAAACAGTAAGGAGATGGCGAGACCTTTAAAGATAGGATCGGTCAAAATTACCGCTGCGCCTATCATCGCCGCCAGCGCTGTGAGTACGATGGGTTTGAAACGAATCGCACCCGCTTCCAATAATACGTCTTTTAGGGGTTTGTCGGCACTGGATAAATGCCGGATAAAATCCACTAATAAGATGGAATTGCGCACAATAATACCCGCCAGGGCGATAAAGCCAATCATCGAGGTGGCGGTAAAGGGCGCATCGAACAGCCAGTGGCCGATCATAATGCCGATCAGGGTCAGCGGCACGGGAGTCAGGATAATCAACGGCACGCGGAAAGTGCCAAATTGCGCTACCACGAGTATGTATATGCCGATGATCGCCACACCAAAAGCAATGCCCATGTCCCGGAAGGTGACGTAGGTGATTTCCCACTCGCCGTCCCACAGCAAGGTGGTGTTGTTTTCGCTGTCGGGCTGGCCGTAGAAACTGATGGTCGGCTTGCTCAGCCCCTTGCCTGCCCAGTCGTAATCCTCAATACGTTGCTCGATCTCGAACATGCCGTAGATAGGCGCCTCGTATTTTCCCGCCAGGTCGCCCATGACCATATCGGCAAAATAACCGTCGCGGCGGAACACAAAGGGCGAGCTGTAGTGCTCCGTGGGAACAACCAGCGCGCCGAGTTCCACCGTGGAGGTGGGGTTGGATGAATCTCGCCTCGGTACGGGAATAGCCGCGAGATTCTGTCCCCAGGCGCGGGCAGATTTGGGCAGGAGAACCTCGATGGGCAAGGGGTTTCTGCCCTCACCGCGCGGGCTTACGCCCACTATCTGTCCGCTGTAAATCAGCGCCAGGGTGTCGATGATGTCCTGCTGGCGCACGCCGTACTGCGCCGCCTGCGGCTCATCGATGGTAAAGCCCATACGTGAAACCGGCTCGCCCAGACTGTCATCCACATCCACGATAAAGTCAGTTTCTTCGAAAAGCTGACGGATAACCGCTGCGGTTTCACGCCGTTGCTCGGGACTTGCGCCATAAATTTCCGCCATCAGGGTAGCTATTACCGGGGGGCCGGGCGGCACTTCCACCACCTTGATATTGGCGCCATTGTTCAGCGGCACGTTTTTTAAGATATTGCGAATTTCCAGCGCGATATCGTGGGAGTCGCGATCCCGTTGTGATTTTTCGCTGAGGTTTACCTGTAAGTCGCCCAGTTCCGGGCTTTTCCTTAAAAAATAATGCCGCACCAGGCCGTTAAAGTTAAACGGCGCAGCAGTGCCCGCATAGGCTTGAATGTTCTCCACCTCGTCGACATTTCGCAGGGCATCGGCCAGGGTGAACAGGGTGCGCTCGGTGTCCTCCACCGAGCTGCCCTCGGGCAGATCAACCACCACCTGCAGTTCGGACTTGTTGTCAAAGGGCAGCAATTTGACCGACACGGCCTTAGTGGCAAACAGGGTCAGGGATGCCAGGGTGGCAAAACCGACCAGTAATAAAAACACCCAGGAGTGCCTGCGCGATTGCACAATGGGTGCGGCGACTTTCTTGTAAAAGCGGGCAATTTTGGTTTCATGGTCGTCCCCGTGTTCATGGGCGGGAGCCTTCCCCGCAACCTTCATCATCAGCCAGGGCGCAATGCCCACCGCGACGAAAAAGGAAAACAGCATGGCCGCAGAGGCATTGACCGGAATTGGCGCCATATACGGCCCCATCAGCCCCGAGACAAACATCATTGGCAGCAGCGCGGCGATCACCGTCAGGGTGGCGACGATGGTTGGGTTACCCACTTCAGAGACGGCGTTGATAGCCGCCTGATAGCGTGAGCGACCGTCATTCATAGCCCAGTGCCGCGCGATGTTTTCAATAATGACGATGGCGTCGTCCACCAGAATACCGATAGAGAAAATCAGCGCGAACAAGCTGACGCGGTTGATGGTAAAGCCCATCATCATCGAGGCGAATAGGGTCAGCAAAATGGTGGTGGGAATCACCACTGCGGTGACGATCGCCTCGCGCCAGCCGATGGTTAAGGCAATCAACACGACGATGGAAATTGTCGCCAGCCCCAGATGGAACAGCAACTCATTGGCTTTGTGGTTGGCGGTTTCGCCGTAGTTACGCGTCACCTGCATGCGCACACCATCGGGAATCAAGCGGCCTTTAAGGTGTTCGACTCGCTCAAGAATCCGCTCGGATACCTTGACCGCATTCGCACCGGGGCGTTTGGCAAGGCTCAGGGTGACCGCAGGGGCCAGGTTAAAGCCATCGGCATCGCGATTGAGTGCCCAGGCGCGCGATTCGCTGTCGGCGCCGGTAACCGAGAGGCGTGCCACATCGGACAGGTACACGGGCTGACCGGTGCCGGAGCGAAATTCCAGCTCCGCCAGCTCTTTGATATGGGTGACCCTGTCGCCCGCGAGTACGGTGATGGATTGCCCGTCCTGCCTGCTGAGGCCCACGGGCATACTGTTGGCGGCCTGGGTGACAGTGTCTACCAGTTGTTGTAAGGAAATACCGTAGGCGGCCAGGGCTTCGATGTCCGGCTCGATGCGCAGTTCCTGGGTGCGCCCGCCAATGACCGTGGTAAGGCCAACATCATCAATTTTTATCAGCTCTTTTTGCAGTTCTTCGGCCAGCAGGTACAGGGATTGATCTGTCCAGACATCACCTGTCCACGGTTCGGGCGACAGGGTCAGACTGACGATCGCCACATCGTTAATACCGCGACCGACAACCAGCGGCATAGCGATGCCCGGCGGGATGCGGTCGAGATTGGCACGAATCCGTTCGTGAACACGCAAAATAGCATCGTCCGCGGAGGTGCCGACCTCAAAGCGTGCGGTCACCATTGCGCTGTCATCCCGGCTTTGCGAGTAGACGTGCTCCACATCGGGAATCGCCATGATGATCTCTTCCAGCGGTTCGGTGATTTCCTCGACCACATCCGCTGCGAGCAGGCCCGATGCCTGTACCATGATGTCGACCATGGGTACGGAAATTTGCGGCTCTTCTTCGCGCGGTATAGCGCTCAAAGCCATAAAACCTACCGCCAGCGCCGCCAGTAAAAACAGGGGCGTCAAAGGCGAGCGAATGGTTGCGCGGGTAATACCGCCGGAAATATCTGCTTTCACCGTGCGCGCTCCTGCTCTTCGTGAACAATGATGTCACCGGCTCGCAGGCCGGAGAGCACTTCGTAAAACCCTTCTGTGGCGGGGCCGGCCAGGGTGACTGGCGCATCGATAAGGCGGTCACCCATTTTTACCGAGACAAAATCCACCCCATAACGGGTGCTCACATAGTTCCTGGGTATGCGCAAAGCGCGGCGCTGTCCCACGGGCGCGAGCACATCGACACGTTCGCCCACCAGGGCGTCAAAACCGCCGTCGACAACCGCATCGGCTCGCATGGCGCCATCCAGGATTTCCGGGTAAATGGTAATGATTTTTGCCTTGCGCAGGACATTGCCGCGGCCGGGCAGGCGAATGGATACGACCTCATTTTGCTTCAGTGTCGCCGCGTGGCGTTCGGGCAGAGACAAGCGCACCACGCCATCGAGTGACGCAAAACTCGCCAACACCTCACCCGGTGAAACGATCGATCCTTCAACTACGCTGACCAGGGTGACGCGGGCATCGGTGGGAGCGAGAATGCGCCCCTCTGTTTGCCGCGCCTCTAAAGCCTTGCGTTCCGAGCCGGCTGAGGCGCGGTTGCTTTTTAACACCTTGAGGTTGGTTTGCATCTTGTCGAACTCGGCCTTGGCGACATAGCCTTTCTTCCGTAGTTTTTTCGCGCGGGCAAGATCAGCTGAGGCCTGTTCAATTTGGCGATCCAGGCTGTCCATGCGTGAACTGAGTGCGGCGATCTTCGGTGCCAGCGTTTCATCGGTGATAACCGCCACCACATCGCCCTGTTTAACGATGTAACCCTCGTCGATGTTCAAAGTGCTTACCACGCCTTGCAGGCGCGATCGCGCAGTTGACTTGTCCGCCGCCTGCACTTTGGCGACAACCGGACGAACGTCATCGATGAGCTGTTCCTGCACGACCCATTCCTGTGCGGTTGCGGTGCAGGCAGCGCCGAGCAGAAGTGTCGTAACGATAAGTTGTTTCATCTCAATGCCTTTTCATGCTTTTGCTGTATTGTAAGCCTGTCGCGCGGAGTTGGCTTGACAGTGCCCGTGATATATGTGAAAACATGCTTATTTTATAAAACTATGAAATACTATGAAAGGGGTGTCTACCCAAAAGCAGGAGGTTAACATGGCAAAAGTAGTTGTTCTGGGTGCTGGTTTAGGTGGTGTGATTGCCGCCTATGAAATTCGTAAAACGCTTGATAAGGCACACGAGGTCGCCGTTATCAACGAAACGGATTTTTACCAGTTTGTGCCCTCTAACCCGTGGGTGTTGGTGGGGTGGCGTAAGCGCGAGGATCTTCTCGTCGATCTCGCCAAGCCTACGAAGAAACGCGGCATTGAATTGATTGTAGGGCAGGCTGCTAAGGTCGAGCCGGAAGAGAAGCGCGTTCGTATGCAGGACGGTGCTTATGTCGATTATGATTTTCTGGTGATCGCCACCGGGCCTGAGCTGGCCTTTGACAGCATTCCCGGCTTTGGGCCAGATGCTTACACGCACTCAGTTTGCCATGTTGATCACGCGGTCAAGGGCTACGATGCGTTTGAAAAGCTCTGTGAAAACCCGGGGCCTGTTGTCGTGGGTGCAACACAAGGTGCGTCCTGTTTTGGCCCGGCTTATGAAACCGCTTTTATTATCGAGACGGAATTGCGTAAACGCAAAATACGCGACCAGGTACCTATGACCTTTGTGACCTCCGAGCCCTATGTTGGTCATCTCGGTCTCGATGGTGTGGGTGATACCAAGAGTATGTTGGAGAGCGAGTTGCGCAATCGGCATATCAAGTGGATTACCAATGCATCGTTGAAGGAAGTTACACCCGATAAAATGATCGTGGAAGAATTCAACGATGATAAATCCTTAAAACAGGTGCATGAGCTACCGCAGGCTTTTTCCATGATGTTGCCGCCGTTTCGCGGCGTTGAGGCGGTGCGCGATGTGGAAGGCCTGGTTAACCCTAAGGGCTTTGTCATCACCGACATGCATCAGCGCAACCCTACCTATCCCGATATCTTCGGCATTGGCGTTTGTATTGCTATTCCGCCAATGGGCGAGACGCCGGTTCCCGTGGGCGTGCCCAAAACCGGTTTTATGATTGAGTCGATGGTGACGGCAACTGCAGAAAACATCGACAGTATTCTCAAGGGTAAAGAGCCTCAAAAAGAGGCGACGTGGAATGCGATTTGTATTGCCGACTTTGGTAACGGCGGCGTGGCCTTTATCGCCCAGCCGCAGATACCGCCGCGCAATATCAACTGGTCGGTTTCGGGCAAGTGGGTACACCTTGCCAAGGTGGGCTTTGAAAAGTATTTTATGCGCAAGGTTAAGTCCGGCGTGTCGGATACCTTTTATGAGAACGCGGCGTTAAAATTGTTAAAAAGCTACAAGTTGAAAAAATGAGTGGAGACACCAGGATTGCAGTGTGTCATGCTTGCGGCGTGCAGAACAATATCGCGCACGGAAGTCAGCTTAGTAAAGCGCGTTGCGGGCGTTGTAAAGCTGGACTCGCAACGCCCGAGCCGGTTGATATTTCGCTGGAGATATTTGACAGACTTGTTAAGTTCGACCAGGGACGGTGGGTTGTCGATGCATGGGCGCCGTGGTGTGGCCCCTGTCAGGCTATGGCTCCGGCGTATATAAATGCGGCTCAACAAGCGGTTGATGCCACGCGTTTTTTTAAAATTAATTGTGACGTATACCCGGATATTGCCAAGCGCTTAAATGTTCGGGGTATCCCGACGCTTGCTGCCTACGCCAACGGCGCAAGACGTGATGTTCAAGCTGGGGCGATGACGCAAAACCAGCTTGAGCACTGGCTGTCACAAGCACTGTCGTAACTGATTATTCACAAGGAGAGTACTATGAATATTGATCGCGCCGTTTTCCTTTTTGCAGGTATCGTTGTGTTGCTGAGTGTGGGACTGGGTTACTACATTCATCACTATTGGTATCTGCTGACGGCTTTCGTTGGTCTTAATTTGATCCAGGCTTCTTTTACCGGATTTTGCCCCGCCGCAATGATTTTTAAAGCGATGGGCATGGCGCCGGGAAATGCGTTTAAATAGTATCTCAAGCTAGTTTGTTAAAAAAACAATGGTGAGATAAGGCGGCGCGGGGCTGTCCAAGGGCGGCGTCACATCGTGTATCATAGCTCCTTCTCTGAAGGATAAGATAATGTCTGAAACTCTCACCATTGCCACCCGTGAAAGCCCGCTGGCGTTGTGGCAGGCGCATTTTGTGCGTGACGCCCTGCTGGCGGCGCATCCTGGCCTTGTCGTCAAGTTGCTGGGAATGACCTCTCGAGGCGATCAATTACTCGATACCCCCTTGGCTAAAATCGGCGGTAAGGGCTTGTTTGTCAAAGAGCTTGAAACCGCGTTGTTGGACGGGCGCGCCGATATTGCGGTGCACTCCATGAAAGATGTGCCGATGGAATTTCCAGAAGGTTTGGGCCTGGCGGTGATCTGCCAGCGCGAAGACCCGCGCGATGCCCTGGTCAGTAATCGATATTCCTCACTTGACGATCTGCCCGCTGGCGCGGTGGTGGGTACCAGCAGTTTGCGCCGAGAATGCCAGTTGCGCGCCAATCGCCCTGATCTTGTGGTGAAGTTTCTGCGCGGTAACGTCAATACCCGACTCGCCAAGCTGGATGCCGGTGAGTACGATGCGATCATCCTGGCCAGCGCCGGTTTGATTCGCCTCGGCATGCAGGCGCGCATTGCCCAATCTATCGCTGTTACAGATTCTCTGCCCGCGGGTGGGCAGGGTGCGGTGGGCATTGAGGCTCGCAGCGATGATGCGCGGGTTCAGGCTCTGCTCAAACCATTGCACCATCTTGCCACAGCGCAATGCGTGCTGGCTGAGCGCGCCCTGAACGCCGCGCTGGAGGGCGGTTGTCAGGTACCGATAGCGAGTTTTGCCGAGCACCTGGATTCGGGTGAATTGCGTTTGCGCGCTCTGGTGGGCAGCCCCGACGGTGCGACAGTTTTGCGCGCCGAGGTGGTAAGCGCGCCCGATGACGGTGTTGAGCTGGGGAACGCCGTGGCGAACATGCTTTTATCCCAGGGTGCGGGAGATATTCTCGCGGCGGTATATGGCGTATCCTGAGCCTCTGCGTGTATTGGTGACACGCCCTGAGGGTCAGCAAGCGGCGTTGGTATCGGCATTGCAGGCACGGGGAATCGCGGTGCAGCATCAACCCCTGATCGATGTGACCGGCTTTGATGAGCCCTCCGCGGCGCAGCGCGCACTGCTGCTGGAACTTGATCGCTTTGGGCATGTTATTTTTGTCAGTGCAAATGCGGTACGCTTTGGTTGTGAATGGATAGAGCGTTTTTGGCCGCAATACCCTGTGGGCATTCGCTGGTATGGCCCAGGCCCCTCTACTGCGGCGCTACTTGCGCAGCGCGGTCTCAAGGCAATCAGCCCGCCGCGGCGCTTTGACAGTGAGGGTTTACTTGCGATGCCGACCTTGCAAAACTTGACCGATGCACGGGTGCTGATTGTAAAAGGTGAAGGCGGGCGCGCAATGTTGCACAATACCTGTGTCGATCGTGGTGCTATAGTAGCGGAGTTGCTGTGCTACAAGCGCAGGCAGCGGTGTATCACAGCATCGCAATTGCGTACAATACTGGCACAGGTTGACGTGATTACTTTGAGCAGTACCAGTGCGGTGTCGCAATGGGCGGGGCTTTTGCAGCAGGTTGACTGCCCGGGAGCCAAGCAGTTGACAGTGGTGGTGCCCGGCGATCCTGCTGCGCAGCGAGCGCGGGATATGGGCTTTACGGATGTGGTAGCGGCGCACAGCGCCACTGATGCGGCCTTTGTGGCAGCGATTACAGATATAGGCACACGGGAGAGACAATTGTGAGTGACAAGCCAGGTCAAAACAGTGAAGACGCCTCGGTTAAGGATGCAGAACCTCAGGCAGTGAGAGATCCCGTTGAGGACGCTGCCGATGCAGCCACCGAGCACTCTGCCAAACCCGAACCGCAGGTCCAGCAGTCTGCTAAACCGGAGCCGCAGCCTGAACATGCTCAGGCCTATGCGCAACAGCCTCCCCCGCAACAGGTGGTAGCGCCAGTGGTTGCTGCACCGCGGGCGGGTGGTGTGGTCACCGTGGTGGTGGCATGGCTGGCCTTGTTGATGGTGCTGGCGCTTGGCGCAGCGGCGTTCTGGTTTTTCCAGCAGCAAACCTGGCGTGCGCAGGACGTGAGCGCCAAGCTCGATAAGCTCAGCGGAGCCCAGCAGTTATTTACCGAATCCCGTTTGAAGCGCGAGGAAATGCTCAATTCACAGGAGCAGCGCCTGCGCGCGTTACTGCGTGAAGAGGTTTCGCTGGCGGAGGGTCGAATTACTGAGCGTCAACAGCAAGTGCTCGACCGCGTTGATCGCCAGGCCAGTGAGCAGCGTCAGGCAATTGCGACGGAAATCGCCCAGAAACAGCAGGCCGCATCAGTGGCCATTGAGAAGCAGCGCGAACAGGTCGCAGAGGTGCTCGATCAGCAGCGCCAGGCGGTTACCGATGCGATTAACACCCAGCGCGAAGAGCTGGCGCGGTTTAATGTCAGCGACCGCCAGCAGTGGCTGGTTGCGGAGACTCAGTATCTGCTGCGTCTGGCGAACCAGCGCATTATGATGGCGGGGGATGTGGAGGCGGCGAGGGCGCTGCTGGTCAGCGCCGATGAAATTGCCCGCCAGTTGGAAAGCATTGATTACCTGCCTCTGCGCTCTGCGGTAGCGGACGATCTGGCTGCCCTGCGTTCGGTGCGCAACATTGACAAGGAAGGCCTTTACCTGCGCCTGTCGGCCCTGATACACCAGATCGACCGCTTAAAAGCCTTTGAAATGCCCAAACCGCCACAGCTTGAAAAGAAAGAAAAGGCGGACACTTTAAAAGAACGTTTGCAGCAGGGCTACGATGCAGCGCTGGCGAAAGTGAGTCGCTACGTGCAGGTAAGGCGCAGGGATGTGCCCTACACGGCCTTGATGGATCCCCAGTGGGAAGGGTTGGTTCGTCAAAACCTGCGGATGTTGCTCGAACAGGCGCAAATGGCGCTGTTGATGGGCAATCAAGCCTTGTATGAGGACAGCCTGAAGCGCGCGGGGCACTGGGTTGTGGAGTTTTTTGATGCCGATAAACAGGCGGCTACGGCAATGGCCGAAGGTATCACTGCGTTACAGGGTGAAACGGTGAGCGTGGAGTTGCCGGATGTTTCCGGGTCCTTGCGCGCGCTCAACGAGGTCATTGCCAAGCATCAACAGGAGGGCTAAGTCATGCGGATGGTGTTTGTCTATCTGTTAATCGCCCTGATTGTCGGCGCGGGGGTGGTCAACTTAATTGAGACCGAGCCGGGATATCTGTTGTTGTCCTATGCCAACTACACCGTGGAGACCAGCTTGTGGGTGGGGCTGTTAATCATCGCCCTGTTTGCGGGCTTGTGTTACGCCCTTCTGCACTTGTTGCGGCGTGTGCTTGGCAGTCCGAAAAGCCTGGCAAATTGGGCGGGGGGGCGTCGCAGTCGCAGCAGCCAGCGCATGACCCAGCGCGGTCTGGTGAGCTTTATCGAGGGCAATTGGGCGCGTTCGCGACGTCAGTTGCTAAAGGGCAGCAAGGATAACAAGACTCCCTTGCTCAACTATTTGATAGCTGCGCGCGCCAGTCATCAGTTGGGGGAAAATGACAAAGCGCTGGAGTATCTGGCCCACGCCGAAGGGGTGAAGGCGGACGCTGGTGTTGCGGTGCAGTTGACCCAGGCTGAGCTGGATTTAGCGGGTGAGCGTTACGAACAGGCAGTGGCCACCCTTGAACGCGCCAGACGCAGTGCCAAACACCATCCCTATGTGCTTAGTCTGTTGAAAAAAGCCTACCTGGGGTTGCGTGACTGGGATGCCCTGGCGGACTTGCTGCCCGAGCTGAAAAAGCATCACCTGGAGAGTGACGCGGAACTCAAAAACCTCGAACGCTCCATTTATTTACATCGCCTGTTTGATTGCAAAGTCAGCGAGGGTAATAGCAAGCCCCTACAGGCGGTTTGGAATCACCTGCCGGCGGCGTTTAAGAAGGATGAGCAGCTGGTCAGTGCTTACGTGCGCCTGCTGGTTGAGGCTGGCGCGGTGGGTGTCGCGGAAAAAGCACTGTCGCGCTTCTTGAAAACCGAGTGGAGCCATGCTCTGGTGGCGCAGTACGGTTACCTGCCCGGTGACAACCCCAAAGCCATGTTGAATCACGCGGAAAGCTGGTTGAGTCGTCACAAAGACGATGCGGGCCTGATGCTGACCCTGGGACGCCTGAGCGCGCGCAACGAGCTTTGGGGTAAGGCGCGGGATTATTTTGAGCAGAGCTATCGGCTGGATCGCTCGCCCGAGGTATGCGCCGAGCTTGGTCGATTGCTGGTACACCTGGGTGAAGAACAAAATGCCGCCGCGTACTACCGCGAGGGTCTGGGTTTGGCGCAGCCGGCCCTGCCGCCACTGCCAATGCCATCGTTATCAGTGGTTGCTGCGCTGGAGGAATCTGAGGTTTGATGACCGGCGATCAAAGCCAGTTTTTGTTGTTTAGAGAGCTTTTTGATTGCCGCCTCGCGTTTTAGTGCTTGGCTTCGGTCGCTTGCGTCACAGGACCAGACCAGGATGAGTGGTCGTCTTGCGCGGGTGTAGCGCGCGCCGCCAGGGCGCTCGCCCCGGTGTTGAGCCAGACGTTTGTCGAGGTCAGTGGTGACGCCGGTGTATAAACTGCCATCGGCGCAGTGCAGAATGTAAACTGTCCACATGGGCGTACTTGGTGTGAAAATGCCTATCATGCCAATTTTTTCCTGGCCGCGCTATGTGGCACCTGTTTATGAAAAAATGTCGAGTATCTTTTGTCTGGGTGCAAGAGGATGCTATGATGTCGACCGAGTTTTGGCCGCTGTGTGGTGGCTCACAATGAACGCTTAACTGGAGTGAAACATGAGCGAACATATCCTTAACATTAGTGATGCTGACTTTGATTCTGAAGTGCTGGGTGCAGACGTGCCAGTATTAGTAGATTTCTGGGCCGAGTGGTGCGGCCCGTGTAAAATGATTGCGCCGGTATTGGAAGAAGTTGCGGATGAATACGCCGGTCAACTCAAAGTGTGCAAAATCGACGTAGACGCAAACCCCGATACACCGCCGAAGTTTGGCATTCGTGGTATTCCTACCTTGATTATATTCAAAGACGGTAATCCAGAGGCCACTAAGGTGGGCGCTGTGTCTAAGACCCAGTTGGTCGATTTCGTTAAGGACGTGTTCTGAGGAGGCGCCCTTGGCGGACGAAAAAGCCCCGTACTTTGATGTGCGGGGTTTTTGCAAAAAATTGCTAGACGCCCGCCTGTATGACGTGCTAGATTTCCACCTGTCGCGCAAACCTTGTGTGAAATAACAAAGCTATCACCCCAACCATTTGTACTTTAAACCGCATCGCTGTGAGCGCCTGCCGCTTTTTGCCGGTGTTTTGCATTCGACCCATTTTCCTTTCTTGAAACCTAAATCCCGTGTCTATGAATCTTACTGATCTTAAAACCAAATCCACCCAGGAACTCATCGATATCGCCAAAGAAGTCGGCCTCGATAATATGGCTCGCTCGCGCAAGCAGGACATTATTTTTGCAGTGCTTAAGCGCCACGCTAAAAGCGGAGAGGATATTTACGGCGACGGTGTGCTGGAAATTTTGCAAGATGGTTTTGGTTTTTTGCGCTCCGCTGACAGCTCCTATCTCGCGGGGCCTGATGATATATACGTCTCCCCCAGCCAGATTCGTCGCTTTAACCTGCGTACGGGTGACACTATTTCCGGCAAAATTCGTCCCCCTAAAGATTCCGAGCGGTATTTTGCCCTGCTCAAAGTTGGGGAAATCAATTTCACCAGGCCGGAACATTCCAAAAACAAAATTCTGTTTGAAAACTTAACGCCACTGTTTCCCGATGAGCGCCTCACCCTTGAAAAGGGTAATGGTAGTACCGAGGACTTAACCGGCCGAATTATTGATCTGGTTGCACCCATCGGTAAGGGGCAACGGGGCTTGTTAGTGGCGCCGCCCAAGGCCGGCAAAACGATAATGATGCAGAATATTGCCCAGGCGATTATCAGCAATAACCCCGAGTGTTACATCATCGTGCTGTTGATTGATGAGCGTCCCGAAGAGGTGACCGAAATGCAGCGTTCCGTGGGTGTGCGCGGTGCGGAAGTGGTCGCCTCTACCTTCGATGAGCCACCAGCGCGTCACGTTCAAGTGGCGGACATGGTGATTGAAAAAGCCAAGCGCTTAGTTGAACACAAAAAAGATGTGGTGATTTTGCTGGATTCGATTACCCGCCTGGCTCGCGCCTACAATACGGTGATTCCAAGCTCCGGTAAGGTGCTTACCGGGGGTGTTGACGCCCACGCCCTGGAGCGCCCCAAGCGTTTCTTTGGTGCTGCGCGTAATATCGAAGAAGGCGGCAGCCTGTCGATTATCGCCACCGCCTTGATTGATACGGGTTCAAGAATGGATGAGGTGATTTACGAGGAATTTAAAGGTACAGGCAATATGGAACTGCACCTCGATCGTAAAATTGCCGAAAAGCGTGTGTACCCAGCAATTAATATTCGCCGCTCCGGTACCCGCCGCGAAGAACTGCTTACCAGTGAGGATGAATTGCAACGCATGTGGATTTTGCGCAAGTTGTTGCACGGTATGGAAGATATGCCCGCTATTGAGTTTTTGCTGGACAAGCTTAAAGATACCAAAACCAATCACGAGTTCTTTATGTCTATGCGCCGTAAATAATCCCCTCGCGCAATTGTTTTTCGCACCGGATAACGCCGATGAATTATTATAAAGACCTGCGCGATTTTTTGGCGTTCTTGGAGCGCCGCGGTGAGTTAAAACGTATCGGTGTCGAGGTGGATCCCAAGCTCGAAATGACCGAAATCTGCCACCGCACCCTGCTCGCGGGTGGCCCTGCGTTGCTGTTTGAAAATGTTAAAGGCTCGCGTATACCGGTGCTGGCCAATCTGTTTGGCACCGAGCAGCGCGTGGCGATGGGCATGGGCGCAGAGTCTGTTACCGCACTGCGCGATATTGGTGAGTTACTGGCTTATTTGCGCCAGCCTGATCCGCCCAAGGGCTTGAAAGATGCCTGGAGTAAAGCGCCGGTCTTAAAGCAGGTGCTGAAAATGGGGCCGAAGCTGGTGAAGAAACCGCCCTGCCAGCAGCATGTGCTGAGTGGCGATGCGGTGGATTTAACTGCGCTGCCCATCCAGACCTGTTGGCCCAAGGACGCAGCGCCGCTGGTCACCTGGCCGTTGGTGATTACCCGCGGGCCGGAAAAAGAACGGCAGAATCTCGGCATTTACCGAATGCAGTTGCTGGGTCGCAACAAACTGATTATGCGCTGGTTGTCCCATCGCGGCGGTGCTCTGGACTATCGCCAGTGGCAGCAAAAATACCCCGGTGAGCCCTACCCTGTCGCCGTTGCCCTGGGCGCTGATCCTGCCACGACGCTGGCGGCGGTCACACCCATTCCCGATACCCTCTCTGAATATGCTTTTGCGGGTCTGCTGCGCAAAGAAAAAACCGAATTGGCGGAGTGTTACACGGCGCTGTGCAAAGCGCACGGCCTGCAGGTGCCCGCCAGTGCAGAGATGGTACTGGAAGGCTATTTAACACCCGGCGAAACCGCCGAGGAAGGCCCGTTTGGGGATCACACCGGCTATTACAACGAGGTGGAGACCTTTCCCGTATTTACCGTGGAGGCCATCACCCATAGGCAAAACCCCATTTACCACAGCACCTATACCGGGCGTCCACCGGATGAGCCCGCAGTGCTTGGGGTGGCGCTGAATGAAGTGTTTATTCCACTGTTGCAAAAGCAGTTTCCCGAGATTGTGGACTTTTATCTGCCGCCTGAGGGCTGTTCCTACCGTATGGCGATTGTGGCTATGCGCAAGGAATACCCCGGCCACGCGAAGCGGGTGATGCTGGGCGTGTGGTCGTTTTTGCGTCAGTTTATGTATACCAAATTTGTGGTGGTAGTCGATGAGGACGTCAACGCCCGCAGTTGGCAGGATGTTATCTGGGCGATGACCACGCGTATGGATCCGCGCCGCGACAGCGTGTTTATCGATAACACGCCCATCGATTACCTGGATTTTGCCTCGCCGGTATCCGGGCTTGGCTCCAAAGTGGGTTTTGATGCCACCGATAAATGGCAGGGTGAGACCGACCGGGAATGGGGCCGTCCGATTCGTATGAGTGATGAGGTCAAGGCACGCGTCGATGCGCTTTGGCCCAAGCTTGGTATCGACTAGCTGTCTTTTACTGAAATAAGTAAGCCTTGTTTTGTTAAGCGCTGGCTTAACCCGAAAATTCCATTTACTTATGAAACATCCGGGCTGATGCAGCTTGTTATAACTGCGCGGTTGAGGCTAAAATGACCAAAATGAAGACCATTTAAGAGACCTATTATATGGCCACTAGAATTTTAGCCGATGTTGCTGCAAGCATTACAGAGCTGAAAGCTAACCCTATGAAAGTTGCAACCAGTGCGTGCGGCGAGCCTGTTGCTGTTCTAAACCGAAACGAACCAGCATTTTATTGTGTACCAGCCGAAGCGTATGAAATGATAATGGATAGACTCGAAGATCTTGAGCTATTAGCTATTACCAAGGAGCGCGAATCTGAAGAGAGTATTTCGGTAAATATTGATGACCTATAAACTCGTCTTCAAAAAAACTGCGCTCAAAGAGTGGAACAAGCTTGGCTCGACACTGCAGCAACAATTTAAGAAAAAACTAATCGAACGCCTGGAAAATCCGCATGTTCCAGCCGCAAAGCTTTATGGCGCAGACAACTTATACAAAATCAAGCTGCGCCAATCGGGCTACCGCCTCGTCTACAAGGTTGAAGACGCTGTTGTCATTGTAACCGTTCTAGCGGTCGGGAAACGCGAACGCAGCGGTGTTTACCGTAAAGCCATGAAAAGGTTAGATGAGTGATTGCATTATAACGTCTGGCGCACCCGCTTTTTCGGCTTTTTAATCTCCTGCTGTTCAGGTGTTGTCTTTGGCAAGGGGCAGATTTTGCTCAGCCCTTCCAGGCCTTGTTGTTCAAACCCTCGTTGCCAGGCGTTCAGCTGGCTGCTGTTGTTATTGCAGGGTTGGTGAAATATCCGGGTTAGATACAGTTTGTAAATCTGTTTTGCTTGCTATTCATTGCATAACTCATTGATATCAAATAAATAATAGCGGAGAAGTCGCCGTGCTGGTGAAATATCCGGCTTGAGGTTGACGTCACCTGCTGACGCCGCCTATAGTGTACAGGTTCTATTAAGGCAGTTACTGCTGAGGGTCGATTATGCTTAGGGATTGGCGAACCAAACGGGTACTCGGTCGCGCGGAGTCTTACGATGAGTGGTGTGATACCGCGCAGCGCCTGGACAAAAAAAATGGCGCCGAGCGTTGGCGCAAGACTGATCAGTCCTCCCAGTATGACTATATTTCCATACGTCACCGTTTAGATCGTCTGCGCGAACTGCGCGCACGGCACGATTATCACGGCTTACTGTTTGTACTCAACGAGGGTATTCACGGCAATATGGGGGGCATGGGGCGCTCCAGCCTGTACCACCGGGCGTTATTCGGTACCAAGCAGTTGATTGAGCAATACGTTGAGGAAATTGTCGGTGCCCTTGAGTTGATTGCCAAAATCGACGATGAAGAAATTCCCCGCGCCGAGAAGCTGGATTTTTTCCGCCGCGCCTATCACTGTTTTGGCCGTTCCGCACTTATGATGAGCGGCTCGGGCAGTTTGTTGTTTTTTCATCTCGGTGTGGTCAAAGCGCTGCACGAGGAGCGCTTGTTACCCGATATTTTTTCGGGTTCCAGTGGCGGCTCCATTGTTGGGGCATTGCTGGCGACACATTCTGACGAAGAGTTGGAGCGGTTCTTTTCCGGGGAAGATCCATCTTTATTTGTACAGGCCGCAGACGCGGAGACGGGCTGGCTGGAACGCTACCGCTTTCGCATTACCCCCGCCGAGGAAGTGCGTGCTGCTCTCGAAGAGTTTTTGCCGGACATGACCTTTGACGAGGCCCATGAGAAAACCGGGCGCAATTTGAATGTGTCTATCGCGCCGGCGGAAACGCACCAGACCTCGCGGCTGCTAAATGCGATCACTACACCTAATGTCTGCATTCTCGACGGGGTGATGGCCTCTGCAGCGGTGCCGGGAGTTTATCCGGCGGTAACGCTGATGGCAAAAGACAAGTACGGCGATAAAAAAGCTTATCTGCCTTCGCGCAAATGGGTGGATGGCGCGGTCAGTGACGATCTGCCCGCCAAGCGTCTGTCGCGTCTTTATGGGGTGAATCATTTTATCGTCAGCCAAACCAATCCACATATCATTCCCTTTGTGGATGATGGCAAGCGCCCAAATCGGCCTCTGTCGCTGGTGCGTACCGCGGCCACTCGTACCACGCGTGAATGGTTGAATGTCAGTGCGAATTTGATGCAAAAACCCATGAGGCGCTATCCTGCGCTGCAGCGCGCGACAAATCTGGCGTTGTCAGTGGTCAATCAGGATTATATGGGTGACATCAATATTCTGCCGCCGTTTCGGTTCCACAACCCCGCGCGGCTGCTTGCCCGTTTAACCGAGGAAGAAGCCCAGACACTTATCCGTATGGGCGAGCGTGCAGCGTGGCCAGAGATGGAAATGATCCGTATCCAAACGCGGATCAGCACTACTTTGAACGCCATTTTGGAGAGCATGGACCCAAGGGGTTAGCCCAAAGAATTCATTTACTGGTTAAACATTCAAGTTAAATTGCTTCCGAGGCTTCCTCAAGTCTCGTCGATTGTTCGAACCATTGCTCCTCCAGGTCTTCTAGGGTTTGTTTTAATTTGCCCTGTTCCTGTAATAATTCGGTGAGCCTGGCTTTGTTGGCTTCCTCGTAAATTGCGCTGTCCGTCAGTTGGGTTTCTATCTCGGCCAGCGCCTGTTGTGCCTTGGCCATAGCGCGCTCGGACTGCTCCACGGCCTGTTTGAGTGGTCTCAACTCAGCGCGGCGTCTGGCCTGTTGTTGGCGTTGTAACTTCTTGTTGTCTTCCCGTTTTGGCGCGTTGACGCCATTGTCAGTTTGCAGACGCTGCAAAATATGCTGCTGATAGTCGTCCAAATTATCTTTATACAAACTGAGGTGGCCATCGCTCACCAGCAGTAATTCGTCGACGGTGTTGCGCAGCAGATGGCGGTCGTGGCTGACCAGCACCATCGCTCCCTCAAAGCCCTGTAGCGCCACTTCTAACGCATGACGCATGTCCAGGTCGAGGTGGTTGGTGGGCTCATCTAAAATCAGCAGATTGGGGCGCTGCCAAACGATCATGGCCAGTGCCAGGCGTGCCTTTTCGCCGCCGGAGAAAGGCGCGATGATGGCGGTGGCCGTATCGCCTTTGAAATTGAATCCGCCGAGAAAATTGAGGATTTCCTGCTCGCGGGCTTCGGGGCGCAAGCGCTGCAGGTGCAGGGCGGCGCTGGCGTTGAGATCCAGCGCTTCGAGCTGTTGCTGGTTGAAGTAACCCACGTGGCAGTTGGTCGCGATGTGCAGGTCGCCACTGAGTAGAGGTAATTCCTGAGCCAGGGTCTTGAGCAGGGTGGATTTACCTGCACCGTTGCGCCCTAAAAGCCCGATGCGCGAGCCTTCGCGCAGCATCAACTCGGCATCTTGAATAACCGGTGCAGTTTTATTGTAGCCCAGTTGCGCATTGTCCAGACGCAGTAAGGGGTCGCTGGCGGCGGGGGGCGGCAGAAACTGAAAGTCAAAGGGTGAGTCGGCGTGGGCGGGTGCGGCATCGGACAGGCGTTCAAGCTCTTTCAAACGACTCTGGGCCTGCTTGGCTTTGCTGGCCTTGTAGCGAAAGCGCGCCACAAACTGCTCGATGTCCTGTTTGCGACGCTGTTGTTTTTCATACAGCGCTTGTTGCTGCGTCAGCCGTTCGGCACGCAGGCGCTCAAAGTCGGAATAGCTGCCGCGATAGCTCACCAGCTTTTGTTGCTCCAGGTGGATTATGCGTTCGCAGGTTGCATCGATAAAATCCCTGTCGTGGGAGATCAGTACTAACAGTCCGTGATAGGCGTTTAACCACTGTTGTAGCCAGATTGTGGCGTCGAGGTCCAGGTGGTTGGTGGGCTCATCCAGCAGTAAGACGTCAGATCGGGTCATCAGTGCGCGGGCCAGGTTTAAGCGGATTCGCCAGCCGCCGGAAAAGGTGCTGACCGCCTGTTGACCGTCATCCGTTGCAAAGCCCAGGCCGGTCAGCAGGCGCTGGGCGCGGCGCTCGGCATCGTAGCCACCGATGGCATCGAGTTCGCTGTGCAGTTTTGCGCTTTGGTTAAAATCGCCGCGACTATCCGCTGCGGTGATTTGATCGCGCAGGCGCGCGACGTCGTGGTCGCCACGCCACACATATTCACAGGCGTTTAAGGTGGTTTCGCTTACTTCCTGCGCCATGTGGGCAATGCTAAGCCCGTCGAGACCTTCGATCTCACCGCTGTCGGGTTCCAGTTCGCCCAGCAGTAGTTGCAACAGGCTGGATTTGCCGCTGCCATTTGCGCCAATCAAGGCGATGCGTTGCCCGGGCTGCAAGGTGGCCTCACTTGCACTTAACAGCAGTTTTGTGCCGCGCCTCAGGCTAATATTTCGTAGAATGATCATGACGGCGCATTCTACCCATCGCGTGGACGATGTACAAAAAGGTGAAGGGAAAAACACAGGCAACGATGAAAGCAATGAAGAGATATGTGGTAAAAGTGGCGCTATTGTTGGCGTTCGCGGCCGTGCTGCTAACAATGTATCGCGCCCATATTGAGCGTATCGCCAGTGGGCAGGCGTCGCTGCCCCTGATGCAGCAGTTCGAACAGTGGTTAAATGATGCCGGTGTCGATGGCGGTTTGTTGGCCCTGCCAGAGGTTCCGCTGCCAAAAGCTCAGGCGCCAGGCAGCACCGATGGCGAGGTCATTTACCGCTGGCAGGGCGCTGATGGGCAAATGAACTTTTCTCAGATTCCGCCGTCAGACGGTATACCCTACGAGGAAGTATCTATGCCGGCGGTGTCAAACACCTTCGCCCCCGAAAACATGCCTTACCCAAGGGCGGCGAAAAAGCCACCTGGAAGCGATTAATTTGGTTGTTTATGCGCTTGTGGGCATCATTTTGGCTCAGGCTGGTGTAGTATTTGCTCCGTGATTACTGGCGGCGTTGCTGCCTGTGTTGTTTATCTAACCAAATAGTCGGATGAGATTGATGAAAAAACTCCTATTGCCTTTGGCTGTCGTCAGCGCTGTTAGCCTCGCGGCCTGTAATGAAAAATCCCAAACACCAGCGGCTGATGTGGCACCGGCCGCCGCCGAGGTGGCACTTAGCACGTCTGAGCAGCGCTTGAGCTACGGTGTGGCACAAAATGTTGCCAAGCAGATGAAAGCCAGCGGTTTGCCACTTGATAGCGCTGCCTTTGTTGCAGGCTTTGAGGATGTCATGAATGATCGCCCCGCGCGCATGAGCGATGAAGAGATCGCTGGCGAAATGCAGGCTTACCAGGCCAAAATGATGGAGCAAAAGCAGGCGGAAATGGATAAGATCGCTGCCGAAAATGAGCAGGCGGGCAAAGCGTATCTGGCCGAGAATGCCAAGCGCGAAGGTGTGAAAGTGACCGACTCCGGCTTGCAATACGAAGTGGTGAAAAAAGGTGATGGTGCGCTGCCAACGGCTAGTGATCGCGTCGTAGTGCATTATGCGGGCAGACTGATCGACGGCACTGAATTCGATTCCTCCTACGCACGCAACGAACCCGCCAAATTTGGCGTTGGTCAAGTGATTCCCGGTTGGACCGAAGCCCTGCAAATGATGCCGGCGGGTTCAAAGTGGAAATTGACTATTCCCGCAGAGCTGGCCTATGGTGCGGCGGGTGCGGGTGGCCGTATTCCACCTAACTCAACGCTGGTGTTCGATGTGGAATTACTGGAAGTAGAAAAGGCCAAGACAGCGAAAGAGTAAGCTTCGCCGTTGTCGATTGCCATACGGAAAAAGCCGCTGATGTATTCAGCGGCTTTTTTTTGAGTGGTGCGCCGGGCATGGCGCGAAGCGCCATTACGGCGCTGATAACTCGGGAGCGAAAGCGAACGAGGAAGTGACTTGGAGGTGAGAGTCCTCTTGGGG
>PDWI01001053.1_pt1 | contig 44827 bp, 41 predicted proteins | sample 1430891 | NCBI WGS metagenome assembly PDWI01 (sample SAMN01162508, study PRJNA174530) | Oral metagenome, whole genome shotgun sequencing project. | biome: Marine environment; feature: Marine mammal; material: Swab sample of the gingival sulcus; isolation source: swab sample of gingival sulcus...
TAGCGGAGCTAGAAGCAGAGAGGATAGCGGAGCTAGAAGCGTATCTTTTAGCTTCGGGGCTAAAAGATACAGTCCTTACGGACGATGAAAAACAAGTTTTTCAAACTTTTCTTGACGATAAGATAGCATGGAAAGAGTTTGAATTGCAAAATTTATTTAAGATAAATCCAACAAAATATTATAAATTAACAAATGAAGCAATAATTTGTCCTAATGGAAATGTGCCTTTGATATCAAATTCATCAACAAATAACAGTGTAATGGGTTTTTCAAATCTTACCCCATTAAATAAAGGCAACACTATAACATGCTCCGATACAACAATCGGAGCCGATACAATGTTTTATCAAAAAGAGGATTTTATAGGATATTCGCACATGCAACATTTGGTACCAAGATTTGAGCCATTTAATAAATATATAGCACATTATATTATATCTATTTGCAGGATTATGACAGCAGGTAAATATAGTTATGGTAGTAAATTTAATAGAAATGCAATGAATAATACTCATATTATTTTACCGACAACTCAAAATAACGAGATAGATTTTGACTTCATGGAAAAGTTCATAAAAGCCTTACAAAAAGAGGTAATCCGTGGTGTGGTTGAGTTCGCAGATAAAAAAATAAAGGCTACAAAACAAGTAGTAGATAGATAAAAAGAGGGTTCTAGTCAAACCCTCTCTAGTAAGATGATTATATCTTTGGTCCCGCCACAGAGTAGTCAAACTCTGCGTTTTCTTGGGCGTATTTTTTGAAGTTTTCTACAAACATACCGGCTAGTTTTTTTGCCATTTCATCATAGGCATTTTTATCTTCCCACGTATTTCTTGGGTTTAAAAGTTTACTCTCAACCCTATCGAGTTGTTTTGGTATTTGTAGTTCATATAAAGGCATGGTTTCAAACTCGCACTCTTGTATGCTTCCGTCTAGTATGGCGTTTATGCAAGCTCTTGTTGCTTTTATGCTCATTCTCTCGCCTTTGCCATAAACTCCGCCTGTCCAGCCTGTATTTACTAAGTAAACATTTACTCCGTGTTTGTCTATCTTTTGTCCTAAAAGTTTTGCATAAACTGTAGGGTGGAGGGGTAAAAATGCCTCTCCAAAGCAAGCAGAAAATGTTGCCACTGGCTCTTTTATGCCTCGCTCAGTTCCTGCAACTTTAGCTGTATATCCGCTTAGAAAATAGTACATAGCTTGCTCTTTACTTAGCTTAGATACAGGAGGAAGTACTCCAAAGGCATCTGCTGTTAGAAAGATGATATTTTTTGGATGACCTGCTTGCAAGCTTGGTTCGTGATTTTGTATATGATATATGGGGTAGCTTACACGTGTGTTTTCTGTTTTACTTCCATCATCATAGTCAACAACGCCGTTTTTGTCATAAACGACATTTTCAAGTAAAGCATCACGTTTTATGGCTCCATATATCTCAGGTTCATTTTCTTTGCTTAGTTTTATACATTTTGCGTAGCAACCACCCTCGAAGTTAAATACACCTTTATCGTCCCAGCCGTGCTCATCATCTCCTATGAGTTTTCTGTTTGGGTCTGTTGAGAGAGTAGTTTTTCCTGTTCCGCTTAGTCCAAAGAAAAGTGCTGTGTCTCCATCTTTGCCCACATTTGCTGAGCAGTGCATACTAAGTTTTCCCTCAAGCGGAAGCCAGTAGTTCATCATAGAAAAAATTCCTTTTTTCATCTCTCCGCCATACCAAGTCCCGCCTATAACTGCTATATTTTCTTCCACATTAAAGGCTACAAAGACATCAGAGTGAAGACCTTGTTTTACCCAGTCATCATTTACGCATTTGCAAGCATTTAGTACTGTAAATTCTGGTGCAAATTCATCTAAATCTTTAGCTTCAGGTCTTATGAACATATTTTTAACAAAATGGGCTTGCCATGCAACTTCAGTTACAAAGCGTACTCTTTTTCTACTTTCCAAACTTCCGCCACAATATGCATCTTGCACATAGAGGTTTTTACCTGAGAGTTGTTTTTTTGCCTTTTTAAATAAGTCATCAAAAACTTTTTCATCAATGGCAAAGTTTGTGTCTCCCCAAGCTATGTATTTGTTTGATGGACTTTGATTTACAAAGTATTTGTCTTTGGGGCTTCTGCCTGTAAATATACCAGTATCGACCATAAATGTTCCGTTGCTCGATACCTCTCCCTCGCCATTTTTTACCTCGTGAGCGTATAGCTCATCATATGTTAGATTGTAAAAAATCTTGCCAATATCCTCTAAGCCTAAATTATTTAATGCGTTTTTAACCGCCATTTTTAAATCCTAAAAATTTTATTTAAAAATCGACAAAAGTACGCCAGCTGCAACTGCTGAGCCGATAACTCCTGCCACATTTGGACCCATGGCATGCATGAGCAACATATTTGTTGGGTCTTCTTTCATACCCTCTTTGTTTGAAACCCTAGCTGCCATAGGAACAGCACTAACACCTGCTGAGCCTATAAGAGGGTTTATCTTGTCTTTGCTAAATTTGTTCATAAGCTTTGCCATCAAAACTCCGGCTGCTGTGCCTATGGAAAATGCTATAAGTCCTAGAGCTAAAATACCAAGAGTTTGAGGTACTAAAAACTTTTCTGCTGCTAGTTTTGAGCCAACAGATAGTCCTAAAAAGATAGTAACTATATTTATGAGTGCATTTTGCATGGTATCGCTTAGCCTAGCTACAACTCCACTCTCTTTAACTAAGTTTCCAAAGCATAAAGCACCGATTAGTGGAGTAGCATCTGGAAGTATAAGTATACAAAGGGTTAGCACTGTTATAGGAAATAGTATCTTTTCAAGCTTGGATACAGTGCGAAGTTGTACCATTTTTATTTTTCTTTCTTCTTTGCTTGTTAAAGCTCTCATGATAGGAGGTTGTATGATAGGAACTAGTGCCATGTATGAGTAAGCAGCTACTGCTATGGCACCTAGTAAATCAGGGGCAAGGCGAGATGCTATAAATATGGCTGTTGGACCATCTGCTCCACCTATGATGCCTATAGCTGCTGCATCTGTTAAGCTAAAGTTTAGTATGTCTGTGTATTGACTAAGTGCTAAGGCTCCAACAAGTGTTGAAAATATACCAAACTGAGCAGCCCCTCCTAGAAGAGCGGTTTTTGGGTTTGCTAAAAGTGGGCCAAAGTCTGTCATGGCTCCAACGCCCATAAAGATAATGAGAGGAAATAGTCCATTTGCTATACCTGCGTTGTAGATGATGCCTAAAAAGCCCTCAGGTCCTGCTATGTTTGCTATGGGTATGTTTGCTAAAAGTCCCCCAAAACCTATGGGGATAAGCAAAAGAGGTTCAAATCCTTTAGCGATTGCGAGATAAAACAGTAAAAATGCAACTAATATCATAATAATCCTACCATAGCTTTGAGTAAAAATACTCAATGGTTTTCCATGGGAATCTTTTAGCTCTGGGTCTGGGTTTATAAAAGAGCTTAGCCCTGTTGTTTTATAAAAAGAACCAAAAAGCTCTCCTATACTTTTAGAGTGATACTCTTTTTGTGCATTTGGAGCCTTGGGAGCATGTTCGGCTTGTAGATTTATTGAAACAAATATAAATACTGACAATATTAATAAAATCTTTTTCATTATAGACTTACCAACACTTGATCATTTTCTATAGCATCTCCTTCTTTTACGTGGATTGCACTTATCACACCATCACTTGGTGCTACTATCTCTATCTCCATTTTCATAGCTTCAAGTATGACTATAACTTCACCATCTTTAACCGCTTGCCCCTCTTTTACTAGTATTTTAAATACGCTTCCTGGTAAAGTTGCTTTAACTTCTGTGCCACTACTTTGAGACGAAGTAGATGGAGGAGTAGATGGAGTAGATGGAGCGATAGATTTTATCTCTACATTTTCTCCTTGGGCTACTTGAACATTATAACTTTGTCCATTTACTACAACAGTATATGCTTCATTTGAGCTTTGTGTTTTTGGCTTGCTTTGAGTTTTAGGTTCATCACTTAGTTTTCGTACATTTATCTTAGCTTCGCCTTTTAAAAATGCAACCCCTTTCTCTTTGCAAGCTGCAACTATAAAAAGGTTCTCATCATTTACTTCAAGCCCCTCTTTTTCTAGTATCTTTTGAGTGTATGCTAAAGATTTTGTCTCATCTTTGTCAGCTATATCGATAGCATTTTCTTTTGTAGGCTCTAAGTTTAGCTGTTTTGATGCTAGTTCCATAACTTTACTATCTGGAGTAGATGGAGTCTTGCCAAAATATCCAAGTACCATTTTTCCGTATCCATCAGCTATCTTCTTCCATTTTCCAAACATTACATTATTAAAAGCTTGTTGAAAATAAAACTGACTAACAGGAGTTACACTTGTTCCATATCCGCCTTTTTCCACCACTTCACGCATGGCTAGGATTACTTGTGGAAATTTATCTAAGATATTGTTATCTCTCATCATTTGAGTATTTGCTGTAAGGGCACCACCTGGCATAGGCGAAAATGGTATAAGTGGGCTAACTTGTGTAGCTTCTGGTGGTAAAAAATAGTCTTTTAAACAATCTTTTAAAACCTCTTCATATTTTAGTACCTTCTCAAGCTCTAAGCCACCTAAATCATAATCTTTCCCTTTTACCGCATGAAGCATGGTTAAAATATCTGGTTGACTTGTTCCACCACTTACTGGGCTAGCTGCTAGGTCTATACCATCAGCTCCTGCCTCAAGAGCTGCTAGATAACACGGCACACTTACTCCAGCAGTTTCATGGGTATGAAGTCTTAGGTGGGTGTTTTCTGGCAAGAGTTTTCTAGCCATTTTTATAGTTTCATATATTTTTTGCGGGTTGCTCGTACCGCTCGCATCTTTAAAACAAACACTATGATAAGGAATGCCACTATCTAGTATCTCACGTAAGGTTTTTTCATAAAAAGCCACATCGTGAGCACCTTCACAGCGAGGCGGTAAATCCATAAGTGTTACTACAACTTCGTGTTTTAAACCGTGATGAGCTATGCGTTCGCCACTGTATTTGAGATTTTCCACATCATTTAAGGCATCAAAGTTTCGTATGGTTGTAGTGCCGTGCTTGGCAAACATCTTTGCATGCAAATCCACAAGCTCTCTACTGCCCGTATCTAGCATAACAGTATTTACGCCTCTACTTAGGGTTTGTAGATTTGCATCAGGACCTACTATCTGCCTAAATTTATCCATCATTTCAAAGGCATTTTCATTTAGATAAAAATATAGACTTTGAAATCTAGCTCCTCCGCCAAATTCAAAGTGGCTAATACCTGCTTCCTTTGCCGCTTGTAGGGCAGGAAAAAAGTCGTCCATAAGCACTCTTCCGCCAAAAACTGACTGAAATCCATCCCTAAAGGTTGTATCCATTATGTCTATGAATTTTTTAGCCATTTGCTTTTATCCTTTATTTTGATTTTTAAATTGTGCTATAGCGGCTGATATGACAGCTATGAGAGTTGTGTCATTTTCTCCGCCTGATGTGCTTTGGGGTGCAACTTGGGGTGTGTTGAAAAACTTAGTTATGATTGCGGTTTGTACTTTTAAAACTATGACCATAAGAATCAAAAATAAAAACACAGTAACCATACCTAAGACCATAAATTTTAAACCTTCGCTTACTAGGTCTAATTCCATTATATTAAGCCTTTTAAGTATTTTTGCCCCTAAAGAGCAGAAGCATTTTAGCATTTCGTTTATTAAAACAATATAATACCAAGCAAGGCTTTTAAATTGTTTGAGAAGTTTTGTTTTTTCTCTATTTACTGTTTACTGTTGGCTTATTATAGTTGTTTGATGTGTTTGCAATGAGTTATATAAATATTTAATATGCATAATATACAACGTTAAAACTTAAATTTATCTTGCTTTTTAAGTAATTTCATCAAGTTGTAATCTATTGCTCTTGTGGCTCTTCTTGTGTCATTGTCTTTTGTATTTGAGGCGGTATTCCTCTTTGTGCTTTACTGCTAAATTCAAAATCATTTTTAATTATAGCTTCTTTTGTGCAGTCATCTACTAGATACATGATATGTCTATAGGCTAAACCGCTGTGTTCGCTTAGTCCAATCTCACAGGTTTTGGATGTGGAAAATGCTAGTTTTGCGTTTTTGGGTATTTGCTCTTTTAAGCCCCTTAATGCTGTGGCGTTTAGTTCGGGGTAGACAAAGCCTCTATCTCCAGCAAATCCGCAACAGCTTATGTGTTTTGGCACTATGACTTCATTTGAGCATTTTTTGGCTAAAGTTTGTAAAAAATGAGCCTTATTTGTGCTTTGGGTGCTACAGGTTTTGTGTATGATGATTGGTTCATTAACTTTAGTGAAAACTAAATCGTCTAGCAAAAACTTAACAACAAATTCATCAGCCCCATAGATACTAAACTCATCTTTTAGTTTTTCACTCATAGTCTTAACGCAAGGAGACATATCACAAACAACAGGGTAGGTTCCGTTTTTTGTGGCTATCCTTAAAGCTCTTCTTAGCTCTTTAGTTTTTAGCTCTCCTTGTTTGCTATATCCTTTTGAGTAAAAGGGCATACCACAACATAGTCCACTTTGGCTTGGCATTAGCACTTCATAGTTTGCTTTTTTAAGTATATCTACTACTACTTCTTGTAAACTTTTTTCTCCATCTACTCCCTTTGGATTTGCCATAATTTGGTTGATACAGGATGAAAAATAAACTACTTTTTTATCGCTTTTAACTCCTCCATCTACCCTAGCTTTTTTAGTCCCACTAGGTAAACTTTCGCTCCAAAGCGGTAGATGGAGCTTTTCGTGTAGTGTGTTTGAGAGTTTTTTTGAAAAATCTGTGTTTATGTGAGCTAAAAAATGCATAGCTTTTAATCCCACTCTTCCAGCACTTAAAATCCCACCATAGTGTTTTGCGCTAAATGAGGCTAAGGCTTGGTTTATGCCACTTACCTCTTGGCTTCTTAGGTATTTTGTCATATTTGCCATATTTATACTTACTGGACACCTTGTAAAACAGAGCGAACAGGCCGCACAGGTTTCAAGTCCGTCGTATTTATAGAGCTTTTTAAAGTCTGTTTTTTCATCTCCTTTTAAGAAGCTTAGTTCTCTGTTTGCCACTATTCTCTGTCTTGGGGTTAGGCTAAGTTCATTTGATGGACATACGCTCTCGCAAAATCCACACTCTATGCAAAGGTCAACTAAGTCATTTGTTTTAGGGAGAAATTTTAGATTTTTAAGGTGGGCTTTTGGATCTTTTGAGATGATGACACCGGGGTTTAAAAGCCCTTTTGGGTCAAATATATCTTTTATCTCTTTCATTATTCCATAAGCCTCTTTGCCCCACTCAAGAGGCACAAAAGGAGCCATATTTCTACCCGTTCCATGTTCAGCCTTTAGACTTCCGCCAAAGTTTTTAGCCACATGTTCGCTAAGTTCACTCATAAACTCCCCATAGCGTTTTACTTGCTCATCGGTTTCAAACTTTTGAGTAAAAACAAAATGGATGTTGCTATCAAGAGCGTGACCAAATATGATACTCTCTCCGTACCCGTGTTTACTCATAATCTGCTTTAGCTCACTTACACCGTCAGCAAAACTCTCCATAGGGTAAGCCACATCTTCTATAACAACAGTGGTTCCAACTTCTCTAACTCCCCCAACGGCTGGAAAAAGTCCCTTTCTTATGTTCCAGTAGATGGAGTACTCTTTTGTCTCTTTTGTAAATGAAGCTGGCATCTCCAAATCCCACCCTTTTAAGGTATTTAGTATCTTTTTTATGTTTTTTTCTAAGATTTTTGCATCCTTAGCCCTTGTCTCAATCAAAAGTGCTGTGGCATCTTCGCTTAAATTTTTTAGATATTTTGGCATACCCTCTTTGCTCTCAACACTTCTTAACGAGCGTCTGTCCATAAGCTCAGCTGCATCAACTTCGCTAAAGCACTCTTTTTTTAAGGTGGCAACTGCCCTGCAGGCATCTTGTATACTTCTAAATATCAGTAAAGCACTTGCCTTATCTTTATAATCAGGTATAGTCTTAAGGGTTACTTCTTCTATAAAGCCTAAAGTTCCCTCGCTTCCTACCATAAGATGTTTTATAACTTCAAAGGGGTCGGTAAAATCCACTAGGGAATTTAGTCCATATCCGCTTGTATTTTTTATCTTGTATTTTTTGGTAATTTTCTCTTTTAGCTTTTTGTTGTTTTGCACTTTTTGTGTTAGTTTGCTTATATCTTCTAAGAGTTTTTTATGGCTTTTCTTAAACTTATCTTTACTTTTTTTATCTGATGTGTCAAGTCTACTTCCATCGCTAAAGATAAGTTTCATATCTAGTAATGTTTTATAGGAGTTATCAGTAGTTCCACAGCACATTCCGCTTGCATTGTTTGCTACTATGCCTCCTATCATGGCACTATTTATACTAGCTGGGTCTGGGCCGATTTTTAGTTCATGTTTTGCTAAGACTTCATTTGCATATGAGCCTATTACTGAGGGGCTTAGAGTAACATTGCTTTTATCTGCACAAAGGCTTATTTTATTCCAATCTCTTGAGCTTACAACTAAAATAGAGTCTGTGATGGCTTGACCAGAAAGACTAGTTCCTGCTGCTCTAAATACTATGGGTAAGGATAGATTGTTTGCTGTTTTTATCAAAAAAGCCACTTCATCTGCGCTATTTGCCCAAACTACGAGCTTAGGAATGAGTCTATAAAAAGATGCATCAGTTCCATAGGCAAGAGTTCTTAAGGTGTCAGTAAAAATGCGATTTTTGCCTATTTTTTGGGAAATTTGCTCATAAAATATCTTGTATTTATCGTCCATCTACTCTCCTTTTAGCTCTTTTGAAAAATTTTACTCTTTTAGTATTAAAAGGGAGCTAAAATGATAATGCTATCTTGTGAATTTTTATATGTAAGATACCTATGGTAACTGAATGAAAAATACATATATTTTAATATTTAGCAAAGCTTTTTTAGGTTACAATTTGAATAAGACTAAATAACTCAAAAGGGTGTAACAATGGAGATACAAACCGTCAGGAAAATGGAGAAGTACGCCATTAAAGAGAGTGGAATGGATTTTATCCGTTTAGGCTTTGCTCTTTTCTTTATGGCTTCGGTTTTAGCTTATAGCTTTTTAAGTTCAGGCGGTTTGCCAAACAATGTCTTTTTAGCAATAGCAGCTTTGTTTGGAGCTTATATGGCCATGAATATAGGTGCAAACGATGTGGCTAACAATGTAGGACCTGCTGTCGGCTCAAAGGCACTTACTATGGCAGGGGCAATCGTCATAGCAGCAGTTTTTGAAGCAGCAGGAGCTTTGATAGCTGGTGGCGATGTGGTAAAGACCATAAAAAAAGGTATCATAGATATATCTGCTTTTCCTGATGTACATTCGTTTATTTGGGCTATGATGGCGGCACTTTTGGCATCTGCACTTTGGCTAAATGTGGCGACTTACTTTAAAGCTCCAGTTTCAACAACTCACTCGGTTGTGGGTGGGGTTATGGGAGCTGGTATCGCAGCTTCTGGATTTTCCATAGTATCTTGGTCAACCATGGGTAAAATAGCAGCCTCTTGGATAATATCTCCTGTTTTAGGTGGCATGATAGCAGCTGGGTTTTTGTTTGTCATTAAAAAAACAATAGTTTTTAAAAAAGATAAGATAGAAGCTTCTGTTAAGTGGGTCCCTGTTTTTATAGCTATCATGTCTTGGGCATTTGCCACATACATAACATTGAAGGGTTTAAAAAAAGTTTGGGTAAATATCGTAGAAGTTTTAACATTTTTACCACACGATAAAAAACCGTCTATGATAGTGGCTGTCATCATAGGTTTTTGTGTTGGTGTTATTGTTTATTTTATAATCTCAAAACTAGTTTTAAGAACAGCTAAGGGCTTGTCAAACAACAGAGAGAGTGTAAATTCGTTTTTTATGTTTCCTTTGATTTTTGCAGCGGCACTTTTAAGTTTTGCTCATGGAGCAAATGATGTGGCAAATGCTGTAGGTCCACTAGCTGCTATCAATGATGCTGTGATTAGTGGAGGTATATCTTCAAAGGCGGGCATACCTCTTTGGGTTATGGCTGTGGGTGCTTTAGGTATAGCTATAGGACTTGCGCTTTATGGACCAAAGCTTATAAAAACTGTTGGCAACGAGATAACAGACCTTGACCAAATAAGAGCTTTTTCTGTTGCTATGTCTGCTGCTATCACTGTCATCATAGCTTCAGGGTTTGGACTTCCAGTAAGTTCCACTCATATAGCCATAGGTGGTATATTTGGAGTTGGATTTTTAAGGGAGTATTTAGCAGAAGATAGTAAGGATTTGATGATAGCTGAAGCTAAGGCTATAGAAGATAGACAAAGAAAGCTAAAAGCTTACAATAGCGAGCTAAAAAACCTTGAAGATAAGAGTAAAAAAGAGAAAGAAGATTATAAGCGTATAGTTAGTTTATATAAGCATATAGATGATGAAGAACTTGCTATAAAAGAGTCTAAAAAGCATCTAAAGACAGTTAAGAAAGTTCAGTATGTAAAACGTGATATGTTTAAAAAGATAGCTGCCGCTTGGATAATAACTGTGCCAATAGCAGCCTTGCTTTCAGCGGCAATATATTTTATGATAAGAGGAATTGTTTTATAATTCCTCTTGTTTTGGGGGGATTGGGGCTATGAAACCGATAAGGAGCATTAAGCCCCCAACTGCCATAAATGACACTATCCTCTCAATAGTTCCAGAGTTTGCGAGTTCTACTAAAAATAACTTTGCTATCACAACTGCTAGTATGCCAACTCCTGCTAGCCATATATTTCTTGATTTGGTTTTTTTGGCATATAAGATAACAGAAAATGAAACTAAAGTATAGACTATAGATGTGATGGTTTGAAAGGTGTTGTTGTGCCAGATGTCTATGGGGTTATAAACAACTCCTAGATAGTAGTTGACAAATCTAGCGGTAAATACTGTAAATAAAACCAAAGATATGACACCTAAGGCCTTTAGACTGTCGTTGTCATCTGAAGATTTAAACCAAGAGTAGGCAAGATATATAAATAAAATCTCAAGGGTGTCTATGGGACTTAGTGTAGGTATATATAAAAAGCCAAAACCTGCACTTTGAGCAAAGGAGGCTAAAAACCAAAAAGAGATAAATATAAATATGCCATTTACTGCTATGTGTTTTTTGCCCTCTAAAAGCTTATCTAGTAGGGCTGTTTTTACGCTTATAAAAAGTGAAAGCATAGGTAAAAGTATAACAGTAGCCATAAACCAGTTTGGATTTGTTAAGTGTTCATCTATGGAGGTGATAAACTCTTTATTGCTTACTAAGATAAGAGCCCAAAAACCAAAGACCATATATAGATTTGATAGTTTTTTGTATTTTACTGTGCCAAAAAATGTTCCAAAACCTAAAGCGTAGATGGAGAACAGTTTTAAGTCTTGTTCTCCGTTGTAGGCTAGGCAATAGCAAAGTATCTCAAAAAGCAAAACCCCTAAAATGATGCGCAAAAAAGTATCTAGTGTTTTTAGCTTTTTATCTATAATCAAAAAGGAGAGTATGGATAGGGATAGAAATATAACGTGCTCTTTAAACTCCTTTAACTCTAAGTGGGCAAATGCCCCTAAAGCCCAAACTCCTATGCCTATATAGGTGCAAAGGTAGTTAAAGTTTTTCTCTTGTTTTGAGATATTTTCTTGGTAGAGCTGATAAAGATAGGCATTTATAAAAAAGCTAAAGGCCAATATCATATAACCAAGCAGGGAAGTTTGAGCTTCAAAGGCGCTAAAGTATGTAGTTATATCAAAAAATTCACTATAGCTTACTATGGAGTATATGCCTAAGGCTAGAGCTAGATATCTAGCTGTTAGTTTTTGTTGTCTTAGATTTATCCATAGGGCTAAACTTGCCTCATAAGCGTAAACCCAAGCGGAGATTTCAACACTAAACTCTAAGGCTACTATGATGGAAAGAAAGATGACTCCAAGCAAGGCATAAGTATCAAAGAGTAGGGGTTTGTTTTTAATCTCTTTGCACCAATAGGCTAAAAACAGATAAACCACTCCTGCAAAAAGGCAAGCGAAGCTTAGAAAGTGTTCGCTAAAATCGCTAAGATAGTTTTGTGCGATTAAGTAGCCAAGTGGAGTTCCAAATACTATAATACTATCTATATATGCTTTTAACTCTATCTTTTGGGCAAATAAATAGCCAACTAAGATATAAAGTAAGAAGAAAAATATTATAAAAGGTTCAGTGGTTAAAAATAGACTAACATCGTATCTTAAAAAGCCCCAGCCAAAGCCTATGATAAAGGTAAAGGTAAAGCCGATGAGGTTTAAAACCCTCCAGCTTTTTAGCTTTGCCATGGCTAGTATAGCAAGATTTAGTATGGCATAGTAACTGAAAAGCACCACATGGTTTCCATCGCCAGTTGATAGTAAAATAGGGGCTAAAAAACCACAACCTATAGCAAAGCTTAGTAGATGGAGACTATTTTGCCTAAGGGCTAGAGCGCATGTGATTGCCACACTAAGCACCATCAAAGCTAGTGCAAACACAGTAGAGTTTATGTCAAAAAACTTAGCTGAGGCAAAAATATCAAGGTAAAATATACCAAAGCCAATACCTTGCAAAAGTAGCCCAAAGTTTTCTCTTTGCTCTTTATATCTAAGTCCTATGCCTACTAAGCTTATGCCAAGTAAAGCCACTAGAGAGATGATGGTTTTTATACTTATAAGGTGGTTTGAAAAGGCAAATTTTAGCAAAAAGCTAACCCCTATAAAAAGAAGTATGCCACCGATTTTAACCATAGGGTTTATTTTAGAGATGTATTCTATGATTGGGTTTTGCGTTTGCTTAACTACTGTGTTAAAAGACTTCGTCTCATAAGTTTTTTTGTCTAAATTCTTTTTTGTGGTTTGATTTTCATAATTGTCAGTAATCTTTGTGGTTAATTTTTCATAATCATCTAGTTGCGGATTTTTCTGGGGTTTTGGCTCGATTATTTCCTGAGTAGATGGAGGGGTTGGCAATGTGTGTTCTTGTGCATATAGGGACTCGTATCTTTTTTCTAGTATAAATATCTTTTTGTTTAATTCTTGGAGTCTACTATTTTGGTTGAGTATCATTATGAGAAGTATTAAGAAAAAGCCAATGACGATATATTCCACTTTACACCCTTTTTTTTAAAAAGATTATAACATAATTGTAATTTAAAAGTTACTAAAAGCTAAATAATATTATAATATGAACATATTGTTAATGGAGAAGACCATGAAAACTATATTGACCATAGCAGGCTCGGACTCAAGTGGTGGAGCTGGGATGCAAGCTGACATAAAAACGGCTGAACATTTTGGTGTTTTTAGTACTACAGCTATAACTGCTCTTGCAGCTCAAAATACAACCGGAGTCCAAAAACTTCTTGAAGTAGATGGAGACTTTGTCTATGAGCAAATTCACTCTATTATGGAAGATATTAGAATAGATGCTATTAAGATAGGTATGCTTTACAGCTCCGAGATAGTAGGGGTTGTTAAAGAGATTTTAAGTAAAGTTACAGTTCCTGTGGTGCTTGACCCTATTTATGGCTCAAAGGTTGGTTCAATTTTAGTTAAGGAAGATGCTGTTAGGAGCTTAGATGAACTATTTGCCTATGTTACGCTTATTACTCCAAACGTTCACGAAGCCAAGATATTTTTTGGCGAGGAGTTAAATATAAATGCTCCTTGCCCTGTTTTAGTTAAAAACATCCAATCACAGCCCAAAAGTATAGATAGGCTTTTTTATGCTAATAATATAAGTGTTGATTTTGAAGGGGAGTTTTTAGAGTCTAAAAGTTTGCATGGTACGGGTTGTAGCTTTTCAGCTGCCATAGCTTCAAATCTTGCATTAGGCTATGAGCTTGAAGAGAGTATAAGGGAGGCTAAGGATTTTATTCAAAAAGCAATAGCTCAAGCTCCAAATATAGGAAATGGCATAGGGCCAATACGACATAGGGTTTTAGAGCAGTAGGTTTATATGATACGGCGTAATAATTTTACAAAAGGAATTTGACTATCAAAAAAAAATTTATAGCATTTTGTAAGATGTTCCCCTATCTAGGCATAGAAGAGCTTATAGAGTTTTACAGTGTTTTTGATGGAGTAGATGGAGAACTTTTAAAGCCCGATTTGGGGCTGTGTAACAATATAGAAAATATATATTTTAAAGGTTATGATTCTATAAAAAAAGAGTTTATTTACGATGATGAGAGTCAAGAGCTTATGCAAAAAGCTCTCATAAGATTAGCAAGAGGAGATAGAAAACGTTTTTCCATATATAAAGATATAGCTAGGTTTGAAGGCACTCAAGTTTATAAGACCCTGTTTCAAAAAGGTGTCATAACCGAAGAGAGAAGTAGGGAAAACCCCTTTTGGCTAGATGGACGCAAAAAAATTAAAAAAAGTCTAAGGGGCTATAGGGTTGAAGATAAGATAGCCTTTAGTAGCGAGGCAACTAGGTTTTGGTTTAGTTTTATAGCACCATTTAGCAAAGAGATACAAAAGGGCGATTTTAAAAGCCCTTGGCAAAATATAAACTTAGAAAAACATATAAGTTTGAGTTTTGAGTATCTAAGCCTTGAGCTTTTAAAGCTTGAAATTGGTGAGCAAAATATAGCCTCAAGTGGAAGTTTTTGGACAAAAGATAGCGAGATAGACTTGCTTTTGATAACCAAAGACGGACAAATTATGGTTGGAGAGTGCAAATATAAACATACAAAGATATGCAAAAGTGTGCTAAACTCTTTGCAGAAAAAAGCATTTAGATTGGGGTTAAAACCTAGCAAATACGCTCTTTTTTCAAAAAGTGGTTTTAGTAATGAGCTTTTAAAGCAAAAAAGTGATGAGTTGGCTTTGTTTGATATAAAAGATTTTGAAAGGCTGTTGTTGTGATAGATGAAAATGTTTTAAACTCTTTAAGTATAGAAGATAAGGAAGTATTTAAAAAGGGACTTAAAGACTTAATAGACCAAACCTATGTTATCGAAGAGGAGTATAAGAGCTTAAAACAAAGCTACAATTCTTTACATTCGTTTATATCCTCCATAGTTGAGACCATGCCTAATGCCCTTTGGGTCTTAAATGAAGATGGGGAGATTTTTTTGCAAAACAGTCAAGCTATCAAACTAAAAGAGCTTTTAGAGTATATAAATTTAACTAAAAATAAATTTCAACTAGAGTTTAAAAACCATTCATATCTCATAGAGATAACCAAAAAAGATGATAAAACCATCATACAAGCTACTGATATCACAGGGGAACAAAGAAAACAAAGACTAGCTTCCATGGGACAAGTGGCTGCCCATCTATCTCACGAGATACGAAACCCAATAGGCTCCATATCTCTTTTAGCCTCAACGCTTTTTAATAGAGTTGATATGGGCTCAAAACCTATAGTTTTAGAGATGAAACGCTCTATTTGGAGGGTTGAGCGTATCATAAAAGCAACCTTACTTTTTACTAAGGGCATACAGCCAAATATGGAGAAATTTTATCTTGATGAGTTAAATGAAGAGTGTGATTTAGCCCTTTCAAACTATACTTACAGTAAGGATATAGACTTTTTAATAAACTTACCACATGTTCAAGTACTAGGAGATAAAGACTTGCTATCTTTGGTGTTGCAAAATTTGCTTTTTAATGCCATAGATGCTATAGAAGAAGATGAAAAAGATAGTGGAAATGTGAGGGTTGCTTATAAAAAAGATGGCAAATATCATACCATAAGCGTTGAGGATGACGGTAAAGATATAGAAAATGAAGAGATACTTTTTGAAACCTTTAAAACTACAAAAACAAGAGGAAATGGACTAGGGCTTAGTTTGTGTGCTCAAATAGCAAAGGCACATAAAGGAGAGATAACGGTTTTAAAAGAGCCAAAAAGATTTTGCTTAAAAGTGCTTTCATGATAAAGATATTTTTTAGTGATTTAAAAAGCTCATTTAAAGACCTTTTGCCCATCATCATAGTTGTTGGTATTTTTCAAGGCTTTATCATAGGTAAAATGCCAGAAAATTTAGGCTCGATTATACTTGGGCTTGCCATAGTTACCTTTGGTTTAGCTGTTTTTATACGAGGACTTGAGTTGGGTATTTTTCCCATAGGTGAAAATCTTGCTACAGATTTTGCAAAAAAGGGTTCATTTTTTTGGCTTTTACTTTTTGCCTTTTTGATAGGTTTTTCAACAACCATAGCAGAACCCGCTCTTATCGCCATAGCTAAAAAAGCAGCTATCATAAGTGATGGGAGGCTTGACGCTTTTGTATTGCGTATCATAGTAGCACTCTCGGTTGGTTTTGCCATAGCTTTAGGAGTTTTTCGTATCATCATAGGGCACCCTATACAATACTACATTATAGGCGGTTATGTTATAGTTGTTTTGGTTACATTTTTCGCCCCAGCTCAAATAGTAGGGCTTGCTTACGATAGTGGAGGGGTTACAACTTCAACTGTTACTGTGCCTTTGGTAGCTGCACTTGGAATAGGGCTTTCAAGTAGTATCAAAGGAAGAAATCCGGCCATAGATGGTTTTGGGCTTATTGCCTTTGCTTCTTTGACTCCCATGATATTAGTGCAAGTTTATGGCATAGCAGTTTACAACTTTATCCCTTTTGAACCCAAACAGACTCTTAGTTTACTATCTTCTAACACAAGCTCCATGAGTTTTGATATCAAATCTTTAGTGTTTGAGTTTTTAAGTATATTAAAAGATATATTTCCAATACTAGCAGTAATCGCTTTTTTTCAGTATCTTATCATTAAAAAACCCATCATGAAGCTTAAAAAAGTTATCTTTGGCATACTTTTAGTTATCGTTGGGCTTTATTTGTTTATCATAGGTCTTGAGTTAGGACTTTTCCCTATAGGAGAAGGCATAGCAAAGCAACTTACTGCTATGGATAATATGACTCTTATATATCTGTTTGCCTTTTTGATAGGTTTTTCAACGACCATGGCTGAGCCAGCACTTATAGCCATAGCCCAAAAGGCAAGCGAGGTAAGTAATAATGTTATAAAAGTGACAGCTCTTAGGGTTAGTGTTGCTATCGGGGTGGCTGTTGGCATATCTTTAGGAGCATATAGGATAGTAGCCGGAGATGGCATACAGTACTATATACTAGCAGGATACATCGTAGTTATAGTCCAAACTTATTTTGCCCCAAAATATATAGTCCCAATCGCCTATGACAGTGGAGGGGTTACAACTTCGACTGTGACTGTTCCGCTAGTAGCGGCTTTGGGTTTAGGACTTGCTACAAATATAGAGGGCAGAAGTCCGCTTATAGATGGGTTTGGGCTTATAGCTTTTGCCTCGCTGTTCCCTATGATAATGGTTATGGGTTATGGTATTTTGGCAAAATACACAACTAAGGAGAAAAGATGAAGTTTGAAGCATTAGTTGCTATAGTTAAAGAAGAGTTTGAAGAGCAAGCCATAGATATAGCAAAAAAAGCAGGAGCAGGTGGCGTTACTAAGATAAAAGGTAGTGCTATGGGACTTAAAGAGAAGAAGATATTTTTTGGCTTAACATTAGAAGAAAACGTTAGTTTGCTTATATTTGTATTACCAAGAAAACTTACTATGAATATATTTAAGAATTTAAAAGATGATTTAAATATGGATAATTCTCAAGATAGTGGAGGTATGGTGATGACCCTTCCCATATCCCATCTAGCGGGAATAGATGTAAATGAAATCAAACTTTTTGAAGATGAAGTAAAAGACTTTTTATAAGGAGAAAAAGATGCTATTAAAAGATATAATGGTGCCTAAAAACATGATAGTAAGCATAAATCCGCTTGCAAACGTAAGAGAGGCACTAACGGTTATGAGAGCAAATCATGTGAAATCACTAGTGGTTGAGAGAAAAGATATACATGATGCTTATGGACTTTTGACATTTAAAAATATACTATATTCTGTAGTGGCGAGCGATGGGGATATAGACTTACTTAGGGTTTATGATATATACACAAAGCCTGCTATTCAGTTATCGAGTGAACTTGATGTGAAGTATGCGGCTAGAATGATGATGAATAACTCCATAAAAAGACTTTTGGTTATCGACAACAACGAACTGCAAGGCATAGTTACCATGTCAGATATACTAGGGGTTGTTATGGATAGACTAGATAGTGAGGCTTGATTTGGGCTAAGAAGCTTAGCCCATATTTATTTTAAAAGCTCGTTAAATTTTGCTAACCACTTTGGGTGAGCTGGCCAAGCAGCTGCTGTTACTAGGTTTTTGTCCACATGGGCATCTTCAAAGCCTATGTCTATCCATTTTCCACCCTTTAAGCTTAAGTCAGGGGAGCAAGCAGGGTAGCAAGAGCAAGTTCTATCTTTTACCACATCCGCTGCTACTAAAACTTGTATGCCGTGACATATGGAGGCTATGGGTTTGTTTGATGTATTAAAATCTTTTACTATATCAAGTACTCTTTGGTCAAGCCTTATGTATTCAGGTGCTCTTCCGCCCGGTACCAAAAGTGCGTCATAATCACTCTCTTTTACCTTCTCAAAGTCGGCATTTAAAGTAAAATTGTGTCCCGGTTTTTCTGTGTATGTTTGGTCGCCTTCAAAGTCGTGTATAGCAGTTTTTATCTGCTCTCCAGACTTTTTATTTGGGCATACCACATCTACCTCATGCCCAAGCATAAGTAGGGCTTGAAAGGGAACCATAAGCTCATAGTCTTCAACAAAATCACCAGCTAATATCAAAATTTTTTTTGACATAGTAACCTCCTTAAAAATTTATGTTTTATAATTGTATCATAAATTTAGTAAAAACCCTTTGTAAAAATTATTCATACCTTACAACCCTTTTAAGCTCGCCATTTTCTTCTTTTAATTTGTCATAAAGTTTTTGATATTTTAATTTGTCTTTAAATGATATAGGTGTTCTTATGGATTTGTATTCTGTTAATTTTCCGTTTTTGTAAACTTGTGACATTTCAGCATATACCCAGTAAAAGCCTAAGTCTTTTCGTAAGTTTTTTACAAATCCACTCCAGCTTCCTTTTTGTTCTAAATCTTGCCACATTTGAGCAAAAACTTTTTTTGGCATATCAGGATGTCTTACTATGTTGTGTGCTTTGCCTACTAATTCGCTAACTTCATAGCCACTTATATTAGCAAAAGTTTCGTTTGCAAAAGTTATGATGCCTTTTAAGTCGGTTCTTGAAACGATTAACTCATCTTTTGGAACTATGGTTTCGATTAAAAATTCACTTTCGCTATAATCCATTTTAATTATCTCCATCTAGTTGTCTAGCAAAGGCTTCTAAATCTTTTCTTTTTAAATCTCCATTGTAAACCATATCTTTTGGGTCTATATCTTTTTCATTTAATATTTTTGGAACAGCATCTGAATTTTGTAAAACATTGATATTTGAGTTTAACTCATCCTCGCTATATGCCATTTGCATATCCGCACTTATTACATTTGGAATATTTTCAATAGCTCTTAGTTTTTTTAGCTCCTCTTCTACATTTTTACCTTCAATGGTTATAATTACTCTTCCTTTCTCGTCGTGAAGATGATAGTCGCATGCCTCGCAGTTTTTTAAGTCCTCTACAACCTGCTCTATATTTTTAGGTAAGGTTTGAACTACTATGCTAGAAATATTCATATGTATCCTTTATTTTAATTTATAATAATTTATTTTTTCTTGTTCATTTGAGATAAAAACTTCATCTTCATTTATAAAAAGAATGTCGCTTATTAAGGAAGGATTTTCTTTTAGTATAAACAAATCTTTTTTACTTTGCGTATCAAATATCAAAATTTCATTTTCTTCATTCATGGCATAAGCTCCAAGTTTTCCACTAGGGCTAAGTCCTGCACTATATATCAAAAAAGGTGCTTTTTTGTGATAGGCTATATTTTTTTTTGTGTGATATATGGCTGATTTTCTATCTTGTCCTGCGGTTATGATATAGTTATTTTTGCTATCAACTTGGTAAACATTGTCTAAATTTTGCTTTTCAAACTTTTTTACTAGACTTAAATCCTTTGTTTTTAGCATTGTTAAAATACCACTTTCGTCTGAGACAATTATAAATTTTTTATCTTCGCTTAAAACAAAATCGGAAAAAGAGGATAAAGACACTTGGATTGTTTTTTTTATTTTTTTATTTTTTAAGTCATATAGATATAGCTCATTTGAGAGTAGGGCAAATATAATGGTATCTTTATCGATAAATTTAGCCTTGTCTATATATAGTTTTTTCCTCTCTGAGATTATATTTGTTAGATTGTTATCTTTGAATATATTTATGTTTCTTCCGCCCTTATTGCCTTGGGATAATATTAAAATTTTATCACCTAGTATGTCAAAGCTATAAATCTTAGCCTCTATTGTATCGCCCATAAAATCTTTGATTTTTTCTAATTTTATAGAAGTTATTTTTTCTTTTGAAATTGTATCAAAAATATCAAGACTAGAGTTTACTGTCGAGACGTAAAGTTTGTTGTTTTTGTATAAAAGTTCAGTAACTCCTCCGCTTGCTACAAGTGAAAAGTTTGGCTTTAACTCTTTTGGAGATGCAAAAAGAAAGATTGATAGTAAAAATAAAATATTTATATATCTCAAAGTATAAATCCTTTTTAATTTTTTATTTGTATCGCCCCACTTGGACAATATTTTATACAAAAACCACAAGAGGTGCAGTTTTCGTTAATATGCGGCTTAAACATAGCCAAAAAATCAATAGCATTATCTAAACATGGGTCTTTACATGAAAAACACATGGTTTGATTCCATGATAGGCAAGTTTTTACATCTATTTTTATTTTTACATCTATTTGATGCTTGTTTTCAACTTTTAAAACACCATATTTGCAAGCTTTAGCACACTCGTCGCAATAACTACATCCGCTTTGTGTGAAAACTAGTATTGGGGTTTTATCCTCTTGAATTTGTATTATATTTTCTTCGCAAACACTACTGCATGCCCCATCACAATTTGTACAGTTTGAGAAAAAAATACTCTCATCTTGAAAATATGGCGGTCTGATAACTTTCTCTTTCTCTTGCTTAAAAGATGAAGCAAGAGAGTTAAAAAACTCTCTTCTTTTCATTTTACACCTTCATTCATAATGTCAAGTAAATTTGACTTCGTTGCCGAGTCTTTTTTTCTAAACTCTTTTTTGAAAGTATTTTTAGGTGCTTCACCTTTTGACTGGGGAGCGTGACATTGTGAACAGTTAAATCTAGCGCCGGCTAACTTAGTAAGAGGTTTTGAAACTGTTTCTATATCACTAGTGTTTTTAACGATTTTTCCCTCTTTTACAATTTTTCCATTCTTGTTTATTTTGGTTAGTGGTCTATAGTTTGTAAAGTGGGATTTTGGGATAGGTGTTGCCCCGATATCTTTTGCCACTGAAGGGTCATGGCAACCCAAACAGGCATTATTGTTTACTGTGATTGGCAATAGCCCTTCTGTGTCATGAGGTATCATCGGTGGAGCATTTTCAAATGCTCGTTCGATTTTTGTACTAGCACCTGCAGGGTCTTTAATATAATCAGTTTTATCTGCTGTTGTATTTTTCTCACTATATAGGTCTGTCTTCCTTAGTCCTATAGATTCTTCACTTATGCTTTGAGCTGCTGTGCAACTAACTGCAAATATAGCCAGCGCTGCAAAAATACTAAAAGCTGTTTTATTTATTTTCATTTTCTTCCTCCATATTGTTTTTTCGTATTGAAAATTTTAGTGCATCATCATCGCACACATCTACGCATCTTCCACAATTTGTGCATTCTCCTGAGAGAACAGGTTCTGATTTTTTTGTTATCATTGTTAAAACTTGTACTTCTGGGCAAACCTCTTTGCATTTCATACAAGCTGTACAGTTTTTATGGTTATGATGAACTCTTATGAGGCTAAATTTTCCAATTAATGAGTAAAATCCGCCAAGAGGACATAAATGTCCGCACCAACCATTTTTTAAAACAAATAAATCAAATAAAAATACAACTAACATACTAGCCCAGCCAAAGCCTAAACCAAAGATAATTCCTCTGTGAGTCATAGAAACCACAGATACAAATTCAAAAGCAGCTACGCCCAAGAAAAAAGATAAAAAAAGACTGATTAGTATGATATAATATCTTAAATTTCTTGATGCTGGTTGCTTTTTTTCGATTTGATTTAGCTTAAGTTTTCGTCTTAGGTAGTTTGCTGTATCTGTTATGATATTAACAGGACATACCCAAGAACAAAAGGCTCTGCCACCAATCAAGCCATAAAATAATACGATAATAAAAGCTCCAAATGCCAAATCAAAAGATATGACTGCTCCCGCAAAAAACATTTGAACAACTGCATAAGGGTCGCTTAGGGGTATTTTTTGCATAATTAAAGATGAACTTAGATTTCCCATTAGGATTTTTATTCCATAGGTATTTGCAATAATGTATAAAATCATGATTGATACCTGAGTAATCCTTCTAGCTATTAAGAATTTATAATTATTAAATAAAGCTTTCATTAGTATAAATCCTCCATAGAACTATTTAGGGAGTCAAGTGCTGATTTTTTATTTATGCCAGTGCGATTTTTGTTGCTTTTGGCATCTTTTAACCTATTTTCATCTTTTTTATCCCAACCTTTTATATAGTGGTCTCCTGCTTTTCCAAGGGCAACTTTTCTAGGGAGTACAAATATAGCTGCTTTTTCTGTAACACAGGCTTTTTCACAAAGTCCACAGCCTGTACAGACATCAGCATGTACTATAGGTTTTAAAAAAGCATGTTTGCCTGTTCTTTCATTTTTCGTGTATTCTACTGTTATTGCTTCACCTAATAATGGACAGGCTCTATAACAAGCATCGCATTGAATGCCCCAAAAGGCGATACAGGAGTTTTCATCAACTGTAGCAACTCCCATATCAATCTTTTTTATGTTCATTTTGTTTTTTTCGTCTTGTACTAACTTTTCATCTAATGCTTTAGTTGGACAAATTGGAACACATGGGATATCGGCACACATATAGCATGGTATATCTCTTGGGATGAAATAAGGAGTTCCTATGGGTTTATCATCTCCTGGTTTGGCAAGTTTTAAAGTGTTGTATGGACAGGCTTCAACACACAGCCCACACTTTATGCAGGCACTTAAAAAATCTTTTTCAGCTAAAGCTCCTGGAGGTCTTAGTATTAAAGGTGAAGATTTGACCTCACTTACATAAGCACTCCAGGTTAATCCGCCTAGCACAGCAAGTCCTGTTGTTCTTGCCATGCTTAGTATGAATTTTCTTCTAGACGATAGTATTTTTTTTGTACCATTTACCATTTTTTGCTCTTTTATGCTTTGTATATTTTTACTGCACACTTTTTAAAATCTGTCTGTTTTGATTGTGGGCAGGTCGCATCTAAACAAACTTTATTGATAAATACTTTTTCGTCAAACCAAGGCACAAAAACAAGACCTCTTGAAGGTCTATTTCTTCCTCTTGTCTCAACTCTAGCTCTTACTTTTCCTCTCCTGCTTTCTACCCAAGCTAACTCACCTCTTTTAACGCCATATTTTTTAGCATCTTGGGGGTGCATATAGCAAATCGCCTCAGGAACAGCACGATATAACTCTGGAACTCTCATGGTCATAGTTCCGCTGTGCCAGTGTTCAAGTACACGTCCAGTACATAGCCAAACTGGATATTTTTCATCTGGAACTTCTGGTGGCTCCATGTAAGGTCTTGCAAATATTTTTGCCTTATTTGCAAGTGGCTTTTTCTTTTTATCTTTAATGCCCAACAAATCACCTTGTGCTAAAGCTTTAGCTAGTTTTCCATAAAAGGCAAAGTCACTTTTTGGATTTGCCTTTTTCGCATAAGGGTCGTATTTGGTATTAAATCTCCACTGGGTTTCTTTTCCATCAACAACAGGCCACTTAAGTCCTCTTACTTTGTGATAAGTGTCAAAATCAGCTAAGTCATGGGCATGCCCTCTGCCAAAATCAGCATATTCTTCAAATAGGTATTTTTGGATAAAAAAACCATAACCTTTCCACGGCTTTCCATCACTACCTATTATATTTCTGCTATCCCCAAATCCTTCAGTGTTATCAAAGCCTTTTTGGATAGGATCATTTTTATCAAGTTTGTATGATTTTGCTCTTTTGTTTGCAAATAAAATCTCATACATAGTTGTATTTTCATCATATCCCATTTTTTTAGCTTCTTTTATGATACTTGGAAGCTTTTTGCCATTTCTTAAGGTGTATTCGCCCCATACATCCTTAACGGTAAACCTCTTTGAGAGCTCAACCCATTGCCAAGTATCACTCATCGCTTCGCCTACAGGTAAAACTTGTTGTCTCCAGTGTTGAGTTCGTCTCTCAGCATTTCCATAGGCTCCCCATTTTTCATAAATCATAGCAGATGGTAAGATAAGATACTTTAGCGGAAATTCCAGGATATCCATCGCTTGTTACTATAAAATTATCCATTTGCCTTGCTGCTTTTATCCAGTGACTTGCACTTGCTGTGTCTTGATAGGCATTACATACATTTACCCAAGCAAATTTTATAACTCCATCTTCTATATCTCTATGGATTTTCATAATATGTTGATTGCCTACTGGATTTAGAGTTCCGTTTGGTATTTTCCAAGAATTTTCAACTATTTTTCTATGTTTTGGATTTGCAACCATCATATCAGCTGGAAGTCTATGGCAAAATGTTCCAACCTCTCTAGCCGTTCCACAAGCACTTGGTTGTCCTGTTAATGAAAATGCTCCACTTCCAGGTTTTGCTTGTTTGTTAAGCAAAAAGTGAACATTGTAAGCTAAAGTATTTACCCAAGTTCCTCTTGTATGCTGGTTCATACCCATAGTCCAAAAAGATACAACTTTCCTATTTTTTTCTATATATAGGTCCGCTAAGGCTTTGAGTTTTTTCTTAAAATCTTCTAGTTTTTCATCTGGATTACCTTTGGCAATTTTTGCCACATAATCTAGTGTATATGGTTTTAGAAACTTTTTATACTCTTCAAAGGAAATCTCCCAGTGCTTAAGTCCTGCTGGTTTGTTTACCATTTCATCCCCAGCTTTATATCCATAAGGCTGTAAAGCAGGCGCTTCTTGTTTAGAGACAATCTTTTTCATCTCTTTTGATATGGTTTCCATTTCTTTAGAATTGTACTTACCTTTTTTTAGGGATTTTTCTCCATCCCTTCTCATTCCATAACCCATATTTACAGGACTTGCTGCAAAGACTATATGTTCTTTTACAAAATCCCAATCAATTGCTTCAGGGTGGTTATATACTATTTCTCTAGCTATGTAGTTCCAAAGTGCTAAGTCTGTATTAGGAGTGAAGATGATTTCCATATCAGCTAAGTCAGAGGTTCTATGCCTGTAGGTTGTTATGTTTACAACTTTCACATTTTTAGGGTCGCTTAGTTTTCTGTCTGTTACCCTTGACCAAAGAATTGGGTGCATCTCTGCCATGTTTGAACCCCAGCAAACTACTGTGTCGGTAAGCTCAATATCATCATAACAGCCACTTGGTTCATCAATACCAAAGGTTTGATAAAAGCCAACAACGGCAGATGCCATACAATGTCTTGCATTTGGATCTATTGCATTTCCCCTAAATCCACCTTTCATCATCTTTTGGGCTGCATATCCTTCCATAACAGTATATTGTCCAGAAGCAAAAACTCCAATACCCTCAGGACCACTTTCTTTAAGTGCTTTTTTGATGTGTTTTTCCATCTCATCATAAGCTCTTTTCCAAGAAACTGGAGCAAATTTTCCTTTTTTGTCAAATTCACCTTTTTCATTAACTCTAAGCAAGGGTTGTTTTAATCTGTCAGCTCCATACATGATTTTTGCATTAAAATAGCCTTTAATGCAGTTAAGACCTCTGTTTACTGGAGCTGCTGGGTCTCCTTTTACGGCTACTATTTTTCCATTTTTAGTCGCAAGCATAATTCCGCAACCAGTTCCACAGAATCTACAGGCCGCCTTATCCCATCTCCAACCACTTTGAGCTTCTTTGGACTTTGCTTCTAGTTCACTTGGAACGCTCATACCAACTGCTGCTGCACTTGCTGCAGCTGAACTTTTAAGAAAATCTCTTCTTGAAAGTGACATAGCTTTTCCTCCTTTTAGTTTGTATGTTATCATTATACAAGATAAAATGAGAAATTAACTTGACCTAGGTCAAAAAATTTAAGTTTATATTAAGATAAAAATAGTCCTATTAGTATTTTTAAAAGAGTTGTGGTAGCTTTAGATTATTTTTGCTACTTTATCAAGTTCTTGCTTTAATTCTTTGAGTTTTTTTGTTGAATTTATTATGTTTTCTTGAGATTGAATGAGTATGTCTTCGCCTCTGTCTAATTTCCTAGAAAGTTCTGATGGTTCATTTATATTTGACAATATCTTATCTAACTCCTCTGTGATTTCATCTAATTTACTTGAAGCACTTGTGGAGTATTCTACTGCTGAATTAATCTTATCTATAAAACAATTAATCGTGTCACTTGCTTCTACTATTTCTTTTTCTGCTTTTATCTCAATGGGTTTTAAGGGTTCATTTTGGTTTCCTTGGGAGATTTGTTTTGATAAATCAAAAAACTTTTTTGCATTTTTTTCCATTGCATTTAGTTCAAAAAAACTATAAATGGACAAAATGATAAGAAGTATTGTAAATATATACTGCACATATCTTATTTTTGTATTTTTATTTTCAGTATAAACAGTGTACATACTAACTAGTTTATCTACTTCATTTAAAATTTCATTATTTGTTTTATAAAAAGAATTGACTATATGTTTTAATTCTTTTTTATTTGTGTCTATTTCATTTTTCTTAAAGTTTTTTATATTTGTGTGAAAAATGCCCCATAGTATCTCTACTTTGCTTATTTGATTTTTTATCTTATCTGTTTGAGGTTTGGTTATGCCTGTGAGAGAATTTCCGTTTTTTAGTGAGTTTAGGTTGTATATAAATTCATTGCTTGCCTTGTCTAGCTCGCTAAAGTCAGTGCTGTTGTTGTGATATAGGTAAAAAATATTTTTTGATATTTTTTGTGTTAACATCCTTTGTTTGCCAGCAATATTGATAAGAGAAGAATCTTTTTTATTGTTGTGGCTTAATAAAATAATGGTAAAAATCATGATAGCAAAAAGAGCTATGTAGAGTATACCTATGATTTTGATTTTTGAACTTATTGTGTTTATTTTCATAATCCCACTCCTTTAAAGATTTCCATTAGGGATTTCTTGTTTAAATTGTTACTTTACCTCTATCGATGTTTATTATTCCATTTCTAAATAGCCTTTTTAAGACTCTTGAAAGTGTTTCTGGTTGAATATGAAGCATAAAAGATATCTCTTGTCTTTTTAGATTGTTAAACATTTCCAAGTCTTGACTTAGCATAAATGCCACCTTTGCCGTTGCATCAAAGACTAATTCCCTGTTTATTATGCATTGAAACTGGTGGGTTTTCATTGTTAGGTTTTCTATTAACTCTAAGGTTAGGATATTTTTTGATAAAAATAGTTCATAAAATTTTTCAAAATTCACAGACAATACAGTAGAATCTTCTTTAAATCGAGAGTTTGCAAAGCAGTAAATCTCCCTCTTTGCGATGGATGAGACTTCTGAGATCATATTATTAGGATATATATGATATAAAAATATCTCATTGTTAAATTTATCAATCTTTTATATTTTAAGCAAACCATCTACTAAAAAAAATAGGTGTTGTTGCACATCTTGTTCATAGTGAAGGATGGAGTTTTTAGAATATTTATGCACATTGCAAATGGGATATAAAATCTCTTTTTGTTCCTTGCTTAAAGGCTCAAAAAAGCTTATAATGTCTATGGCATCTTCTATGTTCACTTGTATATCCTAAAATATTTTTATAAATCTTTACCTATTGGGTTTTTATCTTTATTTATGCAACCTCAGTGATTTTAGATATGACCTGGGCTATGTCGTCTTTGACATTTAAAGAGGTTTCTAAAACTATGCTGTGATTTTGAACGTTTAGCTCTAAAACCAAAGGTCTATTGCCCCTATGAAGCAAACAAGAATCATATAAAAATCTTAACTCCTCAGGGGTTATCTCTTTATCTATGCTAACAAGCAAAGGTTCTCCTAGAGGTTCTATCTTTTCAATCTTTTTAGCTTTTACTTTTTGTTTGTTTGCATCTTTTAGTTCAGATATATTTGTGAGCATATATCCTGTTCTTTGGTCATTTTTTTGTACTCTTATCTTAAGGGCTATGGGTTTATCCAAATCCAGCTTTTCAAGTTCTTCTATGTGGTCTTTAAATGCCATTATTTCCAAGCTTCCGTGAAAATCTAGTAGTTTTATAATGGCATACTTGTTGCCACTTTTGCTAGTTCTTACATCTAGCTCTTCTACTTTTCCAACAACTATGGCTGTACTTGCATCATCATACTCTTCAAGTTCGCTTGATAAGGTGTGTTTTACCTTGTTTATCTCCTCTTTAAAATCATCTAGTGGGTGACCTGAGACATAAAGACCTAGGGTTTCTTTTTCAAGTTCTAGTAGCTCTTTTAAGGCATATTCTCCATTTTCGTTTAGGCTAAAGTCTATGCTGGTTAGCTCTTCGTCATCTCCAAAGAGTGAGTTAAGAGCTAGTTTTTTAGCTTGAGTTGCCTTTTGTGCAGCCTCTAACATGGTCTCAATCTGCTCAAGCATAGTTTTTCGTGAGTACTCAAAGCTATCAAAACTTCCAGACTTGATAAGCGCTTCAAGGACTTTTTTATTTACCTTAAAAGGGTCAATCCTTGATATAAGATCTACTATACTAGTAAATGGCTTTTTCTCTCTTTCGTCTATGATGGATTTTAAGGCAACTTCTCCCGCCCCTTTTATGGCACCTAGGCCAAATAAGATAGCATCTTCTCCATCTTGGCTTTTTCCACCAGCAAACTCTATTATAGAGTTGTTTATGTCAGGCGGTAGCAAGGTTATGTTTAAATGTTTTAGCTCGTCTATGTATTTTACAACCTTGTCGGTATTATTTTGCTCACTTGTTAAAAGTGAAGCCATAAACTCTTGAGGATAGTAGGTTTTTAACCAAGCAGTTTGATAGGTTATCATGGCATATGCAGCTGAGTGGGATTTGTTAAAACCGTATCCAGCAAACTTTATGATGAGGTCAAAAAGTTCGCTACATTTTTCTTTATCAAAGCCATTTTCAACAGCTCCTTCAACGAACTCTTTTTTAGCCTCGTCCATAATCTCTTTTTTCTTTTTACCCATGGCACGACGTATCATATCCGCTTTTCCAAGGCTAAAACCACCTATGGCTTGAACGATTTGCATAACTTGCTCTTGATAGACTATAACTCCATAAGTTGGCTTAAGTATAGGCTCAAGCTCAGGGAGCATATAGGTTATCTCAGCTCTTCCGTGCTTTCTTTCCACAAAGTCATCAAGCATGCCTGATTCCATAGGGCCAGGGCGATAAAGGGCAAGCATCGCGATAACATCTTCAAAGCCACTTGGCTTTAGTTTTGCTGCAAGTTGTTGCATACCTCCGGACTCGATTTGGAAAAGACCAAGGGTGTGTCCTGTCTGGATAGTGTCGTAAACTTTTTTATCATCTAGTCCAATTTCAGCCCAGTTTACGTCTTTGTTAAAACGGTTTTTGATAAGCTTTATGGCTCCATCGATGACAGTTAGGGTCTTAAGTCCTAAAAAGTCAAATTTTATCAAGTCCACATCTTCAAGCCATTTACCCTCATATTGGGTAACTATGGTTTCATCTTTTGCCACTTTATAAAGAGGGGTTTTGTGCCAAAGCTCTTCATTGCTTATCACCACACCTGCGGCGTGAGTTCCTGCGTTTCTGTAAAGTCCTTCGAGTTTTAGAGCAAACTTCCAAACCTCTGCTGCTTTTGCATTTGTTTTTATAAGCTCTCTTAGTTTTTCTTCTTTTTGATAAGCTCCAGGCTTAAAACCTTCTTCGCCTTCTTTTCCTTTGCCATTTAGGGTGATACCAAGCTCATCGGGTATAAGCTTTGCCATAGAGTCAGCTTCTTTGTAGCTCATGCCCATAACTCTACCAACGTCCCTTATGACACCTTTTGCTAAAAGTTTACCAAAGGTGATGACTTGTGCCACATTGTATCTTCCGTATTTTTGAGCAACGTATTCGATGATTTCGCCACGTCTGCTTTGGCAAAAGTCCACATCGATATCTGGCATACTTACCCTCTCAGGGTTTAGAAATCTTTCAAAAAGTAGCTGATATGGCATAGGGTCAAGGTCGGTTATCTGCATGGAGTAAGCAACCAAACTTCCCGCAGCAGAGCCCCTTCCTGGGCCTACTGGAATGCCTTCTTTTTTGGCTTGGGCGATGAAGTCCCAAACGATTAGCATGTAGCCGGGAAATTTCATATTGTTTATGATATTTATCTCGTATTCTAGTCTTTGCCTATACTCTTCGTGGGATTTTTCATCGATATGTTTTAGTCTTTGCTCAAGCCCTTTTTTGCAAACATGCTCAAAATATACCTTGTCATTTTCTAAGCTGTATCTTTGCTCAGGCTCAGGCAAGGATACATTTTCATTTTGTGCGTACTCTAAGGTAAATTTAAAATTTGGCGGTGTTGGGTTTCCAAGGTTTAGCTCAAGGTTACATTTTTGAACTATCTCTTGGGTGGACTGTATGGCTTCGGGAATGTCTGCATAGTTTTTAAACATCTCCTCTTTGGTTTTAAGGTAAAACTCATGCACTGAGTGTCTTAGCCTTTTTGGGTCATCAAACTCTTTGCCCATGGCTATACACATATACACTTCTTGTGCTTCAGCCCACTCTTGAAATGGGTAGTGGGTGTCGTTTGTGGCGACTATTTTTATACCTGTTTCTAAGGATAATTTTATGGTTTGTTCATCTATGCGTTTTTGGTCGCCTATGCCGTGACGCATAAGCTCAAGGTAAAAATCATCTCCAAATATATCTTTATACTCAAGTGCAGCTGCTTTTGCGGCCTCATAGCCCTTTGCGCCGTATTTTACATTTCTCTCGCTTAGGTTTAAATGCCAACTTACTTCGCCTTGCAAACAAGCAGAGGAGCAGATAAGCCCTTCGCTATGCTCTCTTAGTAGTTTTTTGTTGATGCGAGGATAGTAGTAAAAGCCATTTAAAAAACTTTGTGAGCTAAGATACATAAGGTTTTTGTAGCCTATTTCGTTTTTGGCAAACAAACATAGGTGAAATCTTTGTTTTGTGCTTTTATCTTCTAGCTCATCTCCATTATGAATGTAAGCTTCTATGCCCACTATGGGCTTGATGCCGTATTTTTTCATAGTGGTGTAAAAGTCAATGGCGCCAAATAAGTTTCCATGGTCTGTCATAGCAACAGACTTCACCCCTTGGGCTTTTAGGTTTTTAGCTAAATCTTCGATCTTATTTGCTCCATCTAGCATGGAGTACTCGGTATGTAGGTGTAGATGGGTAAATTCTGGAACTTGCATGGTAACTTCTTTTTTTAGTTTGATTGTATAAAAAAAATACTTAAAAGCTAATAGGTTTAAGTGAAAAGTTTGTGATTTTTTTTGTATTTTGGTTTGGGTAGATGGAGAAAATTTTAAGCCTTTTAAAGGGGTGTTTTAGGTAATATATAGAGGTTTTTAATGTTTATTTAAGCATTTTATTTATTTCTTGTATATTTAAGCTAAAACTCCTTGAACTAGAGTTTCGAGTCTCTCTTCTGCTCCCTTTGGTAAGTTTAATATATTTGCCACTTCTTTAAAAATGGTTTGTTTTGCATTTTCGCTTAGCAAGCTTGGGGCTTTTGTGGACTTTGAGAGCTTATTGCCATCTTTATCTAGCGTAAGTGGGTGGTGTATAAAATCTGCTTTTAAAAAATTATCAAACCCAAGCAATCTTGCAAGATACAGCTGCGATTTTGTGGGCAGTAGCAAATCTTCTCCTCTTATAATGGTTGTGGTGTTTAAGATGTGGTCATCTATCAGCGAAGCGAAGTTGTAAGAGGGCAGGTCATCTTTTCTCCAAATAACAAAATCTCCCACATTTTTAGCCAAGAATTCATCTTCTACCTTTACTCTCAACGCTGTTTTAAAGGCTTGTAGTTTTAGTTTTTTGTTTTGACAGGTCTTTGGATATATTTTATTTTCGCTGTTTTGCAGTATTTGCTTTCGTGAACATTGACAAGCATAGCTTTTATCTAAAATGTATTTTAGATATTTTTTGTATATATCTTTTTTGCTTTCAAAGCTAAAATTTTGTATATAATCTTGAGTGTTTTTAGCTCCGCCGTCCCATTGTATGCCTAAAAATTCTAAACTTTTAAAGATATTGTCTATGTATTTTAGTTTAACTCTTTTGGTGTCATAGTCGTCTATGCGTAGATGAAGAAATGCCTTGTGTTTTTTGGCATACAAATATGTTAAAACAAAGTTTATACCGTTGCCTATATGCAAATATCCGCTCGGAGTTGGAGCAAGTCTAAGTACATTCATAAGTGGGAGTAGATGGAGGAAAAAATAGAGCTACTATCGCCTAAAAAGGCGATAGTAGCTTATTAATAAGTTCTGTCTTCTCTAGGTTTTGCTTCATTAACTCTTAAAGCTCTGCCCATAACCTCTTTTTCATTTAGTTCTTCAATCGCTTTTTTTGCTTCCTCGTCATTGTCCATTTCAACGAAACCAAAGCCTTTAGAACGGTTTGTATATTTGTCAAAGATAATCTTTGCACTCTTAACATTCCCAAATTCTGAGAATGTGTCTCTAAGCTGCTCGTCTGTCATTTGCCATGACAAGTTTCCAACATAAATATTCACTTGAATACTTCCTTTTAAAATTTTTGATATAAAATCAACTTCTATATTATGCCTTTTTTTACTAAAATTAGCAATAGTTTTAAAAAAAAATTTTTATTTTTTGCAATTAAGTTTATTTTTTTTAATAAATTTAAGTTCTATGCCATAAGAAGTTGCTCTTTTATCTCTTTATACTTTTCATCTCCGCAAAGTAGTTTGAGTAGATGGAGGGAAAATTCCATGGCTGTAGCGGGCCCTTTTGAGGTGATGATATTTTCATCGATAACAACATTTTTATCTTTGTTGTATCCGCTTTGTTTTATAATATTTTCAAAACTTGGATAACAAGTGTATTTTTGTTTTAAAACACCCGCTTTGGCTAAGGCTAGGGGTGCAGCGCAAATGGCACCAATGTACTTTTCTTTCGCATCAAAAGCTTTAAGCAAAGATTTTACATTCTCATCGTTTGCTAAAATTTCTGCGTTTGGAAGTCCGCCGGGCAAGACTATCATGTCATAATCTTTTTCTATAATATCTTCTAAAACTAAGCTTGATTTAATCTCTACTTCGTGAGAACCTATGACTTGCTTTTTGTTAAGTCCTGCTATGTTAACCTTAACGCCTCCTCTTCTTAACACATCAACTATACTGATGAACTCTATCTCTTCAAAGCCTTGGGATATGACAACTAGAGCTTTTTTCATATTTTCTTCCTTTATAAAGTATTTTGTTGCGATTATAGCATATTTTAGCCATCAGGTAGTTATTTTTGTCTCCTTCAAGCTTCGTAAAGCTTACTCATTTGAGACATGAAAAGCGTTAAGCGTAAGATAACTGCTTATCTTACGTAGCTTTGGAACCAAAGATGATATGCGTTAGCATCATCTGCGGAGAACAGCCTCTTTTCAGCCTCTGCGGTGTTTACACACATCGCATCGGTTCCGAACCTAAAAACGTAAAGCAGTTTACGTTTTTTTTAACGGCTCTCATCCAATGGGCTCTTTCTCTGTGAGAAAGTCTCTTTTTCGCAACTTTACCTTCGCTTGACAAAGGATTTACCATTTGGTTACTATTAGCTATCATCAAAAGTTATAAAAAAGCTTTTTTATGATATTATACCATTTAAATATATTAGTAGGAGATAACATGAAAGCAGTTATTACATATTGTACTATGTGAAGCTATTTGCCACAAGCTTCCCGTGTGGAAGAAGAGATAAAAGAAGCATATAGCGACGCAGAAGTTGAGTTTGAGTTGGGTGCTGGCGGAGACTTTATAGTTGAAGTAGATGGAAAGATTATATTTTCCAAAAACGATGAAGATAAACTTAGATTTCCTTATGAAAATGAGATAATAGAACTCATGAAAAAGGCTGGTTTTTAAAAAGTGTTGCTTGTGCAACACTTTTTAGTGAGATAAAATTTGGTCTAAAAATACTTTTAATCTTTCAGACTCTGGATTTTCAAAAAACTCATCAGGGGTATTTTCTTCTACTATTTGTCCCGCATCCATAAAGATAATCCTATCAGCCACTTTTTTTGCAAAGCCCATTTCATGGGTAACACATATCATAGTTTTACCACTTTTAGCAAGTTCTACCATAACATCTAAAACTTCACTTACCATCTCTGGGTCAAGAGCTGATGTGGGCTCATCAAAAAGCATGATTTTTGGGTGCTTACAAAGACTTCTAGCTATGGCAACGCGTTGCTGTTGTCCTCCTGAGAGCTGGTTTGGATATTTGTTAGCTTGATCAGCTATATTTACACGTTTGAGGTATTTAAGTGCCGTTTTTTGAGCCTCTTTTTTTGGCATTTTTTTAACCCAAATGGGAGATAGGGTTAAATTGTCTAGTATGGTTAAGTGAGGAAAAAGGTTAAAATGTTGAAAAACCATAGCCACTTCTTCTCGTATGGCTTTTATCTTTTTGATATCGTCATCAAGTTCTATGCCATCTACGTTTATACTGCCTTCTTGAAACTCTTCAAGGCGATTTATACATCTAATGAGTGTGGATTTTCCTGAGCCTGATGGTCCGCATATTACTATGATTTCACCTTTTTTTACAGTTAGGTCAATATCTTTTAAGACGTGAAAATCCCCATACCATTTGTTTAGTTTTTTTATGCTTATTATGTTTTTATCTTCCATATTGTTTCCTTATCTTCTATCGGTGTTAAATTTTTTTTCTAATGTTTTTGAATATCTTGACATAAGATAACAAAATGCCCAAAATATCACGGCTACAAATACATATCCTTCTGTTTCCATGCCTAGCCAATTTTTATCGGCTGCTGTTATTCTAACCATGCCTAGAAGGTCAAATAGCCCTACTATTAAAACGAGGGTGGTATCTTGGAAAAGTGATATGAAAATTCCCACTAGGTTTGGTATGGCAACTTTTAGGGCTTGCGGTAAGATGACAAGTATCATCTTTTGCCAATAAGAAAGTCCTACTGCATCTGCCGCTTCATATTGTCCTTTTGGTATGGATTGAAGACCACCTCTTATGACTTCTGCTGTGTAGGCGGCTTGAAATAAAGTTATACCAACAATGGCTCTTAAAAGTTTATCAAAGGTTATGCCTTCTGGGAAAAATAGTGGCAAGATGATTGATGACATAAACAAAATGGTTATGAGAGGAACTCCGCGTATAAACTCTACATAAGTAACACAAATGCTTTTTATGATAGGTAGTTTTGATTGGCGACCAAAGGCTACAATTACGCCTATAGGGAAAGAAAATATTATACCTGTTGCTGCCACGATGATGGAGAGCATAAGTCCACCCCATTTGTCAGTTGGAATGTATTCTAGCCCAAAAATACCACCAATGGTAAAGATACCAACAAGGATAAAGTATATATTTAATATGCAAAGTTTTATAAGAGTGTTTTTTATGAACCTTGAGCCAATTATAAAAACAATAAACAATATCCCCATCAGGTTTATTCGCCATCGTTGCTCTTCAGGATAAAACCCATACATAAACATATCAAGCTTTTGTTTTACAAATATCCAACAAGCCCCATCTCCTGTGCATTGTTCCCTTGTTTCTCCAGTGAAATTTGCATCAATGATAGCCCACTGAATAAATGGTGGTATTATAGTATAAAGTATCCATATTCCAAATAGTGTTAAAAAGATATTTAGAGGAGATGAAAAGAGATTTTTCTTTATCCATCCCATAGCTCCATTTGCATTTTTTGGAGCTGGTCTGGCTTGTTTTTCTTCATATATTGCCATTATCGCTCCTTTATTTTTATTTTATTATTAAACCAGTTTAATATGGCTGAGACCACTAGGCTTATGGTTAGATAAACTAGCATTGTGATAGCTATGATTTCTATGGATTGCCCCACTTGATTTAGTGAAGTTCCTGCAAATACCGTCACTATCTCAGGATAGCCAACCGCTGTTGCTAAAGATGAGTTTTTAACAAGATTTAGATATTGGTTTATGATAGGAGGTATGCTAACTCTAGTGGCTTGGGGAAGAACTACAAGTTTTAAACTTTGATAGCTTGAAAGTCCTAGGGCTGCTGCTGCTTCTTTTTGTCCTTTTTTAACGGCTTCTATGCCTGAGCGAACCGCTTCTGCTATGAAGGTAGCTGTGTAAATAACAAGGGCAAAAGTAAGGGCTATAAACTCAGGAGAAATGGTTTTTCCACCTTTAAAATTAAATCCTTTTAGCTCCGGATAGCTTAGTCCTAAATCAGCCCCACCTATAAAAAATGATACCACACTAAATACTAAAAAGATAGCTATATTTACCGGCAATATAGGAAAATACTGTCCTGTCTCTTCTTGTCTTTTTCTTGACCATTTTGTTATAAAATATATGGCTACAAAACTAAGCAAGAAGCCTATGGCTAAAGCATAAGATGTACTATTTAGCGACATAAGTGGCATATAAAATCCCCTATTGTTTATGAAAAATGAGTCGAAAAAATTTATACTTTGTCTAGGAGATGGGAGGGATTGAATAGTTAGATTGTACCAAAATAATATCTGTAAAAGAAGTGGTATATTTCTAAATATATCTATATAAGATGCTGCTAATTTTTGTATAATATAGTTTTTAGAAAGTCTTAGTATTCCTATGATTAACCCTAAGATTGTGGCAAAGATAATGCCTATAATACTTATGATGAAGGTATTTAAAAGACCTACCAAAAATACTCTTGCGTGGGTGTCGGATTCGCTAAATTTTATGGGCGATTCTGTTATGCCAAATCCAGCAGTGCCGTTTAGAAAATCAAAACCAGTTTGTATGCCTCTTTGTTCTATATTGTGCATGGTGTTTGAGCCAATATACCACAAAAAAGCAACTAGACCTATGACGGTTAGGAGTTGAAATAGCATACCTCTAACCTTTTCATGTCTTAAAATCGAAAACATATATAAAAACCCTTTTTGTTAAAATTGTTATAAAAAAGGCGACTAATGTCGCCTTGAGGATTATCTAAATGGTGGAGAGTACTGCAATCCGCCATCTTTCCATAGGGCATTTAAGCCTCTTTTGATTTTTAGTGGAGTATTTACACCGATATTTCTTTCAAAAACTTCGCCATAATTTCCAACTTGAGTGACGATATTGTAAGCCCATTTTGGATTAAGTCCTAGGTTAGCACCCATTTTCCCTTCAACTCCCAAAATTCTCTTAACAGTAGGGTTTTTGCTATCTTTTGCTAGTTTTGCAGCGTTTTTGCTACTAATACCAGCCTCTTCAGCTGCCACCATGGCAAAAAATGACCATTTTACTATATTAAACCATGCGTCATCTCCTTGTCTTACAACAGGACCTAGGGGTTCTTTTGAGATGATTTCTGGTAGTACGATATGGTCATTTGGATTTTTAAGTTTTGTTCTAATTGCATAAAGCTGAGAAGCGTCTGATGTCATTATGTCACATCTTCCACTGTCGTAGCTTTGTGCGACTTGGTCAGCCGTATCATAAACAACTGCTTTGTATTTGATGTTGTTTGCTCTAAAATAATCAGCAACATTTAACTCTGTAGTTGTACCTGTTCTTATACATACAGAAGCTCCGTCTAGTTCTTTAGCACTCTTTACGCCTAAGCTTTTTTTAACCATAAAACCTTGACCATCGTAGTAGTTTATACCAGCCCAGTTTAAGCCTAATGATGTATCTCTTGACTCTGTCCAAGTAACATTTCTCACAAGTACATCAATTTCTCCTGATTGAAGAGCGGCTAATCTCTCTTTTGGATTTAAAGATATAAATTTTGTTTTGCTAGCATCACCAAATACAGCGGCTGCAACAGCTCTACAACCATCCACATCGATACCACTCCATTTTCCTCCGCTTGTAACTTCAGAAAAACCAGGTAGTCCGCCATCTGCACCACATTTTACAAAGCCTCTTTTTTTAACATCTTCTAAGGTTCCGGCGTTAGCAATAGCACTAACTCCCAAAACAACTAAAGCACTAAGTGCAATTTTTTTTAAATTCATATAATCTCCTTTTTTGACGTATCATAAGAATATAATATTTTTTATATTGTAAAAAAATTAAAGCACTTGTATAAAATGTATAAATTTTGTTAAATGTTACTTAAAAGGACATATTGGCTTTTAAGATAAGATTTTTTTAAGTTATAAAGTAGCTTGTAAGTTAATGTGTTGCAAGAAGCAACACATTGTTATTTTGCCTTTTCTAAGTATTCGCCTTTTGCGGTATCTACTCTTATGCTCTCACCTTCTAGAACGTGAAAAGGAACTTGAACAACAGCTCCGCTTTCTAGTGTAGCCGGTTTTTTTCCGCCCTGAGAGTCGCCTTTAAAGTTTGGTGGAGTCTCAACGATTTTTAGCTCAACAACTGCAGGAACTTCCACATCTATAGCATTTCCATTGTGAAATAAAATGTCAACCATCATACCATCTATCATCCATTTTTCAACCTCTCCTACGTCATCGTGGCTAAGTCCGATTTGCTCGTAGCTAGTTGTGTCCATAAACTGAAAAAACTCTCCATCATCGTAAAGATATTGCATCTGCTTTTGTTCTAGGTTTGGTTGTTCGCATTTATCCCCTGCGTGAAAAGTTTTCTCAACTACCTTGCCATTAGTGTATGATTTTATCTTTACTCTTACGAAGGCCGCACCTTTACCCGGTTTTACGTGTTGGTACTCAACTATCTTGTATGGAACTCCGTTTAGTTCTATCTTAAGACCCTTTTTTAAATCTCCCATAGAATATGTTGCCATTATATCTCCTAAAAATTTTTTTGTGATTATATCTTAAGAAAATAAAAAATATGATTAAACTCTGCTACTTTTGTAGCAGAGTTCGAGAGTTATTGTAGATGTGGATAGATATAGTTTATCCAAGGAATGCCTATGATTATGAATGTTGCTAGGTATATAATGCCAAATATCAAGCCTAGTCTCCAAAAGTCTGCACTTTTTACATAACCACTTCCAAACCAAGCTGGGCTGTGCCCTGTAGCATAAGGAGTTAAAACACCCATAAGACCCATAGGAAGTAGAAGTATTAGCATAGTTTTGCTAGGGTCAATACCTGGTATGCCTTGAATTAACACAGCAAATATGGTCACAACTGCTGTTGTGTAAGCTGTTCCAGAGGCGAAAAAATACCTTAAAAATGAAAAGGCTAGTAGTAATACTATGACAACAATGCTACTATCAAGAGTTTTTATATACTCACCAGTTATGCCATTTAGCCAAGTTAGAAAACCTACATTTTTAAGTCCTCCCGCAGCTGTAACTAAAGTACCAAACCATAAAAGTACATTGAAAGCAGCTGAGTTACCTAGAAAATCTTTCCAAGTGATGACACCTAAGCCTATCATCAAGATAACAACCATAAAAGCTGTTGTCGTTGAGTGAATACCAAGATATTTGCCTCCTGCCCAAAATACTAGTGCAAATAAAGATACAAAAAGCATACTAAGCTCACTTTTTGTTATCTTGCCTAGATTTTTATACTCTTTTCCTGCCCATCTTGCTATCTTTTCAGATTGTTTTATCTCAGGTGGATATATAAAATACACTAATAGTGGTGTAAGTAAAAATAGTAAGATACCAACAGGTAAAAAGGCTAAAAACCATCCTGTCCAACCTAAAACAGGAGTTCCAGCTTTGGCTGCAAGTGAAGCAGCGAGAGGGTTTGGAGCTTGGCCTGTTAAGAAAATTGAGCTTGTTACACAAGTGGCAGCTAGTGCTGTCCAAGCTAGGTATGAGCCTATCTTTCTTGCGTCTTTTTCGGGAGTCGAGCCAAACATTGGAGGTATACTTGTGATGATTGGTAGTAAGATACCGCCACTTCTAGCTGCATTACTAGGAACAAAAGGTGCTAGTAAGCCATCGCTTATGGATATGGCATAACCAAGTCCAAGAGTTGATTTTCCAATCTTACTAGCAAGATACAGGGCAATCCTCTTTCCAAATCCACTTTTTTGGTAGCCAAGTCCTATCATAAAAGCTATAAAGATGAGCCACACAACAGGATTTGAAAATCCGCTTATGCCCCATTTTAGGGCTTTTCCGGCTTTTATTACAGCTCCATCTACTCCTGAGCCTGCTGGACCTACTTTTAACACAACCGCAACAGTGATGGCGATTACGCCTATGAGTGCTGGTGGTATGGGCTCAAGTATAAGTCCTATTAGAAGGGCTGAGAATATACTAGTATATATCCATGCGTTTGTGCTTAAACCTTCTGGAGTGGGCAACATAAATACCGCTAGTCCGATGACGATTGGTGCAAGAAGCTTTGCGCGACTTAAATTTTGTGAAATCATCTATAGCTCCTTAAAATTAAAGTTACACTATTATATTCTTATTAAGATAAGAAAATTATTAATTCTACTAATAAAAATATTAAAAATAAATTATCAATAGTATAGAATTAGATATAGTATACATAAAAATGTATACAATGTAATTTTATTGTAAAAATATATCGTATATAATTATATTTTAAAGAAATTTAATATATAATATCATAAATTTTTTGTTTAATAAATACATTATATAGTTTATTTTATACATTATTAGGTAGAGATTGTGACAACAAGTGATATATTTAATCTTATTCATAGTAGTATTGAGGCTGATCAGCTCGGTAAAAGAATATCTCATAAGCAAATGGCAGATAGATTAGGGGTTTCTATGAGAACTTACCAAGAGTGGAGGCTTGGAAACTCTTCACCGATAGCTGTTCAGGCTATTTTTAAAATGTTTAGTTTTTTAGAGGATGAAGATATACTTCGTATAATAAGTCGTATAAAAAAAGCCCAAAGGAGTAAGATATGACAAATCTTACTATTGATGAAAAGAGGGCTTTAGAAGAGGTTTTTTTATGTTTTAGCACTGAGGATAAGTGGTATTGTAGGTATAATCTTAAAAATAAAATAGTAAAATTATTGAATAAAAATATAAAATTAAAAATTCCTAAGCTAAAAGCTAGACTTAGAAGTTATTAGACTAAGGTGCGATTGGACGCACCTTATTATAATACAGCATATGAAGCATTAAGGCAAGTTGGTAGCTCTTTTAGCTGTTTTAATATTTTCTTATCTATAGGACTATCTGTTAAGATGACTGCTAGGGCATTTTTTGTATTTTCATTTCTTCCTAGTCTAAAGTCCGATATATTGATGTTGGCTTTTGTAAGTATGGAGCTAACATCCATAATAACACCCGGCACATCAGTATTTTGAAATACTATCATTTTTCCTTTTGGCTTAAAATCAGTTTCAAAGTTATTTATTTTTACAATTCTTTCTTTATCTTCATCAAATACTGTTCCACTTATGGCCACTGTATCATTTTGGGTTGTAATGCTTACTCTCATAAGATTTTTATAATCACTTGAGATTATTTTTTTTGTTTGGGTTTTAATGCCTTTTTCGTCGGCTATAAACTTTGCATTGACATAGTTTAAATTATCTCCTAAGCTCTCACTTAAAGCTCCGACTAGTGCAAATGTTAGCATAGGTGTTATAAACTCTTCCACATCGCCACTTGCTTCTAGGGTTATATTTGTTATAGGGCCTTTATTTATCTGTGCAGCTAGGTTTGCCATCTTTTGGGTTAATTGTATATATGCTGGTGCAAAATCAGGTAATTCTTCTAGTTTTAAAGGAAGATTTAATGCATTTGGATAGCTCTTTCCTTGCAAGGCTTGAAGAAGTTGTTCAGCAGCACTTGTGGCAATTTTTTCTTGGCTCTCTAAGGTATTTGCACCTAAGTGGGGAGTTACTATGACATTGTCTAGTTCTAAAAATGGGTGGTCTGTGGCCGGTTCTTTATTGAAAACATCTATGCCAAGATAGGCGATTTTTTTACTTTTTAGATTTTTAATAAGTGCTTCTTCGTTGTAAAGTCCTCCTCTTGCACAGTTTATAAGCCTTACGCCATCTTTCATTTTAGAGATTTCATCTTCATCTATCATATTTATAGTTTCTTTGTTTTTTGGTGTATGGATGGTTATAAAATCGCATTTTAAAATATCATCAAAATCTTGTGTGTATTTCATGCCTAAATCTGTAACTTTAGAAGATGGTATATAAGGGTCGTAAGCAACTATGTCCATGCCAAAAGATTTTGCACGAACAGCAACTCTGCTACCTATATTTCCAAAGCCAATGATGCCAAGTTTTTTCTTATAAAGCTCAACTCCATACCAAGCTTCTCTTTTCCATATTTTGTCTAATTTTAGGTTATTGTGAGCATAGGGAAATGCTCTTGCGGTTCCTAAAAGATGAGCCATTGTGAGTTCAACTGCAGCTATTGTATTTGCAGTTGGTACATTCATCACAACAACTCCACGTTTTGAGCAAGCATCAATGTCTACATTATCAACTCCAACTCCTGCTCTTACTATAGCTTTTAGATTTACTCCTGCCTCTAAAAACTTTTCATCCACATCAGTTGAGCTTCTAGTTATCACACCGTCTGCATTTGATATATTTTTCAAAAGCTCTTCTTTATCTAGCTTTGAAGCATCTACTAAGTTAATATCGCTTTCTTTTCTAAGTAAATCAAAACCGCTTTGATGAATAGCATCACATACTATTATAGTCTTCATATTGTTACCTTTTTTAGTGTTGAATTTATATTGTACTGCTTTAAAGTATCTATTGCTTTTTGTATTTTGTTTGTGTTATAACTGTTAATGATGATAAAGTTTTTATCTTTTTGTTTTACCATTAAATATGGAAGAGAAAAACTTTCAAGAGTTTTTTGGACACAAAAACTAGAATACCTGTCATTGTCTACCAAGAGTTGATATGCAATTTTTGGCACTCTAGTTTTTGTGGTTTTAGCTTTTTCTTTTTTTAAATCTATTTGTATAAAAAGATTATTTATAGCAAAGTGGTAGTCTTGAGTTTTTACTTTTGCTAGTTTTTCATTCCAGGTTGGGATATGTTTTTGTTTTATCTCTTTTTTTAGATTATCTTCCATGATACTTATGGTATCTTTGAAGTCATCGTTTAAGCTAAACACAGAAGAGATGATAACTACCAGAGCCATGAAACAAATGGCAAAGATAGCTATCGTAATTTTTTTTTGCATTTCTTACTTGAGTTGGTCTTTTATGATGTCCCCAAGAGTCATTTTTTCATCAGAGTTAATCTCGTTTAAAACTTCTCTCTCTTTTATGCGAGATAGTCTTCTTACTGAGAGTCTTATGCGGTTTTTCTTGTCATCTATGAAGGCAATTGCAGCTTCGATATCGTCTCCAATCTTTAACTCTTCTTGGTCAGCATTGTTACCTAAATCTTCTTTTCTTATAAGGGCATCTACTTTGTTATCAAGTTCAACAAAAACACCAAAGTCTTTGATGTCTCTTATCTTGCCAACTACAATATCTCCATTTTTATGATTTTTTGCATACTCTTGTATTGGGCTTTGCTCTAAATCTTTTTTGCTTAGGGATATTTTTTGGTTTTCGTGATCGATTTTTATGATTTTAACCTCAACCTCGTCTCCAGTTTTGAAAAGGTCTTTGCATTTATCTTCTCTATTCCAAGATGCATCTTCATTGTGAAGAAGACCTTCAACGGAGCCTATTCTTACAAAGGCACCAAAGTTTGTAGTTGTTGTGACTACGCCTTTTACAACATCACCAGTTTTGTATTTTGAGCTAAACTCTTCAAATGGTTTTGGCAAAAGTTGCTTTAGTGAAACTCTTAGTCTTCTTTGGTCGTAGTTTATCTCTATAACTTCAACATTAATAACTTCATTTTCTTTTATGTGGTCTTTTGGGTGTTTGATGTTTTTATCCCAAGAGATCTCACTTATATGTAAAAATCCCTCTATATCATTTCCAAGGTCAACAAAAGCTCCATAAGGCTCTATGTTGCTTACTGTTACTTCTATGGCATCACCTACATCAAGAGCGTCTTTTATCTCATCCCATGGATCAGGCATAGCAGCTTTTATGGATAAAGAAAGATGTCTTTTGTCCTTGTCATAGCTAAGTGCTTTTATAGGCACTATGTCACCTTCTTTGTAAAGAGCGCTTGGGTTCACAGGACCTTTGTAGCTTATCTCGCTGTAGTGAACAAGCCCGTCAGCTCCGCCTACATCTACAAACATACCATAAGTTGTTATCTTTTTTACTGTTCCTTCTATGACTTCGTCTTTTTCAAGAAGTTCTTTTATGACTGTTTTTCTCTTTTTTCTGTCTTCATCAAGTATTTTTTTTCTTGAAACTAAAACAGATAGGTTTTCTTTATCTACCTTTATGATAGATACTTTTATAGTTTTACCCATTAAAGAGTTAGGGTCTTTTACTGAAGCTTGGCTTCTTGGCATAAAAAATTCGATTCCTTCGCTATTTTCAACGATAAAACCGCCTTTATTTTTCCCAACAACTTTTACTTCAATAATCTCATCTTCGTTGTGTTCGTGAGTATTTATATACTCTTGAAGCTTTTCTTTGCGGATAGCCTTTTTGTATGAAACGCTTGGTCTTTCATTTCTGTATCCTGTGATAAGTACTTTAATGCTATCACCTTTTAAAAATT